>ERZ1034876.772-NODE-772-length-15791-cov-6.789337_pt1 | contig 15791 bp, 10 predicted proteins | sample MGYA00520698_ERZ1034876 | MGnify/ENA primary metagenome ERZ1034876 (study PRJEB33766, sample SAMN09781723) | gut metagenome | biome: gut microbiome | host: Homo sapiens | place: Madagascar | study: EMG produced TPA metagenomics assembly of the PRJNA485056 data set...
GAGCACCATTGCTCAGACCTCTGAGGACTGGTGTCACTATACGACACGCATCGGCGTGCGTGCAAGTAATCCTCTGAGGACTTGTGGATTCCGTTCCTACTCGGCCGTGTTCGCGAGAAGATCGAGCCGCGTCTGCGTCATGTGCGAGCGCATCGCGTCCTTCGCCGCCTCCTCATCCTTCGAACGGATCGCGTCGAGGATCGCCCGGTGGTGGTCTTGGGCCCGCCTGCGCACTTCGGGCTGCGAGGCCGTGACGAAGCGGGACTCGTGAAGCGCCTGGGCGAGGGGGGCGAGCACGACCGGCATGAAGGGATTCGCGCTCGCGAGGAGGATGCGCCTGTGGAAATCGAGGTCCGCATCAACGTTCGCCTCGACGTCCCCGGCCGCCGCGGCCTCGTCGATACGCTCGAGCAGGGACTCGAGGGCCTCGAGGTCCTCGTCCGTGCGGTTGCGCGCGGCGAGACCCGCGGCCCCGACCTCGATCATCCGTCGCAGTTCGACGAGTCGGAGTCCGGCGTCGCGCGGCGAGGACTCGCGCATCGTCAGCGCGATGACCGTCGACAGATCGGTCCACCGGGTCCGCGGCGCGAGGAAAGTGCCGCGTCCCTGCTGCACCTCGAGGACCCCCCGATCCTTGAGGACCTTCACGGCCTCGCGGACGGTGAGGCGGGAGACGTCGAGCTCCTTCGACAGGTCGACCTCACCGGGCAGGGCGTCGCCCTCACGGTACGCGCCTTCGACGATCCTGTCGATCACGGTGTCGACGACCTGTTCGACCAAGCCTTTGCGCATGTCCCTCCTTCGCTCATAGGATTATCCCATAGATGGAGAGGGGCCTCTAGAGGAATAGGTCAAGGGTTCGATTCCCACAGGTGGCTCCATTAGGGCGTCGGATTTGATGAGTTGGCGTTCGCGTTAGCGGGTGTGCTTCAAGGGGGTGTGGTGAAAACCTATAAGTCGGGCGACGAGCTGGCTGCGGAGATCGTGAAGTGTGGCACCCTTTTTATTGCTGAGTTCACGGGCGTGTCTGATACCGGTTGGGATCGCCTGGTTGATGGGGTTGATCGCACGCCTCGGCAGATGGTTGCTTATCAGCTTGGTTGGATGGAACTGCTACTTGGTTGGGAGCGCGGGGAGCAAGCAGGCAAGCAGGTGGTGACGCCGGCTCCTGGTTTTAAGTGGAATCAGTTGGGTGGCTTGTATGAGCAGTTTTATCGACGCTGGGAACAGGCGTCGCCTGAAGATTTGATCGATCAGTTCGGGATTCTGCTCGGTGAAGTAATTCAAATGACGGGCGGTATGACTGACTCGGAGTTGTTTGAGTCCGGTCAGCGGGCCTGGGCGTCGTCTACGCCCTCAAAGTGGCCAGTATGGAAATGGGTTCATATCAACACGGTGGCTCCGTTTAGCACTTTTCGCGCCAAGATTCGGAAGTGGAAGAAACTGGGAGGCCACTAGCCGAGTGGCATGGTGATTTCGGTGCCGGTTCATGTATTCATGTAGATGAACCATCGTGTCTTTGCTAATGACGGTGCCTTCAATGAGGGCACTCCTGTGGGGTGGCGAGGGCACTCCATTGGGGCGGCTGAAATTGTTGGATCGGCTGATCGACAGACCGAACGTCTTCCAAATCTGCCTGAGCGTCGATTTCGACACTCCACAGTGCTTAGCCATCTTCGCCCTAGACCAGTGTGTCGCGTTCGCAGGCGTTGACTCCAGCGTATCGACCGCGAGCTACTCAACATGCTCGACACTCATCAGCGCAGGACGACCCGGCCGGGCTTATCAGCTGGCCTATCCAGACGCTTGTCCAGGAACCGGGTCTCTAGCTGGGTGTCTTCAATCTGGAATGGGATTCTCGGATTTTTTCGGTATCCATTCTCCGTCTAAGCAAATGGCGTGGGTTGGTGACGTGTTAGTTGCTGGTCTAGCCGGAGCAATAACCTCACGAGGCTATAAGGCTGTAGATGGGGCAGCGAACATGGCAAAAGACACCATGGACGCTATGGGCGAGTTAACTAACGGGGTTAACGTACTTATCAAGGTCGGGGAGGATTTGTCTTTGTCAAGCACCGATCTCACCTTGGCCCCGGTTAAGCAAACATCGTAAACTGAAAAAGGAAACTAAAACGGGTAGAGTTGATGTTCAAGGGGTAGCAGATGCTACAGCTGCCCGGATTCTTGGTGGTTTGGATATCAAGGTTGCTTTAAGTGATGGGACGCTGGTGGGCAAACTCGCCCCCAAAATTGATCAGCAACTATCACGGTTATCTCGGCGAGCCAATCTGCTAGCTGCGGGGGTGTAAATCAATGTACGGGTTTGTTCTCGACCAAAAGGTTAGCTCTAAAAGCCTGGGTATCCGTTTTTGCGCACCTGTAGAGATCCCAGCTGCCGCCATGGGCGTAGACGATATTGAGGTGTCAGGGCGAGCCGGCGCTCTTACCCGCCTTAAGGCGGGGGGGGAAGACAGTGTTTTAATGGCTGAAATAATTAATAGTTAGAAACATCAATATTTGCCTTCAAAATAAATTATGGCATCAGAGGTGGAAAGTTTCCCCATGAAAGTTGCGTTCAAGCAAACCCTGTCTCTACTACTGGCATTGGCATTGATACTTCCGGCGGCAGTGATATTTTCCCGGCTGCTGACAGCTGACGCCGCGGAAACCAGCAAATATCAAAATTCCATAGAACTGGAACCAGTGAAGCTTCCTGCTGACACGACGACGGAAAAGTTCGTCGAGAATCCGAAGCAGCCAGATATCTACACCCTCCGTAGCGATTATAGGGTTGAGAGAGAGGGAGACTATGCCATCAACTACCAGCCCTATGTGGCGACCGTAGGGGCAGATGCTACTCAAGACGAAAAAAACAAGGTAAATAAGACTATTAACCTCCCGGATTTCCTGGGTTACGTCAAGCCTCAAGATAATTTCCGTATCGACTACGACACGGTGATTAACGAAGCTAAAACTGGCGAACAGAGTGGCGATGATGTATACGGAAAGACCTATCAGAAAACTCGATCCTTTGACTACCCGGCTGTAAAAAATAACGTCAAGATCAAGCATGTTTTCCAAGACATCAATGATTTTGACAAATATGGTACAAAACCCGGGGAAACAGAAATAACTGAAACTACTGAGGAAGGTAGCGTCGGTTCCGATCTAGAAGTTAAGCCTTTAGATAAAGCTCAAATAGCGGGTTTTATTCCAGAAGCTGATTCTATTACGGTGCAGGTTCCCCAAGACACTACGAATTTTTCAGTGGAATACCGTTACAACCGTAACCACTATAACGTCACTTTCGACACCGATGGAGGTGAGGAACTTCCTTCCCGCACTCTGTACTACGGGCAGGTCATCCCCACTCTCGAGAAAAAAGATATTCCCGAAAAAGTGGGAGCTACCTTCCAAGGTTGGAAGCTTTCGATGGACCTAAAAGATGAATCTGGCAATACCTTTAAGGCCGGCGAAGTTATTAAAGACAGCAGCGGTAATGCGATTAAAGATCTAAATGCCAAGCTGATTATGCCGGCTGAAAACGTCAAGTTCACTGCGATTTGGGAAGATAACGAGAAGGCAGACTATGCAATCCAATTTTGGACGGAAAAGGCCGACTACCCCGAGGGGGCTTCTCTTTTAGAAAGGTACGACTTCGTGGGTACCCATGTGCATAAGAATCAGGCCACCGGTACTCGTCCAGACCTTGCAAATGAGACGGTAGAAGGGGTGGAGTTTCCAGATCTAGATCAGGCACGGTTAGATAAAATATGGAAAAACCAAAGATTTTACAACGACACCTTCCTTTACCTTAATAAATTTTATAAATACAATAAAGATTTAACCGATAAAGAAAACGCTGATCCAAATAGCTCAAATGCAGTAAAGGCGGTTTCTTCCACTGGCAAAACCGTCTATAACATCTATTATGATCGCCAGGTGTATGACCTTTACTTTACGCAGTCGAATGCTAAGACGGGTGATAAAGCTAAGGAGACCTTCTATCCGGAAATTTGGAGACACGGTAAAAAGTTAGGGGAACCAGGTAATCCATACCACTTTAAGGCCCGGTTTAACCAGTTGATGACAGAGTGGCCAAATGACGCCGAAGAAACCAAGGGGTTTTCCAAGGGTAAGCAAAGTTTTGGCTGGGGACCAAACTTCGTTAATCCAGATTGGCAATACCGCGATACTCCTCCTTACCGGCTCTCGGCTGAAGAGTTTCTCGATATGGCAGACTACGACAGGCTGGGTGGTTACACTAACGAGATTGATGCTGGAAATGGCGTCACTTTGGACGTCAACTGGAATGCTAACCCGAAAACTTTCACTACTCTTTCCTTTGGTATCGAACAACAGGGTGGTCCCAACGAACAAGCCCAGCCAATACCTCACCATATGGACTTTTGGATGGATGGGTTTGAGCCCGGAGAGACCATCGTTGACTACAATCTTTACCGAACCAAAGCGGATGTCGATAATGTCGACTATCTTCACCCGTACCCAAAGGTGCAGGGTTTTACCCCTTACGACCTACGCGAACGCTCCCAGCACCTTGACGAGTATGACTTTGAAGATATAAACGAGGAGCGGGCAGAGATAACTCCCCTTCCTGACGAAACGGTAATAGACCCCTATGGCAACGAAAAAACCAAGGGCGAAATGCAGTTTATGTACACTTTCTTTAACCGAGCCGATGAATCCGGCGAGCCGCGGGAAGAGGAAGGCGAGTCATTTGATATAAATGGCTATATTCGCTTCAAGTACCACCGGAATAAGTACAAGTTGCGGTTCAACAATGACCCCGCAAACCTCAAGGACGACAGCGAGTACAACGAGACCAATCAGACAGACGTCTTCTACCAAAAACCCTTAAAGGATTTAGAACTAGATAACCCGCAGACCTTAATTGATCTAGGGCTGACGGATCTGGTGGAAAAAGATGACGAGGGAAATGATCGGATTAAGAGACCTGAGGGCCTCGCACCCCAAATGGTATTTAAGGGTTGGGCGCTAGACCCGGCCGGGCAGAAACTGGTTTGGGAAAACAAGGAAACTATGCCCGTGCACAACCTGGTGCTCTACGCCAAATGGGGGGAACCAGACTATAAGTGGAAGGTAACCTTCGATCCCAATGGGGGCAAGCTAGATCCCATTGAGGAGAAGAATGTTACCACCGCCCCTAAAACCCTTAAGGAAGGCGATATCTCTGACCAAAAAGAAGTCACCTACGCGAAAAAGGGTGAAAACGAAGGGGATAAGCAAGTCTTTACTGTAGTGCAGCGGCAAAAACTGGTAGAACCGAATAAGCCAACCCGAAAAGGCTATAGCTTCATGGGTTGGGAGATACTGCGCTATCAGAAGGATGCCAATACCGGCGAATACACCGACAAAGTGGATACCTCTTATCGGGACACCTATAAAGTTCCGGAGCTTTACTCCTACGGTAATGACGCAGTAAGTCCCATTTACCTGAAAGCCATTTGGGTAAAAAATGATATGCAGGATGTAAAGGTTTTCCACCACTTCTTGGATAACAATCTCGCAATTGATAAGACCGTGAAGGATAATCCGGCTATAGAAACTAAAGAAAACCAGCGCGCCGAAAAATACGTGGCCGCCATTGGTTCTAAGCAAGATGCCAAATGGATTTTGGCTTCCGATGAAGAATTGCGAAACACCGAAGACGAAGAAACTAAAAAACTCTATGAGCATTATCAAAAGCTGGCTGACGAGCTTGGTAACCGGGCAACGAAAGGTAACACCTATTTCCAGACGCTTAGGGTAGAATCGAAACAGATTCCAGAAGACGGGAACTTAGTTGATAATCCGAAAGCCAAGGACAATGAGTTCCACTTCTTCTATCGCCCCTTCCTGGCCCATGATTACAAGGTTAACTATGTGGACCAAAGAGCTAAGACAGAGCTGGCGAAAGCCACTACCGATGCGGAAAAGAAAAACATTATAGAGAAGTACCGCATCCTGGATCAAAAACCAGTCACCACGGGGGCGCGGCATTACGATGCTTGCAACTACAAGCCGATAAACGGCTGGAGGCTGACTTCAGATCCGCAGCAGCAGCTCTTCTACGATGTAGACGAAGATACCAATGAATTCAAAGGAATCAACGGTACCGGTTCCGATGAAATTACCTTCTACTATCAGGATGTCAGGGTTATTGAGGTGTCCTCAGATAGTCCTACTCCTCCAGACGGGTATGTCCGGGTAACCTTTAAGGCCAGTGAGGGTGGCTCCTTCGGCGCCGACAAAGATGGGAACCCCATCAAAGAAATTAATTACGATGTACTGAAGGGTCTTAAGTCTGATCTGCTTCCAGTTCCCCAAGAATTGGAGAATGGAAAAGACCCGGATGAAAACAAGTACTATCTCACGCCGGAAGAAGGCAAGAGCTTTAAAAAGTGGGATAAGGAACCACTTTTATCGCCGGGCACGGAGATAAACGAAAACCATATCTTTACCGCACAGTTCGACTGGTCAGATCTGATGACTAAAGGGGTGGCGACTGCCGAGTCCTTTAAGGCGCCCGATGCCACCTGGATCAATAATTTTGTGCCCACTTTGGATGAGCTGCGGGCAGCTATTCAGCTGCAGAGTAAAGACAAAACCAAGATAACGAAACTGCCTGATGACGCGACGGTAGAGTTCGTAGATGAAAACGGTACCCCCGTGGCCACCCAAAATGATCTTTACAAGCTGGTAAAAGAAGAACCGGATTCAAACGAACTTGTTCGTACCGTGAAACTCAAAGCGAAAGTTAAGTTTGCGGGCCGAGAAAAGATTGAAGAGATCGAGGTGCCGATAAGGGTTTATAAGAACCGCTACGATGCGCCCCCTACGGGAGCCATGCCAGACTTCTTGAAGCAGGCAACCGATCCTCATGGCGATTTGGCGGAACTCTTGGATGGAAAAACCTATGTCAAGGTGACGGTGAATCCCTCCAGTCAACTGGGCAAGCTGCCTCCTAAGAGCTATTGGGTTAACCCCAAGGCTTGGGTAGAGATTCCCGAGATTGCAGTCAGCGATAAAGATAAGGCCGCAACCGGGTTGAAGCATTGGTCAGCTAATAAAGCTGCCCAAAATGAGGGGCAAGCTAAACTGGGAGTTTATGACTTCATGAAACGGCATAAGTTCAGTGAGGACACGGAGATCACCCCGGTATTTGTAGAAAAAGTGGTGCCCCCCGTACCGGAAAAGAAGCCCAATAAACCGATAGTGTCATCCATTCCGGTAACCGGAGCTAATGTGCTGGTTTATCTCTATGCGGCAGCCTTGTTTACTACAGCTGGCATTGCGCTGCTGATCATCAGGACCAGGAGGAAAGCGCAGCGGGCATAACCCGCGGGGCTGCTGAAGCTTTGGTGGAGGCTTGGCCATGCCAAAGCAGAGTCAGCGCCAAAGTTAGAGTCAAACTCAAAGTCAGACTCAAAGCAAAGTCAGCGCCAGCGCGTCAAAGTCAGCGTCAGGGCCAAGTTCGCCAGCGGCTCGTTCGAATGAAGAAGTAGGCGGAGGCGCAAACGAAGAAGTAGACGACGAAGCGGCGGCTCGAACCGGGAAGGTCCGGGCCGCCGCTCGCATTTCACTCAGTCACGGGCTGGCTAGCTGATCCGGGAGACGTGTCAGTGAACTCTACTTGCCCACCGATGCGCGTCTGCGCAGGAGAAGCGCCCAGGCGCACGCTCCGACGAGTCCGCTGCCACAAATCCCTACGAGGACCCACTGCCACCAGTCCGAACCGCTCCCGTACGAGGCGGATCCGCGCTCAGGGTTGAGCAGGGCGCTCACGGGGGTAGCGGGCTTGGTGAGCGCCCGCGTCGTGGATGCTCCCGACTGTGAGGAGTCCGCGAAGTCCAGACCCTCGACGCCGCTCGACTGGGAGTCGTCGGCGTTGGAAGCGCCCGATGCGTTGGAGTCGGAGCTCGTCGTCCCCGCGCCAGCCGCCGAGTTCGATGACAGTAGCGAGCCGGACACGGTCGACCCACCGGTCACCGGGGTCCCGGTCTGCCCGGCGCCCTCTCCGAGGCGCGCGCCGGTCGCGGTCGGGTTCTCGATCGGCGAGGCCGGAGTGCTCGCACTTGCTGAGGGGGAGCCCGTGGACGGTGATCCGGTTGACGGGGAGGTGCCCGGTGCGGGCGCGGGCTGGCCGGGTCGGTGCGTACCGGTGTTCGGGTTCGTCCAGTTCCTGTGGGACTCGGCGTTGAGCTTCGCGACGAGTTCGTCGATGGGAAGGGGTGCGCCGGGCTCCGGGTTCGGCGCAGGCTCCGGGTTTGGTGCGGGCGCGGGGTCTGGCTCAGCGCCCCTCTTGATGGCCTCGTCGCCGACGAGGAAGATCGCATGGAGCGTCTTCTCGATGGTGGAGCCGTCAGCGAGGTGCGCGGTGAAGACAAAGTCGGTCGAGTAGCGCCCGGGCTTCGTGAAGTAGAAGGCCTGGTGGTCGTGCGACCCGAAGAGGTAGTGGAGGACCATGTCGGGCTTCGTCGAGTCGAGTCGAGGCGTGAATCCCTCGAAGAGAGAGGAGATACCGGTGACGAGGCGACCGGGGCCGGTGAAGTTCCTCATCGCAACCTCGACGCCCTTGCTAGAGAGCTGCGAGTAGTCGACCCGCTGGGTTGAGAAGCCGACCCAGGGGATACCCTCGAGCTGGGTCTCGGGCAGGCTCCACACGCCCTCGGGCGCCGCAGCGGCGAGTTCGCTGTAGCCCTTCGCGCCGGCGGGGATCTTCGCATGCGTCGAGTCGGGGACGGCGTAGGCGAAGGTTCCGGAGGCACGATGGACGGGGTGACGCGGGTCGGCGGTGTCATCGACGAAGACCTCCGCCTTTCCGTCTTTCAGGGACATCGCCTGATCCATGTGACCTTCGGTGATGATGTGAATCGCCGAGTCGCCGGGACGGGACGGGGTGGACGGGTTGGCAGGATCGGGTGTCGAGGGATTGCCGGGCTGAGCGCCACCGCTCGGCGGCGCGTCGGCACCCGGGTCCGCAGGGTTTGGTGAGGGCGAGGGTGAGGGTGAGGGCGAGGGTGCCTCGCCGTTGTTCTCCGCGGTGATCGCGCGCAGCGCTGAGATCGCAGCGTCGCCGACGACAAAGTGAGCGGAGCGGGACTTGTAGGAGAAGTTCCCGTCCTTGTCTCGCGTCTCGATGTTGAAACCGACGGTGTAAACGCCGGGCTTCGTGAAGACGTGGGCGAGGGGAACTGCGGCTGCATCGACGGTGAAGCCACGGTTGGGGTCGCGCGTCGTATCGAGGGTGACGTTCATCGCCCCGTCGGTGACGGTTCCCGCGATGTAGCGGCCACCCTTGGGGCCGTCGAAGGTGTCAACGGAGTAAACGGCTGGCTCGGAGCGCAGATCGGCGGGCATTCCGGTGAAGTCGAATCCGAGCGATCCGTGCTCGCCGGAGGCAGGCAAGACCCAGCGATCGCCATCGGCGGTCGTCTGCTTGAGTGAGTCAGGGATCTCGAGGATCGGTTCCCCGGGGACAGGCTTGCCGTTTGCGCTCACCTCAAGGGTCACCCGCTTGATCGGCACGCCAGCCCGCACATCGTCTGTGAAAGATCCCTTGTAGACGTAGTGGGAGGGGGACGAGGGCGAGGCTGGCGCCTTCGCGGCAGAGCCGAAGAGTGCCTCGATCTGCTTGCGGGCCTCGGCCTGGGTGAAGGGGGGCTCGGGTTCGGCGGGCGTCTCCTCGGTGGAGAGCTCGCCGGAGGCGATCATCTTCTCCTTCACCTGCTCGGTAGTCGTTCCGATCGGAGTGAGGGAGGTTGTGGTGCCTTCGGGCAGACCGACCTCGTCATCGGAGCCGACGAGCCACGTGATGGTTGAGGGCAAGGAATTAACGGCTCTCTGGGACCAGGTGGACGTGTAGGAGGCAACCATGTCGAGCCGGTAGACTCCCGCTTTCGAGAAGGTCCAGTTCCAGTGGCCGTGGGAGCCAGCTTGGAGGGAGAGCGGCGCGAGCGAGGGGTCGGAAGAGAGCCCTCGGGTCAGAGAGTTCGTGCCGACGGTGCGCCACACCTCGACGGCTCCAGGCCCGGAGGAATTCGCGATCGAGAGCTTCACCTCGTCAAGAAGGATCCCCTCGGGCTGGGCGACCTCGTGCGCCGTGTCGAAGGCACCGATGCCAGCCCAGACGGGACGCCAGTTATCGATCTGCTCCTGAGGGGCGCGCCAGACGATGTCGCCGGGCTTACCAATGAAGTCGAAGAGGCCGCCCGAGGGGACGACCATGCGCGAGACCTCCTGGGAGTCGGTGGCGCGCGCGTCGGGGGCGAGCCGGACGCAGACGGAGTTCGGGTCCTTGACGACCTTGCGCCCGTCGACAACGGTAACGGTGAAGGTCTCGTTGACACGGGTGACGTAGGCGGCGTCAACGTGCGCATGGTGGAGGAGCTTGCGGCCAGCACACACGTGGGGAACGCGGCCGTCGGGCCCGGGGGTCGCCTCCGGGTCAGCGCCGGGCGAGCCCGCAGGAACCGTGAGGTCGGCGGGCACGAGGTCCCCGTAGCCGGCCTCTCCGGGCAGGTGCTCGGGATCGTCGGGCGCTCCGAGGGACGAGGGCGCGGCCTCGGCGTTGGTCGGGCCGGAGCCGTCGGAGGTGTAGCCCGTGGGAGAGGTCGTCTCTGACGGGGTTGCGTGCGCCACGGGCGCGACGAGTATCGATGCGGCGAGCAGGGCGGCCGCGGTGAGGAGACCGGTGAACGGAAGGGTCCTCATGCGAGTGTCCTTTCTATGGTCTGCGCCGCCGGTCGGGCGCGAAGGAGGAGTCCGCGCCCGGGCGAGAGGAGCTGGGCGAGGACGAAGAGGAGGGTCGCGACGAGGACGATCGCCGCGCCCGAGGGGATGTCGAGCGACCAGGAGGCCCAGATGCCGAGGAAGGCGGAGACGGCGCCGATGGCCGGGCCGATGAGCATCATGGGGACGACACGGTCAGTGAGGAGTCGCGCGGTCGCCGCGGGAGCGACGAGGAGCGCGAGGACGAGGACGTTCCCAATCGTCTGGATAGAGACGACGACAGCAGTCGCGATGGCGAGGTGGAGAAGCAAATCGATGCGCCCAACGCGCAGGCCCGCCGAGATCGCGAAATCGCGGTCGACACTGACGAGAACGATCCGGTCGTGAAAGACCGCGAGGGCGATGCCGATCGCGACGCACGCCCCGAGAGAGATGAGAACATCGGTATTCGTCACGCCGGTGAGAGACCCGAAGAGGAGCGACTCAAGAGACCCCGTGTAGCCGGGTGTTCGAGCGACGACGACGAGGCCAAGGGCGAAAGCGGCGGCGAAGAAGACGCCGATAACGGAATCTTCGCCGACCCGGCGGTTCTGGGAGAAGACGGAAATGAGGATCGCAACGAGGATCCCGGCTACGGCTCCTCCCAGGAGGATCGACCCCTGGAACGCGAAGGCGATCGCGATTCCGGGAAATACGGCGTGCGAGAGGGCATCGCCGACGAAGGAGAGCCCGCGCAAGACGACGTGCGCGCCGACAAGGCCGCAGACGAGTGAGGAGAGGACAGCGATGAGGAGCGCCCTCGGGAGGAAAGCGAGCGAGGGGTTGGCGAGGTCGGAGAGGAAGTCGAGGAGGCTCATCGGCGCACCATCCCGAGGGAACGCAGGAGCGCGGAGTCCTGAGAGACGCGGAAGGTCTCCATCCACGGCTCCGGCGAGCTAAGTTCACAGGGCTCGCCCTCGGCCCTCACAGTCCCGTTGAGCATGACGAGTCGGTGGCAGATATCGACGGCCTGCCCGAGGTCGTGCGTCGACATGAGGATTCCGACTCCGCAGCGGGCGAGGTCAACGAAGAGGCGTGATAGTGCGTCCTGGTTCGGGTGGTCAAGCCCGGTGAAGGGTTCATCGAGGAGGAGCAGACGCGGCGAGGCAACGAGCGCCCGGGCGACGAGGATTCTCTGCTTCTGACCGCCCGAGGTCTCGTTGATTGTCCGGTTGCGGAACGCGTACATGCCGACCGCGTCGAGAGCCCGATAGACGGCTTCAAGGCGCGCCGCGCCTCGAGGCGCGCGACGCCGACCGGTGAAGGCGGTCGCGACGAGCTGGGCGGCACTCATCGGATAGTTCCAGTCGAGGTCCTGGCGCTGCGGGACGTAGCCGATGACCGAGCCGCTCGCCTCGATGCTCCCGCGGTAGGGGACGAGTCCCATGATCGCGCGCATGAGCGTCGTCTTGCCAGCTCCGTTCGGTCCGATGAGGCCGACAAGCTCGCCCTCGTCGACTCGAAGGGAGACATCCTCAAGGATCGTCCGCCCGCCAAGGTCGACGCGCAGGCCGGACACCTCCAGTGCGCGGCTCATCGCTGAGACCCCCGATCGTCGCCGTCATCGGATGCTTCCGGCTTCGGCTCGCCGGAGCCGGAAGTCCCGCCCTCGACGATCCTCTCAGCGACCCGCTCGCGCTCGTGGCTGCGGCGACGGGCGATGAGGACGAGCGCGACAAGGACGAGGGCCGCAGCGGCGAGCCCCGTGGCGATCCACAGCGGGAGCATGGTCGAGCGGTCAAGGGTCGACGGCGAGTCAACGGGAGCGGGTGACTCAGGGGCGTTCGAGACGGTCCACTGGGCTTCGAGCGCCTTCTGCGCGTCGGCGGCGTCCCCGACGGCAAAGCGGAGGACGCGAGTGTCCTCGACGGTGGTGCCGTCGGTCAGCTGGGCTTGGAGGCTGAGGCGGATGAGGTGGATCCCCGGTTGCGTGAAGACCCAGTTCGCGTGGGTGTGCGTGTTTGCGTCAACGTGGATCGGCTGTGAGTTCGGCTTCGTCGAGTTCCACAGCTGCTGGGGGCCGGAGAAGTTTCCGGCCTGGACGAAGGCGTGGAAGTCGCCCTCGCCCTCGTGTCCCTCGAAGACGAGGGTCGCGCCCTGGGCGAGCCGACCGACGACCTCGGGGTCCTGGGTGTTCCAGCCGAGCCACACGACGTTGGCGATCTCGGACTGGGGGACGGCCCAGACCGGGCCGTTCGCCGAGATGAAGGAGTACTGGTCGTCGGCGGGCAGTTCGAGCTTCGCGGCGTCGGAGACGCGTAGGACGACGTCGTCAAGGTGGCGCCAGGTTGGTGTCTGATCGGAGTCGTCGCGGGCGAGGAAGGTCCACGCGCCGTCGAGGAACTTCGGTCCGAGGTCGACGTGTCCGGCGGAGATCTCGACAGGTGTACCTTCGGGGGCGACGGTCTCGTTCGACTCGACGACCTGGGTGAGGGAAGGGTCCTGCGTCGTCGTGTCTGCGGCGAGCGAGGCGGGGGCAACGGCGATGAGAGTCGCGGCGGCGAGCGCGAGTGCGTGCGTGAGTTTCACTGGTCTCCTCGGATGAGATTCGGGATGGGCGCCTCCGACTCGAAAGGCCAGGCGGGCAGCGAGGCGGGGTCGAGGCAGGACTTGATTGAGCGCGTGTTGAACACCATGAGGTCGAGGTAGGTGGGAACCTCGTCCGTGAGCGTGTCGGAGTGGAGCGAGCAGACGGACTTACCGGTCGTGTGCGCGAGTGCGACGAGCTCGCCGAGGTGGGAGCGGGAGGTCGGTTCGAGGAAGACACCGGCGGCTGGCGTCTGCTCAAGGACGCGCGTCAGATTGGCGAGTTGGAGAGCCGAGGGCTCAAGGGACGGGTTCGGTGCGACAAACCCGCCGATCCGCAGCCCGTAGGCCTTCGCGTAGTAGCCGAAGGAGTCGTGCGCAGTCACGAGGGCGCGGCTCTTCTCAGGGATGGTGGCGACGACTTCGCGGATCCACCGGTCGAGGGCCTCAAGTTCGGCGTCGCGGGCGGCGGCGTTCGCCCGATACTCGGCCGCGTGCGAGGGATCGAGGGCGGCGAGGCGCTCGGCGATGAGATCAGTGTAGGCGATGGCGTTCTTCGCGTCGTGCCACATGTGCGGGTCGATCTCACCGTGGACGTGGGTTCCGATAACGGCCTGGGCGAGGATTCGGGCGGAGTCGCCTGGTTCGGCGAGGAAGCGCCACCGATTGTCGGGGATCGTGGTCGTCGTCGTGTCCGGGACGGCGATGACGATCCGGTCGGGGTCGAGGTCACCTGCGGGAGCGTCTGCGCGCAGGGTCATCGAGCCCTCAAGCTTCGCTGTGAGATCGGCGTGCCCGGAGTCGAGGACGCTCCGCCCGGTGGAGTGCGGGTCGACGCCGACGGCGAAGACGAGGGTCTTCTCACCGAGCGGAGCGTCGCCCGTCGGCGAGTGGAGCGTCGCCCGCAGAGAGAGCGAGTAGACGCCGGGATCGGTGAAACCCCACGACATGTGGGTGTGAGCGTTGGTCGGGAGCTCGACGCGGTCGTTCGAGTCGATCCCATCCTTCGAGGCGATCCACGGGCGCGGTTCGCCGAAGGTGCCGGTCGTGAAGGCGGCGAGGTTGCCGGGGCCTGTCGCCGAGACTGCTTCGAAGGAGACGGTTGAGTCGGTTGAGGCGCGTCCGTCGACGCGCAGCCCGAGCCAGATCGTCGCGAGAGAGAGGTCCTCGACGAGGGGAATCGGACGTGCGCCGAAGGGGACGGACTCTTCGCCGAGGGCGACGTGCTGGGCACCCTTTGGGAGGTTCGCGTCGATGGAGGAGGTGAGTGCGCTCTGCTCGAGGAGCAGTCCGTTGGAGAAAGCGATGTCGGCGTGCGCGATGTCGCGGAGGGCCGCCATCGAGGGCTCGAAGGAGTGCGGATCAACGCTTGCGGGGACGAGCGTCGCGATGCGCGCTCGCGGGGCGACCGCGCGCACGAGGTCGGCGATGATCGGCGTCGTCGCAACGATCCGAGGCTGCGACCCGTCATCGGCCACATCAGCACTGCCAGGTGCAGCGGACTCTGATTGTGCGCTGGGAGTCTCCTCGGCAGAGACTCCGTCATCCGTGAGGGTGGGGGCACACGCGCCGAGGAGCAGCGAAGGAGCGCCGATGAGGAGGGAGAGCGCGAAGGCACTCCCAGGGCGACGTGCTCGGGTGCGCCTCACCTTCTTGCCCACCGTCGTGCGGCGAGCCCAGCGAGGGCGAGGAGCGAGGCGAGGGCGACCGGGGTGGCGGAGCGCGCGCCGGTCGCTGCGAGACCGCCGGGAAGGGCCGAGCCGTCGACGATCTTACCCTCGGCGCGCAGACGATCAATTGTCGCCTGGTCGAGTTCGCAGGGGCGCCCGTCGGCGGTGCGGCCGACGTAGACGGTCGTCGAGCCTGAGCCGATGCCGCCGAACCAGCGGGCGCCGACGAGCGAACCGAAGTTGCCGGACTCGAAGACGGCGAGTGAACCGGGGCCGGAGACGCCGTTGAGCGTCCAGGTGACATCACCGGTCGTGCGGGCGAGGAGGCTGGGGTGCATCGTGTTTGCGCCGAGCCACGGGACGGAGGGGACCTGGCTTGAGGAGATCATCCAGATCTTTTGACCCTGTTTCGCGATGAACTCGATACCGGCGGGGGGGGTCGTCTCGGCTGCGGGGCCCAGCCCGAAAACGAGGGAGGAGGGAGCGACCCAGCGCGCGGGCTGCGAGCGGTCGTCTTTGACGAGCATGGAGATCGACGAGGGGCTGGCACTCGTCCCGATGTCGAAGTGGCCGGAGTCGGCGTTTCCGGCACCGCCGACGTTGAAGGAAAGGATGTCGGAGGTCGAGACACGGGCACCGGACTTCAGGGTCGTGGTCTGGGTGATCGAGACTTTGTAGACGCCGGGGGCGGTGAAAACCCAGTTCGGGTGGACGTGGGTGTTCGCTCGTATCGTGTGGGATCCGCCGACTGCCGTGCCGCTCCCGTTCGAGGTGACGGGGGTGGGGAGGCACTGCTCGGCGGCTGGC
>ERZ1034876.773-NODE-773-length-15769-cov-7.260977_pt1 | contig 15769 bp, 18 predicted proteins | sample MGYA00520698_ERZ1034876 | MGnify/ENA primary metagenome ERZ1034876 (study PRJEB33766, sample SAMN09781723) | gut metagenome | biome: gut microbiome | host: Homo sapiens | place: Madagascar | study: EMG produced TPA metagenomics assembly of the PRJNA485056 data set...
GGGGGGGCCCCCGGGGGCCGGGGGGTTGGGGGTCCTCCCCCGCCACAAACATAATGATAGGTAAATTTGTCCTTTCTGGCGGGATGAAGGCATCCCGCCCTACAGCACAAAAACTTCAACTTACCTCAAATTCCTAACTACTAATTTCTCATTCCTAATTGAGAAAACTCCTAACTCCTACTTTCTAACCCTAACTCACACAAACAAGCGCTCCCGCAAAACCCGCCTGGAAACAGCGGTACGGCAGCGCTTGGAGAGAAGGTATTTACTTTAACGAATGGCAGTAGCCCATCAAAACCGGGAACGGCGTGCCATCGGCAATCATCTTGCGCACTTCGGCTTCCTTTTCCGGGGGCACAAGGCCGCGCACCCGCGCCCACAGCATTTCAGGGGTAAAGCGCTCGTCCAGCTCAAAGGGCACGATATCATCAGTGGCTTCCAGCCATTTCAGCATCTTGCGCTGCATATCCACCACCACGGGGGCTAGGCTCTCGTCATCAATGCGGTTGGTGGTCTCCTGCGGGTCGGCCTGCAGATCATATAACTCATCCTTGCCTACCGTACGGCTGATGTACTTGTACCGCTCATTGCGCATCATAATGCCCTTGGCGTGGGCATCGTCCTCGCTCTGAGCTTTCATCTTGGGCCAGTAGACCGTTGTGGTCGGGGCGCCTTTGCCGTTCTTGCTGTTGCGGTGGTATTCATCGCAGTGGGTCTCGCCCGGCTGGCGGCCGCCCTCACAGAAAACATAATCCCGCACCTTAGCGCTGCGGTCCGCCAACACGGGGCGCAGGCTGTGGCCAAAGTGGGTGTGGGTGGGCTGTACGCCTGCCAGATCCATCGCCGTGGCGTAAAAATCCACCAGTTCCACCATGCTGTTGCTGATACCGGAGTCCAGCGGAATATCCTTCGGCGGCTTGATCAGCAGCGGCACGCGGGTCAGGCAATCCTCAAAGCAGTTCTGCGCCTTTTCCGGCAGGTCAAAATCGCCGGTAAAATCGCCGTGGTCGCTCAGGAAGAAGATTGCACAGTCATCGTAAATGCCCTCTTCTTTCAAAGCTTCAACCAACTTGCCGAACTGGACATCGATCTTCATGCACATGCCAAGATATACGGCGCGCAATTCGTCCCAGTCGGCATCAGTAAAGTCCTGCATTCCGGCATACTTGCGGATCTCCGATTCCATCAGGGGCTTGCCGGTGCAGTCATCTGCATGGACCCGCTTGGGCAGCTTGGCACGGTCAATGGCGGAAAAATACGGTTCCTCCACCCGGTACGGCGTGTGGGGATAAATCAAGCCCAGAAACATACAGAGCGGTTGGTCGGCCGGGCGGTTATGGATGCGCTCGATAGCGGCATCCACTACTTCGTCATCGCCGTTATAGTTATTGCCCTCGGCGTTGCATTTCAGCTGGCCCTCATAATGGGAGTAATAATATTTGTTGCCGGCCTCCCCGCGCTGGTCAGGGTTCACATTACCGGGGCCCTGCTTTTTCTGGCCGCTGTAATAAATTTCGGTCGCATGGCTTTCCGTCCAGCCGGGGATCTGGCCTGCGGTCAGGTCGTTGCGGTCGTTCATCCAGACGTAATAACCGGCCTCTTTCAGCTCTTTCAGCATGCTGGTCTCACCGGGGCGCAGCAGGTGGCTCATGGTGCGGTGGCCGCGCACATGGGGATACAGGCCGGTAAAAAAGCTGCACCGGCTGGGCACGCAGACAGGGTTCTGGCAGTATGCCTGCCCAAAGGACACCGCCTCATGGGCCGCAAAGGCATCCAGATTAGGGGTGATGGATGCTGGGTTGCCCAGGTGGGCCAGTGCATCGCCGCGCATTTCATCCGGGTTAAAAATAATGATGTGTGGTTGCTTTGCCATACAAACCTCCTTGTTTCAGGGCCAGACCCGCGGGGTGGGATTTACTCGTCCAGTTCGCCCTTGTGGCGGCGGCGCAGCTCTTCGGCACAGTCACCGCGGCCGGTATCTTCCAGGCGCTTGCAGTAATCTTTCAGGTAGCCGCGGCAGTGGAAGGGGCCACCCTCGGCGATGACGTTCCACAGCGGGTCCTCGTGGTAATTATAAATGTTGCTCAGCATGTTGTCCGCTACCCAGTGTTCCAGGTACCATGCAGCACGCCAGCACAGCTCCGGCTTTTCTTCGGCCAGGTCGTGGATCTCGTGCGGGTCCTCTTTCACGTTGAAGAGTTCCTCGCCCGGGGTCAGGTGGTAGCCGTCGTGGTAGGTGCGGATGTACATATAATCGCCAAAGCGCACACTGCGCTGGCAGACATGAGCACACTGGCTGACGATCAGATGGTCGCGGCCGCCGTCCTGGCCGGTGCGCACACAGTCAGCGTAGCTTTCACCATCATACACCACCGGGTTGGGATTGCCAACCACCGGGTTGCAGGTGAAGGGCGGAACGCCGCCCAGCAGGTCTACCAGGGTGGGCAGCAGGTCCAGATTGTAGTGGAAGCCGTGGGACACAGTGTTCTTGGCGCAGCCCGGCCACTTGATGATAAGGGGAATGTGGGTGGTGATGTAGTCGGCTTCACCATGCTCGCAGTAGCTGCCCATCTCGCCCAGGTCCTCGCCGTGGTCAGAGCTGATAATGATGGCCATATCGTCATAAATTCCCTGCTCGCGCAGCTTGTCAAACAGCAGGCCCAGCTGCTTGTCCGCGTACCAGATGCCGGTATCGTATTCATCGATCATATGGCGGAAGTCATCGGTGTTCTTGATCTCCACCGGCTGGCGCGGGGTAGCGGGGTTGGGCTTGTTGTCATAGCCGGTCACTTCGCAGGCAGAATGTCCGCCCGGCTTGGTGGCGCGGTGCTTATCCAGAATCTCCTGGGTCATCCAGGGGTCGGGCAGCGGGGCATCCTTGAACGGCTCGCCGTACTCGGTCGGGGTGCGGTACGGGATGTGCGGGTCCCACACATGCACATGCAGGAACCAGTCTTTGGTATCACGCTTGCGGTCCAGCCAGTTCAGTGCCACGGGAATCACCTCGTGGGCAGGTTCCAAGCCGCGCTTGCCGATGTTGTAGGTTTCGTCAAAGCCGCCGTTGAACCACCACGCTGCGTGGCGGTCCGGGAAGCTGCTGATGCTGGCGGTTTTCATGCCTGCACGGCGCAGCACAGCGGGCAGATTGTAGCGGCCATTGAAATCCGCCATGCCGCGGTTGCGGCCTTCCCAACGCATTTCGGCGTTCACGCCGCCATGGCCTACGCAGCCGGTGTGGATACCAAACCGGCCGGTCATCAAAGCGGCGCGGCTGGGCAGGCAGGGAGCATCGGAACAATATACATCGGTAAAGCGCACAGAATCTTCGGCCACTTTATCAATATTGGTGCTGGTGGCACGCGGATAACCATAGCAGCCCAGGTGGTCTGGGCGCAGGGTGTCGATATCTACATACAAAATCCTCATGGTAGTATCCCTTTCTACTCTTATTACCTATTATAAAGTATAGCGGCGGGAAAGCTTTCCCGCCGCCAGAAAGTCGGTTGTGATTATCGAAAATCCGACTTTACGTTTTCAGCAAAAATGGGGTTGGCTGCGGCTCATCAGCCCATCATGGATTTCAGGGTCTCAAAGTCCAGTGTGCCAAGATAGGTGTTGATCTCTTCTGCGGTCAGATCGGGGTTCACGATGGTCAGCATGCCGTCTACTACATCTGTGGTAGCGCACCAGTTGCCGGTGGAAGCATCGTCCCAGCCATCCATCTGGGCCAGCTGTTCGGCGCTGGTAACGGACATATTGGCAAATTCAAAGTAAAGCGGCTTGCCATCCGTGCCGCGGCATGCGGTCTGCACATCACCGTTCAGGGCATTGTAGGTGATTGCAAACAGGGCGCTGGTCAAAACGGAGGTGGATTTGACGGTAGCAAGGTCGATGCTGGCGTTGCCGAACGGGTCCTGCGTGTTGAACGCGGTCGTCAAAGTCTGGCCCAGGGCGCCAACGCTGGCAACCTTGATGTCAATGCCCATAATAAAAACAGGGCCCGATGCCATTACGCATCAGGCCCTGCTCTATTTCAAATTTCTAATTACTTATTCTTAATTTTTCCTCGCCGTGCTTTCACTCGCCGCCAAAGCTCCTACCTCCGATAGTATTCCGCTTCCGCCCGTGCGATCTCCAAAATCCGGCTTTCGGCATAGGCAAAAAATTCCTTGAACGCAAGGCAGGAGTAGTTTTCCAGCTTGCCATCGTTCTCCACCCAGTCGCGCTTGCAGCCGCCGTGGCACAGGTTGTACCAGCGACAGTCGGCGCAGGCATCGGGTTTGCGCTCGCCCTGCTGCAAAAACAGGCGGGCTTTTTCGCTGTTGGCCAGCTCCGGGATGCTCTGCTCTCCAATGCGGCCCATCTTCCATTCGTCCAGGCAGTAAAAGTCACAGGGGTACACCGTGCCGTCGCCCTCCACCACAAAATAAGCGCCGCAGCTGCCAGAGGTGGCACAGGTGCCTGCGGGCATGCCCATCGCCATGTGGATGTAATCGTCAAACAGACGCACACTGGTGTAGTCGCCGTTGACCCAGTCACGGTAGTAAACGTCAAACAGGCCGCACAGGAACTTACCGTATGCTTCCGGCGTCAGTGCCCAGGGCTGCGCACCACGCTCGCCCTCAATGGGATCCAGGCAGGCAATGAACTGCAAATGCCGGACGCCCAGTTTTTTCAGCGAAGCATAGACTTTTTGCGGGTTGCGGGCCACCGCGCGGTTGACCACGCACAGCAGGTTTACTTCTACGTCATGCTTTTGCAAAACATGCAATGCCGCGGTTACACGGTTCCAGGTGCCCTTTCCCTTGGCGTCCAGGCGGGTATTATCGTGCAGCTCCTTGGTTCCATCCAGTGAGATGCCCACCAGAACCTGGTTGGCAGCCAAAAACTCAGCCCATTCATCATTCAGCACAAGGCCGTTGGTTTGCAGCGCATAATTGATGTGCACCCTGGCCGGGCGCAGCTCGGCGGCTTTGGCCATAAAAAAGCGGAAAAAGTCCAGTCCGGCCAACGTTGGCTCACCGCCCTGGAACGAAAAACTGACCTGTGCGCCGGGTTCCGCGGCGGCAAAGGCAGAGCGAATCAATGTTTCGGCTTCGGGGCGGGTCATGCCTGCGGCGCTCTGGCCGCAGCGCACGGCGGCTTCGTCAGCATAAAAGCAGTAGCGGCAGCGCATGTTGCACTGGCTGGATGCAGGCTTGATCAAAAAGTTCAGGTTTTGCATTGTGTACCCCCCGGTGGATTTTTACAGATAAACTATACCACAAAATACTGTTTTTCCTCAAGGCTGCGGAGCATGCTTGTCGATTTTTCGACACTAATGCTCTTATTTATGGTAGTTTGGCGTTCTTCCAAAACGGTATGATGAACTTATCAAAATCAACGTACCGGAGGAGGAAAAGACGCATGAGTTCAATCTTGTTTTTCTGTGTCAGTTTTTTTGCGTCCATTGCGGGGGCGATCTGCGGCATTGGCGGCGGTGTTATCATCAAGCCGGTGCTGGATATGCTGGGCCTTGCCAGCGTGGCAACCATCAGTTTTCTTTCGGGGTGCACCGTGCTTTCCATGAGCTGCTACACCGTGGGCAAAAACATTGCCGCTGGCGATAACCGGGTGGATTTCCGCACCGGCACCCCGCTGGCCATTGGCGCCGCAGTGGGCGGCGTTGTGGGCAAACAGCTGTTCAGCACCATTGCGGGCATGTTCCCCAACCCCAACACGGTTGGCGTGGTACAGTCGATCTGCCTGGCCATTATCACCATTGACACTTTTGTGTACACCTTGTTCAAGGCGCGCATCCAGGGCAAGCATATTGCCAACCCGGCATTCTGCGTTATCATTGGCCTGGTGCTGGGGCTGATGTCCAGCTTTTTGGGCATTGGCGGCGGCCCCATCAATCTGGTTGTGCTGTTCTACTTTTTCAGCATGGAAACCAAGACCGCAGCGCAGAACAGTCTGTATATCATTCTGTTCAGCCAGATCACCAGCCTGCTGACCACCCTTATCACCCACAGCGTGCCGGAGTTTACCCTGCCCGCCCTGGTTTTGATGATTGCCGGCGGCATCGGCGGCGGCATTGCCGGTCGCACGCTGAACAAGCGGATGAGTAGCCGTGCCGTGGACAAGCTGTTCCTGGTATTGATGGGCATTATTATTTTGATCAGCATTTACAATGCAGTGCATTATATGGGCGTTTGAGGTTCGTTGGAAGACAGGAAGGAGGAGTTATCTCAATTAGAAATTAGGAATGAGTAATTAGGAATTTGAGATACGGCAGGGCCCGGTGCGTGGTTGTACTAGGCCCTGTGTTCGTTATTTTCAATATCGGGTTCTTTGCTTTTTATGTCATGGCAACATTTAAAGTTCAAACAGAATAAAACGATTCATCGACAATAATCCGTAGCGTGAAAAGGAACTTACTACCAACCTACTCCTTTTCGTTATGTGACCAATTATAGCTTTAGCAACGGTAAAAAAGTGCGGCGTACCGTGTGTACACCGCGCTTTTTATTTAAAGGAATGTCCAAATCGAGAATATGCTGGCGGGCCAGCCCTGTACGGTCAGCGAAGCGGTGCGGGATATCGTAAACCGGCAGGGCCGCAAATACACCGAACATCTGTTGTCCGCCACGACGGAAGCGGGCTTCGATCTCCACGCTATCCCTGCCGTGCTGCTGGGCGGCGGTGCATCCATGGTGAGCCGCCACCTCAGCCCCAAAGACGGCCTTTGTAAGACGATTTTTCTGCTGGACGACAAGGTGAACGCGGTCGGATTCGAGCGCGCGTTGGCCGCCGTGTCGCGCCGTCAGGGCGAGGCGTGAAACAGCCCCAGTACGTTTTCCGCCCCAACCCGGACGACCCACAGCAGCAACAGGCGTGGATCGTCCTGACGCAAATCCCATCCGGCCAGCGCAAAGCATTTCTGACGCGGGCTATCCTTGCCACCGAACAGGATGACAGGCTGGAGAAAATCATCCGCAAGGTCATGCAGGAGGAAAATTCAACAGCTTGATCTTACGGCTGTTCCCAGCAAGCGACCTGCCGAGCAGGTTCCGCCAGCCGCATTAGACTTCCTATCATCACTTTAAGGGGGTGATTCCCATGCAGTAAGAGTTTGTTGGTTCTGGCTGCCTTTGCGAGAAAATTAGATGAATTATCGTTGATTCTTGTGTATGGCTATGCCCCAGCCTTTGTGATATGATTGCCTTGCAAACAAAGAAAGGGGCGTTCCTATGAGCAAACTGACTGTAAGCATCCCGGATGACTTGCACCAGAAAATCCGTGAAGAACTGGAAAAACAGGGCATCACCACATCGCAGTTTATCGAGCAAGCCGTAACCAACTTTTTTGAAAACCCGAAAGGAGAAACCAACATGGCAACCCGCACTTTAGCATTTCAGGTATCCGAGGAACCCTTCCAGCGCGTCAAGGCGTACCTTGCCCGCTATGAGGAAATCCACCACCGCAAACTGAGCCAGAAAGAATTCGTCATCGGCCTGATCGAAGCCGAGCTGGACGAAGCAGATGAGGAATTCGAGGCCGCAGAAGCTGCCGCCGCAACGGAAAACCCGGAAGTGGAACAGCCTGCGGAAGAAACCGAAACGGATGACCCCGCAGACGAGGATACCCCGGCCACGGATGAAGATGCCCCGGACGAGAGCGAACACGAACAGGCTGAGGATGACTCCGAACAGGACGAAGCCTATGAGGAAGAAGCCGCAGAAGATACCGAGGATGCTGAACCTGATTCCGAAGAAGCTGAAGAAAGCGAAGATGCCACTGACCAGCAGGAGGTAGATGGCGGCAGTTTCTTAGTGCAATGGAACGCAAAGGCTATGAAGTCCGCATGGGGCGCAAGTATCCCGTCCTGCGTCCACCCGGAAAAGAGCGCTTTGTTCGATTCAAAACGCTGGGCAAGAGGTATACCCCCGAAGCGTTCCAGACGCGCATCCTGTATCCACGAAGCTACCGCCCTTATGTTGAAAACTCACCAACAGTCCAACATAGCCGTCTGCGCAGCGGGAAGAAAAAACGCCGCAAGCTGACCGGGCTGCGGGCGTTGTATTACCGTTACCTGTACGAGTTGGGCGCACTCCCTCGCAAGCCGCGCCGCCCCAGCTATGCCGTGCGGCAGGACGCCTACAAGCTGGATCAGAGAATCCGACAGACGAAGTTTCTATCCCGAAACAACATTGATACGCTGACTCAGCTTGAAGCCTGCCGCCAAACCAAGCTGGGTGAAATTGTCCAACTCACTGCGGAAAGAAAATTTCTATATAAAACCACGCCGGACAGCCCGCGCATCCAGCAAGTCACCGTCGCCTTAAAGCAGCTTCGCCAAGAGGAACGGCTCTGCCGCAAAATTGCTGAACAATCCCTAGAGGTGCAGCAACACCTCACCGAAGCCCGCCGTGACCGCGCCACACAGCAACAGCGAGAACAGGAACGTCCTCGTGACCGCAGCCCCAATATTGTGATGCGTTAATCTGTAAGCTCCAGCAGCCAATCCCGTGCATTGATGCGGCGAATCCCGTCATACTGTTCCTCCGGGTCGTCGTCCATTGTAAGGATATACTTAGGATAGTGGTCGCGGATGGACAGAAGCGGCCGCAGTTCTCGCTGCAAGGTGTCCTCGTCGCGGACGGAAAGAGCCACTTGGTAATAGGTGATGCTTTGGCCGTTCATTGCCACAAAATCAACCTCAAAGGAATCGACTTTCCCGACATACACATCATAGCCGCGCCGCAGCAATTCCAGATAAACAACATTTTCCAGAATATGCCCGGCATCCGTATTGCGCTTGCCCAGCAGCATGAATCGCATACCAATATCTACGACATAGTATTTTCCCAAGGTCTTTAGATATTGTTTACCCTTAACATTGTATCGCTGCGCCGGATAGATAATGTAACTCTCAATCAGTGCGTCTAGATAGCGTTCGACGGTCTTTACATCGACTTTTCGTCCTTCGGATGTCAAGGTGTCCGCAATTTTCTTAGAGGAAAGTGGACTTCCGATGTTATCAAAAACATAACGAAGCACACTTTTCAGAATCATCGGGTCAAGAATCTTTCTGCGGGTCAGAATATCTTTTACAACAATCGTGTTGAAGATTCCTTCAAGGTAATCTCGGATTTCGTCCGGGTGGCCCTTGAGTTCCAGCGCATAGGGAAAGGAACTGTTTTCCAGATATTCTGTGTACTTGATGCCGCGGTCTGCCATGCTGCCGGTGCTCGCCATATATTCTTTAAAAGAAAGCGGGAGCATCTCAATTTGCACATAACGCCCGGAAATAAGGGTAGCGATTTCACTGGACAACATATATGCGTTAGAGCCCGTGACGTAAATATCTACGTTTTTCTTGATGTACAGGCTGTCAATCACCTTGGGAAAGTCGGTGACGTGCTGGACCTCGTCCAAAAAGATGTAGGTCATTTTGCCGGAAACTAGACGATCTTTCAGGTAAGCGTAAAGCCTTTTGTAGTCGATGAGTTCCTCAAAGTCCATATCCTCAAAGTTGATGGCCACAATTTGGTTCTGCTCCACGCCACTTTGCAACAGCCAATCCTGGTACATTTCCATCAAGACGGATTTTCCGCAGCGGCGGATGCCGGTTATCACTTTGATGAGCTGTTTGTCTTTAAAAGCAATCAGTTTATTTAAATATTCCGTTCTGGTAATCAGCATAGCAAGGCCTCCCATTCATAGACCATGCTGATAGTATACACCAAAAAGTACAAAAAGTCACGGACTTTTTGGAAACAAATCCAAAAAGTTAAGAAAGAAGGATGCCTATGAAATACCCCAACAAAGACTACATCGAACATCTGCGCCGCAAGTATCCTCCCGGTACTCGGTTGCAACTCAGCTGCATGGAAGATGAAATGGCCGTGCCGCCCGGCTCTATGGGAACCGTTGATTTTATCGACGACGCCGGACAAATCTAAGTGCATTGGGACTGCGGGCGCAGTCTCGCACTCATCCCCGGTGTGGACTCGTTCAGCCGCTTGCCATCGCCCAATGAAAAGGCCGGTGATGCCAGATGAATTACGGCTCTGAACCTGCGGATCAAGTCGTCCGCTACTCGCTGGAGGGCGCGGAGTTCGCCCTGCGCATTTCGCACCGCCGCGAAAAACTTCTTTATCTTCGCACAGGCCGTGCTGCACGACAGCAAAAAGACCCACGGCAAAACGCACCTTATTGTAAGCATGGATAATATCATTGCCGCATTCTTCTCATAGCGAATTCGATAAATCAAGTTTTTCGTTATGGTGAACATTACAATTTGGGCAATGTTCTGGGACTCCAGCCGAACCACGCTGTAAACTGGATGCTGCGCAACCGTCTGGGCGATGCCGCTGATGCATCCTCCACTCCAGCTGAGCAGCTACACATCAACCTGTACAACTATCTTGACGAGTGCGCGCGCGAAGGTTACCCCTATGACTTCATTGTGACCGCCGTGTCTGGAGTTTTCAGTGACAACGCACCGCCGTCCGCCGAAATCATCGAAACCATCCGTGCCTACAACGCCAAGTACGGCGATGAAGTACGCGTAGAAATGGTCTCTCTGCAGGAGCTGTACGCCGCCATTGCGCCAAAGTTGACCGATGCCCCCGTCTACCGCGGCGACTGGACCGACTGGTGGGCTAACGGTGTGGGCAGCACCCCCTACGCCGTGAAGCACTACAAGGACGCCGACCATCGCTATCAACTGGCCAAACGCCTGGATGCCGAAGTTGATACCCACTACCCCTCACTGGTCGAGACCGCGCAGGACAATCTGATGCTCTACGCCGAGCATACATAGGGGCATTCCTCCACCATCACAAACCCTTATGATACGATGGTGTTAAACCTTGATATGCGCAAAAACAGCTATGCATCCAAGGCACATGAGGCTGCCTCCCTCATGCTTTGCTCGATTGCCGAGAAGAAAGGCGACCTGCTGCGTTACTACAACACCACCGGTGCCATCCGCGCCATCGGTGTCAGTCATACCAAACAGCCGCAGCTCATCGAATTTTATATTGAGACCATCGCGCTGGATGCCATTGAAATACGCGATATTGCGGACAATATGTACGCCTGTCAGGTTTTTTTTTCCCCCCCCACCCCCGCGGCAAAAAGATCAGCTTCATCGATACCCTGGCTTATGGTGAGGAAAAGGAGTACACCTATACTGCCGTTCGTAAGCCCTCCGAGAAATTGAACAGCCGCAAGTGCTACATGGGTGCGGAGGAGGTACGAGACATCGTCAATGACTATGACCCCATTACCTACCGCCTACCCTATGAGGTAGATACACCCTTCTTCCACATTGGCTACCACCCGGGCGATGGCGTCACCTCATTCATCGACAAGCGTACCGGCACCGAAATGGCCGAAACCGCCATTCCGTTCTTTACCCCTATCTATCAGCGCACACCGTTACACACTGAGGTGGCATTTGCATCCTATGAGGAGCGCCGGGCTTTGGGTCGCAACATTCGCGGCAAGCATGCTGAAACGCACATCGGAAAACTGATGGAGATCATCTGCCTCGAGCGCGGACCGGTCTTCACCCAACTACGGCTGAAATATGAACTAACAGGCACAATCAAAGCCGATGTACTGCTGAAATTGTACGAATCCATCCCGCGTATCGACTTCACGCTTGAGCTAGGAAAGACGATGTCCTGCGAAGTTGAGAGCGTTTTCCTCTCGCTGGATCTGAACCGCCCCAACAGCGAGATCGTGCTGCGTAAAGGCGGGCGTGAAGCGTTCCGTCCCGGTGTGGATCAACTGCCCGGTTCCTGCATGGAGTTCTATATGTCGGACGATGGCGCCGCCCGCGTTGATGCGCAGGGCAGCGTACTAATTGCTGCACGCGATGTTCCGCTGGTTTACATGGGCATCATGCAGCATCATCCCATTCAGCTCTGCAATGGCAAGGCCGAGAATAACGAACGCCCACTCTATTCATGGGTTATGAACAACAACTGGGAAACAAACTTCAAAATGGATCTGTCGGGCTTCTGTCAGTATGATTACTCTCTCTGGCTGTCGGATGTTACAGAACCCGATGCAGCAATGAACGAATTGCACGAACAGTTGTTCGATCCTTATGTTTTGATTACGCACTAATTATTCTCTTATCATTGTACTTTTTTGTTTGAATTGTGAATTGAACTATTTTCGCATTTGGAATGATTGTAGCGGCAGCGCTGCTGATTCTTGCACTTTTCCTGTTGTGCAGAAATTGTCATTCCTTAAAAGTCGGAAAGCCGCAGAATAAATAGAGCCGTCTCATTGGAGCTGGGCAAATGCCAGAAAAATCACTGCAAAAAGCATATTGGGTTTATTGTCCGCTTTGCAATGGCAAAATACGAGTAAAAATCTATGCGTATTCCATTCTGCTCAGATTCCCTCTATAAGACATATCGTTTTCTGAACGCTTTCCAGCTCGGTCACCCTTTGCGCTGGAAGTAAAATTTCATACAGCATACAGAGTCATCAAATTTTGCCGTCTTGATGATTCTGTATGCTGTTTTTGTTTTGTCTTTTACTGATGTCGCGGACCTCCGACCTCTATCAGTTTGATAAATTCAATCTGATGGAGGTACAAATGCGCACCGTGCACAAGAAAAAATCTTACAAAAGCAGAAAAAATTTTGAGGACGGTTGCAACTTTTGCAACCGTCCTTCCCTAAAATGTGCTTATAGCGAAATCGAAAGGGCAGAAATTTGAATGAGGCCGAATGACCGGCGAAACAGGATAATCGAATTGCTCAGTTTCCGTAGGCACGAAACACTTGATAACTTTGCACATGAGTTTGGCGTTTCACGCTATACCATCATGCGTGATATTGTCCAACTGCAAGAGAAATATAGCACTGTTGCAAAATGCTGGCGGGTTGCCGGATGTGCCGCGATACCTGTTGAACAGGCTGGGAGAAGCCGAAAGTCTCTTGCGCCTTTTTCTCTTGGAAGTACCAACGCGCATCCTCTACATCGACTACGATGCCGACGGTCAGCCTACGTTCTGCGCAGGCAGCAGCCGCGTACCACAGCTGCTCCGCAGTGCACTGTGGAACACACTCGAACCAGCAATTCTGACTTCAGGCACGCTGGCAGCAGCCGAAGATTTCAGCCACACGGAACAGCTTTTGGGGCTGACAACCTATCGCCCCTTGCGTCATTTCCGAGCAGATTCTCCGTTTAACTACAAGAAAAAATGTCTGTTATACTTTCCGCCGCGCGTAAAAACGCGAATACAATGCGGGCATCGCTGTCATCTTCCGGCGTCCACGTTGGCAGCCAGATCCAGTTTGTCCGCAAACGGTTCATATCCATGGCGGTTCTCCTTTTTGGGTTACAGCGTTGCCGTCAGGCTCTGTTCAATCAGCGTCAGCACGCGGGCGGCGGCGCGGCGGATTTCGACGGAGGCGATGCTGCCATCGGCCAGACCCGCCAGCACTGCATCCCGGTCAGCATCACAGCCTGGCATCATCATATCCACCTGCGCATGCAAGGCAGCGGCAGGATCATATTTTGTACCCCAGTCTGTCATAACAAGACCTGTATAACCCCACTCACAGCGCAGAATGTCGGTAATCAAATCATGCCGGCAGCCTATATAGACACCGTTGAGCTGGTTATAACTCGTCATCAGAGCCAGCGGGTTGCTTTCTTTCACGGCAATTTCAAAGCCGCGCAGATAGATTTCCCGCAGGGTACGCTCACTAACTCACCTTCTTTGCTTCTGTTATACCACTTTTTCTCAAAAGTTAAAGTACTCTGCTGTATTATTAAAAATTGCTATTGATAAAAAGCAGAACCCGATGCCATTTCGCACCAGGCCCTGCCCCGTTTCAATTCCTAACTTCTCATTGCTAATTTCTAGTTAAAATCAGCTCTCGCTTCCTCTTTCCTGATTTTCAGCACTACCATTACCACGCAGTAGCACAACGCAAAGGCCCAGGCAACAGGGTTGGCAATACAGATGCCGAAATAGCCAAGCTTATATACGGCCAGCCACCCGCCCAAGCTGCGGCCCAAAAGTTCGCCCACGCCGGAAATAACAGCCTGGGTGCTGAATCCAAGGCCCTGCAGCGTGTTGCGGAAAATCATCAACAGTCCATGGAAGCAGAACAGCACACTGATCACGCTCAGGTATTCCAGTGCACCGGCGGTCACGGCGGGGTCGGCATCTCCCAGAACCAGCGCCACGGCAAAAGGCTTGCACAGATAAATAGCCACCCACGCCGCAGCGCAATAGCACAGCTGTACCAGGCAGCCATCCCGGATACCCTGTTTGATGCGGTCGGTACGGTGCGCACCATGGTTCTGGCCTACATAGGTGGCCATCGCCATGCCAACACTTTCCATCGGCAAGGTGAACATCTGGCGGATTTTTTCGCCCGCCGTCTGGGCCGCCACGGCCACGCTGCCCATCAGGTTGATTGCGTCTTGCATAATGACCGCGCCGATGGCGGAAACCGAATATTCAACCCCCATCGGCAGCCCGATGTAGGCCAGCCGCTTGCAGTGCGGGGCGGAGAACTTCAGATTCTCGCGGGTGAAGTGGATGTCCTCCACGCGGGCAAAGAACCACCAGGTACACAGTATGCCGCTCAACAGCTGGCTGGCCACCGTGGCGATGGCCGCACCATCCACCCCCATGCCGCAGGGCACAATCAACACCCAGTCCAGCACAATGTTCAATACGCTGGTCGCCAGCAGAAAGTAGAACGGATGGCGCGAATCCCCCAGGCTGCGCAGCACACTGGCTGAATAGTTGTACAATACGGTAGCCGGGATACCAATAAAAATAATGCGGATATACAGCACCGCGGCGTCAAAAATATCTTTTGGTGTATGAATCAGCTGCAACAACGGCGCGGCAAACAGGGTGGTAAGCACGGTAAGCACCACGCCGAGCACCACGCACAGCAATGCCCCATTGGAAAGATACCGGTGCAGGTCATCCCGGTTTTTTGCCCCGAACGCCTCCGCTACCGGGATGCCGAACCCCACGCAGGCTCCCTGTACAAAGCCCAGGATCAAGAAGTTCAGCGAGTAGGTACTGCCCACCGCGGCCAGCGCCTCGGTGCCCAGGCAACGTCCCACAATTACGGTATCGGCAAAGCTGTACAGCTGTTGGAACAAGGTTCCCAGCACCAGCGGCAGCGCAAACATCAAAATGCGCACCAGCGGCCGCCCCGTTGTCAGGTCCGTTGTGCCGGACGCGCGTTTTTTCTCGTCTTTCATTGTTTTATAACGTTCTCCCCTTATCCTTGTTTTTAAACGGGAACATTATATCATATGGCCGGGCGAATGGAAATATATTTTCATTAGGAATGAGGAAGTCACCATTTGAAGCGGAGCAAGGCACAATTATAAAGAATCATGAAGAAGCATTCTCTTTTAACGTTTACTTTTCTCCTTCTTTCCTTTATGGTATAACGCTTTTGTAAGAAGTCCCGCCGCCTGCAAAGGGGCGTTTTATCAACCTTTAAGCTAATATGCTCTAACTCATATCATAAATGGAAAAAATCACCCTGTCCGGTATGCCGGAACCCATGCTGCAACCCCTGTATGCCCGCGCCAAGGAAAGCCAGACCTACAGCGCAATCCACGATGACACCGCCGTGCGGCTGGTGCAGCAACTGGACTATAACTTTGACTTTTCCAGCAAGGATGCCGCCATGCACAACGGCGTGATTGCCCGCCCTCTGGTGCTGGACAAGCTGGTTTCTACCTACCTGGCGCAGCACCCCGGCGCAGT
>ERZ1034876.775-NODE-775-length-15754-cov-24.600994_pt1 | contig 15754 bp, 8 predicted proteins | sample MGYA00520698_ERZ1034876 | MGnify/ENA primary metagenome ERZ1034876 (study PRJEB33766, sample SAMN09781723) | gut metagenome | biome: gut microbiome | host: Homo sapiens | place: Madagascar | study: EMG produced TPA metagenomics assembly of the PRJNA485056 data set...
GCATTAGGAAAAATTAGAAGCAAAGGCGCATTGCTGATAGGCATTATCGGCTTAGGCCTTTTCTCTTTCATCGCCGAAGAGGCGTTCCGCTCATGCGACTCTGCAAGCGCTGACAAACATCAGCAAGTAGGCGAAGTGTTGGGCGAGAAAATCAACGTAACAGAGTTCCAGAAACTTGTTGACGAGTACACAGAAGTCATCAAGATGCAGCAGGGACAGGAGAACCTCAACGAAGACCAACTCAATCAGGTCAAGGACATGGTTTGGAACACATACGTTCAGACCAAACTCATACAGAACGAGGCACACAAGCTCGGTCTTACTGTAACAGACGCTGAGCTCCAGCAGGTTCTTGCCGAGGGTACTAACCCTATGCTTCAGCAGACTCCGTTCTTCAACCAGCAGACAGGTCGCTTCGACGTGAACGCTCTGAAGAAGTTCCTTGCAGAATACAAGACACAGCAGACAGCCAATCCGCAGATGGCTAAGCAGTACGAGACAGTTTACAAGTACTGGACATTCATCGAGAAGACACTGCGTCAGCAGCTCCTCTCGCAGAAGTATCAGGGTCTGTTCGCTCACTGCTTCCTTTCTAACAAGGTAGAGGCAAAGATGGCGTTCGACGAGCAGAATCAGGAGAGCCAGGTGCAGCTCGCAGCCTTCCCTTACTCAAGCATCGACGACAACAAGATTACTGTTACTGACGCCGACCTCAAGGCTAAGTACGACGAGAAGAAGAGCATCTTCAAGCAGTACGTAGAGACACGCGACATCAAGTATATCGACGTACAGGTGAAGGCTTCTGCAGCCGATCGTGCAGCTCTCCAGAAGGAGTTCGCAGGCTACAGCGCAGAACTCGCAGCCGCAGCCGACCCGTCTGACGTAGTGCGTAAGAGCACATCGCTCGTTAGCTACCTCGGTGTGCCAGTGAAGAAGGAAGCCCTTCCTTACGACATCGCACAGCGTCTCGACTCAATGGCTGTAGGCTCTACAAGCAAGGTGATCGAGAACAAGAACGACAACACACTCAACCTCGTGAAGCTCGTTGCTAAGCGTGAACTCCCTGATTCAATCCAGTTCCGTGCAATCCAGGTGGGCGGTGCAAATGCAGCTGAGGCAGCTACACGTGCCGACTCTATCCTCAACGCCATTAAGGCAGGTGCCGACTTCGAGGTTGTAGCCAAGAAGTACGGTCAGACCGGCGAGAAGACATGGATGACAACACGTCAGTATCAGAACGCACCATCGCTCGATAAGGATACAAAGAACTATATCGAGAACCTTAACACAATGGCTACAGGCGAGCTCAAGAACCTCACACTCGCACAGGGCAACCTCGTGCTTCAGGTTGTAGACCGCAAGGCAATGACTACAAAGTACGTAGCAGCCGTTGTTAAGAAGAATATCACCTTTACAAAGGATACCTACTCTGCAGCTTACAATAAGTTTAGCTCATTCGTAAGTGCTAACCTCACAGCCGACGAGCTTTTGAAGAACGCAGCAAAGAGCGGTTACACCGTTCAGGAGCGCAAGGACGTTACAACAGCTGAGCACTACCTCGCTGGCATCCACGCTACACGCGACGCAATGCGTTGGTTGTTCGAGGCTAAGAAGGGTGCCGTTTCTTCACTCTACGAATGCGGTGACAACGACCACCTTCTCATCGTAGTTCTCAACAACATCAACCCGATTGGCTACCGCTCACTTGAGGATGCTCAGGTTAAAGAGTACATCAAGGCAGAGGTTATCAAGGACAAGAAGGCAGAGCAGCTCATGGCTAAGGCAAAGGCTTCTAAGTCAGTTGCTGACGCTAAGGCAAAGGGTGCTACAGTAGCTCCGGTTGCTCAGGTTACATTCGCTGCTCCGGTATTCGTAGCAGCAACAGGCGCAAGCGAGCCGGCTCTGAGCGGTGCTATCGCAGCTACAGCAAAGGGCAAGTTCTCTAAGCAGCCGGTTAAGGGCAACGCTGGTGTTTATGTGTTCCAGGTAACAAATAAGACACAGCGTCCTGCTAAGTTCGACGAGAAGGCAGAGATGCAGCGTCTCAGCCAGCGTCAGATGCAGATGGCAGGCAACTTCATGAACGAGCTCTACATCAAGGCAAACGTAGTGGACAACCGCTACCTCTTCTTCTAAGACTCATATAACAATAACATAAAAAGACTTTGGATGTAACGGTGCAGATCGTTACATCCAAAGTCTTTTTTTGTAGAAGCCACTAAAGCCAATACCTTATTTCGGCTTCTGTCATTTTTATCGGTCTGCGCGCATCACGCTTATTTCGTGAGCGGCGTGATGCGTGCAATGTTCTTTCTTACAGAGTCGCTGTTTATGCCGAGCACTTTGCCTATGGCAGCGTAGTCGTAGTTGAGGTGTTGCAGCAGCATGATCAGTTGCTTTCGAGGAGCAATCTTGCCGTAGCAGCGTTCAATCTCCGCCATTGTCTCCGCAAACTCTATCTTGCAGTAAGCCATGCACAGCTCGTAGTCTTGCTTGGTCCACGTCACGGTTGTGCCGCCGTTCTTGATATGTAGGTATAGCTCCTTGCCGCATCGTGCGTTCGCTTCGCTGCTTTGCGATGCCACCATTATGTCGTTGTTCAGTCTCTCTATCCTGTCCGATTTCTTTGCACTTTCCTTTTTCAGCGACTTAATCTGCGCCTTAGCTTGTTCCAGACTTTGTTTTTCTGCTTTCAGTCTATTGTGTACTGCGATCAGCCTCTTTCTTGTTCTGTGTAGCATTAACGAGAATACCACTATACATAATAATATAATAATAAGTATGCCCATAGATGCAGATGTTATGGTGTCCAGCAAGTCTTTCATTGAGAGTGACGAATTTATGTTCGACTGCAATTCGCTCATGTTATATTTCTTTTTTCTTGTATAAAGACTGTCTTTAGCCTCCGACATCTTCGACATATAAAAGGCGTAATTTTTCAAATCGCCTCTTTTGTAATACAAAGCCGCTATCTTTTCACATGTTTCTGCTTGAGTCAGATAGTTCGGGTCGCAATCAATGGATTTCTTCCACATCTCTTCTGCCTTGGCATCGTTTCCTAAAGCGTTGTTGTAGTAGCCTGCAACTCTATATGATACCGCATCCTTGCTGTAGTATAATGCGCTGTCAAGATATTCTTTCGCTTTCCTATTGTCTTTATTTATGAAATAGTCGGCAATGATAGAATAGGCGTATCCCTTGCAGCTGTTGTGTGTATATGGTAAAAGAGGAATGCATAGCAATCTGTAATACCCCACACTGTCTTCCATTCCCAAAGTGCTGCAACATGACGAAGCTATGCCAAGCGTAAACACCTGATATCTCTTGTCGCCAAGTTTTTGCGCACTTTGTAGAGACAGCTTGCAATAATGAAGTGATAGCTTGTCTTCGTCGAATATGATATTTATATATGCCAAAGCCTCGCAAAGCTGCTGGTAGATGTCCAAGTTGCGCCGTTTGTTCAGATCACAGTTTTTGAATATGAGTTCAGATTCTTTTTCGTAGAAAAGTGCTTTCGCCATGTCGCCCGCAAGTCGATACATCTCACCTTTATAGAAGTATGCTCTCGCCAATTCGTCTTTCATGTTTTTGGCTTTGTAGTAGTCTATGCAAGCGTTCAATGACAGCGAATCGTCAATGAAGCTGTTCTTACCGAAAGCATATCTTGTTTTCAGCAGTTGATAATAGGCTTTTTGTTCTCCCGACAATTTCTCTGTTCCTATTTTGACAAGAGCTTTTGAGGCAGAAGCGTAATCAAGACTATCCAGCATATTGTCTATGCTGGATAGTTCTGACATTCTGTTGTTGTTTGAACATGAAAACAGCGATAGTAGGAGGGTGTATAAAAGAACGAATCGTTTCATTTGAAATAGCTTGTTTTATTCAAGACAAAGTTAAACGTTTTTTCTTTAATACAATCAGTTGTCTATAAGAAACTTTCGGACATTTTCCGCGCGTTTTTGAAACGCCACTGTTGATTATCAATGCGTTACGTTTTTTTGTTGTCCGTGTTAGTTTTTGTTTTAGTTTTTAAGTATTGTTAATTAAGAAATAATTACTACATTTGCAATGTATTCATACTTTAATCATAAACCACTATGAAGAAAACCACACTCATTACATTATTATTGTCACTGCTATTTGTGCAGTCAAAGGCACAGACCGTAACAGGTCGTATCGTTGACAGCGAGAAGCAGTCGGTGGTGATGGCAACCATTGCACTCCAGACATTGGACAGTATAAACATTTGCGCAACTACAGCCGACGCCGACGGACGTTTCGTGTTGACGGCCGACTCCATACCTTTGCCGTTCCGCCTCATCGTGAGCAGCATCGGCTATGAAACGGTGATGCCCGAGTGTGCGTCGTATGCTGTGGGTGACGTAGTGCTGGCAACGAAGACCAATGTTCTTGGCGACGTGGTGGTAAAAAGCAAGCGTCCGATTCTAAATGTGCAGGGAGACAGAATAGTGGCTGACGCATCGTCCATTATAAAGGGCCGCATTGTGACATGTGCCTTCGACGTGGCGAAGTATGTACCAGGCATTCTGTGCAAGAACGACAATGAACTCTCCCTGGCAGGCACCATGTCCACCACGGTGCTTGTCAACGGCAAGGTGTGGAATGGCGGTTCGGTGCTCGAGTATCTTAAGACGCTGCCTGCCGAAAAGGTGTCGAAGGTGGAGCTGCTTTACAATGCTTCGCCCGACATGCACGTTACGGGAGCCGTCATAAACGTTGTGCTGAAGGACAACAAGGGACGCGAGCTGACCGGTCAGCTGAAGTCGTCGTATCTCAACAACCATCACAACACGTTCCAGGAGTCGGGCAGCCTGTTCTACACCACGCCGAAGTGGTCGCTGTACAGTATGTATACATTCGCGGACGCCAAGAGCATAAGCCGTTCCCAATATCTCAGCCATCACACTGTTGGCAACCAGGTGTATGATATAGACGTCGACGCGCGCACTCATAGCTCGTCGCTCACGCATACGGTATACACCAACGCCACGTACAACGTGTCCGACAAGAGCAACGTGTCGCTAAGCTACAACGCAAGCTTCTCGCCGAAGAGCGACACGAAGGGCAGAACGACAAACAGCTATTTCAGCAATTCCAACTACACCACCTCTGGCAATTCGTACATGCACAACCTGCATCTGGCGTATGTGCTGAAGCAGCTGAGACTCGATGCCAACTATATGAGCTACTCGAACGACGGAATACAGGGCATGAATTACGAGAAGTATGAGAACCCGACGGCTTACTCCTACTGGCGCAAGCAGACCTCCGACCGTTTCAACTTCAGTGCCGACTGGGGATTCGCTCTCTGGAAGACGGCACGCTTCTCGGTTGGAGCGACATACGCCTACTCCAAGACCGGTAACCGGCAGAAGAATGACGACATTCTGAACGGCGGAGCAGGCAGTTTCGACATCAGTTCGTCTAACGACGAGCATACCGCCAATGGTTATGCGGGTCTGTCAGGCACGTTGTTCAAGCAGAAGCTCAGCTACTATTTCCACATGATAGGACAGTATTACAAGATCAACGACTACGAATGTGGTGCGGTGCTGCCTACAGCCTCGCTTACATACGTGTTCACGCCGAAGCATATCATGATGCTGCAGTACAGCAAGACACGCCAGTTCCCTTCCTACTGGGAGAAGCAGGAGTACGAGCAGCGCAGCGACGAGTACACGGTGAGCATCGGCAACCCCGACCTTCGTCCCATGGATTATAACATCCTGCAGGGCATCTACGTCTTCAACAACCGCTACACCTTCACGGTGAGCTACTATCGCGTAGGCAACTTCATAACAGGACAGACATACCAGAATCCCGACCGCCTCGAAATGGTGTCAAAGAACTTCAACATCGACTATACCTCATCTTTGCAGTTGACGGCGACAGTGCCCGTCAGCATCGGCAAGTGGTATAATGCCAACTATGTGCTCACGTGCTATAAGGACCGCTACAAGAGCAGCGACTGGTATGGCTACTCGTTCGACCGCAGCAAGTGGGCTACGATGCTCAATCTCTCCAACACGTTCACCTTCTCGCGCAAGCCTATGGTGGCTCTCGATGTCAACGCCTTCTTCCGCACGCCTACCATTGTCGGTCTGTGGAACTACAGCCGCCAGTGGAATCTGGATGCAGGTCTGAAGTGCCAGTTCCTGAAGAATCATGCCGTAGTGGCGCTTAACGTGTCGGACATCTTCGAGAGCGGTATGCCGCTGCTGAAGGAGAAGTTCTATACACAGCGTCAGACTACCGACTTACGCTTCTACCGTCGCAGTATCTTCCTTTCGTTCACGTACAAGTTCCGCAACTTCAAGGAGCAGAACGCAGGAAGCGTCGATACGTCGCGCTTGGGATATTAAGCAGGGAGCAAAAATCTTTAAAAAACAAAGAATTATGAAGAAAATGTTATTAACGGCGATTGTATGCCTGATATCGGCATTGGCAAGCGGCTCTAATGGCACGGGAGTATTAGGTGAGAGGGTTTGCAAGGATGTAAAGCCGTTCAGCGCATTAAACATTTCAAATTGCTGTAACGTGGTCTACGAGCAGGGCGACGAATATAAGGTGAGAGTGGTGGCAGAAAAGGCGTTGCTGGATAGCATTGCGGATATAGCCGACTGCAAGGTGGTGGGCGGCATGCTTGTCGTTTCTGTCAAGAACGTCAATGCCGGGTTTCTATCCTCGCTGGAGAGGGTGGATGACGTAAAACATGGCGAGGTGTTTGTCAACGGAGTGCCGTATGTACGTGTTCGGAAAAACGTTATAGTAGTATATGTAACAGCGCCGAACATAAACCGTTTCCTATGTCAAGGCAGTGGAAGTTTGAGAGTCGACAAGATGGATGCCGACAAAGTAGAGTTTTTTGTGTCGGGCGCTGGCAGTGTAGATATAAAGCAGCTGAATGCAAATGATGCAGCGTTCCATGTGAGTGGTTCGGGCAGTGGCTCGGTTGATGTGCGTTGCACAGGCACGCTGTTGTGCAACGTTTCGGGTGCAGGCAGCATTGAGTTCTCAGGCACAGCGGCTAAGTTCGATAAGATTGTGTCGGGCGGCGGATCTGTATGTTGTAGCAAGCTTCGCTGTTCGGGCAAAAAGGTTACAGGCAAGAACAAGGCGTGCAGCGAAGGCGAGCGTCTTGTGTTCGGCGATGTAGAGTGTCCTGGGTTATAAAAAGTCTTGGTAGCCTTGCGCGCATCACGCTTATTTCGTAAGCGTGATGCGTGCAATGTTCTTTCTTACAGAGTCGCTGTTTATGCCGAGCACCCTGCCTATGGCAGCGTAGTCGTAGTTGAGGTGTTGCAGCAGCATGATCAGTTGTTTTCGAGGAGCGATATTGCCGTAGCAGCGTTCAATCTCCGCCATTGTCTCCGCAAACTCTATCTTGCAGTAAGCCATGCACAGCTCGTAGTCTTGCTTGGTCCACGTCACGGTTGTGCCGCCGTTCTTGATATGTAGGTATAGCTCCTTGCCGCATCGTGCGTTCGCTTCGCTGCTTTGCGATGCCACCATTATGTCGTTGTTCAGTCTCTCTATCCTGTCCGATTTCTTTGCACTTTCCTTTTTCAGCGACTTAATCTGCGCCTTAGCTTGTTCCAGACTTTGTTTTTCTGCTTTCAGTCTATTGTGTACTGCGATCAGCCTCTTTCTTGTTCTGTGTAGCATTAACGAGAATACCACTATACATAATAATATAATAATAAGTATGCCCATAGATGCAGATGTTATGGTGTCCAGCAAGTCTTTCATTGAGAGTGACGAATTTATGTTCGACTGCAATTCGCTCATGTTATATTTCTTTTTTCTTGTATAAAGACTGTCTTTAGCCTCCGACATCTTCGACATATAAAAGGCGTAATTTTTCAAATCGCCTCTTTTGTAATACAAAGCCGCTATCTTTTCACATGTTTCTGCTTGAGTCAGATAGTTCGGGTCGCAATCAATGGATTTCTTCCACATCTCTTCTGCCTTGGCATCGTTTCCTAAAGCGTTGTTGTAGTAGCCTGCAACTCTATATGATACCGCATCCTTGCTGTAGTATAATGCACTGTCAAGATAATCTTTCGCTTTCTTATTATCTTTATTTATGAAATAGTCGGCAACGATAGAGTAGGCATATCCTTTGCAGCTGTTGTGTGTATATGGCAAAAGAGGAATGCGCCTATTTTGACACAGCCCCTTTATTTATGAGTGCCAATGTAGCACAAAAGCCCTATATATCAAGGATATATTAAATTTCTAACTTCTAATTTCTAAATCAATACACTTTGTAGACGACGCGGAATTTGCCTTGGCGGTCGATGAGGCCCTCGAAGGTGACGTCGCCGTTGGGCGAAACGATGGTGGCAGGGGCGTAGCCGTCGGTGCTGAATGCACCAATCGTCCATGGGAAGCAGTAGTGCGAACCAACACCCACTTCCGAGGTTTCGGTTTCGGAGAAGTGTGCCACATCTGCCTCGTCGTACCATGGTGTGCCCCACATTGCGGTGTGTAGGTCGGCTTCAATTCTCATGCCTTTAGTTTCATCGTAGCCCTCAACGCTGGGCTGGATAATAAGGACAGAAGGAAATTCCTCGTTTTCAGCCTCGTCGATAAAGCGCATATATCCCTTACCGTTATGGAGCGCCGAACCCCACAATGCCACACCGCTCAACTTGCCCGATGTGGTGTAGTAGCGCGCATAGAAATTATCGCCTATCTCCATTGGGGCGATGGTGCATAAACCACCGTCGTAGTCGCTCACCGACGATGGGAAAATGTTCTCGTCCACCTTCCTCGGCTCAAAGCATTTGCGCCCCGTAACATCAATAAAATAGAAATCGTCGTTTTTCTCAACCACCAGCGCCATGCTGTCGGAGAATGAGCGCACTTCCCTATATTGTGGCTTAATCACGATTTTTCCCAATCCGTTCATGAATCCCCAACTGCCATCAAAACCGTTCTCGTTAGGCACATACACGGCACGCATACTGCCACGAAGCGGAGCAATGGTGAATTGATTTTTGCCAAACTGCATCGGCTGTGTCACCACACCTGGGGCGAATGGCTTCAAACTGCGGTCGATGAAAGTCCAGTTCAACGCATAGCCCGAAGTGGCAGTAGCCACGGCGGCAATGCCGTCAACAAAGTTGGTGGCATTCACATATTTCTTGGGCAGAGCCTCCACCGCGCCGGTAGGCTTAATAAGGTAGAGCTGCTGAGTGTTGTCGTTCTTATACATAATCAGCCCCTCCTTCTCCATACGGGGGATTCGGGTGAAGTCAGCCACCTTCCACGCATTTTTGCCACCAATGGTGCCACCATCAATGTAGCGAAGTGTGTAAACGGTGCCGTCGGTGCTGATGCCATACACACCGCAACTCACTGGCGTAACGATTTTTGTGTCTGCGTCCTCGCTATCGTCGAGAAACTGGGTGTAGCCTGCCTCAAAATGCAGCGGCATCTGTAGCGATGCCTCACTTGCATCTTGCTTCCCCACTCCACCTTTCTCAAGCCAGTCGGTGGCGTGAGCGATTGAAAAACTCAGCGTGAGCGCACCCATGAGCATCATACCCTTTCGTAAAATATTAGCCTTCATCATCATTGGTTTTAATTAGTGTTCATTAAATTCGCAGCTTAATTATTTGTTATAAATGCAAGTCCTTGACAAACATTTGTTTACAAAGACTTGCATATGTCAGGATTTTCACTTAACTTGGTGCTGCAACACAACCGAGTAAGTATTTGCTAGCATATGACAAAGTTACAAATTAAATCCGATAGAATCACATCTTTTGGCGGAATTTATCTCGTAATCACTTATTTGACCAGTTATATCGAAAAAGTATGTACAAGGGGGTTGTGATGCAAATCACAGCCCTCTTGCTTTGTATATGGTCTCCTTTGCGGCGTTTATCTCCTGGAACTTCTTCTCGGCAGCCTTGCGCACGTCGTCGCCGAGCGTAGCCACGCGATCGGGGTGGTGCTTCAGTGCCATACGACGGTAGGCAGCCTTCACCTCGTCGTCGGTAGCTGAAGGGGCGATGCCGAGCACCTTGTATGCGGCTTCGAGGCTGTTGCCGCCCGAAGAGAGGTTGAGCATCGAGCTGAGGTCTTCGGCGGAGATACCGAGACTGGCAGCCACGAAGTGCAGGGCGTCAATCTCGCTCTGCGGCACGGTACCGTCGGCTTGCGCTATGAGCACGAGGAAGTTGAGCAGTTGCAGACGCTGCGAGTAGTCCATGTGCTGCGCTATCTCGGCGCACGACTCGCGTATGGTGTTCTTGAACGCAGCTTCGCCCATCTGCTTCTGACGCTCGAAAAGGCGCAGGAGTATCTCTTCGCCCTCGCGCACGGCTATCTCGCCGAAGTTGCGGCGCAGGAAGTTGCGCACAAGCTCCATTTCGGAGTGCATCACCCTGCCGTCGGCTTTCATGATGTACGAGGCGAGCACGAGCAGCGAGAAGAGGAACGAGTTGCGCTGTCCCTCATACTGCTGCTGGGCTGAATAGCCGCCGTATGTGTTGCTGTTTCTGTACGTGCCGTTGTCGAACGTGTTGTCGGCGTTGTTGCTAAAGCCTTCGGCTCCCTTATCAAAGAGCCAGCCTATGGCGTAGCCGGCAAGTGCTCCAAGCGGTCCGCCGTTGATAAAGCCGAGAAAACCGCCAATCCATCTTCCAATTCCCATGTTTTGTTGTTTGTTGTATTAATAAGCTTTTTGTATAAATTTGTCTGCTTCCGCTTCTTCCATGCCGCTCTCCAACAACACCTGCTTCAGGTTGGCATAGTTGTGGCGGAAAGCTTCGATGCGCTGCTCAGCCTCCTGTGGAGCATAGCTGATGGCTACGCCGGTCGACTCCATTGTGCCTAACTGCTCGTTGAACACGAAGCCCGGCGTGCGACTCTTGACGGCTACGCATCCCTGCTGTATGTGGCGGAACTTGCCGATGAGTCCGTCTGCAACAGGCGTAGCGTTCTTCGGGAACGCTATGGTGATGGTCTTCTCCTTCGCGCAGTCGGTATCGGCGATGTCGATGAGTGCCGATAGGTTGTTGCCGTCGTATGTGTAAGCCGTCTCTGTGCCGTCTATCTTCACGCTGGCGGGCACAGTCGATGCCACCAGTTTAAGTGTGTAGCGACGGTTGGCGGGCATATCCTTGTACGTGCCCTTGCGCGCGCCGATGGTTACGGCTATGGTGCTGTCGTTGAGCGTGCGCTTGGTGAGCAGCGTGGTGGCGTACTCGTGGGCGTAGTCTTTATCGTTGCCGTTGTCCTCGTAGAGCGTGAAGCTGCTGTCGCCCTTGCCCGGATATACGGCTATGGTTATCGGTTCGCTCGTGCTGCTGAGGTTCTCCACCTTGCCGTATTCGGGCAGAACTGAGCCTGCCTTTACGTAGACAGGATACTCGTCGAGCTGGAATTTGCGCTCAACGGTCTGTCCGCCACGTAAGAGCGTACCCGACGAGAGTTCGTACCAGTCGCAGCCCTCGGGTAGCCACACCTGTTGCGTGGAGATGCCGTCGTGCATAGGGCTTGTGATGGGGTAGACAAGCACATTGTCGCCGAACATATACTCGTTGCGGTTGGCGTAAGCCTCCTCGCTCTCAGGGTAGTCGTAGTACATCGGGCGACAGAGCGGCAGGGCGTCGTCGTAGGTGCGTCGTGCCATGCTATATATATAAGGTGCGAACTGGTAGCGCTGGCGTATTATGTCGTGCAGGATGTCGCGCTCGCGGTCGGCGAACACCCACGGCTCCTTGTTGAGTCCGGCATCCTTTGTGGAGTGGGTGCGCAGAATAGGGCTGAACGCACCGAACTGCATCCAGCGTATGTACATCTCGGGGTCGATAGAGTGGGCACCCATGTGTCCGCCCATGTCGTGGCTCCAGTAGCCGTAGAGCACGTTAGACGCTGTAGAGTTGAAATAAGGCTGGAAGTCGAGCGATTTCCAGCTTATTATGGCATCGCCCGAGAAGCCTATCTGGTAGCGGTGGTTGCCCAGTCCGCCCCAGCGGTGGTAGAGCATAGGGCGCGTGTCGCGGTTGCGCTCCATGTCGGTGAACGTAGTGTAGTTTATCCACCACGTGTTGCTGAGGTTGGGGAACTGTTTGTCGTTGCCCCACTGCTGCCAGTCGAGCCACCAGAAGTCGACACCGTCCTTCTCCATCGGGTGCAGCACCTTCTCGTACCAGCCCTGCATGAAGTGCTTGTCGGATGCTGTCCACTCTATAGTCTTCTTCGTGGCAGGGTCAATGCCCATCCACTGTGCCATCGCCGGGTAGCAATCCTCGTCGGGTTTTATGCCGTCGGCAGGATGCAGGTTGAGCGTGGTCTGCAGATTCTGCTGCTTAGTCCACTGCAGGAAGCCCTTAGGCGAGGGAAACAGGCGTCGGTTCCAGGAGTAGCCTGTCCAGCCACCGCGTGAGGGTTCGGCATAGTGCCAGTCCATATCTACGACGAGCACGTCGAGCGGAATGTCGTAGTTGTGCATCTTCGTGACGAGGTTGCGCAGTTCGTTGTCGCTATACGTCCAGTAGCGCGACCACCAGTAGCCGAAGGCGTAGCGCGGCGGCAGTGGCACCTTGCCCGCAAACTCGGTATAGTCACGCAGTGCCTTCTTGTAGTCGTGGCCGTAGGCGAGGAAATACCAGTCCTGTGTCTTTCCCTCGTTCGGTCGGTGGTTCACCCACTGTCAGTCGGAGTCGTCGAACACATATCCGTTAGAGTCGTCGATGAACGTCCAACCGTTGCGCGAGAGGAGTCCGTCTTCGAGCGGCATCTTGTGCGAGTCGAGGTGTGTGTCGCCATCGTAGCCGTCGAGTGTGCGGTAGGTTCCCTTCAGGTTGGCATTGTCTTTCAGTCCCGGGTGCCAGCTGAATGAGGTTGTGTATGGGTTGTTGGCTTTCTGCTTGCCGTCGGTCTTCCGCTTCGTCTTCGTTGAAGAGATGCGAAGATTCTTCTCGTTGAACATTCCGCTGCCTTTGGTGTACGACAGGACGAAGCGATCGGTAGATATAGTGACGGTTTTCGGCGTGTTCTTCACCTTGTATGCTGCGGCAGGGTAGCTGCGGTCTACGGCTATGAACGACTTGCTATCAAGAAACTGTCCGTCGGGCGTGTATTCCATGCGTATTGCTCCGTCGGTAATCACGGTGAAGCGCACGTTCTGGTCCTGATAGGCGATGTTCTGGTTCTGCGCAACGGCGCACGTGGCTATTGCCGCAAGTGCTGTTGTGATGATGTTTCTTTTCATAATTGTATGTGTTTTATAGTGGTTTTGTTTGCTGTTTATCGGTGGATTGCGTTCGCCGTCCGATCAGATTGCGTTCGCCGTCCGATCAGATTGTGTTCGCCATCCAATCAGATTGCGTTCGCCGCCCGATCAGATTGCGTTCGCCATCCAATCAGATTGCGTTCGGTGAACGATGACTTTTGCTTTGTTTGCAAGTCAATCGTTCGCTATGCTTTCATAACTCGGGATGTCCTGCAGGAAGTTGTAGTTGCGCTTCTCGTAGTCTATTTTGCAACAGTAATGCTGCAAACCGTTGCTCACCACGAGATAATCTACGTGTAGCAACAGGTTGTACGCTGCAATCTGCTCAAACACCTTCTGCGTTATTTCTATCGTAGGTGCCTTGTATTCCATTATCATACGCGGCTGCAGATGGCGGTTGTACAGCACGCTATCGGCGCGCAACTTCTTGTTGCCGATGCTGAGGCTCATCTCGTTAGCCATAAGCGCAGCGGGGTAGCCTTTGTGTTCTATCAGATAGTGAACGAAGTGCTGGCGCACCCATTCTTCGGGTGTCAGTGCCACGTAGCGATGGCGTAGAACATCGAAGATGCGAGGCTGTTCTTTAGTGCCCGACAACTTTATTTCGAAAGATGGTAGGTTTAATCGAATCATTTTTGTAATTTTGCTTATGCAAAAATAGTGCAAATCGAGTGCAATCAAGCTTGCTTGAATTGCTGAGATGCAGCCTATTTTATGCAAAGATACAGTATTTTGCGTATTTTTACACCTTATTATATTATAATTATGGCAGAAAAGAAATCATCGGTCACATTCGAGACCATTATGCGCGACCTCAAAGCTAAGAAATACGCTCCAGTGTACGTGCTTATGGGCGACGAGTCGTACTATATCGACCGAATAACCGATTATATAGCAGACAATGTGCTTGACCCCGACGACCGCGACTTTAATCAGACGGTTGTGTTCGGTGCAGACACTACGGCAGCGCAAGTGGTAGACATGGCAAAGGGATACCCAGTTATGCCGGCTGCGCATCGCGTGGTAATCGTGAAGGAGGCGCAAGGACTGAAGTCGCTCGATGCTTTGGAGCGCTATTTTGAGAAGCCTTTGGCGTCTACGGTGCTCGTTATTGCCTACAAAAATGGCACTATCGACCGCCGAAAGAAGGTTGTGGGTAAGGCGGAGGCTGTTGGAGTGGTGTTCGAGAGCAAGAAAAAGCGCGATTATGAGCTTCCGGCGTTCATCGAGGCGTATCTGAAGAAAAATCATGTGGCAATAGATACGAAATCGGCTGCGATGATAGCTGAGCATATCGGAGCCGACCTCAGTCGACTCATTTCGGAACTCGACAAGGTTATGATCTCGCTTCCGGATGACGATAGGCGAGTGACACCGGATGTTGTGGAGCGCGAAATCGGAGTGAGCAAGGAATTTAACATTTTTGAACTAAAGACTGCTATCATAGAGCGCAATGTGTTCAAGGCAAACCAAATTGTGAAGTACTTCGATAAAAATCCCAAAGCAGGGTCGCTCTTTTCGTGTCTGCCGTTGCTCTATACCTACTTCCAAAATCTCATGGTGGCATTCTATGCACCCGATAAAAACAACGACAATAACCTCGCTGCATTTCTGGAACTAAAATCGGTGTGGGGATTGAAAGACTATAGGGTAGGGATGCGCAATTTTAGTGCAATGAAGACTCTCCAGATTTTAGCCAAAATAAGAGAAACAGACGCCAAAAGTAAGGGTTTAGACAGTCTAAATACCTCCACAGACGACCTGATGAGGGAGCTAATCTTCTTCATTTTGCATTAAAATAGCTGGTTTTTGTAGCTGTTTTTCTCTAAAATAGAAATTCTGAAAGACCTTATTTTTTAGCCTAATTCCTTACAATTCATAGGAGTTAGGCTATTTTTGTGCCCTTATATGTGGCTGTTTTTTGAGCTGCTTTTATCCTCGTTCGTATTTTTTCAGAAATGCAAAAAATCGCTATTTTCGACGCTTCAATATTCACGTTTCGTAAACCTTAACATAAAGAATTGCATATTTACACACGGAAATTGTGAGTAAATATGTGTTTGTAAACCCATAAAGGCACAAGTAAATATGTAAATGTAAATCATATAAGTTTGTGTATTTGCGCTTTAAAATTCACAAATCCATACTATACAAGTGTGATAATTATATTAATGCGAGTTCGATGATTTGACGTAAGTGCTTGAAAAAGTGCACGATAATACTTTGTGTTACACAAAAACTTGTTTGTTTTTGTGAAATACAGGCGTATTCGTGCATTTGTATATTATTTGTTTGTGTATATGTGTTCTGTAAGTAAAATAAAATCAGTTATTTAACATGAAACGTTAAACATATTCTTATATATATAAAATGCCTCAATTTAGCGATGTGTGTCTACAAATCTATAAAACATGAAGTAAAATATGATTTACGACATTGACTTTGTAAATGTAAATAAAAATATTGATATTAAAATATTAA
>ERZ1034876.777-NODE-777-length-15723-cov-5.119607_pt1 | contig 15723 bp, 11 predicted proteins | sample MGYA00520698_ERZ1034876 | MGnify/ENA primary metagenome ERZ1034876 (study PRJEB33766, sample SAMN09781723) | gut metagenome | biome: gut microbiome | host: Homo sapiens | place: Madagascar | study: EMG produced TPA metagenomics assembly of the PRJNA485056 data set...
ACCATATGCCTGTGCTTTTTTTACAAGTTCGTTAAGTTCTTTCACTGTCGGTGCAAATAGAAATAAGATAAATTCGACATTATAGATTTCTTTTTTTATCTGTTCCTCAGTTTGAATATTAATTCGTAGAATACGTTCCTGATCCTGTAGTTGTGCATATTTTCGTTGGCTTTTACACTCTTTCATTTGCATTCTACATTGACTCAAACATTTTTTTAGATAAGTAATTTGTGGCGTAGTATCCGTAGGTAACGTTGTAGCATAAATTGTCCAATCATAGCTAAAATCTGTAATCCAGTGAAAGTAATGAATTAATGTTTGGTTCATTTCTTCTCTACCTAAAGAATACAAATCCTTTCCTCTAATTTCTAAGAGTTGTAGATAACCATTCTCTACTAACTCGATTGCAAACGGATATTTTTCTTGTATCCGTTTGATTGGGCTAATTTTGACCCATTCATTTTTCAAAGACTGCTCTTTTTCTTTTGTAGACATACTTTCCTTACGTATGCTCATTGTTTAGCCCTCCATTCAAAGGAACGAAAAAATTTCTTTCGTCTTCTGATATACAAGTAAAAAGAACGCCAGGTTCTTTTCCCACCATTTATAGGTAAACGTAGATATAACATGATAAAACCTGATAAAAGGATAAACATAATCATTTGAATCAATTGTTTTGGTACAAAAATTTTTGAAGCGAACATAGCACTAAATAGTATTGTTCCCGCAACAAAGAGAATATCAACCATATATAGACCGATAATTTTGATTCTAGCTCGTAAATCTCTAGGCACACCATAATTGCCAAACATTTCAGTTTCTGGTTGCTTCATATTCATTTCAACACTCCTTCCTCGTACTGATAAAATCATCATACCCGAAAAAATGCTAATCATAGAATATAGGGCAATTGGACAAAAAATGAGTCGCATGACAAAAAGAAAGCGCCTAGCACATTGTTATGCTAGACGCTCTCTTTCAATTGGGAATTTTACTTTGATTATTCACTATTAAAAATAACAGTGTTTAAATTTCGTTCGATAAGAGAACCTATCGACATTTCTATTTTAACATGAAAATATAGCGTAATTCAACAATTATTCACGTAAAATGTATAAAATTTCAGTAAAAATATCTTCATTTTTATTTCTTATTTAGAAGATTTATTTTGATTTTTCCGAAACTTCCAAAATCCTAATCCCGCACCACTTGCGATTAAAAACGTACCAACTATTGACAAAATCGGATGTTTTTTCAGTGCTTCCCCAGTATTCGCCAAAGGTTTATTATCAAATTTATTGTCAAATTTGTTATCATCTTCGCTGTTATTTACGACTGGTTTAGCATTATCTGTAGTTGAAGTCGTTGTTGATGTAGTCGGGTCGTTTTCTTTTGCTACAGTTGAATCGGTAGTTTCAGTTGTCTGCTCTGTTTCTTTCTCTTCAGAAGTAGTTGTTGGTGTTGTTACTTCTGTTTCTTTAGAAGGTTGGGTAGACTCATGCGTTTCTTCTGGTGTTGGTTCTGTTTGTGTGCCTTGGTCTTTAGGGATTTCTGGATTAGGTAACGTAACGGTTACCTTATTAGAATCAAGCGTAAAGCTAAAACGTTCTTTATTTGTTACCAGTAACTGTGCTTTGTTTGGAACGGTTAATTTTTTGTTCTTAATCAATTCATTTAATTGATCTTTAGTTGCATCACGTAACGTAACACCTTCAATATATACTGTTAATCGAATTGCCCCTGTTTTTTCGTTTGCTTCATTAATTTTATGAACAAAATCATCTTTCGCTTTCCAAATAAAGATAGTATTGCCATCAGCATCTTTTTCTAAAGTAATTTTACCTTGTGCAGTAACATCGATACCTGTGTCTTTTTCAGCAGTTGCATTTTCTCCTGTTTGTGTTGAAGCATCCACTGTTACTTTCGAATCAGAAGTACGTACTTCTCCTGTTTGTGTTGAAGCATCGGCAGTCGAGGTATTTCTTCGTAACGTAATCGTCGTTTCTTCTGGGGTATCCTTTTCCACATTTACAGTTGTATTCGATGCCGTAGAAGTCGCTGTTTCTCCTGTTTGTGTTGAAGTTTCCGTTGTCACAGTAGACTCTGTTGAAGAATCTGTAACATTGGTTGCTTGTTTGCTATCGTTAACGTTTGAAGTAGCTTTTACTGGCTCATTCATCATTACTCGCACTTTGGCATGTTTGATATCTTGTCCTGCAATAAAGGTATCTTTGATTTTTAGACCTTGAATTTCTTGCTGGAGCGGGGTAGAAACATCTAGTTTATAATCATAGTATTTATCTAAACCTGCTAATTGTGCTGCATTAACCCAGTTTTGTCCTTCGTCAATGGAAACAGATTTTCCAATAGATCCTTCTTTGGGATTTGGATTTGGTGGTGTGACGGTCGTTTGATTTGAATCAATCTTATTTTTGTCAGTTTTCATGCTCGCTGTATTTGGAATATATCGAACATTTCCTGTTGAGTAGCGTTCCAATTCTTTGTTTGTTACTTCGGATTTTATTTTTACTCCTGAAATAACCATAGAGATTTTTTTCGCTTCTTTTGCTTTTCCTAGCGCTTTCGCATAAGCTTCTTTTGCGACCGCTACGATTTGACCGTTCGCTTCTGTTTTAATCGTAAACTGATCCGTGACATCACGAACAGTTTTCACATCTTTTGCTTCTTTTTTTGTCTCTTCCGTTTGTGTGGCTTTATCAGCATTGATTGTGGTGTCATCAACCGTATCTTCTGGTGTTTTTGGTGAGACTTCGGTCGCAACATCCGTTTTATTATTAGCAGTAATAGCGTTCTCTAACTCATGACGGGCTGGATTGGTAAAAATTCCTTCGTAAATACGCACGTCTTTATAAGATTGAACATTTTCCATCGGATCTGAAATACGGAAATCAGATTCTACCGCATGGACAGGAATTGTTGCTAGCAAGCGATAGATGTACTCGTCATCTCGTGTAGCTAGGATTCCTTTATCTAACCATTTGTTCCCACCATCTGTACTCACATGTTTGATTAAAGTAGGAGTAATTTCTTTCAATGTATGAACTCTTGCTTTATCCGTTACCACTTGGGGCTTATTATTTTTGGGATTTTGAGTGGTCAATGTAGCGATATTTTCTAAAATTGTCTCTGGATCGACATTATTTTCGACCACTGCCGTAACATGAAACAATAATCGATTTGCTTTACTTTCTTCACCTGTGTAAAAATATTTCAATGGGGCTTTTGGTACCCACTTAAATGTTTTACCATCATAACTAGTTTTACCTTCATTCGTAATCTCTTCTCCAATCGTGCCATCATTGTTCACAGTATAAACGGTAACCGCATATTTAGAGTTCGGATTAAACTTCATCCCTTTAGGCAAAACATCTTTAAATTCTTTCATGATACCCGTATTACCAGCTCGTGTAATGATATCCCAAGTAACCGTATCACCTGCAACAACGGACTGATCTTTTACAAGTAAATTCCCATTTACACGAATGACCGATTTCAAAGTTGCTTGTGGGTCATTGGCTAAATTTGTTCCATCGGGTGTTTTGTCGGTCGATTCTGCAAAAGTAGGGATTGTGTTGAAAATACTTGGTGTGAGCAGTCCTACAGCAAGGGTTCCTGCTAATAAACGATTCTTCAGTTTTTGATTCATAAACGCTTTCCTCTTTTCTTTTTTATTGTTTATAGACTATCTGTGGCAATCAAAAAATATTTGATAGGATTTAGTTCATCAGTATTGTGCGCCACACCGACAAGAGTAAAAATTTCATTTTTGAAACTTAAAGATGTTGGTGAGTCTTGTTCAGCAAAGATAATTTGTTGGATGTGAATTTTATTGCTATTCGTACTTAAGAAATTGGTTAAATAGGCAACTTGAGCTTCTTGATTTTGTAAGTCATCAATACGTAATTGCTGTGCTACATATTTTTTAGCTTGATATAATTGCCATTCCTCGCCATTTTGTAAAGTTGAATCATAGGCATAAATAACTGGTTGTTCCTCTTCTAATCTAGGAAGCTGAACAAATCCCCATCCAGCAATTTTTCCACTTCCTTCTAGTTCAGAAGTATCATTTTTGATAATAGGTAGTACATAATCGTCTAATAGTTCAATTTTCTCTTCAAGAGTAATTAATTTAATCAAAATTGTACCTCCTTACTTCTTCAGTTCTATTGTTTTACGTGCATCCAAAACTTCGAATGCAGCGTTCACTTTATCTTGTTTATGTGCTTCTTTCATTTTTTGATAGACTGTGTAGCTTTCTTTCAAAGCCTGATGTTGGGGCTTAACGAATAGGAAACAACAAGTAAGTCCTGTAATTATTACTCCTGTCAACATACTTCCAAGCAAGATAAAGTGTTTTTTATCAAATTTAGACATCTTACTAGCTACCTTACCTTTCGCAATCGGCATGTATTTTCCTCCTGTCTCTTAATAAGCTTTTTCAAAATAATCCATAGTAATGCTTCAAGCATAAGTAGAACGACATACCAACCTACCAAAAGATAATATCCATACTGGTTTAAAAACATAATGTTCTGGCTCTGTTGGATTTTTACTTTCGGTACAGCGATTGTACGTACTTCTTTTCTATCTGGTTCTTGAATTTCTTGTATACTTGTAGTAGTTTCTTGGCTTTTAACTATTTGTTGATCGGCTTGTGTAACTTGATGTACCAAATCAGGGAAAAGTGCTTGAACTGTTTTATCTGCTTTTTTAAATGGCATACTTTCAATCAAATTGGCATTGAGTACAATTCTATAAGGAGCATAAGTTCTTCCTGTACGATAATAAGTATCCCAAAAATTCGCATCTTCTTGACATGTAATCAATAGTAACTGTGGATTCATATCTGGCTTTTCATCAAGAATACTTCCTTGGTGATTGGGTACATATCTATCTAATTGCTGAATTTGATACGTGTACAAAATATCCCCATTTGTCACATATACAGGCATATGTAAAACAGAATCATTAGCGGTTTGTAAGGTTGAAAAGTATGACGGATTCCAGCTTGTACCGTTTCCCATGTTATGGGCAAAAATCGGAAATAATCCTTTTCCCATCCTACGATTTTCTGCGCCCACGCCTGCACCAATTGCCAAAACATGTTTTGATACACCTTCATAAATAGGTAAATAAATTTGTTTCGTAGAAGGAGTCGCGGGCATAGCGACAAAACCTCTGAGTATTTCACCTTTCGAAGATCGGGCTGATTCTCTGAGTGCTTCAAACGATTCAAAGTTTTCATTATTGGTATACGTTACTTGAACTTCCTCTTTTTCTTGTGTTGTCGGGACATTTTTGTGAATCACTTTTCCTTTTATATTGACTGTTTGTTGGGCTTGATCCACAAAACCTGAAATCATTTGTGGCTGGCTCCCTAGCACATAAAAAAAGACGCCTGTAAGTACGATAGATACAAGAAATACGGTATGTAGCAAATATTGACAGCCACGAATACATTTTTTCATCATGGGTTCGTCCTCAAATTTTGCTTAAGATAGTGTTTGGGCAGCCACTGAATAGGCGGAGAATTTATCCCATTTTTTGGAAATAATGGGCACTTCTTTGCTAACAAAAGACATCGACTCCTTTACTGTTGATACTGATAGTTTAAAAAAAATAATCCTTTTCAAAGATTTAGGGACAACTCGACAAATCTTCAAAAAGGAGGAGATACAGGTATGGTTAGAAAAAATGTACATAACATCTTACATATATCCTTGCATAAGATATTATATAAACTATAATGTATAGCAAAAAAATAGCCAGAGTGTGAGAACTCTGACTAATGGTTTAATCTTTATTTACTAATATCATCCAATTTTGTTGGGATTTCTAAAACTTTTCCAAAGGCTTCAAAGGATATAAAAGATACTATATTTGATACTTTCATTAATGAGTATTCAATTAGTTTTTGAACAAAGTAGATATTTTCAACAGGTAGGTCATATGCTGTATTATTTGTTTGAAAGGTAGTCTCGTATGCTATCTGTAAAATTATCTCTTTAGATTCCTTTTCAACTAACTCGAAATTCAATAATGCTCTTACTTTAGAATAATCTGAATCATTTACTGCAAAACTAATATTATTTTCAATATCGAAGGAAATATGCTCTTGCATGTTTATTTTTTCTAAATTAAGTTCTATATGTTTAAGGTTCCCACTTGCTGTTTGATAGTCAAGTTGTTTTTCCATTTAATATTCTCCTTTGCTTCAATCTTTTTCGTTAAAACTAAATTTTCGTCACTGGTATTTAGCACTATTGACTTGTTACGAACAATTAATGTGTAATTTAAATGTTTGTCATGTTCTTTAGATAAATATGACACTCTACTCATTATCTTATTGTATTCTTCATCACTAAACTCTAATTTTCTCTCCTCAACTAGACGTTTAAAAGCATATACGTTCCTAGATAATCTCAAGATATTATCTATATACTTAGCCTGTATTCCACCATTTTCTATTAATGATAAATTTGAATAGCTGATACCTAATATATTTGCAAACTCTCTTATAGAAAGTTGATACATCTTTCTAATGTTTATTACTTCATCAGAAGACAGCAGATTGAATTTATTCCGATATAATTTATACGCATTTTTAATATTATAATCTGGGTCATCAAAGGGTTCAAACAGTTCGCCATCAGACAGCCTTTGATAGTAGCTATTGTTCAATGTAAATTTTTCCTTTTTTACGTAAACCTCTTCTTCAACAATTATTTTTTTATATGTTTCTTCTTGTCCAGTTTCATACGAATAACGTGTAATTAATTCATCATTCATTTGTATTATTCCTCATTTCTTTAGTGGAAAATCCATTGGTCTTTCACAAGGATGGAAAGATAAGTATCCTGCTTTTAAATCTTGCGTCACATTTGTAAAAACACAAATTTTAACATATAGTAGGATACCTTCCCATTCGATTCCAAATATCATAACCATAGAATTTGGATTTCTATGATGTTTTGATGGTCCGTCAAAATAATGGCTATACTCAAGATTATCAAGGATATACTGTTTCATCCAACTATAGGTTAAGCCATTCTGCTGTAAAAATACTCTTGTCTTACGATTAACCTCAGAAAAATCAATGTCATTTTTGGCGTTTAATTCAAAAAAGTTTTTAAGGAAAAGTTCCACTCGTCCCTTCAGTGTGGCATCCAACTCCACTCCTCCTTTTGTTTCTCTCAAGTAACACTATACCATGATTTCATCTAAACTTCAATCTAGATGAAAATGGGGTTGACCCATTAGTCTCTAATAAAAATTGAGTAGATAAATAATCCGAACGTTCATTGTTGATTTTATGAGTAATCAAGTTGAACATTCGGACTCTCTTTGTCTTTTATTGATTATTTATTTCTTCATAAGGATTTCTTTTTTTAATTATCTCGTTAAAATACTTTTGGGTCAGCCCCAAAATCAAAAAATCTATCCTACATACTACCTAGAGTCACTCATCCTCTAAATCAACACCGCGAATATGGCTTTTTGACCCCGCCATATATTGCATAGATTGTTGTAAATTCATTTGCATCTTTTGAAAATCTAGACTAGCTTTTTGTCGTTGACTTTGCTTTGCAGAATGTAGTGTATTTTCTTTATCTCTACCATGATCTATATGAGCTTGTCGGGACATGGAAACTGAATGCACATTTGGCGGAGTTGGAACCTGTGGCATATCAATCTTTGGTTGACTGCCTTCATTATTTTCTGCTTGTTTAGATGACATAAAATTCGAATTTGAATGACCTAATAAATCTACACCATCTTGATAACCTGTTGTTTCTTCAGTCATTGGCGGTGTCTTAGGAATTTGAGGTTGTGGTGTTAAACCAAAATCTGAAATACTACTTTGTTGATCTGGCATCATTGTTTGCATGTTTTGAGCATTCGTTTGCATGTTTTGAGCATTCGATTCTGTATTTAATCCCCCCTCATGTACCGTTTCTGGCATAACGGACGAACTTGAGCTTGGTATCTCATGTAAACCATTGAAGCTATCTGATGCATCTAATTGAGGATTCTCATTTTCTGAAGCTTCTACATTTGGTACAGATATTCCCTGTCCTTGTTCAGAAAGAGTTTCATGTGGTCTCATCCCTGTTCCCTCCCCATAAGAAGCATTTGTTCCCTGTAGAGGTTCTCCAAACTCAGTATGGTTCGTTTGCATTTCTTCAGCAATCTGATTCAATCCTGACATCTGATTCGTTTGATGTGCTGCTTCATTTGTGGCAAGGTCATTGGTTTGTATATTTTGTGTTTCATTGACACCATAAGTTCTCTCGTTTCCTGTGCTATCTTGAAAAGCGTTTTGATGCTGCGCTTCTTCTGTTTGAAACAATTGACTATCTACGTTGTTTTGTTTATTATCTGCAGTTTTTGCTTCATTTAAGTTTCTACGTTGCATTTTTGCTTCGTCACTGCTAGAACGAATGGAACGTTGTAAGCTCTCATTTGTCTGTTTTTCTAACTGACCTGATCCATAAGGCGTGTGTGGTGTTAGAGCACTTTTTACCGTATCATAACCAGACTGCGTAGATTGATCTAACGCATTCATTGCTGTATTACTCAGACCTGTGGCTTTACTTCCAACTGTTTCACCAGCATTTGCCATTCCTGCTTGCATTGCTCCTTTTAACCCTTGTTCTTTAACCGCATCGAATGCACCAGATAATCCGCCCCCTGCCTTAGCAATACTATTTCCTAAACCTTTCGCTAAATTGGGCGCATTTTTCGCAAGTGCCATACCACCTGCACCTAGAGCCCCGATGCTATGTGCAAGACCTTTGGCTCCTTGCATGCCCATATTCGCCATCATCATACCACCAATCACTTGCTGCATGGTATCGCTATGTCCAGTCGATACTCCTAACCATCTTTCAATAACTGTAACTCCTTGCATTGCACCAAAAAAGACTCCTAGATAAACAATGATAGATGTAATACATTGTTCCCACATATTTAACCCATCAAAGAAATCTCCTGAAAGACCAGAGACACCATTTAATGCTAAGGTTGGTAAATCTCTCATGAATTCAAGCATAATACGTAGTATAATCATTTCAAAAAATATTCCCGCAAATGCACTTAAAATTGTCATCAATAACTCTTTAAATTTCTTACTCGATTCCACACTTGTATATCCTTGAATCGGTGCAATAATTGCAGTTAATACCGTTTCAAAGACAGATTTAACAACTTTCACAGACATCATGACTAACAACACAATCAAAATCAAATATTGAATGAGCATCCCTAGCCAATTGACTTTATATCTCGGATATACAGGTTCGAACGCATTCAAGCCTTTCATTAATTTGTGTTCAGTGATTGAGACCACACCAGTTCCCATATCATTGATACGGTGTAAGAATAACCCTTTTAATGCTTCTCCATATTCTTTATCATCTTGACCATATGTATCTACCATCAAATCTGGCGTTATTGCACCAAAAGAAGCACTAAAATCAATATGACTAATATAGTCAGGAGAATCTGCTTTACTAGCACTATCAGTAATATTATTTAAGGAAGTTCGATTTTCTTTGACAGGTTGAATAAATCGTTGGCTATCCATCGGAAATTTTCTGATGTCAAAATCATGATCGATAAGAACCTTTAAATCCACCACATTGTTTTTCATGGGCTGAATTGCTAAAGAAGAAAAATGGTTAGTCGATTTTCCATTTGTTGATTCAACAGTTTCTACATTCATAAGATCTGTAGCTAATGTTTGCGAAATTTTTGTAACTGCCATTGGCAACACTGCCGTGACAATAGTGACTAATAGAAAATGGGTAACAATTTCTTTGTATTTTGGGGACTTACCAACGACACCGATTAACACTCTAGCAATCAATAATACGACAAAAAGCCCAATACCAAGTTTTTGAAAGCCTGAATAGAATTGTCCAATAATCGTTTGTTTATCTTCTAAATAGCCAAATAACCCTAATAATTTGAACATATTATTGAACACATGTTCTAGAGAATTGGTTAAAAAATACATTCCTTTTGCAAGCATTCCTAGTGGCTTATAAAGAAAAGACAGAAATGCAGGAACAGTATCTAAATAGTTTCCCCAGTATAAATAAAATTTTAATGCTGCTTCGCTGGCTTTGTCATTTAATTCACCAGTGAGTGTCCCTGCTTGTGAAAACATTTCTGAAAATGTCTGATACATCTTGATTCACACCTCTTTTTCCATATTATTTTTCTTTTCGAAGTACCTTTAGTTTAAAGTTGGTGGAAAATGCAAGTATTTTTGGGGCAAGTGAACAAATCAAGCTGAATGCTTACTTTCCTGTTTTCGACCGCTCAAATAGGCTTCTTCATGATTGAGGAGTGCATTTTTCCATTCACGTAAATTCACTAATGTGCTATTTGCAGGTACCGCTATTTCTTGTAAATTTAAGTTTCGGTGTGGACTTGTTACTGGAATATCGGCAAGTGTCATCTTTTGATTGAACTCTTCATTCAAAAACATATATCGATAAGGCATTTCTAGTCTTCCTGCAACAAAAATAGGATCAGGGGTGACTTTACGACCTAAATTATCCTTTTCTTTTACACCTCGAATCACTACGGCTTCTCCTGCTTCCAAATTCAACAATTGATTTTCGGTCATGAGCGGCTGGTCTTTAGTTGAAAAGCGGACATTCGGATTAGCTTCATCTACAACATTGCCCGATTTCTCACGCTTTGTAATCGTTTTTGTCCCCAGTGATTTGCTATATGCTTTCGCTGTATCCTCCGATTTGGTTTTAATTAGTACATTTAACGAACAATTATTGATGATTGTTTTTGATGCTTCTTTACCGTAAACATTTTCAATTTGTTCTAAATTTTGAACAAATATCATAAATTGAATGTTTTGCCCTAATCCAATAGAAAGTTTCGTATCCATTGCAGGTATTTTGGGGATATTTGCAAATTCATCAAGAATAAATTGAATCCGATTCGTTGTTTTTCTATCTGCACTTAAAGCTACTTCATAATTTGCATTAAATATTTGATCAATCAACAATGAAACAATAGCATTATATTCATCACGATGAGGGGGTGTCACTAAAAATAATGCTTTTGGTTTTTCTGAATAAACCATTTCAATGTTTGTTTCATCCATTAATAATCCCTTTGGTTTTGACACAATTTTAAAGTTCATCTGGTCAAAAATAGCTTGATTTGTATAAGGATTTTTGATGATTCTTCCTCTAGTCGATTTTTGATATTGCTTCTTTCCATCAATTACCAATTGGTTGTCAGATAAGTCAATAATTATACGATAAGCATTAGGTAACTTTGGATGAATGACTACGTTTAAATAGCCTTCCCCATCAATGATTGCAGATTGATTCCGAACAAGTGGTTTTCCAACACGTTTTCCCATTCTACTTCCTCTTTCATAAATACTTACCTTTGCGCCTAAATGTGCAAAGGGGTTGTGCACTCCTTGCATCGTACTACTTCTAAATCGAATGGATAACCTTCTTGGATTACCTACTGATTCTAAATCGATAGAATTTTTTGAAGTTAGCTTCGCGATATTGTCCTGTAAAAAAAGGTTGATACCTGACATCATACTTGAATAAACATTACCTTTCGTTTCTTCAGATGCGAAATCTGAAGAACGAAAATTGATATCTGCCATTTCTCTAAATTTCGAAAAAGTAATTGCGTTAAGTTTTCGTAGCTCATCAAAATAGAAAGTTAGTTTAGATTTTCTTTCAGTAGGTCGTTTCTCATCACTTTCTTCAAAAAGATTCCCTTGACTATCTAACAAGACTGTTTCTGAACCTAAATCTGTTAAAAACTTTGCAATATTTCGTACGGTTATCGTTTCCCAAGCATCTGTTTCTCCACCTTTAAAAGCTTCATTAGCACGATCAATTAGCGCCATAGCGATAGCATTAAACAGAGAAATACTAGTATCTTCCCAATATTTGGCATTTCCTTCGCCTTCTTTACTTTTACGATAAATAGCTTCAGCAACTGCATTAATTCTTGTTTGTGTCTTCTCATAGTATCCTTTTTTTGCTGATTCAATAGCCAGGGCTAGAGGATTATATGACATTGACCAATCCATGTCCTGGAAACTAAGTACCTCCACATCGAAACCACGTTTGCACAACGTTTCATAACTCGATTGGTATAATTCTCCTTTTGGATCTGAGACAACAATTGAACTTGGAATAGAGGCTCTAGAATTGATATCAATCATCGGATTTACAAACGTTTCCCCTTTTCCACTTCGAGTCATCCCTGTAATTAACATATTGATTGTTTCTGTATCAATAAAATACGCTCCTGTTACTTTTTTTGTTATTCCCAATACTTTTTCACAATAGAAAAGATGCTGTACAAAGAACTTATTCCTAAATTTCATCTTTGAGGCTAATGACTGTCCTTGAAGGGTATGTGAATAGACCACATGCGCTACTGGTAAACCTGCCATTCCTTCATAGCGAACTGTTTTATCTGGAATCTTGACATATTGACGTTTAACTTCAGAAAAACTTAGAAATTTATCGTCTCCATGTTCATTGTGATTATAGTCTCGGAATTGTTCAAAGTTAATCCATGCAGATTTCCATGCAATTACACTTAAAAATAAAAATAATGGGATGGCAAAGATAGGGGACAAATAGAATACTTGATAATTCCATAAAGAAGAAAGCAACAAGGAAGAAGTATCAAATGGAATCAAAGTAGATTTTCCTAACATATACGGCAATAACTGCATACTATTTTGGATAATAAATGGCAACAGCGCGCGTAAAATCGTCACAAGATAATTCGTCACAAGAAAAACGAAAAAGGTTCCTATGACCCCCATCACAATAAATGATTTCCATGTTTTAAAGTAAAAAATAGGCTTCACTTCTTTTTGAAATCTTTTTCGTTTACGATTCACAAATGGAAGAAGATAAACAAATCGAAAAATTAGATTTCCTAATGTGAGAACGAGAAAGGCATAAGGAATCATTAATTTTTGACAAATGTTTCTCCAATATAGATTCCACTTACTTTTCCAGTTACTTTGCATTTGAATGATTTCAGCCATATAAGCGCGCCTCCTTCTTATTTTCTTTAAGAAATTTTTGAATTTGTTTTATTGACAAATTATGCTGCTCTAAGACATATTCTTGCACCCACTTTGGTGATTGACGGAACTGTTTTAGAAAATGCGACAATTGTTTTTTCATATCTAAAGGTAAATAGCCTTCCCTACCATTAAATTGTTTGAGTAAGTTTTGAATGAATTGCGCTTCAATCAGTAATTCATCAGTTTGTGTATTTACAATTATCTTCACTTTTTTCACTCCCTCGTATGAAAAAAGCGCCCATCAAACATGGACGCCGAATCATTTTTTGTTGTTGACCGTTTAAGGTTGAACGACCTTTCCAGTTCCTGTAAAATATGAATCTGTTGGCGTACCACCTTCTACGATTGGAAAAGTATACGTTTCTAGCTGTTCCTGTTGCATGCTATTAGCTTGTACCTGCTCTGTTAATTTATCGACAAATTTCTGTGTTCTTTGCAAGCTTTCCAGTGTTTTTTGTGCATTTGTTTGAATGTTTTTCAAATCTTCTTGATTTTTTTGCGTTTTTTGTTTCTCTATTTTCATCTGCAATCGAATCTTAGTTTGTTCTGACTTCAACTCTTTTAAATATTGTTGTTGAGAAGAAAAATAGTGAAAAATCTCTGTCGCACCCAAAGAAATACTACTGAACAAGCAGACTACCACTAAACCAATAATGATTTTCTTCCACCTTTTCTTCCTCTTAGTAGAATTAGTAGGATGTTTATGCTTTTTTCGTGTTAATCCTTCATCTGGCTTCTTGATTATCGACTCACTTTTCTTTTCCAATTTCGGATCACTAAAAATAGCTTGAGCCTCATTTACTTGCAGGGAAGTTTCTAACTTTTCAGATGTCAGTTCCGCCATTGTCTTTCTTTGTTTGAATAGTTGGCGTTGTTCTTTAAAAAAAGATTTTTGTTCTTCTAACGCTTGAAGTTTTTCTTGATAAAGTTGCTGATCTCTTTGTCGAATTTCATTCTGCAACTTCTCCTTTTCGGCTCTGAACACTGCCATTTGCTCCTGCACTTGTTTCAAGGTTTCTTTTTCAAGTTGCTGTTGTTTTGATGCTTGTTTCTGTTGTTCAAGAAGATAGTGTTGATGTTTTGCATACTCATGTTGTTTGATGAATGCTGCTTGTTTTTCAACCAGTTTCGCCTGACGTTCTTGAAGTAATTGATTGCCAACTTGATGAATAATTTCTTGGAAATGCCACTGCATCTCTTGTTCTTTTACCTGTTTTCTTTTCTGAATAGCTGCCATTTGCTCATCTAAATCTCTTTGTAGTTTGGCAGTTTCTTCGTAAAAGCGGGTCTGATAAGTAGATTGCGCATATTTATACCATTCTTCCGTCATCTGTTGAAAAGCTTGTTTCTTCTGCTCTTGGAATTGTTTCTTAATTTTTGTAACTGCTTGTTCATAACGGATTTTCTCTGCTTGTAAGGCTTCTTCTTGTCTACTATCTAACTCTTTTTCATAGGTGTGCTTTGCTTTTAATTCTTGCTGCTTACATTCTGAAAGAATTTTAGCCCTTAACCCTGCTCTACTATCCTTTTCTTGAAGATATGCTTGCACTTTTGCTAATTGTTGTTTTTCAAAAGTATCTAATTGTTGAAAAAGGGCTTGTTGCATGAGTTGTAGATTCATCTGTTCTCTTTCTTCAATATAAGCATTTTCCTCTTTACGGATTTCGTTTAAACGCCATGAAACATACTCTTTTTCAAATGGTTCATAATGCTCCTTGGGAAATTGAACAATGGGCATCCTTGGAAAACGAAAGCTATCAAGTATTTGAACAGGTTGAACAGAATCTACCTTGGAATGATCGCTTTGCCCTTCTATTAATTGCATGTTTGAAGTGGACACATTTTCCTGAAGAGACGGTAAATGCGATTGAAAGTCATGACCAGAAATAGTATATTCAGAATCCGACTCCTGATTTTCATCAAACAAAACACTAAAATCAGACAATTTTTCCTGTGTGTTTTGATGCATTCCTTCAGTTCCATCATATTTTTCATCTGCTAAAGAGGATTGAGATTGAGAGGGACGTTGCATCTCTTTTTCTTTATTCTCAGTCTCTCTTTCTGACATTAACTGTGGAGCTGGTAAATGAATCTGAAATTCTCCTGACTCGATTTCGTCTACCTCTGGAAGAACAGGTATCGCTTCTTGTCCTACCCCTAATGATGACTGATAACTGGGAAAAATATCCTCTAGTAAATAGCTACATTTTTCATCATATGAAATATCTTTAAAAGCTGGATTTAAAAACAAACTTTCAGTTAGAGAAATCAGACAGTTTTCATACGTTATCTCGATTGAAAAAGGGGAAGCAAAAACTTCCTCTTTTGTCAATAATTGATTCCCCTCACGATGCACAAGTTGTAATCGTTCGAAAGTAAAGGTTTCGAAAGTTTCCTGTAAAGCAGTGAATAGATATTCAGCTTGTAAAAATGTTAAATAAGGTAGGGTTTGCGTAATTTTGGGAACCTTTTCTGCCAATTTTTCTAAACGATTTTCTGCCTTTTCAATGGATCGTTTGACTTCCGCATGTTTTGGGGTAAATCTTTTTGACCAAGAAACCATCAAAAAATTTTCGTCAGAAATAGTT
>ERZ1034876.783-NODE-783-length-15675-cov-4.362740_pt1 | contig 15675 bp, 10 predicted proteins | sample MGYA00520698_ERZ1034876 | MGnify/ENA primary metagenome ERZ1034876 (study PRJEB33766, sample SAMN09781723) | gut metagenome | biome: gut microbiome | host: Homo sapiens | place: Madagascar | study: EMG produced TPA metagenomics assembly of the PRJNA485056 data set...
GCATCCGGGACGCATCGTGCCGACAACGGTGGAAATCGTTGACATCGCCGGACTCGTGAAGGGTGCCTCGAAAGGCGAAGGCCTCGGCAACCAGTTCTTGGGCAACATCCGCGAAACCGATGCCATCATCCATGTGCTCCGTTGCTTCGACGACGGCAACGTGGTGCACGTTGACGGTTCGGTCAACCCCGTTCGCGACAAGGAAATCATCGACACCGAGCTCCAGCTCAAGGACCTCGAAACCGTTGAAAACCGCATCAAGCGCGTAGAGAAAATTGCTAAAGTGGGTGGCGACAAAAACGCCAAGGTGGAATATGAAGTGCTCATGGCCTTCAAGGAAGCCCTGCTCCAGGGCAAATCGGCACGCACCGTGCAGTTTGAATCGCAAGAGGAAATAAAAGCCGCCAAGGGCCTCTTCCTCCTCACCTCGAAACCTGTGCTCTACGTTTGCAACGTTGACGAAGGCAGCGCCGCCACCGGCAACCACTATGTGGAGGAGGTGCGCGAAGCTGTAGCACCGGAAGGTGCCGAAGTGCTCGTGTTGGCCGCACAGACTGAAGCCGACATCGCCGAACTCGAGACCTACGAGGAGCGCCAGATGTTCCTCCAAGATGTGGGGCTTGAAGAGAGCGGATGCAACCGCCTTATCAAAGCGGCCTACAAGATGCTCGAACTCGAAACCTTCATCACGGCTGGAGAAATGGAAGTGAAAGCCTGGACCTACCGCCGCGGATGGAAAGCGCCGCAGTGTGCTGGTGTCATCCACACCGACTTTGAGAAGGGCTTCATCCGCGCCGAAGTCATCAAATACGACGACTATATCCGCCTCGGATCTGAATCGGCCGTGCGCGACGCTGGCCTGCTTCATGTTGAGGGCAAGGAATACGTCGTACAGGACGGCGACATCATGCACTTCCGCTTCAACGTATAAACGCCTGCCTCGCTCAATCTCATCAAATCAAGAAAGACATCATGGAAATACTTTCCATTCTCTGGCAACCATCGAAGGAAGTGTTCACCATCGGCAGTTTCTCGCTCCATTGGTACAGCTTCTTCTGGTGTGTCGGACTGATAGCGGCCTATATCATTGTCTATAAGCTCTATAAGGCACAGAGCATCCCGCAACGCCAGTTCGACCCTCTTTTCTTCTATTGCTTCATCGGCATCCTCATCGGTGCACGCCTCGGCCACTGCCTGCTCTACGAGCCGGGCTATTTCCTCAGCCACCCCGTTGAAATGCTCCTGCCCGTCAGGGATACTGGCACCGGCTGGAAGTGTACGGGCTATGCTGGACTGGCCTCCCACGGCGGCACGCTCGGACTGATGATTGCGCTCTGGCTTTATGTGCGACGCACGAAGATAAACATCTTCCGCGTGCTCGACAACATCGCCATCGCCACGCCCATCACAGCCTGCTGCATCCGCCTCGGCAACCTTATGAACTCAGAAATCGTTGGCAAATACACTGGCACCGACTACGGCTTCATCTTCGCCTGCAACGGCGATCTCCTGCCTCGCCATCCTGGCCAGCTCTACGAAGCCGTTGCCTATTTCGTGTTCTTCCTCGTCGGCCTGTGGCTCTACCGCCGCAACCGCGACCGCGTTGGCACGGGATTTTTCTTCGGCTGGTGCTTAACGGCCATCTTCGCCTTCCGCTTCTTCGTCGAGTTTTTCAAAGACGTTCAGGAAGCATGGGAAATCCAGATGGTCAACACCATCGGGCTCAACCAGGGACAAATCCTCAGCATCCCCTTCGTTGCCATCGGCCTCTACTGCCTCTTGGGCGGCAAGCTCTGCAAGAAATGGGGTGAGAAGAAATAGAAACCATGCGCTTTATAAAGGCCCAGGGCAAACCGACCAATGGTTTGCCCTGGGCCTTTTCTGTTGCAAATCCCGTGCGTGTGCCAACAGGATGCTTCCTTCAACCCTGTTTCTCAAAGAGCCGCCAAGAGCAGGTTTCTCAAGGGAATGTCGGGGGGGTATGAGATACGGCTGTCTATACGATAGATTGGCGTAAAATCTGTCATTTTCGAAAATAGAGCTAAATACCACAGCTATACTATTCGCGAATTTGGGGAATTTTACGTAACTTTGTCTCAGGAACACCTACATTAAAATGTAACCGTCATGATACAGGAGATTAGAATAAAGAATTATCTGTCGTTTAGAGACGAGGTTGTCCTTAATTTTGAGGCTACCAAAGACACCACGTTTGAGGAATGTCAAGTGGTAAACGTCACTCCAACAGTGCGTCTATTGCGTTTTGCCCTTATATATGGAGCAAATGCCAGCGGGAAATCAAATCTGCTGAATGCCATTGATTTCCTACACGGCTTTTGGTTCAACAAGAAGTCGGACATTGACGAGGAGACAGGTGTGATTCCTTTCCTATTGGACACGGAAACCCCGAACGAGCCATCTGAATTCAACGTCAATTTTTTTGTTGGCGACAAAAGGTATTGGTATGCCCTTGTCTTAGACAACAAACAAGTGATAAAGGAAAACCTGTATGTTTACAACTCTGTGCAACCCTCACTGGTGTTCAGCAGAGAACTGGACGGCACTGTATCACTCATCAAACTGAATGCTGGTCTGGTTAAGGCAAATGCAACAATCGTTGAGCAGCTGAACGTGAAATGCCTGTCAAACATGTCTTTTTTTGCAGCAAGAAACCAGGTGAATTGTTCACTGGCATACATAGATGACGTGCGCGACTGGATGAAAAACAATATGATGCCCATCATTGAACCAGGCACAAGGATGTTTGAGTATGCAGGAAAACAAATGGAAAAAAATGCTGAGCTGAAGGCTTACATCCTTGATTTCGTGCATAAGGCTGACTATAACATCACGGATGTATATACCGAAAGGGAAAAAGTGCCCATTCCGGACTTCGTCAAAGCCTCTATCATGAAAGACAAGGATTTCCCTGATAAAGCAAAGAAAAAAATTCTGGCAGATAATATCCTTGAGAGGCTGCGTACAGATTTCCAACACACAGTAAAGAACAAACGCGGAGAAGAAAGATACCGCTTGCCCAACTCGCTACAAAGTGAAGGTACCAAACGAACTTTCGGCATTGAAGCCGCTATCTATAAGGCCATAAAAACAAACGGCATCCTGCCGATAGATGAAATGGAATCCTCATTGCATCCCGAACTGGTGGAATTCATCATTGAAAAGTTCTTGAAAGAGAAGAGTAGAAGCCAGCTGATAGTAACGTCACACTACGATCCACTGCTGAATACGGTGGACGACCTTATCAGAAAGGACTCTGTATGGTTCACAGAAAAAGAAGAAGACGGGCATACCACGCTATATTCATTGACGGACTTTAAAGGACTGTCGAAGATTTCTTCTTTCCAGAAATCCTACAGAAACGGGGTCTTCGGAGCATTACCCAACATTCATGATTAAAAGAATATGGCAAGAAGAACTGCAACCATCAACAAAAAGCCTGAGAGAGCTGTAATCATCGGGGCTGGCATTACAGAGAAATATTATTTTTCTCACTTGCAGTCACTGTACAACCTCAAAATCAAAGTTCGCCCAAGGTATTTTGGAAACGAGAACATTTCCACACTGGAGAAACTGATTAAACAGGTGCTTGACAATGAAGGATTGGCAATCGTGGTGTTTGATGCGGATGTCTCGTCATGGAATACCACAGAGGCCAAAAGACTTCAAGACCTGAAGCGGAAATACGACAAGAACAAGCGTGTCATATTATGCGACAGTATGCCCTCTGTTGAATTTTGGTTCCTGATACACTTTATCAACACGAATAAATTCTATGGGACATCGAAAGCCGTAATAAAGGAGTTGACAAAGCATATTCCAAAGTTCGACAAGACAGAATCTTTTCTTTCATCGCCCAAATGGGTGGAAGAAATGTGCAAGGACGGAAGATTTGAAAATGCCTATTCAAGAGCACAGAAGCTCGGAATGGATGGGGCTTCATATAGCAATATATGGAAGGCTATTGAGTATTTGGGGGTATTTACTATTAGTGAATGATGTGGGAGCCTGCCTGATTTTGCAAAGACCATTGGTTTGCAGACAAGGCAACCCGCCAATCCGCGATCTATGCCTGTCAGCGAACGCCGCCCCACGTTCAGTCGTGCCTCGTCCCAGGTGCGGTCGTGTCTCGTCCCAGATTCGGTCGCGTCTCGCCCCAGATTCGCTGACAATCCTTAGGAGCGGATTGAAGGAGTCTTTCATGCGGTCAGCTTGTTGCTGCCGCGACTGGGCGAAACAACGAATGACGATGATTGTCTTTATTTCCGCTGCGCCGCATCTTTGTCGCCAAAGAAAAAGAACGGGCCTGCACGAGAAAACTCTCGCGCAGGCCCGCTGCTTTATGAAGAAGAAATTACTATCAGAGTTTCAACACTTCGTCTTCCACGTCGGAGACGATGCTGATGAGCTTATAGAACACGGTCTTGAAGGCCTCGGAACTGGTGAGGAACATGTCGGCCTGAACGGTGAACTGGCTTTCATACATCACGACCTTCACGGCCTTCCAGAGGTTGAGATCGGGAAGGGCGGCAGAGATTTTGCTCTTGCTCAAATTGTCGCTATAATTGTAATAGCTCTGGAGACGGAGGTACATCGGCGACTTGTTGGCCTTGTCGATGCGGACGTAATAGGTGTTGCCCTCTCGCTTGAACTTGATGTCGCTGTCGATCTCAGGCATGAAGCCTTCTTGCTTCAGGAAGGACTGAATTTCGGAACGGAGCGCCAATTGACGGGTGGTGAACTCTCCATCGGCAAAAGCCTGGAAACTCGTGAAGAAGAACACCAACAGAAGGGTTGAAAATAACTTTCTCATGATGATACGTTTTTATGGATTGATGATTTAGGAGGGGTAAGGAGGTTAAGTAGGTGTTCAATATAAACTAATTCTGAACACCTACTTATAATTGCTGAGCACCTACTTACTTCGTTGCACTGGTGATGAGACGTCCCTTGGAATCGTAGAGCACGACACGCACTGAAACGCGGCCGCCGAGCTGCTTTTTGATGGCTGCGGCTGCATTGGGCAGGTTGCCCTTGATGGTGTCGACGTCGTCGGGGTCGGCCTCATAGATGGAAGCGTTGATGCGGCAGGAAAGCTCACAGGAGTTTGCCCCTGTGATGCGCAGGGCGGTCATCGTCAGGCGCGTGTTGCCAACGGTGGTCGACGTGGGGAGCTCGCTGGCCAAGGCCTGTGCCGTTGCCGTCCAGTTGCTGCTGCTTGAAGCGGTGCGCTGCGGTGTCGGCTGGGCAGGCTGTACGGGTCTTGCTGCCGATGTCTGAGCAGTCCACGATTCGCCGTTCCAGCGCTGCTTTTCGAGTTCCTTGCCTGCTGCGTTGTAGTATTTCCGCACGGTCGGCTGGTTGTCTTCGTTGTAGGCCGTTGTGCGCTTATGCCATCCTGCGTCGCAGTTGACCTTGTTGCCCGAAATGCCGTAAAGCTCCATCAGCACTTGGTTGCCGTTGGTGTCGTAGGCATAGGTCTCGCGGTGGATGCTGTAATAAAGCATCGGTTTGCCGTCGGTGCCGAAATAGGCATGCTCCGTGCAGTTGTTGTCGTTGTTGAATTTGTAGGTCTCTTTGTGGTAGCCATCGCTGTTGGCCATTGGCTTGTCGGAGACATTGAAATAGGCCCGCGAGAGGCAATTGCCGTGGCTGTCGTATGTCATGCGCAAGATGGCCCATCCCGTCTGCGGATTGATGATGTAATGTCCGTGTCCGTCTTGCGAGGCGATGAAAGTCATGTTGCCCCACTTGTCGTAGTCGCAAATGCCCACAGGCACCATCACCTTCGGGTCGGTGGGGTTGCCGTTGATGTCGAAGAACGACTGCTTCACGATTTTGCCCATCTTGTTGTAGACGTTCAACGTTGATGCCCATCCCTCGTTGCACTTGACCGGCTTCTTGTCGGCGCCGAAATAGGCCGTTGATACCACGTTGCCCAAGAGGTCATATTTGTAGCGGACAATGGCGTATTTGTCGGTATTGTAGGTGGTGAGGTTTCCTGAGACGTCATACCAGCGTCTCTCTGTTTCCTGATTCAAACTGTTGTAGACCATCACGCAACGGTGGATGTTCCAACTGTTGAGCGCCGGACCGTTGAGGTTGAACACGGCATATTCTGTGCAGTTTCCAACGCGGTCGTACTTATTGCGAACTATCAGTTTGCCTGGTGCCAGACTTCCGTCGCGACCAACGGGCTTGTTCTCCAGTTCGTTGCCCATAGCGTCGTGGATATAGTCTGTTCCGCAGATGCCATCGTGCCAAGTGGGCTGGCCGTTGAGGTCGAGATAGCGTTCAGTCTTGACGTAGCCATTGTCGTCGTAGGTCTTCACCATCTTAGCATAGTGGAGGCCCTTGGAAACGCAGGGCTTGCCGTCGGTGCCAAAGAAGGCGTAGGCGACAAGGTTGCCGTGCTCGTCATAGGTATTTTCCCATCCAGCCTCCCCTTCGCGGTTGAGCATCAGTTTTTTTCCAGAAGCGTCGTAGAAGGCGCGGCGTATCAGGTTGCCTTTGCGGTCGTAGGTCATGCGCGTGATGTAAACGAGTTCCTTGCTCGCACATGGTTTGCCGTCGACGCCGAGTCCAGCCATCTCGCAAATCAATCCCAATTCGTTATAGGCGAATCGCTGGCCGGCGAAACCGTTGTTGTCGAGCACCGGCTGATGCTTGACGTCGTAGTTCATGTATTCGATGACATTGCCGACAGAGTCGAACTTGGCCTTGATGCCGGCCACGCCATCGGCATTGAGGCAGAGGTTTCCGGCTTTGTTATAGAACCACTGCTCAAGGTTGTTGCCATGCTCGTCGTTGACATACGTTGAGCGGGCCATGCCCTGGCGTGTGTCGCAAATCTGGCCTTCTGTGTTGATGAAGGTCTGCTCGCAGACGTAGCCGTTGATGTCGTATTTATTCTCGATTCCGGCGTAACCGTTTTCAGCGATGTACATCGGATTGCCGTCGATGCCAAGCACTTCCGTCTTCACGCATTGCCCTTCTTCGTTGTAGGTGTTTTTCACACCGGCATAGCCGTTGCGCTTGGGCAGCATGAGATCGCCCTTGGCGTCTTTGTGGAGCGCCTTGACGAGGTTGCCGTTTTCGTCATATTCCATTTCATACACCGACAAGCCATCGGCCACATCAAGGGCTGGCTGGCCGTCAACGGTGAGATAGACGGCCTTCACCCAGTTGTCGTTGTCGTCGTAGGAGAATTCCTTCTTTGAAAGTCCCCAGCGCGTTGAGGTCGGCTTGCCGTCGCGTCCGATATAGGTGATGGTGGCCGTTCGTCCTTTGTCGTCGTAGGTGTAGAGACGGCCGTAGATGTGGTCGGCGTCGCCCACGGCGGTGTTGCTCTGGTCGGCATATTTCAGGGAAGTGACGTGTCCGTCCTCGTCATATTCGAGCCACCAACGCGAAATGCGCCCGAGTTGTTCGTTGCCGTTCGATTCCAGCGTGCGTCCATAGTTGACCGTCTGCGCAGCGATGGGGCGCTCCGTTCCATGCTCGTCGTCGAACTGGAACGACATGGTGTTGAGCTTCTCGTTGTAGGCTTTCACATAAAGCACCTTGCCGCTGCGGTCCATCACCTTCACGCGCGACACTTTCCCGTCGGAATTGTAGGTGAAAGTCTGGTCGAGCGGACGCTCGGTGCGCTCGCTTTCGCCATCTTCAATGATGTTGCCCTTGCTGTTGACGTGGCTCACACGCTGCAACTTGTGTTTCTTATATTCAAAACGATAGGCACGTGCCGCATGGCTCTGCTCGCCGCTGCTCAGCTCGCCGATGCCCTGGGGAATGCCCCACTGCTCCACATAGTCCTTATAGAAACAGATTTTCGTGCAGTTGTAGTCCCAAACGTAGCCAGCAGCGCCCAAAACAGCGAGCACGCCGACCGCTGCGGCAATCTTGACCCATTTCGGCATACGCGGCGGATAGATGGCGCGATGGAGGGCCTTCTTAAACTCCTCGCAGGAGCGGTAGCGCTGTGAGGGGTCTTTGGCCGTGGCTTTGTCAACCACCTTCTGCACCTTGTCGGAGATGTATTTGTAATACGACTTCATACGCGGAAGCGGTTCGCTGACCACCTTCGTGTTGATGTCGTGTTCCGTCAAGGTCGTGGTGTCGTAAGGGGCGTTGCCCGTCATCATCTGATGGAGCAACACGCCGAGCGAATAGATGTCCGAGCGCTCGTCGAGCTTCTCTCCCTTCACCTGTTCCGGACTCATATAGGAAGGCGTGCCCATGATGGGCTCTTCTTCCTCGACTTGTGTGCCATCCACCTGCGTGCCATCCACCTGTGTGCCACCGCCGTCGTCCTGGCGTTTCTCCATGATTTTGGCGATACCGAAGTCAAGAATCTTGGGCACGCCCTCGTTGGTAATCACGATGTTGGAGGGCTTAATGTCGCGGTGCAGAATGCCATGCTTGTGTGCATAGCCCACACCATCGAGAATGGGCTCGAAGAGGGGGCAGATGCGATTTTCCACAATCAGTCCGCTCACATTGCGGATATAGGTATCGAGGTCTTTGCCGTCGGCATATTCCATGATGAGGTAGATGTTTCCTTCCTCGTCAATGTGATAGTTGTGGAAAGCCACGATGTTGGGATGATTCAGTTCTGCCAACTTCTCGGCCTCGTCCTTGAGGAGCTGCCGCGTGAAACTGTTGGCCATATTGGCTTTGATGACCTTGACGGCCACCTTCTGCTTGCTGATAAACTTGTTTTCAGCCAAATAAACAGCGCCCATACCGCCAGCTCCGATAAATTGGATGATGCGGTAATTGAGGATTTCTTTGCCTATCATGATATTGGATATATAAGTTTGTGATTCCTAAGAAATAAGTGATGGTAACTCCCGTGCGCCTGCTATGACATCGCAGCCAGTATCGACATGAAGAAGAAGCCTACGTTAACGCCAAAGCCGACCCAGGCAGCCTGGCAAACGCCGCGGGCACGGTTGGGAAGACGGTTGTGCCATACGCCCCAAAGAATCCATCCAACGATGGGGAAGAAGAAAGAGAGAATCCAGAAGCCTGCCGGACAGCGGTCTTCATCGTTGTAAGCAGGAGCGTAGCCTGGGTTGCCGCCCAAATTGTTGCATTGCGTTTCTCGCTCGTAAGGAGAGACGGGACCCATCGGGAGCATTTTGTAGACTTCGTTCCACGGAAACGGCACGCGGCCGGCAAGGAGGATGTTGGCACCGGGGGCCACCGTTATGCGACGGCCATGAATAATCTGGCCGTTGAGAACGGAACCGTTGCTGCTCACGTCCTCGAATACGTATTGGCCGCCAACGCGGCTGATGCGGGCATGAATGCGACTCACGTTGCCGTCCGACACCATGATGTTGCACTCGCTGCTGCGACCTATTGTTACTGTTGCGTTCATATCTATATTTTCATTAATGGATGGCCGAAACGCCCTTCCGCTTCCGACCACCGTTTTTTTAAAAAAGGAATGTTCTGAAAGTTACGGCGGATGATTGGCGGCCCTTCAATGGCTTCCAATCGCTGGCTATGCTGCCATAACGGCAACTACCAGAATATTGAACACCAATCCTACGCCAAAACCTATCCAGGCCCACATGGCGGCCTTCGAACCCTTGTTGGGGTACTGGTTGTGCCACACGCCCCAAAGCACCCATCCAACGACGGGGAACATGAAGCAGAGGAAACAGAAGCCGCCTGAGAGACGGTCTTCAGCCGGGAAGAACTCACGTTTCGTTTCTGGAGCAGGAGGCGGCGGAGGCGTGGGGCCAGAAGGCCCTACCTGCGGATTCCATCCCTTCTCACGGAGTTTCTGCATCACCAGCGGCCAGGAGAGGAGGATGTTGGGATTTCCGGCGAGCATCACCTGCGGCAGGGCCGTCGTACCATTATAAGGAATGGACGCGGTGTCGTTTTTCAAATATCGGCCGTCGATGCCAGTGCCGTTGGTGCTGTGGTCGGTGATTTCAATGGTGTACCGATTAGGTCCGCCCGTACTGGGAGACGTAAACCCGTGGATTTCCAAATGAGAGCCGCTGACTATGTCTGGCGTGTACTGGATGTCGTTGTCCTTATCGCGTCCAACCGTGATTTTCGCATCCAACGAGAAAGGATTGCGCTCTGTGCGCTCCAGGTCGTCGCGAAATTCCTTACACGTCTGATAGCGCTTGGTCATGTCGCGGTCGATGGCCCGCAGATAGATACTGTCGAGCTGCGTTGAAACACCTGTTGTCTGCGACGGCAGAAGGCGCTCCTGATGGAGGATATTGAGCATCGTTTCATGCCCGTTGTTACCTTTGGCAACCGCCATTTTGCCCGTGAGCATATAATAGAGCACACAGCCGAGCGAATAGATGTCTGTTCGGTGGTCAATGTGCAAGCCCTCGGCCTGCTCCGGACTCATATATCCGTCGGTTCCGATGACCTTTCCGACGGTTTGTCCAGCAACGCCCGAACGCAAATCCTTGGCGATGCCGAAGTCAATGATACAGATACTGCCGTCGGGACGTATCATGATGTTAGAGGGTTTGATGTCGCGATGGATACAACCACATTTATGCACATAGCTCATGGCGTCGAGAATCTTGCACATGAGGTTGATGGCCCCCGTCATCGGGAACGCGCCATTGCGTTTGACGTGCTGCTCGATGGTGATGCCTTCCACAAATTCCATGGGGAGGAAGAAGTTCCCATCATTATCCGACCACGAATGCCCCACGATGTGCACCACTGAGGGGTGGTTCATGAGTTGCAGACTTTGCACCTCGGCTCGGAACAGCTGCTGATATTCTGGCAGACAGGTCACCTTGTTGCTCATCATCTTGATGGCAACCTTTTGGCCGGTCTGGTCGTCATGTCCCAAGTAAACGCATCCCATGCCCCCTCTTCCTATTTCCTTATCGAAGATGTATGACATAAGATTGCAGGATTATTTTTTGTTGATAATGAGGGTGAACTGCTTTTGGTCGGCGAGGAAAAGCGTGATGGTTTCAGAATCCTTCTTGAACTCATTATAATATACCGTGATGTTGACCACATTCTCATTGGGGCATGAGATATGATAGGCCGCTTCCTTCACCGAATTGCCCGTTGTGCTGAACTTCAAATCTTTGCCAACGTAGATATTCGAGCGGTTTGATTTTCCTTCACCTGTCTGCAAACAGATATTAATCTGTCCCTTCTCATTCACCATGTCTGCTCTGATTTCCGTGGTCTTGGTGAGCGGTGTCGGAGTTTCCGTGATTTCTTTCTTGTCGTCGGAGTCGGAGAAAGCATTCTTGATGTCCTTCACTTTCTTCTTGGTATCTTCTGGGTTTTGCGCGGGATAATCAGAAGGTTTGGGAACAGAGATGCCGATGGTGTAATGGATGGTGTGACCGTCCTCTGCCGTAAAGACGAGGGCTACATACTGCACGCCTTCCAACTTATCTTTGAAGCTCAGTTCAACCTTCGTTGAGTCTGTTTTCGTCAAATTGAAGTTCTCTGCAGGCACCACTTTCAGCGTCTTAAACAAATTCTTTGGGCCCTCGATGCGCTTCACTTCGCCCTTGCTTGTGGTCCAAGAGATAGAGACGACACCAAAACTGTTTGGCACCTCCTCGATGGTCATGAACTTCTGATTGGCCTTAAACACCAAAGCGTCGGGGTTGCCCTCCGCAATTTTAAGTTTAACCTCCGAATTCTTGTCTTTCTCCATCAGCTCCTTGACATAGTCGTCGGCCGTTGCCATCTTCGGTTCGCTGTCTCTCAGGAACCACCAAGCGGCACCGCCAGCGAGGGCGAGGCAGAGAACGGCAACAGGGAGCCAGATGGTCAGCAGGCGCGACGGTTTCGCCGACGGAGAAACTGCCCCACCCTTTGACTTCTTTGAACGGTTCTTGAACGGGGAGAGCGAAAATTCAACCATCACGGCCGTGATGTTGTCGTAGCCGCCATTGACACGCGCCTTTTCAATGAGGCGCTGCACGCGCTCTTGCTGTGTATATTTGGCTTGGCTGCCAGCGATTTCGAGGATCTTCTCGTCGGGAACCATACCGCTCAATCCGTCGGAACAGAGGATGAAGCAGTCGCCAGCCTCTGGCTCAACGGGTTCGGAGCGCACCACGGCGGGCATCATCTGAGGCAGGCCGAGGGCATTGGTGATTTCGTTTTTGCGCGGATGGTGCTCGGCCTGTTCTGGCGTTATTTCGCCGCGGTCAACGAGCATCTGCACAAAACTCTGGTCTTTGGTCAGTTGCTTGATGACATGCTGGCGCACGAGATAAATGCGGCTGTCGCCCACACTTCCGTAATAGACATAGCCATCGCGCACGATGAGGATAACGCAGGTGGCTCCCATGCCCGAGAGTTCGGGCTGTTGCTGGGTGCGCTGCAAGATGGCCTGATTGCCAGCATTGACAGCTGCCACGATGGCTTCGTTGGGATTTTCGAAATAATTGGCTTCCAGGAAGGCACGAATGGCCTCAACGGCTGTATGCGAGGCTACAGCACCGCCTACATGGCCGCCCATACCATCACACACCACAGCGACAAGGCCGTTCTGACATTCAAACTTGTCGAACCAGTCCTCGTTGGCAGGACGCTTGCAACCAACGTCGGTCAAACCTTCGATGTTGCAGTAATAATATTTTTGGCTTTGCATAAATATGTCTTGATTGACCTGTGTGTATAGAAAGTCCTGCTGATAAGCGCTCAGGAAATTTCTTTTCATCTCACTGACGGCTTATGCCCAGAACGTCTCTACATAAGATATAAGTTTATCCGTTGCCGGAATGCGGCGCAGGAGACAGGAGAAAGGTTTCTACACTGCGGTTCTCCCACGCGGAAAAAAGGGGAAGGGCAAACACGAGCCTTGATTAGGCAAACGTGACTTGCCCTTAAAGGTATCACATTAGTAATATTGAAAAACATTACTTAGAACTCAGGCACGCCGAGGAACACGAGCTTCGTGCTGCCGATGACGATGATGTCGTTGGTGTGCAATTCAGTGCGGTCGCCAGTGAACTTGCCATTGATGTAGGTGCCGTTTGAAGAATTTTCATCGTTGGCCCACATGATGCCCTCCGCCTCGCGGTAGAGAATGAGCAGATGGCGGCCCGACATCTTGTCGTCCATCGGGAAACTGATGTCGCAAGCGTGGTCGCGACCCACGATGTTGCGGCCCTCATAAATCTTGTAGACCTCCCCTGCGGGATTGTGGCTGTAGCTAACGAGCAAGCCCACCAATTTGCGGCCGCCGTCAGGATTGGGCGAGCCAGGCTGTCCGACGGTGCGAATGACGGTGTGTCCGCCGCCACCGCCTGGCACGTCAGGCATGCCAGGGTAATAAGGTGTCGTAGGAGCCGTTGCGCCTGGGGTGCCGTTTCCGTTGAAATTATTGTTTATCTCCGTTTTTGCAGTCGGCGCCCCGATTCCGGGCATATTCACTTGTGTGTGGCCACTCTGCGGGCAGAAGGGGCAGTTGTCGCCATAAATGCTTGAGTCATATTGGTGTCCGTTCGGACATTTCTTTGTTGCCATGGTAATATAAGTTATTATGTAATGGCGGAAAACAGCTTGTGCGACCGTTCTCTACGCCCTTACGGATTAATATTCAACGTGTCATTTCAGGAGTTCAACGATATACTTGGCCTTTACACCCATGTTGAGTCCCTGCTTTTCAAATCCGGCATTGTTGATGCCAACGAGCTGTCCTTTGTCGTTGAGAATCGGCGAACCGCTTGCGCCGTGTTCCGTCACCATGTCGTGACCGAAGCTCACTTCTCCGCGGTTTTGCGTCACATTGCCTTCGTGCACCTGATTGTGGATTTCGCGATTGTCAATCATGCCCATGTCGGTGCCCGAAGGATAGCCGATGGTAAAGATTTTCTTGCCCTCCTTCAGTGCATCGGGCGAGAGGTCGGCCTTGTTGAAGTCGATGATGTGGGTCACCTTCGCTGGGAGCGTGCGGCTTTCTGTTTGAATGACGGCCACGTCTTTCGGCATGCCGCTCTGCTCCTTATAAACCGTGCAAGACACGAGGTTGCTGGGACTGAACACCACACCATCGGGGATAATACCAATGCCGTAGAGTTTCGGCTTCACCGTGATGCGGCTACACAACGCGCCGTTGCCAGTTTGAATCAGAATATCCTGCACCTGCTGGTTGATTTTCTTGCCCACAGGGTCGTCGCTCGACGACGGGTTCGACAGCCAAGGCTGCGTGATGTGGAGGTTGGTGACGACCTTACCGTCTTTGCTGACAAAGAAACCCGTTCCGACGGCCTCGCCGCGCTTAGGAACAAGATTTCCCTCCCCGTCAACGCTCAGGCATTCGATACCGTCCTGTCCCAACAACTGACGGAAGAAAGCCTCCGTGATGTCTTCATCATCCTGGTAGATATTATAGCCGTAGACACTGTAAGTCATGCACACGGCATCGCCATATTCATTATATATCTTTTCACTGCTCCAGCTGGCGAAATGCTTCCATCCGAAATAGCCTCCCACGCCGAGCAAAGCCACGATGAAGACGGCGGCGATGGAAATCCAGACGCCCTTGCCCGACGACTTCGGAGCCACTGGTGGCACTTCCGGCTGCGGAACCCGCGGTTGCAGATAGTTTTCCCAGTCGAGCGCATAAGCCCGCGTGATGGTCACGCGGTCGCCCTTCTGAAGTTTGCGACTCGTGACGCGTTCGCCGTTGACATAGGTGCCGTTGGTGGAATTGGTGTCTTCAATCACCACGTCGCCCTGTGCGTTGCGATAGAGCAAGGCATGATGGTGCGAAACGTCAGTCGGCGTGAGCTTGATGCGGCAGTCGTTGTCACGTCCGATGGTGTAGCTCTCGCCGCCCGCTGCTGGTCCGCCACCTGCCGCGCCGCCCGCGTTGCCGACGCGGATTTTTGTCTTTCCGCAGCGGCCCACGATGTCCCTGAGACTGGTGATTTCCGAGCCGAGCCTAATCACGTCGTTGACCGACACACGCTGCTGCGAAACCCGCGCGTTATTGACGAAAGTGCCATTGGTGGAATTTAGGTCACGAATTGTGCCCTGCTGTTCGTTGTCATCCAAGATGAGTTCTGCGTGATGTCCGGATACATTGGAGTTTTGAATCACGCAATCATTGTCGAGCGAACGTCCGATCTTTATGATTTTCATAAACCATCAGTTTTGCAAACCTTCTGCGGAGGGGATTTAAAAAAACAACGGTAGAAGCCTATGCGTTTGCCGCATACAAATACAATAGGGAAGCATTTCATGTCGGCTGCTCCATGTTGCGTTTCTGTTTCTGACGAGCCCGGCCGTCTGTATGCGCCGGCCATCTCCCAAAGGTTCTGTTGTTAAAAACTATTTGCAGAGTACACAAATGGCCATATCTATTGCCACGTGTACCCTGCAAATTTAAATATCTTATCAGAAAATAGCAAGCCTTTTCCAATATTTTTTTTGCTAAAAATTTGTGAAGCCCTTCAGCGCCGCCATAATAAGTAATGCACCATCACTATTAGGGGAGGCATTCTAAGTAATGCACCATCACTAAAAGTGTTCCCGTCGCAGCGGATAATTTCCGCGCAGGCGCTCAAAGGCAGCGGGGTCGGCTTTCAGGGCATCGCTGTCGCGTCGCGGGTCGTAGAGCGCCAGAGAAGGGTTGGCGGCAGCGTCGTCGGGCGCTTCAGGATAATAGCGGAACGT
>ERZ1034876.789-NODE-789-length-15583-cov-4.679418_pt1 | contig 15583 bp, 13 predicted proteins | sample MGYA00520698_ERZ1034876 | MGnify/ENA primary metagenome ERZ1034876 (study PRJEB33766, sample SAMN09781723) | gut metagenome | biome: gut microbiome | host: Homo sapiens | place: Madagascar | study: EMG produced TPA metagenomics assembly of the PRJNA485056 data set...
GGGAGCCGGGGGCACGGGTACCGGCGGGGACAAGAACTACACCCCCGGCGTGGCGGCGTTGACGGGCAGCGGAAGCCACGGAGGCGACGGAGGCTGCTACAGTGCCGTTCAGGGTGCGGAGTGCCCGTACCTGACGACCCAGCCGGCTTCCGGCGGAGGCGGCGTGGAGGAAGAGGGTAGCTACTACCCCCTGACCACCAACAGCAAGGGGGAGAACAATAACTTTCTGAGCGTCGGCGGATTTGCAAGCTACGGCTGCGGAGGCGGCGGAGCGGCGGGCAACCACCAGGACGAAGGCGAGGGCGACACGCTGGCGGGTACTGGAACCGGGGGCGTTGTAGCTGTGGAACTGGTACTGTAAAGGAGGAGCAGAATGAAATACGCATTTGTGGAGTACGGCGGGCAGGTCTTGGGGATCGAGGATCGGTGCAGCTGCCGGTTAAGAAGCGAGAAGCAGGACGGGGAGCTTGCCATTGAGGACATCGTGCATCCGGATTTCGTGTACCGGTATGTGGAGATCCCGGAGGGGACGGAGGTCGCCATCGGGATGATCTATTCGGACGGGGAGTTTCGGGAGAACCCCGTGGAGCCGGGGAAGAGGATCACAGCTCTGGAAGCCCAGCAGGCCGCCACGAACGAGGCGGTTCTGGGGCTGATGGATATGCTGGCGGCAGCTTCGACCAATTGAAAGGAGAGATTTCAATGTTTTACAACTTCATTCTGAGTATGTGGGTGGCTGGAACCATCAACGAAGAAAAGGTGCGGGCTTATGCGCCCCGATTCATCACGGCGGAGCAGGCGGAGCTGATTCTGGCCACGCCGAGAAAGGAGCAGTAATATGGACAAAGCAATCGGGATCCGGGCGGCGGTATGCGGGGGAATCGGGGCCATCGGAGGGTTCCTTTCTTCCCTGTTTGGCGGGTGGTCGAACGACCTGACCACCCTCATTATCTTCATGGCGGTGGACTTTGTGACGGGGCTGATTGCCGCCGCCATCGGGAAGTCGAAGAAGACCGAAAACGGCGGCCTTTCCAGCTCTGTGGGCTGGCTGGGGCTGGCGAAGAAGTGCATGACCCTGCTGCTGGTCTTAGTGGCTCACCGGCTGGACGTGACGCTGGGGGTAGACTGGGTCAAAACCACGGTGGTGGTGGCCTTTATTGTGAACGAGACCATCTCCATCATCGAGAATGCCGGTTTGCTGGGGATCCCCATGCCTTCGGTGCTCAAAAAGGCGGTGGAGCTTTTGAAGGGGAAGGCGGAGCCGGAGGAATGAGGGCATAAAAAATCCCCCGGAGAATTCCGGGGGACGAGCGGGCAGGTAAACCAAGAAAGTGACAGCAGCACTTTGCATTCTGCCCGCAAATTTATTGTATTTCATTCGGTGAAAAAGGTCAAGAGGAAAATGCGGAACAGGAGGGGTATCTATGGCAGTTTTAGTAAGGCAGCCGTTGCTTTCCGGAGCGGCCACCGGGACGATCCCGGAAGCCTATGGATATGACGCATATCTGGGGGATCTGGGAAGCCAGTATCAGGAGATGCTGGCGGCGGTGCAGAGCCAGCGGGAGGCGCAGCTTTCCCGGATTCAGGCTCAGTATGATGCGGCAGTGGCACAGATGGAGCGTCAGCGTCCGCAGCTGCAGCAGAATTATGAGGATTCGGCAAAGCAGGCGTACATTCAGAACATGCTCTCCAAGCGGGATCTGCCTCAGCAGCTAGCGGCGCAGGGATTAAACGGCGGAATGTCGGAATCTTCTCAGCTGGCGTTGGAAGCAGACTATGGGAACCAACTGGCAGATGCAAGGAAGCAGTATGACCAGAACCTCTATGATCTGGACACGCAGATCAGTAAGGTGCGGGCGTCAGGAGCGGATGCCCTTGCCGGAGCAGAGGGAGACTATAACACGATGCTGGCGGACTTGAGAAACAATTACCTGTCCACGGTGGCGAACACCAAGCTGCAGGCGCAGCTGGCGGCTTTGGAGGATCAGAAGTATCAGGAACAGCTGAAGTATCAGAAAGAGCAGGACGCCATTGCAAATGCTCTGAACCGGGATCAGTTCGAGTGGGAAAAGAAGTACCAGCAGGGACTTTTAACTGCAAAGGGCGTGGGAACGGGCGGCACCGGAGGAACGGGCGGCGGGACAACCGGAGGCGGAACTGGCGGGTCGATCTTTCATCTGGGAGACGATTCGGATTCCGACTTTACCTTGTACGGACAGGGAACCGAAAGCATCGGGAAAACCCGTCCGAAGAAGACATTAGGCAAAGTCATCAAAGGGGACAAGCGGTATACGACGATTGCGTAAGGGGGTTCACGCATGGCAAAGTACAAAGCCGGAAAACTTCCGAAAAAAGAAACGGCCACGGTGGTGGATCCGTCGGAGGTCGTGGAAGTAGTCAAGCAGACACCGAGAGCCGTAAAAAGCGGAGCCGTGGGAAGAAGTGTTCCGAAGCGGCAGGAAAGCACCGGGGGATATACCCCCGGCTTTTCCGGCATCAAAATGAAACAAAAGCAGCGGCAGAAGGGAAACTTCCTCCGGGCGGGAATCAATCAGCGGGAGAAGGAAACCTCCGAAGCAAGGCGGCAGTCGGTAGAGTTTACACCGAAGACACAAACCACGGCAGAGCAGACCATGGATCTTCTTTTATCGCCTACGCAGAAGAAGCAGCAGGATTGGGCGCTGCAGGAAGAGCCGAGGCAGAAGCTGCAGGCGGAAAAGAAACAGGTGTTTCCTTCCGTCCGCCTTGGGACAGAGCGGCAGGGGACGGATCAGTTTTTGCCGCAGCCCACCACGCAGGAGCGGATCGACAGTCTTTTAAAAGCGATAAACCCCGTGGAGCCTTTGTTTACGGCGGGAGATTCGCTTGTAAACATGATCGGATCTTCGGCGAGGGAGCGGCTTGCAAGACAGCAGGAGGCGGAAAACCGGAAAAAAGAGCTGGAAGCCCAGATGCAGCAGGCAAAAGCGTCCGGGGACACGAAGAAGTATCTGGAGCTGATGCAGGAATACAACGAGGCTTCTATGCAGGCAGTGAACAACCGGGAGCTGCTGGATCTGATGCTTTCCGGATGGGGGAACGACAGCGAAAACGATCCGTCCCGGAATATGCGGGAAGAGAAGGCAAGGGCGCAGGAAAACCTGATGAAGGGGCTGACACCGGGGGAGAAGGCGGCTATGGGAATCACCGTGCAGGGGCTTAATATGCTGGGCAGCGCCTTAATGGCCGGGGTCACGGGCATTCCCCTTTCGGTATATAACGCCGTCACGCAGGGCGGAGCCACGGGACAGGAAGCGCTGGATCAGGGGGTAAGCGGAGAAAAGGCGCTGCCTCTGGCACTGGGCTCCGGCGGGATCAGCTACGGTGTGGAGAACATCGGCGGCGTTGCCGGCGACTGGGGAAAGCGGCTTCTTAATAAAGCGGCGGAGACCAGCACGGGGAAAGCGCTCCTCTCCAATGTCCCGCAGAAAGTGGTCGATTTCTTAGGAACGCTCAGCAAAAACAAGGTGGCTCAGGTCGTGGGTACGGGCCTGGAAGAGGGCTTTGAGAATCTGACCGAGTACGATCTGCAGCGGATGTGGCAGAACCTCATTCTGGATGAGGATACACCCTATGACATCCGGCAGGCCATGTCGGAGGCGGCCTCCGGCGTCCTGTTCGGCTCAATCATGGCGGCGGGAAACGCTGCGGGCGACACTTTGCGGACGAAGACAGGGGATTTCTTAGAGGGCCGGCAATGGCGGCAGGGAGAGTGGGGCACGCTGCTTGAAAACGCTGCCCGGTCTTCGGATCCGTCGGTGCGGCAGGATGCGGCGGATATTCTGAGCGGCTTAGCCCGTGGAAAATCCCCGTCTTCGGAAGAACTGGGCTCCCTTGCACGGCGGGTAAGAACAGCGGGAACGGATGCGGACGTGCCGCTTTTTGAAGGCGTGGAGCCGAAAAAGACGGCGGCGGAGAGACTGGCAGATCAGCTGGCCGCCGGAGCCATGAAAAAAAGCCCCCGCACAGAGCAGGGGCCGGTAATTCGGGAAGGCATGACAGACACAGAGCGGTTTCAGGCGCTGCGGGACACGCAGATCTCCGTACCGGAAGCAAAACCGGAGAGGCTTGAAGGAGTGGATCTGGGAGAGCTGGAGACGGCCATCAAAAGTCAAGCCCGGCAGTACATTCGGCCTTTGGCAGAAAAGCTGGGGGTCTTTAAGAATTACCAGAATGACAACGTGGATCTGGAGTTTAGCTACACCAAGGGCGGCTTTGATGAAAGCATCCACAAGCAGAAGGATCGGGGCGGGCGGTATGACGATTTTGCCAAGATGTTTTCGGTGTTCGACGAGCTGGTGCAAAACGCCGTGCCTGTTGAATTCCACGGGGATAAATATGCGGGAACCAAAAGAGCAGATGCGGATCTGAACCGTGTAGCCGTGCTGGTCAGTGCTTTTCAGGACGGAGACCGGATCGTTCCGGTACAATTTGAAATCAAGGAAAAAAACAAATACACTAATAAGCTATATGTCAGTGTGACATTACAGGACATAAAAACAGAACCCGGGGTCGTGGGGGGTGCAGGCCAATTACTTGACCCCGTAACACCCCCTACCCGGGTTCTCAACTACAGTATATCACAGCTTCTGGAAGGCGTCAACCCGGAAGATACGGACTTTTTAAAATATGTTCCGGATGGCTTCCTTTCGTGGAGCCAACAGGCGGGAAAGCAGAGGGGAATCCTTGCAGAACAGGAGAAACTCCGGAAACTTAGACAGGAAAGCCCGGTCGACACGATTTTAAACGCAGGACAGGGGCCGGCGGCGGAAAATCCGGCAGTGGATGCCATACTGGGCATTCAGAAAAACCGCAGCCTTGCAAACCGGCTTGCGGATCAGCTGATCCTGAACAATGACGAAAGCACCCGGACAAAGCCTGCAGAGGAAGCAGAGACGAAGCGTCGGCTTCAGGTATTGGAGGAAGCGGAGCAGGCAATGAATCCGGGGCCGCAGGATCCCGGAGAGGGGAAGAGCAGCCGGCTTTCCGATACGGAGACAGCGGAAGTGGAAACCCTCTTAAATGGGCTGGAAGAGCCGGTGGGGGATTTCGCCCTGACCAAAGAGGCAAGGCAGGCTCAGAACCAGTTCTATAACGCACTCCGAAAAGAAATGCCGCTGCCGGCAGATAAGGAAGGACGGGCTGCGGTTAAGAAAGCGCTGGAAGGGATCGTCCGGGAGATCTCCGACACAGGGACGTTAAGTCGGGAGACGGCGGATCAGGCTTTCGATACCCTTTATGACAGCCTGCGGATCCTCAATACCGATCGGTATGACCAGTATAAAGGGGTGAAGAAGGAGCTTCGGGAAAGCCGATTGTATCTTTCGGATGCGGACCGGTCGAATATCCCGGACTTTGAGAGCTTCCGGAAGTCCAATATGGGGAACTTTACGGTCACGAAGGATCCGTCTGCTGTTTCGGTGGATCAGAAGTATCAGGAGCTTTCAAGGTCTTATCCAGAGCTGTTCCCGGATGACATCACCCATCCGGCGGATCAGATCCAGCGGATGAGCGAGGTTTCCAAGAGCATCAACAAGCAGGAAGTGGACGTGGAGACCTACTACGGAGACGAGGAGCCGGCATTCCGGGAGTATGTGCGGGATCAGTTTGACGCTGCTTTGGGAACGCTGGCGGAGAAGCTGGAAAACAGAAGAAACAAGTATGATCCGGGGACGGTGCCGCCGGAAGAAGCCGCTTCGCAGAACGGGAAGGATTATGCGGAAAATGAGGAATTCTTAGGCCGGGTCGACCGGGGGCTGGAGGATGATCCTTCTCTGGAAGACCGGCTGCGGGAAGCCTATCGGGAAGCGGCCAAGTATCAGGCGGAGGCGCACCGGTACGATGACCTGAGCAAAGAGGAACAGGAATGGGTGGACATTCTGAAAACCGGAAAAGTTACCGCCGAACAGGCAGCCGAGGCTCTGGGGGATGAAGATTCCTTTGAGCGGGTCATGGGCACGGTGGAAGGGCAGCAGAAATTTGAAGAGGCCATGAAGCCCATCCGGGAGTATCAGGCCCAACGCCTTGAAAACCTCAAAAAGAACGCCCAGCTTGCAACCGCCAACATCGATATGTGGCAGGACAAGAAGACCGGATTCCAGTACCAGCGGGAAACCATGGAGCGAAACCTGCGGGATATTATCCCCAACAAGTACGAAGCGGAGCGCATCATCGACTACTATTTCACGCCGGTTCATGAGCACGAAGCCGAGCGGAAGCGGTTCCTTAAAAACTATCGGAATCAGGTGGAACAGCTGGATCTGAGCCGGGATGAATCCCGCTGGGTTCAGATGGTAGGCGAAGGGGTAAAGGATATCAAGGACGTACCTGCCGGAATGGATCCGGTGAAGATCGCCCGGGCGGTGCGGACATTCAAAAATAAGATTTATCCGGAGCTTTACGACGCTGTTTCCGATACGCTGGTCCGGAACGGGTATGCGCCTCCCGGACGAATTCAGGACTATTTCCCTCATTTCAGCGATCCGGACGATCCGCTGACCAGTATGCTGCGGGCCGTGGGCATTGACGTAAACCTGAAAGAGCTTCCCACCTCCATTGCAGGCAAAACCGAAACCTTTGAACCGGGAAAGCGGTGGTTCGGAAACCTGCTGCATCGGGAGGGGAAAAAGACAAGTTACGACGCACTGGAGGGTTTTGAACGGTACATCGACAGCGCCAGCCAGCTGATCTATCACACGGAAGACATTCAGAAGCTCCGGATGCTTGAAAACGTGATCCGGGACAGATATGACACCTCCGGAAGCAAGAAGCAGCTGGACACGCTGACCCGGGAGAACATCGAAAACGACCTATACAAAGATTGGGACACAGACAAGCTCTTTGGGAAGGATATGTCGAGGCTTTCTCATTTCATCACGGAGCTTCGCAGCTACACGAACTCTCTGGCCGGAAAGAAGAGTATTGCTGACCGGAATCTGGAACACACAGCGGGGCGTGGGATTTACTCCATTTCCAAGGCTTTAGAGGGGCGGGTCGCTTCCAATATGGTGGCACTGAATCCGGGGACGTGGGCCACGAACCTCATCCCGCTGACACAGGGCGGAGCGGAGATCTCAAACCGGAACCTTGTAAAAGCATTGAATCAGACCATGAAAAACTATTTTACGGATGACGGGTTTGCAGATCGCTCCACCTTCCTGACCAACCGGGAAAGCGGACGGTCGGTTTCCAGAAGCAAGCTGCAGAAGGTCACCGATGCCATGTCTTCCCCGATGGAAGCCGTGGATCTGTTTACGGCCAATGTGCTGACGAGAGGGCGGTATCTTGATAACCTGAACGCCGGCATGAGCGAAAGCAAAGCGATGCGGGAAGCGGATAAATGGGCGGCCGGATTGATGGGGGATCGCTCTCTGGGAGCGACGCCGACGATCTTTGAGCAGAAAAACCCCTTTGCCAAGCTGTTCACCATGTTCCAGTTGGAAACAAACAATCAGCTTTCCCATCTTTTCAAGGATCTTCCGCAGGACGCTAAGCAGAAGGGCGTCAAGTGGACGGCAAAGACCATTCTGGAAATGACGATCGGATCGTGGATCTATAACGAGATCTATGAAAAGCTGACCGGGCGGAGACCGGCCGTGGATCCCATCGGGATTGCGACGGACTTTGCAGAGGATCTGAAGGATGAGAACCTTTCAACCAGCGAAGCCGTAGGGAATCTGGGGGACAATCTTCTTGAAAATGTGCCCTTTACTTCTGCACTGAATTTAGTCGGTATTGACGTTGGGGGAAGATACCCGGTGCAGGCAGCTCTTCCGGATTTTACCAAAATAGGGGATGCGGCAGCCGGATGGGTGAATGGAACCACGGCGCCGAATGCTGCAATGGAACGGATCGGGAAGGAGCTGGCAAAGCCGGGCTTTTACCTTCTTCCTCCGGCCGGCGGCGGTGCAGCCAAGAAGTATGTGGAGGGAATGGATGCCGTATTAAATGGAGGCGTTTATTCCACCAACAAAAAAGGCGGGCAGGAGCTGCTTTATCCCGTGGACAATAAAAATCCGCTGGAGATTCTGCAGGCAGTAACTTTCGGACGCTCCGCAACGCCGGGCGGGCAGCAGTACTATCGGAACTTCCAGCCGGTGGGGCCGGAAAGCCAGGAGCAGAAGAACGAGGCAAAGATGCGGTCGCTTCCGAGGCTGATCGATTACAGCTATGGAGAAGACGAAGATCGGGTATCGGGAAGCGTCATACTGAGCGGGAAGGAACAGAAGGCCTATCAGGAGAAGTTTCTGGAGCTGCTTCCGGACAACATGGAGGATCTTTCTGAAGAAGATCAGAAGGCGATCTACCAGTATGCGGAACAGACGGCCCGTGACAGCGTGCTTGCAGACCGGGGAATTAAAGAATATGAGCCAGCTTCGTGGGTGCAGAAAGCGAAAGAAGCCGTTCGGGAAGGGGTGAGCATTGAGGACTATCTGAAAATCCGGGATGAGTTCAAGGAAATCGAGCCGGAAAAGGACGAGAACGGGAAGGCAACGGAGACGGCAGCCAACCAGAAACGGGAGTATCTGCGGAAGGATAAGAACCTGACGGCGGAACAAAAGCGGGCCATCGATCTGCTTTTGATCAGCGGCGGGGATGAATCCAAGGTTTCGGACTATTCAAATGACAATGCCTACCGTCGCTCCCAGATGGATCAAACCGATCAGGCCCGGTACGATGCAGCGGCGGAGCTGTATGGTATTGATGCACGGCGGTATGAAACGTTGGCCAGACTTGCAAAAGAAAAGAAGTCTGGAGAGGAAACCAGTCTTGAAAAGAAGCAGCAGGTGCTGCGGTCTTTGATGGAACGTGGAATGAGCCGGCGGGAAGCGTATGGGTTCTATGCGGTTGCAAATGCTTCCAATCCGGGAGAAACCGACTGGAGCAGCAACGAAGCCGCCTGTTATGCAGGGCTTTCGGACAGCGGAAAAACCAAATATCAGGCCGTCAGCGAATATTTCACCTCTCTTCCGCCTTCGGATTTTGCTTACATCCAGGACGTGCTTTCTTCTGTGAGCGGGACACGGAACGCCAGCGGGAAAACCGTGACCGGATCGAAAAAGAAGAACCAGATCGCTGTATTGATGGAACTGGGCATGAGCCAAGAGGAAGCGACGATCTATTATAACCTGACAAATTAAGGAGGAGCGTATGAAAATCGCCATTACGATCGGTCACGGGGAGACCGAGGGAGGAAGCTATGACCCCGGGGCAATCAACGGAAACTATCAGGAATTCCGAATTGCAAAGGAGATCGGGAAAGCAGCGGCGGAAAAGCTCCGGGAATACGGGGCCGACTGCCAGCTGGTAAATTACGATGGCTCTTTGTCTTTGAAGGAGCGGATCCAGAGGTTTCGAGGGAAGGAGGCGGATCTTTTGGCGGAAATTCACCTAAATTCCGGGAGCCGAACGGCCTCCGGGTCTGAAGTATGGTACTATCCGGGAGATGAAAAAGGAAAACAGATGGCGGCGGAAATTTCCGCTGCCATTGCCGAAGCCCTCCGCCTCCCGGATCGGGGAGCAAAGGCAAGCGACTATTACGGGATCATCCGGCAGACCGGTCCTACGGCTTGTTTGGTAGAAACATGCTTCATCAGTTCGAGCGATTTGGAAAAAGTAAAAAACCCTGCCGGTCAAAAAGCGGCAGGGGAGGCAGTTGCCGAAGGAATCGCCAGAGCAGCAGGGCTTTTGGAGGGGCTTTTTGAAGTGAAGGGGCGACTTTACTGCTACTTGAACGGAAAGCCCATCATCACGGACAAGGAAGGAGCGATATTATGAGCAATTTTGAGCACGGCTTCGGTTTCATTCCGGGCGAAAGCGACCCCCGGGACTACGTTTTCGGGGTGTCGGCTGCGGCAATTCCGGAGGAGTATCTGCCGGAGGTGAAGGCGGCTGTCCACGATCAGGGGCAGATCAACAACTGCGCCACCCATGCACTCTCGGCTTCGCTGGAGAACTCTCTGGGCGGAAAAATCGGCTTCGGCTGGTATTACGGAAACCGGCGGTACTCCGACCACAAGGGGCAGGGCACCATCGAGCGGGATCTCTTAAAAGCGGCGCAGAAGGACGGCGGGCTCAGCTGGGAGAAGTACCCCTATGAAGAGGAGATGCCGGCGGCCATGGAGCGGTTCGAGAAGCTGGCGAAGAAGCTGCTCCCCGATTCCCGGAAGCTGGTCATCGGAAACTACTGGGCGCTGCGGAGCTTTGATGAGGTGCGGCGGGCACTGTATGAAGGGAAGTTCGTGCAGCTGGGGCTGCAGCTCTTTGCCGGGATCAAGAAGGTCACGGCGGAAAGCCCGTTGCTCGCTGAGCCTTCCATCTCCGGCACGCAGGTGGAGGAGTGGCTGGGCGGTCACATGGTCTGGGCGACCGGGTACTGTGTCAAGAACGGGGTGCGCTGCATCCGGTGCCGGAACTCATGGGGGCCGGAGTGGGGCGAGAAGGGCGACTTCTACATCCCCGAGGGGTATTTCACCTGGTCGGAGCGGATGGGGTTCCCGCTGCCCCTGGTGGAGCCCTGGGCCTTTGAGCTGGGGGCGCATGAGGAGCAGCCCTCCGGGTGGTACAGGCAGGACGGGAAATGGAGATTCCGGAAGGACGGGAAGGACGAGACCGGCTGGGTCTTCGACAAAAACGTCTGGTACTATCTGGATCCGGACGGGTACATGGCCGCCAACGTCTGGCGGAGGGTGAACGGCTGGTGGTACTACCTCACCGGCTCCGGGGCCATGGCCGCCGGGTGGCGGAAGGTTGGCGGGTACTGGTACTATCTGAATCCCCAGAGCGGCAAAGAGCCCAAGGGCGGGATGCTCACCGGCCTGCGGGAGATCGGAGGTAAAAAGTATTTCCTGAATCCGGTTGGGGCGCATGGCGTACCGGAGGGGGCGTTGATCGTGACGGATGAGAGCGGGGTTGTGAAGGTTTAAGGGGTCGATTTCGACCAGTTTAAACGCTTCCTTTTCAACGCATTTAAAGGCTGCTTTCACTCCGGTGCTGCGGGGTGGTCTTAATTAAAATTTTGAATGGAATTTTTTAATTGGCGCAGCTGCAGGAGGAGCATTTTCGTGGTTCAAATCAAAAAACGGGGTTTTTTTGATTTGAAAAGCCGTCGGAGGATCATTTTCGACATGGATCGAAATAGATGAAAAAGAGGGGCGGAAAAGATCCGTCCCTCTCTTTTTTGTGTGAATGATGATAACTTATTTCCATGCGGACCGCCTAATAGCAATAAGTTAGATTATAGTTTATAAAAAACGTCGAAGTGGTTGGTGTTGCGGTTGAAGACGATCTTGTCGACGTAGCGGTGGAGGGCGGCGTTCTTTTCCTCAGGGGTGGTTTTGGGGTCGAGAAAGGCGTTCAGAAACTTACGGTTGCGGCGGAGAAACTCGGCTTTCAGCTGCTCCTTGTCTTGCGGGACGGGATTCTTTTCCTCGTTCAGGCGGGCGATCTCCGCTTCGATCTTCTGGCGGCTGTCGGCGAACTCTTCCAGAGTGTAGACGCCGGCCTCGTAGGCTTCCCGGACACGGCGAAGCTTCGTTTTCAGCTGGCCGATCTGGCGATCCAGCTGTTCGATCGGAACGGAGGAGCGGGATTCCACGTTCAGGTTGGTGAGAAAGTTTCCGGTTTCAAAGTCGTGGATCATGGTCGGGACAACTGCAGCTGTGACGGCTGCGGTGGTGGTGTGGTGGCTCTGAGAGCATTTGCCGTGGTTGTAGCGGCAGCACTGCCAGAAGTCGGCTTTTCCGCCGCTGGCCAGAGTTCCGCCGCAGTTTCCGCACCGGAGGAGGCCGGTATAGATCCGCTTCTTTGCGTTTGCCGTGTGGTCGTGGGGGCGGTGGTGCCGCTTCCGGTCGGCAAACATCTGCTGCACCTGCTCCCAGAGGGTGGGGTCGACGATGGGCTGGTGCTTCCCGTTGAAGAGTTCCACGCCGTCTCCGTTAAAAGCCCGGCCATGGATCCCGGTGCGGAGCTTGCCGATGTAGACGGGGTTCTGGAGGACGTAGTCGATGGTGCGGTTCTCCCAGAGGCGGTCGGAGTTCTGGGTGTTCAGCTCCTTAGCCAGCACGATGGCCGACGTCCCTGCGGCATAGCGGGCGAAGATCTGGCGGACGACCTCGGCTTCCTCGGGAACGACAACGTATTCGCCGTTCTGGTAGGCGTAGCCGTAGGGAGCACCGTTGACGGGGAGACCCCGGGACACACGCTCCTTCATGCCCCGCTTTACCTCGCCGGCCAGGTTCAGACTGTAGTATTCGTCCATCCATTCGATGATGCGCTCGATGAGGCCGCCAAAGGGACCGTCCATCAGCGGCTCCGACACGCTCACCACCTCCACGCCGTCCCGGCGGAGGAGAGATTTGTAGACGATGGATTCCTCCTGATTCCGGGCGAAGCGGGAGAATTTCCAAACCAGCACCACGTCGAAGGGACGGGGGTCTTGCTTTGCGGCGGCGATCATCCGTTGGAACTCCGGGCGTTTGTCGGCCTTCCGGCCGCTGACGCCGTCCTCTTCCTGGAAGACGAACTCCCGGGGCAGGAGAAGGCCGTGCTTTTTGGCATAGTCCTCGATGATCTTCAGCTGGCTGTCCGGGGAGTACTCCAGCTGATCGTCGGTGGAGACCCGGATATAGCAGGCGGCGGTGCGGATGGGGCCCATGGAAATCTCCTTTCGGGTAAAAGAAAAGGGCAGCACTTTCAGCTGCCTTTTTTAGATGTGACATTTCTTAATTCATCCATTCGATGGAACGAATGACATATCGATTGCAAGGGGCAATTTCTCCGTCAATGAGACACGTCGCAGTGAATGTGCTTCCGGGGGAAATGGTGTTATTATCCCAAGTCCAGTAGTAAATTCCCACAGATTTTTTATCAATATACATTTCAATCGTGATTTTCCAGCCACGGCAGGTTTTGGATGTGGTGTTCAGCAACTTACAGGCAATGCCACGAATATTTTCACTATTATCCCAGTAGCAGTTGATTAGATGAAGGTCTGGAATTTCATAGAGACCGGCCTCAATGCCTTCATCATAGCCATCATTATAACCTTCGTCATAGCCTTCGACGTATCTGTCATCAGAACCGACTTTTTCCCCTTCGGCAAATCCTTTTTTGTACCCGGAATTTTCACCATCGTTTTTTCCGGATTGATAGCCTTTTTGATAGTTGGTTTCTTTCAGTTGGGTTAAACGACTCTGGAAGGTATCTAGAGCTTTTTCATGACAGGAAAGAGCTGTTAACAAGCCACCGAATCCCAGTGAGGCGCTGAGTGCAACGGAAAGAAGAGAGACGGTGACCAGTCTGCGTTTGACATCGGAGTTCAGGGAAGAAGTCGCTGGATTAACTGGCACCGGATCGGACGAAAAAAACAGATACCGTCTTTTTTCAAAATAAACGAGGTTAAAGCTCGACCAGATGCATCCGATGATGAGTAGGGCGAAAAAGGCGGGGAGAATGTTCTCGAACGACAGTGCGAAGACAGGTATATAAATGCCCGTCGCAAACAGAAGAATTCGGTTCTGCCGGAACCCCCGTTCGGTGAAATTGGAAAGGCCGAAGCCAGCAGAGATCCCTAGGCTGATCAGATAGAGGTCGACCAAGAGAAAAACAGTCAGATAGAGGAAGATGCCGGGTGTACAGAAAGTAAGAGCCGAGGAACGGAACAGATTATAAACACCGGTACTCAGGGGAATCAATGGAAGCAGGATAAAAAAATGGGAGTATGCCTGATACCATCGAAGTGGAAAAACAGAATCTCGGTTTTCGGCTGCCATGTAAACTTTCCTCCTTTTCGCTGGAAAACATTTCCAGTGAAATTTTCAATTCAAAATGCTAGAATAGAGAATGGGATCATAGAATAAAGATGATCCAGTGCCATACACCCTTCCAAGGGATGCGGAATGCTATTTTTTCGATCGACTGAGGTTGAAAAGCAAACTTCCGACATCGGAGGAATCCTCAGTGATCTGTTTGATTGCCGCTGCGATCTGCTCTTCTGTATGAGCGTTCAGTGGAGCGGAAGTAGAGTTCCGATATTTTGGAAGCTCCAGCAGCTCGTCAATGCGTTCCCCGGCTTTTTTCTTACCTTCTGCGTTCAGCAGGAGGTATTTTTTTATGTTCTCATCTAGATCAGCGGGAGCGGGGGAGGGGGAAGAAGGAGATTCGTCCTGGAAAAGATAATTTGCATCAACGTGAAGCACCTTCATGATTTTACTTAAAGTGAGCATATTCGGTTCCCGGATCCCCTTTTCATATCCGGTAAATGTGGATTTTGCCACGCCTATCTGCTGTGCGACTTGATCTTGTGTCAGGCCGAGGGCGAGGCGTGCTTCTTTTATTTTGTCAAAATAAGCCATGTCAATGATACCTCCATGATGAGTATACATCAGCAATAACGAAACGTCAATATGAAAAGTTTGCAAAACACAAACTTTTTTCCAAAAAGCTATTGACAAGTATGCGAATCGCAACTATAATACAGATAAAGGTTGCAAAACGCAATCAAAGTGATAGGAGGAAACGCTATGAAAAAAAGCGAATGCAATCAGCCTGTAGCAGCTGCCGTTTGTAGCATTATTGAAGAGCGTGGGCTGAAGCAGGTATATGTAGCACAAAAAGCCGGGTACAGCAAGCAGGCGCTAAACGATATGCTGAATGGACGGCGGCTAATTCGCCCCCAGGACATCGTAACACTTGCCAAGGCACTGGAAGTGGAGCCGGCGCAGCTGTTTCAGACGGTCTCCGCATGAGCGGGGGAGGGGGCAAGGCCAGCGGGTCCGCCGGAGCGCAGGAGACATAGGACAACAAACCCACAGAATACCCATAAAATCAGGAGGTGTCGATTATGGCAAAAAGAAAACCGCCGACCTGCAGCTCTTATGTGATGATTCACGGGGAGCCGGTGAAGGTCAGCGAAATGTCAGAAGATGGGATCGTCCGGGACGCCGGCGAGCTTACGCCGGAGGAGCGGCGGTTCGTGAGGGATCGGCTGCGCTATCAGTATGTACAGGCGGAGATCCAGCGCTATGCCCGGATGGGCTACACGATGGAGCCTGTGGAAGAGTACTTAAAGAAGCCGGTGGAGCCGGTGGGACGGTTTGCAGAAGAAGGAGCGCTGGACTGAAAAAGTCCGGCAGAGCGGACAAGCCATAAGGAGGATCTGACATGGACGATTATGAGGTTTGTGAAGTGTGCGGGCGGACGGGCTCCTGGTACAATCCCATCCAGAAGCATCATGTGTTTTTCGGGCGTGGGGTGCGACCGATCTCGGATCGGTATGGAATGGTGGCGCATCTTTGCTATGAATGCCACGAAGGGCCCAACGGAGTACATCACAACCGGGAGCTGGATCTGGAGCTAAAAGAAAAGTATCAGGCCATCTTCGAGGAGACCCACAGCCGGGAGGAGTTCCGGGCGGCGTTTGGAAGAAGCTACCTTTAAATGGAGGAAGAAAATGGAGATCTGTCAAATGAAGCGGTTCCCGGAAGGGGAAGGAAACCGGCTTGCAATGTTTTCCTTCCGGCTGGCGGGGCTGGCGGTGCATGAC
>ERZ1034876.790-NODE-790-length-15561-cov-31.980524_pt1 | contig 15561 bp, 13 predicted proteins | sample MGYA00520698_ERZ1034876 | MGnify/ENA primary metagenome ERZ1034876 (study PRJEB33766, sample SAMN09781723) | gut metagenome | biome: gut microbiome | host: Homo sapiens | place: Madagascar | study: EMG produced TPA metagenomics assembly of the PRJNA485056 data...
CCCACCCGCGCAGGAGCCGTATGGCCCGGGGATCGTGCCGCCGGAGGAGATCTAAAGTAAAAAGGCTTCCCCCGCGGGGGAAGCTGTCGCCGCAGGCGACTGATGAGGGGCGAGCTTGCGGAGGCAGCCCGTACACGGGGAGATGTCGCAAGCTCGCCCCTCATCCGGCCTCGGGCGGGGCCTCGGCCACCTTCCCCCGCGGGGGAAGGCACGTACATTTATATCTTTTGATACACCAAAAACCGGAACCCGATCTCTGTCGTCAGGCGTTCACATTCCGCAAGCCGGGCTGCGCCGTCGGCGGGGGTGTTCCAGTAATAGGGCGTCATGGCGAACAAATCCTGCACACTCTGCCCTTCCAGCGTGATGACAGCGGTGGACTCAACGGCCTTCACAAACGCAAAGCCGTCGTATTCGGTCTGTCGGACCTCGTTTTCATACGGGCAGTCGTACAAAATCTCTTTCAGGCCGAACAGATGCCGCGCGGTGGGCACGGCGTAAACAAGATGCCCGCCCGGGCGCAGCATACGGGCAAACTCGGCCTCGGCCATGGGCGAAAAGATGTTCAAAAGCAGGTCGGCCCAGCCGTCGCGCACCGGCGCACAGAAGCTGCCGCCGACACAGAACGCCGCGTCGGGCACGAGCTTCGACGCCAGCCGCACGGCCTCCTTGGACAGGTCGAACGCCGCAATCTGAGGGCAGCCCAGCGCGTCATACAAATACTTATCGTAGCTGCCCTCGCCGCAGCCGGCGTCCACAATATGGTCGTGGGGCAGCGCGGCGCAAAGGGCGGCCAGCGTCGCCATCAGCGGGGCGTAGTGCCCTGCCGATAGGAACGCGCGGCGGGCGCGGACCATGGCCTTGCCGTCGCCGGGGTCGGCGGCGTGCTTCTTCTGCATCGGCAGCAAGTAGGCGTAGCCCTCTTTGGCAAGGTCAAAGCTGTGGGCTCTGGCACAGCGCAGGCTGCGCCCGGCCAGCAGCAGCGGCCCGCCGCATACGGGGCAGCGCAGGGCTGCCGCGGTGGCGGGGGTCATTCGGCAGCCTCGGCGGGCGTGGCCGTCTCGGGGGTGTCCGCTGCGTCCGATGCCTCGGGCGGCAGCGGCACAGTCATACCGCCGTGGGCGGCGAGATAGTCCTCAAAATTTGCGAACTTCTGCTTCGGCGGGCGGCGGGAGATCAGATCGAGACCCGGCTGCTCCGGCGCGGTGCTGCGCGGGGCGCGGGCATTGCGGGGCGGACGCGGTGCCTTGGGTTGGTCGCGCAGCGGCTGGCTGGGCACCTGCGGGGCCGGGCGGGCATTGCGGCGCGGCGGCTGGGGCGCGGCAGGGCGTGCGCTCTGGGGCGCATTCTGGGGTGCAGCCGGGCGCTGGGCCGGGGCGTTCTGGCGCGGTGCCTGCTGGCTCTGCGGTTGGGCGGGTCTGCCCTGCCCGCGGCGGGGGTGGCTGCCATTGGCGCGGGGCGCATTCTCGCTGCGCGGTGCCTTGGGGGCTGCGGGCGCAGCCGCCTGCGGGGCCGGCTTGCGCGGCTGTGCGGGGGCTTTCCCCTCACGCGCGGGCTGCTGCGCCTGCGGGGCGCTGCCGTTGCCAGCAGGGCGACGGCGGCGGCGACGGTGCGGTGCACCGTTCGGGGTTTGTGCAGCTTTTTCCATAATTCACCTGAATCCTGTTATACGCCGATGACACGGCATTCATTGTAATATCGTTTTTCCTCGGCATGGCCCATGCTGAAGGTCTTGCGGGGCAGCACGCCGCCCAGCACAACGCCCTTGAACAGGTCAGCCTTCGCAAAGTCGGGCAGCAGAATGGCCGTGGCTGGTTTGGCCGGGTCGGAGGCCAGCGCCAGCGCCGTGCTTTCGCCGTGGATGTAGTCCACGGTCACGCCGGGATGGGCGGGCAGGAAGTCCGCCAGAAATGCCTCCACACTGCCGACGGTCAGCGGCGCGGGCGGGTTAGCCAGCGCGACGGCACTCTCGCCGTGGGCATCGGCCAGGCGCAGACGCTGGTCGGACATCGTCGTACTGCTCCCCTGCTGTTGGTCCCAGGCGTCGAGCGCGGCATACAGCTCCTTGGCACCGACGCCGAACACGACGCGGTGGATCGGCTCGATCTCAATGGCGGGGCTGTGGACGTTGCAGACCTCGGCCAGGCACCAGCGCGCCGGGTGGGTCCTGCGCTGCTCCTCGCTCAGGGTGGGCTTCAGCTCCTCCCAGTAGGCCTTGGCGGTGGCCAGGCTGTGATTGCCGTCACCGACGGCCAGTACCATCGGCTGCTGCCCTTTGGCAGCGGGCCAGCGGCGGGCAAAGGCGGCAGGGTCGGCCAGCGCCGCCAGCGCGGCGTCGATCCCGGCGATTAGCGCGGGGTCCTCGACGGCCCAGCCGCGCAGATGCCCGCCGCCCAGCATCAGCTCACCGTCGTAGAGCGGCGGCAGCTGGTTCTTCATCAGCCCGATGGGCTCGATCAGCGTGCAGTCGGCGTCGTCGGCCAGCATCATGACGTGGGGCGTTTCCAGCGTCGCCCCGCGGCGGACCTTGAGGCGCGGCGGGATGCGCTCCACGACGGTGCTCTCGCTCGGGCGGATAGCGGGCTTGGAGCCCTTCGCGTAGTCGTAGGCATCAAGATCGACAGCGCCGACAAGGCCCTGCCGGACCGTGCCGTCCATCTGGGTACGCTCAACATAAACGTAGCCATGTACTTTCCGGGTCAGAACGGTTTTACGGTACTCCTCCATCGTGCGGCGGATGCTCTCTAAGCGCTCGGCCTCCTGCGGGGTGCCTAAGTACGCCTCCGGCAGAACGATGTGCAGGGTGCTGGGCTTGCCGTCGGCCAGGTGCTCGGCGCGCTGCCAGTACTCCGGCTGGGAGGTGAACTGGTCAACGGCGATGCAGGCCCACGGGTCCAGCGGGACCCCGGCGGCGGGCAGTAAAATATCGGCTGCGGTAAAGCAGGCTTCGGACATAACAACGACCCCCTAACAGTTACAGAACAACGGTGTGGCCAACCAGGGCGTAGATCGCCAGCGACAGCACGCCGACGTAGATCATCGAGCTGGGCAGACCCTGGAAGATCGAGGAGATGGCCTTGCTGCGCAGACGGCGGCGGCCCTCCCGAACGATAAAGACGGCAAAGACATAGCCCAGCCCGCTGCCCAGAGCGAACGCGACGCTTTGCAAAATCGTATAGTTCTGGTTCGCGCAGATGAGCATCGTGCCCAGCACGGCGGTGCTGCAGGTGGCAAGGCTGAGTTGGCTGCGGCAGCTGGCGCGCAGCTTGCGGGGCAGCACGCCCAGCAGCAGCCAGGCCACGGCCATGGCCGCGATGCCGCAGGTCAGGTAGACGATGGGCCGCAGGGCCGAGATGGGCAGCCATGCGGGCAGATAATCACGCAGCCACGGGAAAAACAGGTCGTGTGCGGCCCAGCCGGCAGGTGCGGACAGCGTGATGACCAGCAGCAGCGGCAGGCAGAAATCCCACACCTGCGCGCGGTGGTCGGGCACGAGCTTCATCAGGCGGGTGACGCCCAGCGCGCGGGCCAGGATGACATTCTCCGCAAAGACGGCCAGCACCATATAGCTGATAAACTGCACAATACCGTTTAAAATCGGCTGCAGCTCAGTGCTTACGGTCAGCATACAGGCGGCGCACCTCCTCATGTTTATAATCGGTGTACAGGTTGGCAGCGGCGCACCAGATGGCGGCCAGGATACCCACGATGACAAAGCCGCCCGCGGGCAGTGCAGCCAGCGGCAGCAGCGCATTGTGCAGGATGACGTTGCCAAAGACCGCGCCCGTGGCCAGCAGCTCACGCAGGCAGCCTACGATGAGCAGCACAACACACATGCCGAGTGCGTTGTTGAAGCCGTGGCGGAACGCATCCCCCACGGGTTCAAGGTCGGAGAACTCCATGCGCTTGACGATGGCGGGCTCCACGACCATGATCGGCAGGTAGATGCCCAGCAGCGTCAGGTCAGAGCCGAACAGTGCGTAGAGCAAAACATACGTAGGGATGTAGAGAAGCGCCGCAGAGTAGCAGTACACCACGGGGCGGAAGCGGTTCTTTGTCAGATGGCAGATGGCCACGGCCAGCACACGGGTGAAGGTGACCAAAATCAGCGAGGCGATACAGAGCATGAGCGCCCGCTGACCGTCCAGCGCGGCACCGATGACCGGGGCCATGCCGAGGCCGCGCACAAGCACGGGGTTGGACAGCCAGATGTGGTCGGCGCGGATGCGCTCGTTCAGGGCAGCCTCCGCCGCGGCGTAGGAACGCGAGGCGCTGGCTTTTTTGGACTTCGGCGCAGGGGTCGGCTCCGGGTGGGCGATGTGCTCTGCCGGGGCGGGCGCAGCCGGTGCCGCAGGGGCCGCCTTTTGTACCGGCGGCATGACCTGCGTGGGCTGCTGGGCGGGCTGTGCCGCGGGTGCAGGGGGCTGCACGGCATGGGCGGCAGGCTCGGCAGTTCTGCGCTTCGGGATCGAGATCGTGCGGGTCTCGTCAGCTGCTGCGGGCGTCTGGCCGCTGCGGGCAGCGGGAGTGGGCTGGGGTGCTGCGGACGGTGTGACCGCGGGGCTCCTGCCGTACTCCCGGTCCCGGTAGCTGCGGAACCGATCCTCCTCGGCCTGGGCTTCCGCCTGGCGGGCGGCCTCGCGCTCAGCCTGGCGGCGCTGGACCTCCTCCAGCATGGCGCGGCGCTCCGCGGCGGTGTACCGCGGGCGGCTCGTCGGGATGATGCCGCCGCTGCGGGCGGCATCACTGCGCCCGGGCGCGGGCTGCTGCGGTGCGCCGGGCTGCTTTTCCGGTGCAGGGGCCGCCGGGGCGGCGGGCGCCTTGCCGGTCTGCATGGCGGCAAGGGCGGCCTCGATCTCGGCACGGGAGGCGCCCTTCTCCGCCATGGCGCGGGCGACCTCGAGCATCTCCCTGGTGATGTGCGGGATAATTAAGGTCTCGGAGCGCTCCTCGCCCCGGCGCTTATTCGGGTTTTGTTGAATTGGCAAGGCGCTGCTCCTCCTCTCTCATAAAGCGGATGCGTTCGGTGCGGTGGCTGATGAGGTCGAGCCATTCGGGGATGGCGCTGACGATCAGCAGCGCACAGCAGGCCGCGCACTCATACGGGCTGAACACGCGGAACACATAGGTCATGATGCCCAGCGCCGCGCCGTAGATGATGCGACTCATGCGGCGATCCGGCATCGTGACCGGCTCACAGATCAGGAACAGGCCGGTGAACAGTGCCGTGCCGGACAGGACGACATATTTTTCCAGATAGAAGCGCTGGCGGATATATTCCCACGGCAGGCTGAAGGTCGGCAGCTCGTTCAGATTCGGGAAGAACCACGGCAGGCCGATGACAAAGATAAAGAACGGAATAACGACAGAAAGCTTGATGTGCCCGCGCACAAGCAGGAACAGCCCGCAGGCCATCACGACCAGCGCTGCGCTGGTGCCTATGGCGGCGGAGACGTTGCCGGTCAGCAGGTTCATCGTGCTGGCACTGGGCAGACCGCCATCCCGCAGAGTGGCGTTCATGCCCTCGACGAGAGTGGTGTTCACGCTGCCGAACAGCGGCAGCTGCGTGCCGGGAATGGGGTACGAAAAGACGTCCTGTGGCCACGAGATACCGGCCACGACGACGCCGACGGCGGCGGGATGGAACGGATAGTGGCCCTCGCCGCCGAACGCCTCCTTGACGAGCACGGCGACGATGACGGCGGAAATGACGATAGGATACGAGATGCTGGCAGGCATCAGCAGCACGATGAGCGCGGCAAAGCACTCACTGGACGGCTCATGGGACTGGTAGCCCGTGCCGTGCAGCGGGGCCAAGGCACAGTCGCACAGGTAGGCGGTCAGCAGTGCGGCCAGCAGCAAAAGCACCGGGCGCGCACCGTAGTAATACCACGACATGCCGATCAGCGGGACTGTGCACCACAGCAGGTCACTGTAGTAGCTGTAGTTCGCGCTGCGTTCAACTTTTTTACGATTGGGCATAGGAAAAAAGCTCCTTTACTTGCTGTGCAGGACGTTTACCACAGCGGCAGGATCTATGGCATGGAACAGCGAGCTTCCGGCCACGAGCCAGTCGACCCCGGCAGCGATGCACAGGGGGCCGGTCTCGGTGTTGATGCCGCCGTCCACCTCGATCAGGGTATCACAGCCGCGGCGGGTGCGCTCGGCACAGATGGCGGCAATGCGCGTGGGGGTGGTGGGGAGGAACTTCTGCCCGCCGAAACCGGGCTCCACGCTCATGACCAAGATCAGATCGACAACGCCCAGATACGGGAAAACAGCTTCCACCGGCGTGCCGGGGCGGATGCTGATGCCGACCTGGCAGCCCGCAGCGCGGATAGCGGCGATGACCTCCTCTGCCGTGTCCGGCACAGCTTCGAGGTGGAAGGTGATGAGGCTGGCTCCTGCCCTGGCAAAGTCGGCGGCGTAGCGGGCCGGGTCACTGATCATCAGGTGGACGTCGTAGTAGACGTCGGGCATAGCGGCATGCAGGCATTTCAGCACCGGCGCGCCGTAGCTGATATTGGGTACAAAGTGCCCGTCCATCACGTCAAAGTGCATCAGGTCGACACCGGCCTCCAACAGGCGGGTGCAGTCATGCTTCAGGTTGGCAAAATCAGCTGACAGGATCGATGCGGCAATTTTCGTCATAATGTATATACTCCCTTGATAGTCCCTCTTTGTTGTACATAGTATGTGCAGTGCGCACATATAAAACTATTATAGCCCATTGCGCCCCAAAAAGCAAGAAGCCCGCAGACCGGGTGTCCCGGTTTGCGGGCTGGGGCAAAAGGGCTTCCCCTGTGGGGGAAGCTGTCACCGCAGGTGACTGATGAGGGGAGAGCTTACGGAGAAAGCCCGTAAACGGGCGGCTGCCGCAGGCTTGCCCCTCATCCGGCCTCGGGCGGGGCCTCGGCCACCTCCTCCCGAGGGGGAAGGCTTATTTCTTTTCACTGTGCCAATGATGCACGGTCTGCAGCTGGAACTCAAAGTCGCGGGCATCCTTGGCAAGCTGGCTCGAGAGGATGATACCCGAGATAAACAGCAGCAGCGCCGCCACCAGCACAAAGCAGCAGACGATCAAAGTCGGGAAGCGCGGCACAAGGCCGGTCCGGAAATACTCGCCCAGCACCGGGATCATAAAGCCGATGCCGAACACGGCCAGAATTGCGGCCAGAATGCCGAAAAAGCTGAACGGGCGGTAGTTCTTGAACAGCCGCGCAATCGTGCCCAATACTTTAAAGCCGTCGGAGTAGGTGTTCAGCTTGCTCTCCGACCCTTCGGGACGGTCACGGTAGTCAATGACAACGTTCTCGACCTGCATGTTGCGCTGCAGGGCGTGGATCGTCATCTCGGTCTCGATCTCAAACCCGCGGGACAGCACGGGATAGGTCTTGACGAACTGGTAGCTGAACGCGCGGTAGCCGGTCATAATGTCCTTGATCTTGCCGCCAAACAGATGATTGGTGAAGAACCGCACCAGATCGTTGCCGAAGTTGTGGAACGGGCGCTTGTTCTGGGTGTAGTAGGTGCTGGACAGGCGGTCACCGACGACCATGTCGGCCTGGCGCCCGGTCACGGCAGCGACCATCTCGGGCGCGGCCTCCGCGGGGTAGGTGTCGTCGCCGTCCACAAGAATGTACGCCTCTGCGTCGATCTCGCGGAACATGCGGCGCATGACATTGCCCTTGCCCTGCTGGTACTCATGGCGGACAACGGCCCCGGCTCCGGCGGCCAGCTCGGCAGTGCCGTCGGTGGAATTGTTGTCGTAGACGTAGACGGTGGCGTCGGGTAGGACGCGGCGGAAATCCGAGACGACCTTCTCGACAGTCTTGGACTCGTTGTAGCAGGGGATCAGAACGGCGATTTTATCCATAATAACAGGACCTCCGGGCGGATTTTACATCCAGAATTGAACAAGGCGGCTGACGGTGTAGTAAAGGGAAGGATTCATGCCCTGCAGATACGGCTCCATGGCGAAGAGCGTGCAGAAGCGGTAGACGGCGGTATATGCCACAGCGGCGGCCATGACGGTGCGCAGTGCGGGCAGCGCCGCAGCGGCAGTGCCCTCCCCCAGCGCTGCGCGGCGGGAGAGCGCACCCTCGGCGCAGAACCAGCACAGCGCCGCACCAAGCAGCAGCACGGGGCTGTAATCCATTAGATAACGGTAGAGCACCCCGGCCATCTCGCAGTCAACGACGGTCATGACGACCATAGCGGCCAGGCTGCCGTAGACCACACAGGCGGTGACACGGCGGCGGTGCAGACAGCGGCGGAACGCGGGAAGCAGCGGCAGCGCCAGCACCCACAGGTACGGCGTGGCGGTCAGAATGCCGCCCGTGAACTTCTCGCTGATCGTGCGGATGACGGCGTTCGTCTGGACGTCGGTCTCCCGCAGAAACGGGAAAACACCCTGCCAGCCGGGCAGCTCGAACAGACTCGTGAACACAGCCGGGCCGATGCGCACGGCGTTGAAGCCGCGCTGGGTCATATCGTTGCCGGTCAGGTTGTAGTTGGCGCCAAAGTCAAAGGGCGAGCCGAACCGCGCAGCGTTGTACCACATGAGCCCGGCAGCGACCAGCACCACCGGCAGCAGAAACGCGGCGGCCTCCCCTGCCCCGGCGCGGCTGCGCAGCCGCTTCTGCCCGATATACCGCGGCCAGAAGATGGGCACGGCCAAAAACGCAAACAGCTCCATCTGGGGGCGGCACCCGGCGACGAGCGCCACGCAGAGACTGCCGAAGACGAGCTTGACGACCAGCGCACCGCGCTTTTCCACCGGCGTGCTGGCGGCGGAGAGCCAGAGCCAAAGCCCCAGCATCAGCAGCGCCGCACCGCAGAGGATGGCATATTCATAAATGTAGGGGCGCAGCAACAGATAGTAGAACTGACTGCCCAGCGCCACGGCGGCCACGGCCAGCAGGTACGCCGCGGCAGACGCCTGCAGGAACCACCGGCGCACGGCCTGCCCGACGACGCCGAAGCAGGCGGCGAGGAAGATCAGCCCCAGCAGGACCATGCAGGGCGCATAGGCCAGGTTCTGGATGCCGGTCAGTGCCTCAAACGGCAGCTGGAACAAAAGACACGGCACAATGCCAAAATAGACGTAGTAGCGCCCATTGTAAAAGACGTGGTCCCAGTGGATGTCGTTGATCTGCGCGGCGTCGCGCGCCCCGGCATCGTAGGGGTTGTCCAGCGCCAGCAGCTCGGCGGGCGGGTCGGCCTCCAGGTCAAGGCGCCCGTTCAGCAGGCTGTGCGCCAGCGCGCCGTACTGCTGGTAGACGAAGCTGACCGTGCTCTCCCCGTCCCAGAACGCGGTGTTGTAATCTTTTGTGGCAAGGCCGGTGTTGCTCGGCTCCCAGAACGGGATGACCACGACGAAGGCAGCCAGCACAAGGCCCAGCACGGCGGCTGCGGCGCGGTCACAAACGTTGCCCGCCAGCCAGCGGCGGTGCCACAGCCCGCTGGCCGGGCGCAGGCCGTAGGCGGCCAGCAGCGCCAGAAATACCGCGCAGAAGCGCAAAATCGAGAAATCCAGCGCGCGCGGCGCGTTGGCCGTGATGCCGCGGAAGGTCAGCGCCACCGGGAACTGCGCGTAGGTGGAGCTGTACCCGGCAGCGGTCAGCGTCAGCATCCCGACGGAGCCGGTCAGGTCCAGGCTGATGACCTGGGTGCGCGGGGCCTGCAGCCCCACCTGCCAGCTGCCGAAGCGGGTCAGCTCGGTGTTGGCGGCGTCGGTGCCCTCAATGGTGAAGATCACGGCGCTGTCGGCGTGGAGCGGCTCGGTGTCGTCGCTGACCAGACCGTCAAACCGCAGGTTGTAGATGGGCTGGTCAATGTCGAGGAACCGCAGATAGGTGCGGCCCTCGTCGAGCGAGATCGTGCCGACGCCGCGCCCGACGTTGATGTTGTCATCGAGATAATCGACGAGCTGGAACGGCGTGTAGCTGTGGGTGTTGAAGTAGGCCACATTGCCGACGAACACCTCCAGCCCCAGCGCCGTGACGGCCAGCAGCGGGACGACGGCCTTTAACCCTTTGCGCCCGAGGCTGCGCAGCCCGGCGGTGACAAGCCCCGCCCAGCCGGTCATGGCGGTGAGGGCGGCCAGCCGGAACGCATCAAATCCGACGGTCAGGCTTGGGCGGTGGTAGGCGCACAGGGCAAACACCCAGACGGCCAGCCAGAGCCCGGCAGCCCAGGCGGCGTCGCGGCGGGAAACCCTGCGGTGGGATACTACCGCAGGAACCGCACCGAAGATGCCGGAGACGAGCACGGTGAGGAGCAGGGTGATTATAATAAACATAAGAATAATGCTCCTCCTTTTGTGGGATGGGTGATGTGGCAGCGGGAAATGGCCAGAGCCCTTCCGGTCATCACTGGCGCTCGACCACCTCCCCTGAAAAGGGAGGCTTTTTTCGGGCGTACGCCCGTGAAAGGCGCCCCACAGGGTGGGGAGCTGGCCGAGCTTGCGAGGCCTGAGGGGCCTTACCCTGCGGGAGCTGCCGCTTCACTGCTTTGCATACTTCTCCATCTCGTGCAGCCAGAACTCGGCGGTCTTGTCCCAGCTGTACTTTTTCAGGACCTCGTCGGGCGCGGCCACGGGCTGGGCGGCCAGCGCGTCAAGGTCCACATCATAATCATAGGGGTCAAAATACCGCGCCGTATCGCCGTACAGCTCGGGCAGGCAGGTGGCGTTGGCCAGCGCGACCGGCGCGCCCAGGGCCAGTGCCTCCAGCGGCGGGATGCCAAAGCCCTCGAACACGGCGGGGTGCAAAAACAGCTTGCAGTGCTTCATCAGCGCGGCGTTCTCGGCATCGGACACATAGCCCGGATAGAACACATTGTGGGTGTCCTTCGCCTCGGCGTCGTCGCCAAAGGCACGCAGGTCCTTGCCGCCCGCGACGACAAACGTCTTGTCGGGGCTGCGGCGGGCGACCTCTCGGATCCACTTGAAGTTTTTATGCTTTGCCAAACTGCCGAGGGCGTAGAAGTACTCCCCTTTTTTGACGCCGGGCATCTTGTCAAAAATGCTCTCGTCGGGGGTGACGTTCTTCATGTGCTCCCAGCCGTTGTAGGTGATGCCGATCTTGTCCAGCGGGATGCCGAGCTTCTCGCTGATGAGGTGCCGCTGGTTGTCGCTGACCGTGAACACCCTCTGGGCGAACCATTTGGTGGACAGGCAGTGTACCCAGAACTTGAAGCGGAAAAAGCCCTTGTCGGTATCCATGACCAGCGGGCGGATGTCGTGCAGCACCACGACGCTGCGGCGGGTCAGCAGCATATCGCTGGCAAGGCCCACGTAAAACGCATGGGTGCGGCGCAGGTAGGCGGGCAGCACGGCCAGATTGTAAAAATACGGGATGGACTTGAGCGGCACCAGCCGGATGTTTTTCAGCTCCGGCAGATGGATGGGCCGCCCGTCGTCGCGGTAGACAATGCGGACGTCCAGGCCGGTGCCCTCGATCAGCTTGTCCAGCCGGACGACATTCTCATAGACATAGCGCGGGATGCCGGTGATATTGTCACACAGTACCGTGCCGTTGATGACGATAGGGTTCAATCCAGTTCCTCCTTCTCCCAGTGGGAGCAGTCGAGCAGCTCCTGCTGCCAGTCGGCCATGCGGCGCAGGCAGTATTCCTTCAGCTCGCGCTCAAAGCGTTCCTCGCTGAAGGAGCGGCTGTGCTCACGGATTTCCTCTTTGGAACAGGCCACGCCGTCGCGCTCAAACCGTTCGATGCAGTCGGCCAGGCTCTCGACGGTCTGCTCTTTAAACCAGTAGCCGGTCTTGCCGGGCAGCACGCTCTCGCACGCGCCGCCGCGGCCAAAGGCCAGCACCGGCGTGCCCGCGCTCTGGGCCTCGACGGGGGTGATGCCAAAGTCCTCTTCACCCGGGAAAAGGAAGCCCTTCGCGCGCAGGTAGTAGCTGCGCACTTCTTCGTCGGACAGACCGCCGCCCTTGAACTCGATGGTCGGCCCGGCCATGGCCCTGAGCTTGTCCAGCTCTCCCCCGCCGCCGATGACGACGAGGCGCTTGTTAAGGCGCGTGCAGGCCTGCACGGCCAGATCCACGCGCTTGTACCAGGTCAGACGGCCCACGGTCAGGTAGAAGTCCTCCTTTTCGACAAAAGGCGACTCGTTGATGTGGCAGCAGGGGTAAATGACATCGCTGTCACGCCGGTAATATTTTTTGATGCGCTGGGCGATATAATGCGAGTTGGCGATGAAATAATCCACGCGGTCCGCGGCGCACTTGTCCCAGATGCGCATTTTGTGCATCTGGCCGGGCATGACGAGCTTCGCCAGCCAGTTGGCGTTGTCGCGGTAGGTGTAGTAAAAATCCCACACATAACGGATCGGCGTGTGGCAGTAGCAGATGTGTACGGCATCCGGGCGGGTGATGACGCCTTTGGAACAGGAGGAGGACGACGACAGCACCAGATCGTACTCGGTCAGGTCGAACGCCTCAAACGCGCGGGGCATCAGCGGCAGCATGGCCTTGTACAGCCTGTTGGAGAAGGGCACCTTCTGGAACCAGCTTGTGCGGATGTCATAGCTTTTAAAGTGCTCGGGCATGTTGTTGGGGTCGTACACAAGGGTGTAGATGACGGCATCGGGGAAAACGCGCTTCATGGCGTCCACAACGCGGTCCCCGCCGGCGTAGCCGACAAGCCAGTCGTGAACGATGGCGACCTTGGGCTCCTTTTTGCTCATTACAGACACTCCCGTCCGGTAACGCACAGGGCGTTATTGTAGTTTTTCGTCGTTGACCATCTTGCCGCCGAACACGGTGCGGAAGATGATCTTGATGTCCAGCGCCACGGTCCAGTTTTCGATGTACCAGATGTCGTAGCGGATGCGCTCGGCAATGTCGGTGTCGCCGCGCAGGCCGTGGATCTGCGCCCAGCCCGTGCAGCCGGGGCGGACCTGCTGGCGCACAAGGTAGCGCGGGATCTCCTCTTTAAAATGCTCCACATGGTAGGGCACCTCGGGCCGCGGCCCGACGAGGGACATATCCCCTTTCAGCACGTTGAAGAACTGGGGCAGCTCGTCCAGGCTGAACTTGCGGATAAAGCTGCCGAAGTGGGTCTTGCGCGGGTCGCAGTCGGTGGACCAGCCGGTCTCCTGCTGCACATTGACCCGCATCGAGCGGAACTTGTACATCATGAAGGGCTTTTTGTTCAGGCCGATGCGCTCCTGCCTGAAGATGACCGGCCCGGGGCTGGACAGCTTGACGCCGATGGCCGTGACCAGCATGACCGGACTGGTCAGAATGATCAGGATCAGGCTGCCGATAATATCAAGCCCGCGCTTGACAGCGGCGTTGAGCAGATTGTCAAACGGCGTCTGCCGCACATTGATGAGCTTGCACTCGTCCAGCACGTCAATGGTGGGCCGGGCGGGCAGATAGTCGCTGTAGAACGGTACCATCGTGATGCGCACGCCGTTTTTGTCGCAGGCGGCAAAAACATGGGGCAGCAATTCGATCTCGTCAGCCTCCAGCGCTACGACGACCTCGTCGACGGCAACCTCGTCGAGCCGGGCGGACAGTGCATCATAGCTGCCCATGTAGCGCACACCAAGACCCGGTTCTTCGATTCCGGCCAGATAGCCGTCCACGACAAAGCCGTAGTAGGGGTTGTGCTCGAGCGCGCGCAGATAGAGCGCGGCGGATTTACCGCCGCCCACCAGCAGGATATGGCGCAGACCCAGCCCCTTGCGGCGGCGAGCGCGGTCTACCCAGCGCAGGATCATACGCTCGATGACGACGCCTGCCGTGCCGAGGGTGTAGAACAGCGCCAGTACAATACGGGAGTAGTCGTCCAGGTGCATCAGATACAAAGCACCAATGAAGATCAGCAGTCCCGCCGCGTTGATGACGGCAATCTTGGTGCAGCGCTCGGCCAGGCCGCGCAGCCGCGTGGTGCTGTAGATACCGGCGACCCAGTAGATGAGCACAAGCACCAGCGACGTGGCCAGCCCGGCAATGATGTTGCGCGGGTCCCGGGCCACGGCCAGCGCAGGCCCTGCGCCGCCCGGCTCAAAGTAGCGGACGTAATTGAAACGGATATAGTTGGCAAGCAAAAAGCCGATGAAAAGCAGTGCCGCGTCCGCCAGCACATACAAAAGGCTTTTGAAGCGTTGGTTCTTTTCCAGCAAGAGGTGATGCCCTCCCTACGGTGATAGATTTAAACAATCTATTCAGTATGTCAAAAAATATCTGCTTTGCCTTGTAGAGAATGTAGGGGCGAACATTGTTCGCCCGCCAACTTGGCGCAGCAACGATCTTTTTGGAAGGCTTCTCACAAGGCGAACGGGCACGGGCGAGCAATGCTCGCCCCTACAATACGCTTTTTTGACAGTCTGGATAGATTTAAACAATCTATTTTACCATATTTACGCCGGTATTGCAAATCAGCGGTAAAGCTCCTGCAGCTGATCCAGCGTTTTCTTCATTTCGGCGCGGACCTCCGGCGGGCCGGAGACGACGACGCCGGTGCCGAACCCGGCCACCCAGCCGAAGAACTGCGGGCTGACCTGAATCTCGGCGGTCATCGTAAAGTGCTCGCCGTCGGCGCAGGGCGTCAGGATCGGCGCGGTGCCGAACCGGTCGATCATCGCCCCGGCAAAGCGGTTCTCGCATTGCAGCGTTACCCGCTTGAGCGGGCCGTTGAACATGCCGAACATCTGCTGCATATACGTATTGACGTCGAAATTGGCGTATTCCCCGGCACCCTCGCGGGTCGTGTCGGGCAGCTGGTGAACGTTCTGCATCTTGTCGACGCGGTAGTGCTTGAGCCGTCCCTCGGTGTAGGCGATCAAATAATAATTGCCGTTCTCCCACACGAGCACCCACGGGCTGACGCGGTAGAGCTGGCCGTCGTGGCGCGGGGCCATCCGCTTTTGCAGGTTCCAGTCGCAGTATTTGAAGGTGACCTGCTCCCCTGCCGTGATGGCGGCGTGCAGCGCATCGACGGTGTACAGGATTTTCTCGTCGGTGCTCTTGATACGCCCGCTGACCAGTACCTTACGGTCCAGCTCCTCCTGCCGGTATGTGGAGGTGAACTGGCCGAGCTTGTCGATCAGGATTTTGGATTTGCGCGCCGTGATGAATTTGCTGGCGTAGACGGCATCGACGAGCAGCTTGAGCTCGGCAAGCTCAAACGGAGCATCGGTCATATAGTAGCCGCCGCCGCGCCCGCGCTGCTGCACGATCTCATATTTGGTGTCGGGCAGGTTGTTTAAGGTGTTCAGGTCATCGTAGACGCTTTTGCGCTCGGCGACGACGCCGTGCTCCTGCAATTTTTCCACCAGCTGGGGAACACTCAAGGGGTGCTTCTCGTCGGTTTCCCGGGCGAGGATCTCCAAAAGAACAAGCAGTTTGCGTTTCTGGCCTTCTTTGCGCGACATAACAGCGGCTCCTTTCCTGAGTCTGGCAGATATAGTCCTATTATACACCCTATAGGGGCAGGTGGCAAGACCGGGAACGGCTGCCTCCCGGGAGGTTGTTCTTTCTTTTGCCAACAAAAGAAAGAACCAAAGAAAATTGCCGCTGTTTCGACG
>ERZ1034876.792-NODE-792-length-15520-cov-9.034012_pt1 | contig 15520 bp, 11 predicted proteins | sample MGYA00520698_ERZ1034876 | MGnify/ENA primary metagenome ERZ1034876 (study PRJEB33766, sample SAMN09781723) | gut metagenome | biome: gut microbiome | host: Homo sapiens | place: Madagascar | study: EMG produced TPA metagenomics assembly of the PRJNA485056 data set...
GGGTGGTGGGGGAGCGGGTTGAGACGCGTTGAACGCTCGCGCGGGTCGTTTCGCTGACGAGCGGCAGGTACGATTGAGCCATGAATTCAACTCCTCGCCCCGTCCTCGTCGTTGATTTTGGCGCACAATACGCGCAGCTGATCGCCCGTCGCGTTCGTGAAGCCTCCATTTACTCTGAGATCGTTCCTCACACCATGTCGGTCGCCGACATGCTGGCGAAGAACCCGGCAGCCATCATCCTGTCGGGTGGCCCGTCCTCCGTGTACGAAGAGGGCGCTCCGTCGATCGACCCCGCAATCTTCGATGCGGGTGTTCCGTTGCTCGGCATCTGCTACGGCTTCCAGACAATGGCCGCTGTCCTCGGAGGAACCGTCGGCCGCACCGGCACCCGCGAATACGGGCATACGGATGCCTCCGTCGGCGCCTCGTCCTGCCTCTTCGCTGGCACTCCCGCTGACCAGGTCGTGTGGATGAGCCACGGCGATGCAGTCCAGGCAGCCCCCGAAGGCTTCGAGGTCACCGCATCCACCTCCGAAACCCCGGTTGCAGCGTTCGAAGATCGCTCCCGCAAGCTGTTCGGTCTGCAATGGCACCCCGAGGTCGGCCACTCGCAGTTTGGCCAGGACGCTCTGAAGAACTTCCTCTACGAAGGTGCTGGACTGGAACCCTCATGGACTGCAGGCTCCATCATTGACGAACAGGTCGAGGCGATCCGCAAGCAGGTTGGCGACGCTCAGGTGATCTGCGCGCTCTCCGGCGGTGTTGACTCCTCCGTGGCAGCAGCGCTGGTCCATAAGGCAGTCGGTGACCAGCTCACCTGCTTCTTCATCGACCACGGTCTGCTCCGCGCGGGCGAACGCGAACAGGTCGAAGGCGACTATGCGCGAGGCATGGGCATCCGCGTTGTGACCTGCGATGAATCCGAACGATTCCTCAGCGCGCTCGCGGGCGTTTCCGATCCGGAAACCAAGCGCAAGATCATCGGCCGTGAGTTCATTCGTTCATTCGAGGCTGCTCAGAAGCAGGTTGTTGAACAGATCGGTGCCGAAGGTGGCGAAGTCAAGTTCCTCGTTCAAGGCACCCTGTACCCGGACGTTGTCGAATCCGGCGGTGGCGAGGGAGCGGCAAACATCAAGAGCCACCACAACGTTGGCGGTCTTCCCGACGACATGAAGTTCAAGCTCGTTGAGCCCCTGCGCACGCTGTTCAAGGACGAGGTCCGCGCCGTTGGTCGCGAGCTCGGTCTGCCCGACTACCTGGTTGAGCGCCAGCCCTTCCCGGGCCCGGGCCTCGGTATTCGCATCATCGGCGAGGTCACGAAGGAACGCCTCGACATCCTGCGCGCAGCTGACCTGATTGCTCGTGAAGAGCTGACTGCTGCTGGCCTCGATTCTGAAATCTGGCAGTGCCCGGTCGTTCTGCTTGCGGATGTTCGTTCCGTGGGTGTTCAGGGTGATGGTCGCACCTATGGCCACCCGATCGTCCTGCGTCCCGTTTCATCGGAAGACGCGATGACCGCAGACTGGACCCGCCTGCCGTACGATGTGCTGGCGAAGATCTCGACGCGCATTACCAACTCGGTTGCAGAAGTGAACCGCGTGGTGCTGGACGTGACGTCCAAGCCGCCGGCAACGATTGAGTGGGAATAGGGAAATAGCCCATTCCATCTAGTCTCATCCTGCACGTCTAGTCGCGCTGCCTTGCAACTAGTGCCATGTATTGGACAAAGCCATCGGGACTTTTGGGGAGTGACAAATGAGAGTAAGCCCGGAATCTTCGGATTCCTGAACTTATTTCATGAGCGTTAACCTGCGGAAATGCTCTTCATACAGCGATGTGAGCGTGACTTACTGCGTCTCACTTACCAGTTGTACATTTGTGCTGAATATTAGATAATATTAAGCGCGTTAGTACGCATGTGAGAGGAGAAGAGACGGACGCTCTGTTGGACATAGCCACGAACTGCAACGGCTACGTCACCAGCGCTCAGGTGACGGACGCCGGAATTCCCAGACGCAAGCTCACAGAAGCCGTGCGCGCCGGTGAGCTCGTCCAGGTGGACCGTGGTCTCTATGCGCTTCCCGACGTGTGGGAGGATCCCCTCTACATAGCTCAGCACCGCTTCTCGCGCGGCATTTTCTCGGACGACACGGCGCTCTTCCTCCACGGCATGACCGACCGTGCGCCCTTCGCCCTGACGATGACCTTCCCCAGGAGCTACAACGCGACTGCGGCCAAGGCAGCCGGCATCGCATGCCGCACCTGCGCCGACGACGTCCTAGGTCTCGGTCTCTGCGATATCCAGACGGAATACGGCAACATAGTCAGGGCGTATGACGTCGAGAGGACGCTCTGCGACATCGTTCGCGGCCAGGGCACGCCTGACTCCCAGCTGGTGGTTCCGGCGATGCAATCTTACGTTAAGAAAAAGGGCCGGGATCCCATAAAGCTAGTTGCCTATGCTCGCAACCTCGGAGTGGAGACCAAAATCCGCAACTACCTGGAGGTGCTGTTGTGAGGACCAAGAACGCGATGCAGCTCAAGGCGCGCATCAACGCCAGAGCGAAGGAAGCGGGCATCCCCGCGCAGTCCCTGATGCAGAGCTACCTCTTCGAGAGGCTCCTCGAGCGCCTCTCGAAATCAAAATGGCGCGACAACGTCGTCATCAAGGGTGGCATGCTCATCTCCTCCCTCGTGGGCGTGGCGTCCAGGACCACGATGGACCTCGACACGACGGTCACCGGCTTCACGCTGACGCATGAATCCGCCGAGAAGGTTTTCCGCGAGGTGGCGGCTGTCAGCATCGACGATGATTGGACCTTCGAGTTCGACCGCACCGAGGATATCAGGGAGGCCGACGACTACCCGGGCATATGCGTGCTCCTCAAGGCGATGTATCCGCCCATGGCAGTGCCTCTCAAAATCGACGTTACCACGGGCGACAGCATCACGCCCGGCCCCATCGTCTACGACTACCCGCTCCTGTTCGACGGGGGAAGCGTCAGCCTGATGTCCTACCCACTCGAGACGGTGCTCGCCGAGAAGCTCGAGACCGCCGTCTCGCGAGGCGTAGCCAACACCCGCCCGCGCGACTTCTACGACATACATCTGCTCTGGCGAACCAGGGGTGGCAGCTGCGACATCCCCACGTTGCGGGAAGCACTCAAACGTACATGCGCCAAGCGCGGGAGCACGGAGATGATGACGCAGTGGCAGGAAGTCCTCGACGAGGTCGCAACTGACAAAACGATGCTCGCGTTGTGGAGCAAGTATGCGAAGAAGAATCCCTATGCAGCCGGCATTGAGCTCGTGCAGTGCTGCCAGACCGCGGGGAAGATACTAGGAGCGGCAATATGAGTGGGAGCGGCCAGATGGGCTCTCTTAATGAAGAGAAAAACAGGAATTCTCAGTTATGGCCGATAATTAAAGGGCTACTGGCCCTGCTTTTGATTGTGCTTATCGTTGCATGTGGAACTGCAGTTCTGATTAATCTTGCCGGCCCTGGAGTCGCAGCCTTCTTTGCATCTCTTTCGACTCTGGACTCTGCGATTGTAGTCGCGCTAATAACCGCAACGGTATCCGTGATTACGTACGTTTCTGGTAATGTTGCGAGTAACGTCATGAAGCGCAACGAGTACTTGCGAATGCATCGTGAAAAGCCATACATGCAGCTCATTTCAATGTTCTACGACTTTCAGTCCCAGACCAAAACGGGCAAGGAATTCACTCAAGAAGAGTTGATTAATCTATTCAACCAGTTTACGAAAGAGCTGACCCTTTGGGGCTCTTCCAAAGCGATTAAGGCTTGGGGGAACTGGCGGGTTGCCTCTTCAAGGGGGCTTAGCGACCCTAATGACTTGTTTGTTCGGAATGGAAAAGGTCCTTATGCAACTCAGAAAAGACATGGGACTGAAGCGAGGAATCGCAGAGGGCGATTTGCTTCGTCTTACCGTGAATGACATTGATGATTACACCGGTAAGAACAGGCGTGATTGATTGGCCAATAGCAGTATCGCTTTTCAGTAGTCTTCCGATCCTTATGGCGGGGATCTTCTGCCGTTCGATGAGCTTGTAGACCGACGTCTTCGATACGCGCGAGTAGTCCGCGACCTGCGGCACGTCCATGAGACCGTCGGGCAGGTTGTGCGTTTCGGATGTCGAGGAGGCGGCAGATTCCCGTATCCCCGCCCCGGCATTCTCGCGGCTTTCGGCATCGCTATCCGATATTCCCCGATGAACAGGGAACGCGTCGCGCGGCATCCGGAGGATGTCGTCTTTCATGGGATGGCCTACCGTTCTTCCGTCTGGCATCTGGCGCCCTCGGGCCGCAACGAGGCCCAAGGAGTCTCATCCTTTCGACGGGGCAAGCAGAGAGATACCTGATGGGAGACGCGTGAGCAAAGCCACGCGGGGCGTTAGGTCACGCTAGGCCACGCTAGGTCATAGTTTGCTAACGGCCTAGCTATCGAGTGATGCTGGCTACCATGTGATGATGTTGTCGCGGCTGTGCTCCTCGCCATCGGCGTCACGCCAGCGAGTGGTGACTGTGAATTTCGAAGGGGATCCATCGGCGAAGAATACGGTCTGGTCGAAGCTTTCGCCGGGTTCCAGACGCTCGATTGGCTCCTTGTCTTGGTTATAGAAATAGGGGCCGCCGTCGCACGTAGTGGTCACGTCTGTCACAACCGTGCCGCCGACGTTTGAAATGCGAATGTGATGCTTCTTGAGACCGACCAATACATGACGCGCTTCGACTTTTGATGATGTTTTTGCAGCTGCATCTTCCCGGGCTTTTTGCAGCTACAACTCGCTTAGGTGTTTTTGAATTCGGCGAAGTTTCGCATTTTGCTCTTTATCGCTTTTGTCGAGACGGTAGCTTCTGTGAGAGGAAAAAACAGTAACGATAAGGCTCACAACAGAGATAACGATAGGCGCCCATGTGGCGGCAAACGAAAGATCCATACTCATTAAATCTTCCACCCTTTGAACGCCTTCTTGAGCTCTTTCGCTGCTGCTTCGAGGATTTCGTCTTTCATGTCATCGACGGCAGTATCAATAGACTCGGCATTCGCCTCTATGAGCTCCTTGCGAGTAAAGGCCCTTCCGCAGTGCGCACAGGTGAATGGCCAGCCATCGGTGTAATCTTCATCTTCTCCAGGCTGCTCCGATTCGAAATTCGTGCAACCGCAAGTTGGGCACGTGAGGCCAACCTCAATCGATAGATCATCCATTGTTGTCTCCTGTAGTACGTTGCAATGATGGCTCAGTTTTACCGTCTACATCAGACACGAATGCTCGCCGGACTAAGTAGGGCGTGAGAAGAATCGGTATGTAGTCACTTCGTTCGACTAAATGTGCGTTTCCGCAGTTCAACGCTGTCATTCTTCACTCGGAAATCGTCACTCTTGGGTCGGGGAGCGCCCCACCCCATTCGCGCCGTTTCCGCCCATGTAATCAGTTGCACGCAATTGAAACGTGTTTCCGCAGGTCAGGCCTGTCACTCTTCGATCGGGCGAAAATACTCTCCTCGGGTGCCTACAGAGCGTGTAGTCACTGCTGACTACAGGGTGACTACACGGTTTTCGAGATGGAAGAGTAGAGGGAATCCCAGTTCACCCGCCCCGCTGACTACATCAAAACGTGCCATGCAACGATTGAGTGGGAATAGAAAATTCCTTAGTTATGGGGGTGTAAATCGTTTTTGCGATAAATAACACCCCAATAAACCCGTAATTTGATATGCTGGCTCCAATGAAGATCGGAGCTAGTATGCGTTTATTCCCTCGTGAAAACTATCTGAAGAAGATCCGTGGCTTCTACCATGACGACGGGATGATCAAGGTCATCACCGGTGTTCGTCGCTGTGGAAAATCCTGCCTCATGCAGTGCATCGCCGAGGAGCTGAGGGCCGAAGGTGTCGATGATGACCACATCGTCTTTTTCGACCTAGATCGATACGGGTACCGATCCGTCAAAGCTCCAGAACAGCTCGAAGCCCTCATCGAGCCCCTGCTCGCTCTCTCGGGGATAAAGTACCTTTTCATCGACGAGGTGCAAAACGTCGAGGGTTTCGAAGACGTGCTCAACGGGTTTCGCACCGAAGGCGGCTTCTCCATCTTCATCACCGGGTCGAACTCCTATCTGCTTTCAGGCGAACTGGCCACGAAGCTAACCGGGCGCTACATCGAATTCGAGATGCAGACGCTGGACTTTGGCGAGTATTGCCAGATGAAGCGCTTCTTGGGGCTGCCCGTGAACCCGAACCTGGTCGCGGAATTCGATGCCTACATCCTCGAGGGAGGCTTCCCGAAGGCAATGGATTACCCCGGGCTCGCCGACAAGCGCGCTTACGTCGCGGCGGTAATCCAAGAGATCTTCGAAAAGGACATCCGCAGGCGCGTGAAGATCAAAAACGTTTCCGTATTCAACCAGGTGCGTGACTACGTCATCAACAACTTCGGCGCCACCACGTCGCTTGCGAACATTCAATCTGACCTCGAGAGCAAGCAGGGCGTGAAGGTCAAGCGCGAGACGCTCGCGCGATACCTCCAGATCCTCGAAGATGCGAAGATCCTCAGCAAGTGCGCCCGCTTCGATCTGAAGTCGCGAAAATCGCTACGGGGTGAGCAAAAGTACTACCTGGCGGACCTGAGCTTCTATTTCGTCCTCAACACCGACAACCGCATCAACTACGGGCCCGTCCTTGAGAACATCGTTTATCGTTACGCTTGCGCGCAGAGTTGCAAGGTCAGCGTCGGACGCATTGGAAAGTTGGAATGTGACTTCATTCTCAGAAACCCAGAGATGGGCTACGCATACGTTCAGGTCGCAATGACCATCATGGCTGACCAGTCCACCGAGGAGCGCGAATACCGCCCGTTCGAACAGATCAGAGATAACTACCCCAAGTATCTGTTGACGCGAAGCGATTCCATTCAGCAAAGGGACGGCATCGTCCATGCCAACATCCCCGAGTTCATGCAGGAAGGGAGGACCTTCTAAGGGTTTGTAGAGCTTCTCTACCCTGCCCTCCCTTGGTATATAACGTCCATGTTGCCATTGGTTACTGCTCGCAGTTTACCGTGACCCACACAATTGCCTCGAATGACCCGAAATACCGTGACCCAAATTTGACCACACGGAATTTCATCAATTTTTAAGACTGAATGTAAATAGAACAAGCCGGAACAAACTGCGACAAACCGGAACAGGCTGGAGACAATTTTCCCTATCGAGTGGGAGTGAGCCTTGTAGCGCCTTAAATTCGTGGGTTCCTTCTTGGCGTGTGATGAGCCAAGGAAGGATCTTTTTACGTATTCGCGACTACGGGGCTGAAACCAGGGCTAATGCCCGAAATCAACCGTTGAGTGACCAATAGGCTCAAGGGTGCACCTAGAAGCAAGAACGACGAGATACTGGGAGCTCAACCGACAGCGACGTTGGTTGAACCTTGGGCAAAGCTCGTTCCTACCGGCTTGTGATGGAAGGTGGTGCCTGGAATCGGTTTCATCGTCAAGGGGACCACTGATGAGACTGTTGAGCAAGAAGAACGTCGATAGTGTCGGAGACAAAGGCCAGCGTGAAGAAAAGAGCCCGCAATGGTGAACGAATACTCGATTCCCGACTTCGCGTTTGGCTTCAACTCTTCGCTATAAAACTATGACGACATCAAGCGCTATGGCCAGTTCAAGGCGATGGCTCAAGAAATCAGGCAAACCCTGCAAGGGTGATGTGCGAGGCCTCGTCGAAAATTCCGGCCAAGATGAACAGAATCGAAGGCGAATAAATCTGCGATCACGGCAGACTGGAGCGTGATCGGCACACCGGAGCGTGATCGGCACACTGGAGCCTGATCGGCGCGCCAACGTGGTAATTGCGTGAAACTCGGCACAAAGAGCGAAAGCTATTGAGGTGAAGGTCCGCGAATCCCTATCATTGATACTTGCGCCTTATTGTGCCCGAGGTGATCCGTATCCGCCCCGCTGTATCAGGCGCTGAGCGGGGTGGACGGAGTCAGATAATGGGCGAAGGCGTGTGTGCGCACCGAAAATGCAGGGAAGGATCCCCTTTGGCTGCCAGTAGCACTGCCAACCAGCCCAGGAACCGCATCTCATTCGCTAAGCTCGCCGAACCGCTTCAGGCCCCGAACCTTCTGGGTTTGCAGGTCGAGAGCTTCGATTGGTTGCTGGGCAACGACGCGTGGAAGGCTCGCGTCGAAGCCGCTAAGGCGGAAGGCCGTAACGACGTCCCCGACGTCTCCGGTCTTGAAGAAATCTTCGAAGAAGTTTCGCCGATTGAGGACTTGGGCAAGACCATGTCCCTTACGTTCAGGGAATGCCAGCTCGAACGACCGAAGTACTCGATCGAAGAAGCAAAGACCAAGGACTACACATACTCTGCACCGATGTATGTGACCGCGGAGTTCATGAACAACGAGACCCTTGAGATCAAGCGTCAGACCGTGTTCATGGGCGATTTCCCGCTCATGACCCCGCGTGGCACCTTTATCATCAATGGCACTGAGCGTGTTGTCGTCTCGCAGCTCGTCCGTTCCCCGGGCGTCTACTTCGAGCGCGTTTCCGAGCGTTCCACCGACCGTGAAACGTTCAACGCAAAGGTCATTCCTAGTCGCGGCGCATGGCTCGAATTTGAAATCGACAAGCGCGATTCTGTCGGCGTTCGTATTGACCGCAAGCGCAAGCAACCTGTTACCCACTTCCTCAAGGCAATCGGCATGACCGAATCTGAGATTCGTGAAGAGTTTGCCGAATACCCGGTGCTCCTCGAGACCCTCGAGAAGGACACCGTCAAGACCCAGGAAGAAGCCCTCGTCGACATCTACCGCAAGCTCCGCCCCGGCGAGCCCGCAAACGTCGAATCGGCACGCACCCTGCTGAACAACTTCTACTTCGACTCGAAGCGCTACGACCTGGCAAAGGTCGGTCGCTACAAGATCAACAAGAAGCTCGGCACCGACGCAGATCCGAAGGCTTCGACTCTCTCCATCGATGACGTCGTTGCAACCGTGAAGTACATGCTCGCTCTGCACAAGGGTGAGAAGACCTTCCTCGGCACCCGCAACGGTGGCGAGGTTGTCGAACTCCGTGTTGAAGCGGACGACATCGATCACTTTGGTAACCGTCGCATTCGCGCAGTTGGCGAGCTTATTCAGGCGCAGGTTCGCGCAGGTCTGTCCCGCATGGAGCGCACCGTCCGCGAACGCATGACGACCCAGGAAGCCGACTCGATTACTCCTCAGTCGCTGATCAACATTCGCCCGGTTGTTGCAGCGATCAAGGAATTCTTTGGCACCTCCCAGCTGTCACAGTTCATGGATCAAAACAACCCGCTTGCAGGTCTGACGCACAAGCGTCGTCTGTCGGCTCTTGGCCCCGGCGGTCTGTCCCGTGAACGCGCAGGCATGGAAGTTCGTGACGTCCACCCGTCGCACTACGGTCGTATGTGCCCGATCGAATCTCCTGAAGGCCCGAACATTGGTCTGATCGGCTCGCTCGCAACCTTCGGTCGCATCAACCCCTTCGGTTTCGTTGAGACCCCGTACCGCGTTGTTCGCAACGGAAAGGTCACCGACGAGGTCGAATACCTGACCGCAGACGACGAAATCGGTCACTATATTGCACAGGCCTCGTCCCGTCTGAACGATGACGGCACATTCGCAGAAGACCATGTCCTCTGTCGTGTCGCCGGCGAAGATCCGACGCTGATCCTGCGCGACCGAGTTGACTACATGGACGTGTCCGCACGGCAGATGGTGTCTGTTGCAGCAGCGTTCATTCCGTTCCTCGAGCACGACGACGCAAACCGCGCACTCATGGGCGCGAACATGCAGCGTCAGGCAGTGCCGTTGCTGACCACCGAAGCGCCGCTGGTCGGTACCGGTATGGAACGCCGTGCAGCACAGGACTCCGGTGAAATGATCATCGCCGCCCACGCTGGTGTTGTTTCCGAAGTTTCGGCAGACATGATCATCGTCTCCACGGACGAAGGCGGTCGCGACACCTACCGTCTTGAAAAGTTCGAACGTTCGAACCCGGGCAACTGCACCAACCAGCGTGTCATCGTCGACGAAGGCGACCGCGTTGAGGCCGGCTCCGTCTTAGCTGATGGTCCGGCAACCGACAATGGTGAAGTCGCACTTGGCAAGAACCTGCTCGTCGCCTACATGTCGTGGGAAGGCCTCAACTACGAAGACGCGATCATCCTGTCGCGTCGCGTCGTTGAAGAGGACGTCCTCACCTCGATCCATATCGAGGAATACGAGGTCGACGCCCGCGAAACCAAGCTCGGCGAAGAAGAAATCACCCGCGATATCCCGAACGTCTCCGAAGAGTCACTCGCTGACCTCGACGAGCGTGGCATTATCCGTATTGGTGCCGAGGTAACCGCTGGCGACGTTCTCGTTGGCAAGGTCACCCCGAAGGGTGAAACTGAGCTCACCTCCGAAGAACGCCTTCTGCGCGCAATCTTCGGTGAGAAAGCCCGCGAGGTTCGCGATACCTCCCTGCGTGTTCCTCACGGCCAGGAAGGCATCGTCATCGGCGTCCGCGAATTCAACGACGAAGAAGACGAACTCAACCCTGGCGTTCGACAGACCGTTCGCGTCTACGTCGCCCAGCGTCGCAAGATCACCATTGGTGACAAGATGGCAGGCCGCCACGGTAACAAGGGCGTTGTCTCCAAGATTCTGCCGGTCGAGGACATGCCGTTCCTCGAAGACGGAACCCCGGTTGACATCATCCTCAACCCGCTTGGTGTCCCCGGTCGTATGAACGTCGGCCAGGTGCTCGAATACCACCTCGGCTGGCTCGCTCACCAAGGCTGGGATGCTTCCAAGGCTGTCGAGGCCGGCGAAGCATGGACCCGTCACCTCCCGGCTGACGGCATCACCACCGAACCTGAGACTCTCGTGGCAACCCCCGTGTTCGACGGTCTTGAAGCCGACGAACTTGCAGGCCTGCTGCGTAACGTGAACCCGAACCGCGACGGCAACCGTCTGACGAACGAGCAAGGCAAGGCCCGCCTGTTCGACGGTCGTTCCGGTGAACCGTTCCCGTATCCGATCGCAGTGGGTTACACCTACATGCTCAAGCTCCACCACCTGGTTGACGACAAGATTCACGCCCGTTCAACCGGCCCGTACTCGATGATCACGCAGCAGCCGCTGGGCGGTAAAGCCCAGTTCGGTGGCCAGCGTTTCGGTGAGATGGAAGTGTGGGCGCTCGAAGCTTACGGTGCAGCCTACGCGCTCCAGGAACTCCTCACGATCAAGTCTGATGACACGACCGGTCGTGTGAAGGTCTACGAAGCGATCGTCAAGGGCGAAGACATTCCTGAGCCCGGTATCCCTGAGTCCTTCCGAGTCCTCATCCAGGAAATGCGCTCGCTGTGCCTGAACGTCGAAGCTCTCGACGCGGCCGGCAACGCCATCGACCTGCGTGACCAGGAAGAAGACTTCAACGCGCGCGAAGACCTCGGCATCACGCTTGATGCCCGTCCGAACGCTGCGGCGACCATCGACGCGATCTGATAGGGAGAGATGACTTTGCTGGACGCCAAAACGTTCGACAGCCTGAAGATCACCCTGGCCACAAGCGATGACATCGCTTCGTGGTCACACGGTGAAGTCAAGAAGCCGGAGACCATCAACTACCGCACGCTCAAGCCTGAGCGCGACGGCCTGTTCGGTGAACAGATCTTCGGCCCCACACGCGACTGGGAATGTGCGTGTGGCAAGTACAAGCGTGTCCGTTACAAGGGCATCGTGTGTGAAAAGTGTGGCGTCGAGGTCACGCGCTCTAAGGTTCGCCGTGAGCGCATGGGCCACATCGACCTGGCCGCACCGGTCACCCACATCTGGTACTTCAAGGGCGTGCCCTCGCGCCTCGGTTACGTGCTGAACCTCGCTCCGAAGGACCTCGAAAAGGTCATTTACTTCGCCGCATACATGGTCACCGAAATCGACGAAAAGGGTCGCGACGAGGACCTCATGGATCTGCGCGCTGAACTCGAGATTCAGAAGAAGCAGATGGAAGACCGCCGTGACGACGCCATCAACCAGGCAGCCGAGAAGCTTGAAGCTGACCTCGCTGCTCTCGAAGCCGATGGTGCCTCCGCCGCGGAACGCGAAAAGCTCCGCAAGAGCGCCGAGAAGGACATGACGCGCCTTCGTAAGCACTTCGACGGTGACATCGACGGTCTTGAAGTCGTGTGGGAAAACTTCACGAACCTGAAGGTCGGTGCCCTGATCGGTGACGAGCGCCTCTACCGCGCGATGGTCGCCCGCTACGGCACCTACTTCAAGGGCGACATGGGCGCAGCTGCCATCCAGAAGCGCCTGGAAACCTTCGATCTTGAAGCCGAAGTCGAATCCCTCCGTCAGACCATTGCGTCTGACTCGGGGCCTCGTAAGGCACGTGCCATCAAGCGCCTGAAGGTCATCAACGCCTTCATCGCAACCGGCAACTCGCCGGCATCGATGGTTCTGACCAAGATTCCGGTTATTCCGCCGGACCTGCGCCCGATGGTTCAGTTGGACGGTGGCCGCTTCGCGACCTCCGACCTCAACGACCTGTACCGTCGAGTGATCAACCGCAACACCCGACTCAAGCGACTGCTTGAACTGGGTGCGCCGGACGTCATCGTCGCGAACGAAAAGCGCATGTTGCAGGAATCTGTGGACGCGCTCTTCGATAACGGTCGCCGTGGTCGCCCCGTTGCAGGCCCGGGCAACCGCCCGCTGAAGTCGATCTCTGACATGCTCAAGGGCAAGCAGGGTCGCTTCCGTCAGAACCTGCTCGGTAAGCGCGTTGACTACTCTGGCCGTTCGGTCATCGTCGTCGGCCCGCAGCTGAAGCTCCACCAGTGTGGTCTGCCCAAGCAGATGGCACTCGAGCTCTTCAAGCCCTTCGTCATGAAGCGCCTCGTTGAGAAGAACTACGCGCAGAACGTCAAGGCAGCGAAGCGCAAGGTTGAGCGTCAGCGCCCCGAGGTGTGGGACGTCCTCGACGACGTTATCCGCGAGCACCCCGTGTTACTGAACCGTGCACCTACCCTTCACCGTCTGGGTATCCAGGCGTTCGAGCCTCAGCTCATTGAAGGTAAAGCCATTCAGCTGCACCCGCTCGCCTGTGGCGCGTTCAACGCTGACTTCGATGGTGACCAGATGGCAGTCCACCTGCCGCTGGGTGCCGAGGCTCAGGCTGAAGCACGTATCCTCATGCTGTCGACGAACAACATTCTGAAGCCGTCCGACGGTCGCCCCGTTGCGATGCCGTCACAGGACATGATTATTGGTCTGTTCCACCTGACTTCGGAACCGGATTCGACGATCGAAGTTGCCAAGGATTCTGCCGGCAACCCCATCGTTCCGTCGTTCTCCAGTGCCGCTGAAGCGCTTATGGCGTTCGACATGGGTCTGCTTGACCTCAACGCGAAGGCTCTCATTCGCTTCGACGGCATCGTTCCGCCGGTCGATTGGGAAGCACCTGAAGGTTGGGAACCGGGCGACGATGTTCTGCTCGAAACCAGCCTCGGTCGCGCGATCTTCAACGAGCTGCTACCGGTTGATTACCCGTTCGTCAACGAGGTCGTCGGCAAGAAGCAACTCGGTCAGATCGTCAACACCCTGACCCAGCGTTACCCGAACGTTCTGGTTGCAGAATGCCTCGATGCCCTGAAGTCGGCCGGCTTCCACTGGTCGACCTGGTCGGGTATCACGATCGCGTTCTCCGACATCCAGGCGTCGCCGCGCAAGGAAGAAATTCTTGCTGAATACGAGGCTCGCGCAGCCAAGATTCAGGAAGACTTCGACGCCGGCTTCATCCTCGAAGAAAACCGCTACAAGGACCTCGTTGACCTTTGGCTTGAATGCACCCAGAAGGTTGCAGACGACATGCGTGGTAACTTCGACGAGCGCAACACCGTGTACCGCATGGTCAACTCGGGCGCGCGTGGTAACTGGTCGCAGGTCCAGCAGATTGCAGGTATGCGTGGTCTGGTGTCCGACCCGAAGCAGAAGCTCATTGAGCGTCCGATCAAGGCGAACTACCGCGAAGGCTTGACCGTTCTCGAGTACTTCATCGCAACGCACGGTGCTCGTAAGGGTCTTGCTGATACGGCACTTCGTACCGCAGAGTCTGGCTACCTGACTCGTCGTCTGGTTGACGTCTCACAGGACGTGATCGTTCGCGAAGAGGATTGCGGCACCCGCCAGGGCGTCAAGATTAAGATCGCAAAGAAGGTTGACGGCGTGTGGGAGGCTCTCGAAACGGTTGAGACCACCGCATATGCGCGTAACCTTGCGCGCGATGCTGTGAACGAAGCCGGCGAGGTCGTCATGCCCGCAGGCACCGACCTTGGTGACGATGAGCTCATCGCACTTGCGCAAGCAGGCGTTGAAGAGATCACCTGCCGTTCCGTCCTCACCTGTGAATCGCAGGTCGGCACCTGTGCTGCCTGCTACGGTCGCTCGTTGGCCACCGGCAAGCAGGTCGATATTGGTGAAGCAGTTGGCATTATCGCCGCTCAGTCGATTGGTGAGCCCGGTACCCAGCTCACGATGCGTACCTTCCACACCGGTGGTGCCGCATCGGCAGCTGATATTACCCAGGGTCTGCCCCGCGTTCAGGAACTCTTCGAGGCTCGTACTCCGAAGATGGAAGCAAAGATGAGCGAGGCCGCTGGTCGCGTTCACATTGACGACGAGGATCCGTCGGTTCGTCGCATCATCATCACTCGGGATGACGCGAAGGAAGATGACGTTATTGAGGTCTCGCGTCGTCAGGAGCTTCTTGTTGCTGAAGGCGAGCATGTCGAGGCGGGTAAACCTCTGACTGAGGGGCAGCTTGATCCGAAGGAAATCGTTCGCATCATGGGTCGCTCCGTCGCCCAGAAGCAGCTTGTTGACGAGGTCCAGAAGGTCTACCGCGATCAGGGCGTCGGTATCCACGCGAAGCACATTGAGGTCATCGTTCGCCAGATGTTGCGTCGAATTACCATCCTTGAGCCCGGTGATACGACTTTCATGCCCGGCGAGCTTGTTGACCGCATGGCTTACCTGGCGCAGAACCGTAAGGTTGCTGCCGAGGGCGGGCAGCCTGCTTCCGGTCGTCAGATGCTTATGGGTATCACGAAGGCGTCGCTGGCAACCGACTCGTGGCTGTCGGCGGCATCCTTCCAGGAGACGACGAAGGTTCTCACCGAGGCAGCGATGAACGGCAAGTCCGATTCGCTCGTTGGCCTTAAGGAGAACGTTATTCTCGGTAAGCTCATCCCGGCTGGTACTGGCTTGTCGCGTTACAACCGAGTCACCGTTGAGCCCACTGCGGAAGCACTTGCTGCTTCGAACTACACGCAGATGGACTTCCAAGATGGTGGAGTTTCCGAGGACTTCCTCGATGCTCTTGGTGCGATCGACTTCGGTATGTCGTTCCGCGAGTAGTAGTTGCTCTTTAGTCAGGCAATGACTGGCTAAATACGAGGCGTGGCGCTCGATGCGATT
>ERZ1034876.798-NODE-798-length-15434-cov-10.872293_pt1 | contig 15434 bp, 11 predicted proteins | sample MGYA00520698_ERZ1034876 | MGnify/ENA primary metagenome ERZ1034876 (study PRJEB33766, sample SAMN09781723) | gut metagenome | biome: gut microbiome | host: Homo sapiens | place: Madagascar | study: EMG produced TPA metagenomics assembly of the PRJNA485056 data...
CACGGAAAATTTCCAAAATCAGCATCGTGCGGTCCAGCACTTCCACCTGCAAAGCGGCGGACAGGTTGCGGATCTGGCTGCCGGTGAGTTCGCCGTCAAAAATAGCTGCCGCAGCGTTCAAATTTTGGCAGACAAGCCGCGCTTCGACCACCTTGCCCTCCCCCAGCAGGGTGGCGGCTTCGGGGGTGGAGCGTTTCTGCGTAACCTCGGCCACGGCCTCCATGCCGTTGGCGTCAGCCAGCGCCCGCAGCTCGTCCAGGCTGCGGGTCATATCGTACTTGCCCTGGTCCAGCGCCAGCAGCACGACGGGCAGTTTCTCGCCGTCCTGCTGTTTCTGGGCCGTAGTGCCAAAGTCCAAATCGATCGTATTCTCGCTCATAGATCCTCTTTTACCAGGTGGTAGGCGCGGCAGGGCACCGCCGTGCCGTCAAATTTGTGGTCGATCACATCGTGGTCGTAAACGAAACCGGCTTTTTGCAGCACCGCGCTGCTGGCCACATTCTCGTTGGCATGGATGGCCGCCAGCCAGGGGGCGTCCACCGTGTTGAACCAGTAGTCCCGCACGGCGCAGAGGGCCTCGGTCATATAGCCGTTGTTCCACCACTTGCGGCCCAGCGCGTAGCCCGCCTCCCAGGCGGAGCCCAGAATTTCGGTGTTCAGGTGCCAGCCGGTCTTCAGCTCCGGCGCGGGGAACAGGCTGATGGTGCCCATCAGCACGCCGCTGCGCTTATTTTCCACGCCCCACTGGTAAAAGGTGGGCTCCACGTAGTGCTTTTCCCACTCGTTCAGGATTTCGGCGGTTTCGGCCCAGCTGCGGTGGGCGTTCCAGCGCAGATACCTGGTCACCTCGGGGTCGCTGGCCCAGTTGTTGAACATCATCTCGCTGTCATCCATGGTCAACCGCCGCAGCAGCAGCCGCCCGGTCTCCAATTCCTGTGTGCCGCAATGTTTCATGGTTTTCCTCACTTCTTTAACAGGCCGCGCAGGATGCCCAGCCCCATATTCCACAGTTTGAGCAGTTGGGCGCGGTAGAGGGTGCAGTAGATGAACAGCACCGCGCCGGTAAGCACGAATTTCAGGACAAAATGCTGCCACAGCAGCGTGCCGGCCGCCGTGACGGCGAACGCCAACAGAAAGCCGGAGATGGTCTTGGCAAAGCTGGGGATGGTGCGGTAGTACATCTGCCCGGTAACGCTGCGGTACAAAAACGCCAGACCGTTGCTGGCGGCCAGCGCAAAGGCCGCGCCGGTCATGCCAAAGCGGGGCACGAAGGCCGCGCACAGCCCCAAATTAGACAGCGCCCCGATGCCAATGCCAATGGTATCATGCCAGGGTTTGCGGGCGATGGAGTTGCCGTAGACGGTGCCCTCGCACAAAATGTTGAACACCACCGCCAGCATCAGCAGCGGGAAGATGGTCAGGCACTCTTTTTTGTTGGGGAAGATGAGGAATACGATGTCTTCAAACATCACCAGCACGCAGAAAAAGCCGAAGATCAGCAGGTTCAGCACGTCGTGCACGCGGCCGATGCGCTCCTGTTCCTCGCGGTAGTGGGCGTACACATAGGGGCCCCAGTAGGTGGAAAAGCCCGCCTGGATAGCGGTGACCAGCTGCGCCAGGCTGTAGCCGAAGGCAAAGAGTCCCTGGGCGCTTTCGCCGCGCTCGTTGCCCACAAAGGACAGGCAGATGCCGCTGGACAGGCTGAACAGAATCTGCGCCGGGGCCAGCGCGATGCCATAAGGCACAGCCACCTTGGCGATACCGCCGAATTTTTCGGCAGGCAGCGGACTGAAGAAGGCGCTGCGGTACTTATACCCAAACGCGATGACCACCACGCCGAAGCTGATGATGGCCGCCATGGCCAGCAGGTAGACGTTGGAGGTGAAGAAGCCGGGCAGCAGGTAGATGAGGTTGAAGCACCCCTGCATCCACAGCGTCTCGGCGGTGTAGGCTTTCAGGTCGTTTTCCAGCCGCAGCAGCACGTTCAGGTAGCGCACCAGCATGTACAGCGCGGCGTTCACGAACAGCAGCGGCACCAGCCCCTGGCCGTCAGCGCCAAAGCCGAAGGCCACCGCCATGGGCCGGGCGGCGAACAGGCTGCACACAGCCCCCAGCACCAGCATGAACACCACCGACATCCGGGTGCAGGCGGCAAACAGCTGGCGGGGTTCGGCCCCGGCGGGCGGCTCATGGTAAAAGCGCAGCAGGGTCTGATCCAAGCCCAGGATGCCAAGGTTCATGACGGTAGCGGTGTAGGTCATAAAGGTGACCGGCGCGCCCAGCACCTCGGCAGGCAGCAGGCCCTTGACGATGAGCGCCAGGCCGGTTATAGCAAAACCCAGGTAGGTGGCCACCGAGTATTTCATTACGTTGCCGGCAAAGGATTCCCCGGCGGATTTTTTCTCTGGCATGATTCGAGGTCCTTTCCCTCCTTCTTTGAAAAGAAGGAAGCGAAGAAACTTTTATACTTATTTCACGTAGGGCCGGATGCGGGCCGTCATAGCTTCCACCTGCTCGGGCGTCACATGGGCTTTATCCACATAACCGTAGATGCGCTGGGCGAAATTGGCCAGCGGCGGGCAGAAGGCGAACACCTTTTTCGGCTCCCAGCCGCGGCGGTACAAAAAGTGTACGCCCGCCAGTGCACAGAATTTCAGCAGGTTAAAGTGGGGGGTAAAGCCCTCGCCCATCGGCTCGTCCCGGGGGGGATTTTTGTAGACATCCTCCAGCAGATCGGCCATGCGGATGTAGGCCGGCGTCTCGCTGGGGTCGAAGTAGCCCTCGATGACTTCGCGCGCAATGGGGAACGGCGGGTCGTCCTGCTGCATGGCGGCGGCAAAGTCCGCGTAAGTGGTGATATAGCGGGCGTCCTTGTAGATGACCGGGTCATACTCGTGCTCAATGGGCACAGGGCGCAGGATGTGGCAGCTTTTGCCCGCCATGTACACCTCGGCGATAGCGGTGCTCATCCAGATGGAGATGGAGTCCGCTGCCACGATCCACTGCTTGACCGAATCGGCAAAGATCACGTGGAAGTTGGGGCATTTCCTGGCCAGTTCTTCCAGCGCGGGGCTGTTCCACTCACTGGGGTGGCGGCGGTAGACAAGCTCTACCTCCGGGTGGGCGGTGAGGTACTGTTCAAACCAGCTCAGCGTTTCTTTCATCGATACACGGTTTGTTTTGGCAAAGCCGGTAAAGTCGGTGCCCGCCATTCTGGAAAGCTCGGCCACCTCGTCGTCGTTCATGCTGGCGTAGCCGAAGCTGGAAATATACAGGTGCAGCTGCTTGTCCGGGTCCAGGCCGAACTCTTTGCACAAGGTCTGTTTGTCTTTAAAGTAGCCGTCAAACTCCGGCCGCAGAAAGTCCATCATGACTGCGCCGGTGACAGGCGTGTTTTTGGCGTCCATGCCGTGGGCCTGCAGGCGGGCGGCGGTGCGCTTGCCCCAGCAGGTCTGCACGCAGCGCTTGGCGTTGCCGTTCATGTTGAACCAATCGCCCTCCTCCTGCGTATCGGAAAGCATCTGCTCCCAATGCAGGTTGACGATCTTGTTGCATTTGCCGATGTTGTTGTAGACGTGGCTGTTGATGGCCTCGTTATCATACATGCAGCTGGCGACCAGCACTTCCGGCTTGTCTTTGCCGAAAAGCCGCAGGTGCTTGGGGTCCAGCAGCTGGCGAATCTCGGCGGTATAGCCGCGGCGCTCCAACTCCAGCTTGAGCAGCAGGTCGCTCTCATATTCGCGCACAGTGTGCTCGTACAAAATTAAGAAGTCTAAAGCCATGGTTTGCCTCGTTGTAGATTTTATTGCCAATTTACTTCGGCCCCCTCTGGGAGGTGGCTCCCGCATAGGCGGATGGGGGAGAGAGCCTGATCACCAATGCTTCGGATACCGGTAATGCTCTCTCCCTCCGCCCCTTCGGGGTACCTTCCTCCCAGAGGGAGGCTCTTTAACAGTCTACTTATTTACCCTATATCCGTAAAAAGTTCTTCTGTCCAGTCCGGCAGGCCATACTTTTCATCCAGGTGGAAGCCATCAAAGAACTGCGTATCATCGTCTGTAATGCAGCTGCCGTTCCACTCGTAATCCAGCAGGGTGCAGCCGGTCTCGGCGGCGATGGCGTGCAGTTCGGGCAAGACCTCCTCCTGCATGGCCCCGGTAATGCCGAATGGATCGCACACCTCGGTGCGCACATTCTCGGCCATGGGCGGCAGTACGATGGTCAGGGCGATGCCTTCGTTCTGGCAGCGGGCGGCCAGCTCGGCCAGGCGGGTCAGCTGGGCTTCGTTCAGCGTCCAGCTGCGGCACTTGGGGGTGATGGTGGCCGGGTAATCGTATAGTTTGCGGTGCAGCGGCAGGGTAGTGCCGTCGTCCGCCAGACAGTCTGCGGCGGTCCAATCGCCAGATTCAATGGTATCCGGCGTGCCCTTCAGGGTGTCCATCGCCACGGTCAGGGCGTTGACGTTGTATTCGAGATTCAGGCAGTAGGCCAGAGGGTTGTTCAGTGTCTCCTCCAACGCCTGGAAGCGGTCGGTGTTGTACCCGGCGTTGAGGGTGTAGAACGAGACTTCCACCAGCAGGCTGTCCACCCGGTTGCCGGAATCCAGCACGTAATCGGCCAGGTCCAATGTTTCTTTTAACGATGCACCGCCGAAAGCCAGATTTTGCCACGCCTTGCCGCTGACCTGCTCGACCCGGGCCATATCAAAGTGGGCCAGGCGGCTGTCGCCCAGGATCAGGTTGGTGCCCGGCTCCTGCTGGTAGGCCCGCACCCGGGCCACCGGCTGGCTGGAGGTAGCGGAGGCTTTCAGCCCAAAGTAGTTGTTCGGCTCAAACGCCGCAAAAAACACGAACCACACCACGACCGGGATGCAGAGCAGCGCCAGTTTTTTCAGGATATTTTTCATTGGGCGAAAACCTCCTTTCTTTTTAAACCGTCAGCATCGGCGGACATGCGCCGACGATGCTGACACCTCTTGAGCAAAAAAGTGCATTTTTGTGTCGTCAGGCGTGAAAATGTGCTTTTTGCAACGGGTGAATCCAAAGGAGGAGTGCAGGAGCGTGGCGCAGCCACAAGCGATGAACCCCTTCTTTGAGCGCAAAGCGCGTTAAAAGTTTGCATACATGCCAAACCCGGATGCCCCGCCAAAGCCGCCGTTTTGCATGATATAACCTACCAGCAACCAAATTACTAATACGTAGTAAATCCCCCAGCGGTGCTTTTCGTTGGCCAGGCAAATTTCGGACGGCTTATTTTTATAGGTAAAGGCGCGGCGGGCGTCAAGGGCAAAGCCCAAGGCCAGCGTAACCACCACAAAGGCGTAGTAGGCCGCCACCATGATGGTGTTGGCGTAGAACCCGTTGTAGGCCGCGCCGTACAGCTCGGCCCCAAAGCGGGCCGGGGACCAGCCGGTGAACCAGCCGCCCAGATAGGCGAAGGCATCCCCCGCCGTTAAGCCCGCACCGGACATGCCCACGCAGAAGAACACCATGCTGATGGTCCACAGCGCAAACACACCCGCACGCTTGGCCCACAGGGTTTTAGCCGGGGCTTTCTTTTTGGGCTTGCCGAAGCGGCGGTGCATCAGTTCCTCACCCAGGCGGTAGCAGGCCTGCAGCAGGCCCCAAATAACAAAGGGCAGCGTGTTGCCATGCCAGAAGCCGGAGACAAAAAACACCGTGAACACGCAGAATTCTGCAGGAAGACGCTGGATCTTTCCGCCCGTCAGGCCCGAGACATCGGCCCAGGCCAGCGGCATAAACAGGTAGTCCTGCAGCCAGGAGGAAAAGCTGATGTGCCAGCGGCTCCAGAAACCGGAAAAGTTGGTGGCAAAAAACGGGGTCTTGAAGTTTTCGGGCAGATTCAGCCCCAGCAGCAGGCCCACAGCCCGCGCCACTTCAGAGTAACCGGAGAAGTTAAAATACAGCTGGAACGTGTAAAAAATTGCTGCCAGGATCAGCATCGGCCCGCCGTAGCTGCGGTAGTTGGGGAACACCTCATCCACCACCAGGCCCAGCACATCGCTGATGGCCACCATTTTAAACAGGCCCAGCGCCAGCAGCCGCAGGCCGCGCACCGTGCGGGCGGCGTCAAAGCGATGCTCCTGCTTGAGCTGCGGCAGCAGGTCCCCGGCGCGGCAGATGGGGCCTTGGGTGATGGTGGCGAAAAAGTTGAGATAAAGCACACAATCGATGAAGTTGGTCTCGACCTCGCAATCGCCGCGGGCAGCGTCGATCAGGTAGCTGATGGCCGCGAAGCTGTAAAAGCTGATGCCCAGCGGCATGGCCACAGCCTGCCAACCGCCATCGGCGGCAAAAGCGCCGTTATATTTAAAGAAAGCCAAAATTACCAACAGGCCGATCACGCCCACCCGCAGCGCCGCTGTTTTGTGCCGCTGCATCGCCCGGCCGCAGGCGTAGGTACACGCGGCAATGGCGATAGTGACAGGCAGCATGGCGGGCATGGCCTTGGCGTAAAAGTACCAGCTGGCCGCCAGCAGAAACGGATTCTGCCAGCGCTGCGGCAGGTGCAGGTACACCGCAGCCACGATCAGCAAAAAGCCGAAAAAGCCAATGCTTTGTAGGCTCATACGGCACACCTCCCCAGAATAGTGATTGTAACATCTTATTATACACAATTCAGGGGCAGGGTGCAAGCCTTGCTAAGCGTGTTATACTATAATTATAGGCAGGGGCGTACAGTGTACGCCCGTGGGCCGATGCAAGCGGCCCTTACAACCTCTGGCAAAGGAGCTATGCTATGACCTGGTCCGATGGAAAATGCAGGTGCCGTTGGGCGAACCCTGGCAACCCGCGGTATATCCGCTACCACGACGAAGAATGGGGCGTGCCGGTGCACGACGACCGCAGGCTGTTTGAAATGCTCATTTTAGAGGGCTTCCAGGCTGGGCTTTCGTGGGAGTGCGTGCTGAACAAGCAGGAGGCTTTCCGCCGGGCGTTCGACGATTTCGATTGGGACAAAGTCGCCGCCTACGATGAGGCCAGGCAGGCCGCGCTGTACGCCGACCCCGGCATCATCCGCAACCGGCGCAAAATTGCGGCGGCCGTAGGCAACGCCGCTGCGTTTGCCGCCATCCGGCAGGAGTTTGGCAGCTTCGATAGCTACCTTTGGCAGTGGACCGGCGGCAAAACGCTGGTGGAGTGCGGGCCGACCACCTCTCCCCTGTCCGACGCCATCTCGAAAGATTTGAAAAAGCGCGGCATGAAGTTTGTCGGCTCCACGATCATTTACGCCTATTTGCAGGCCGTGGGCGTGCTGTATGCCCACGAGCCGGGCTGCTTTTTGGAGAAAAAATGCCCCTAGTGGCCCCTAAATGTTGGCAAGTTTTGCACCTTTCCCCCATAGATTTTCTGTGCTACAATAAGAGCAAAGATAGAGGCGTATGCACCGAATTTTGCATCATGGAAAGGGACCCCGCATGTTTGAATCGCACATTTTTGCACGCAGTACCGCACATTTCGCCGTGCTGTACTGGGATAAGCCCGCAGCCGCCAAGGCCGGGGCGCAATATACCGTTTACCTGGACGGCCAGCCCGTGGCCACCTGCGGCCGCACCCACTTTACCCTGACCGACCTGCGCAGCCAGAGCGACTACCAGGCCGACGTGTTTTTCGGCCATCAGTGCGTGGGCAGCTGCGTATTCCGCACCACACCGGTCAAGAACCGACTCGATGTGACCGAGGCACCGTTCTGGGCCAAGGGCGACGGCAAAACCAAAAATACCGCCGCTTTGCAGCGTGCCATCGACGCCTGCGGTGCCGGGGATGCCGTGTACATTCCCGCCGGCATCTACCTGACCGGCGCGCTGCGGCTGCACAGCAACATGGAGCTGTACCTGGACGAGGGCGCCATCTTGCAGGGCACCGCCGAGATCGTTGACTACCAGCCCCGCATCCCCAGCCGGTTTGAGGGCACCGAGATGCGCTGCTACTCAAGCCTTTTGAACCTGGGCACGCTGGACCACGCCGCCGGGCCGAACTGCGAAAACGTGGTCATCCGCGGCAAGGGCACCATTGCCAGCGGCGGCCGCGAATTGGCTGAGAAGATCATCGCCGACGAGCAGGAGCACCTGAAGGACTACCTGGCCGAGCACGCCGCCCTGGTGGCCGAGTGCGAGAACGAGCGGACCATCCCCGGCCGGGTGCGGCCGCGGCTGATCAACATGAGCAACTGCCGCAATGTGTGGGTACACGGCCTGACGCTGAAAAACGGCGCCAGCTGGAACCAGCACATGATCTACAGCGACAACATCACTACCGACCACTGCCGCTTTGTATCCGAGGGCGTGTGGAACGGCGACGGCTGGGACCCGGACTCCAGCACCAACTGCACGCTGTTTGCCTGCGAGTTTGCCACCGGCGGCGACGCTGTGGCCATCAAGTCCGGCAAAAATCCCGAGGGCAACAAAATCGGCCGCCCCAGCGCTCATATTTATGTGTTCGATTGCCGCAGCACCGCCGGGCACGGCATCTGCCTGGGCAGCGAGATGAGCGGCGGCATCGAGGATGTGCAAATTTGGGATTGCGACCTGACCAACAGCTGGTCGGGCATTGAGATCAAGGCCACGCCCAAGCGCGGCGGCTATGTGCGCGGCGTGTCGGTGCGGGACTGCACCGCCTCCCGCCTGCTGGTACACGCCGTGCCCTACAACGACGACGGCGAAGCGGCCCCCCGCCAGCCGGTGTTCAGCCATTTGAGCTTTGAGCGGTTGACCCTGACCGGCCGCGGCCTGCGGGACGGCAGCTTTGAGAACGTGGAGCCAATTGAGCTGGCAGGCTTTGACGCCCCCGGCCACGAGCTGCGGGACGTGGTGCTGGACGGCATCACCGTGGAGAACGAGACCGGCACCATGACCCTGCCGGTGCAGTACTGCCGCGGGCTGACCATCCGGGATTTGACCTGCACAGCCCGCAAATAACCTTAGCAAAACGGTGGAAGTGTTTTCGTGTTCTCGTTTCCGCCTACAAAATAAAACGTATCAAGGAGGTTTATTATGGAACTTTCTGAACTGACTGCCCAGGCCCGCAAGGCCACCGAAGAATTACTGGAAGCCGCCCATCTGGAGACCGGCGATGTTTTCGTCGTCGGCTGCTCCAGCAGCGAGATTCGCGGCGGGCGCATCGGCCATGATTCCAGCATGGAGGTTGCCGCCGCTGTGCTGGCGGGCGTGCTGCCTCCGCTGCAGGAGCAGGGCGTCTACCTGGCCGCCCAGTGCTGCGAGCATCTGAACCGCTCGATCGTCATTGAACGCGAAGCCGCCAAAAAGTACGGCTATCAGATCGTGGCTGCCGTGCCGCAGCCCCACGCGGGCGGCAGCTGGGCCACCAACTGCTGGCGCACCTTTAAGGACCCTGTGCTGGTGGAGGAAGTCAAGGCCGCCGCCGGTATGGACATCGGCGGTACGCTGATCGGCATGCACCTGCGCCGGGTAGCCGTGCCGGTGCGCTTGTCGATGGATCACATCGGTGAAGCAATTTTGCTGTGCGCCCGCACCCGCCCGCCGTTTATTGGCGGCAGCCGCGCGGTGTACAGCGACACGGAGGTGCGTTGATGGACGAAGCACAGAAGCAGGCAATGGCCGAGGCCGTTGCCAGGATCCGCGAGAACATGACCACCGCCGCCAAGGCCGCAGGCCGCGATCCCGGCGAGGTGCTGCTGTGCGCCGCCTGCAAGACCCGCACAGTGGAAGAAGTGCGATACAGCGCCAATTTGCCCATTGACCTGTTTGGCGAAAACCACGTGCAGGAACTTGTGGAAAAGACCGACGCCGGAGCTTACAACGGCAAGCCGGGGCATTTCATCGGCCACCTGCAGACCAACAAGGTCAACAAGGTGGTGGGCCGTGCCGCGCTGATCCAGAGCGTGGACAGCACGCGGCTGCTGGATAAGATCGAGGCCGCCGCCGAGCGGCTGGGCATCACCCAGGAGATCCTGATGGAGATCAACATCGGCGCCGAGGAAAGCAAGAGCGGCGTTGGCCCGGACGACCTGTGGCCGCTGCTGGATGCTGCCGCCGCCAAGACCCACATCAAGGTGCGCGGGTTGATGGCCATTCCGCCCGCCGATGCCGATGACACCGCCACCCGCCGCTTTTTTGCCGAGATGCGGGAGTTGCTGGCAAAGGCCGCTGCCCGTGGGTACGAAAATGCCCGGATGAATATTTTGTCCATGGGCATGAGCCACGATTATGCCGCCGCCATTGCCGAAGGTGCGACGATTGTGCGCGTAGGTACGGCGATTTATGGGGCGCGGGATTATAGTAAAAAGAAGTAACCCATTTTCCGTTTCCTCACAACATATAATCAACATACAAAAGAGCGATGCAGTTTTCCACTGCATCGCTCTTTGTTTTAGGCTATAGTAAAGTTTCTTTGCCTACTTTCTTTTCCAAAGAAAGTAGGTTAGTCCTCGTCGGCGAAGTTGCCGAGGGCTTTGGCCTGCTCGATGACCTTGGCCTCCAGCATCTGGGGCAGAGTCTCGTAGCGGACGAAATCGAAGGTGTACCAGCCGCGGCCCTGGGTCAGCTGACGCAGGAAGGTGGTGAAATCCTGCATCTCTGCAATGGGTACCTCGGCCTCCACGACCTGCAGGCCGTCCTCATCCGGGTTCATGCCCAGCACGCGGCCGCGGCGCTTGGTGACCTCGCCCATGATGTCGCCGGTGTTGTCTGCCGGGACATGGGCCTGCAGAGACCCGATGGGCTCCAGCAGAACAGGGCCAGCTTCAGGAACAGCGGCCTTGTAGGCCAGCTTGGCGGCCATAATGAACGCCATTTCGCTGGAATCCACAGGGTGATAGCTGCCGTCCAGCAGGGTGGCTTTCAGGCCGACCATCGGGTAACCGGCCAGCACACCGTGCTCGGCCGCCTGGCGGACGCCCTTTTCAACAGCGGGGAAGAAGTTCTTCGGTACGCTGCCGCCGAACACGTTCTCGGCAAACTCGATGTCCTCGCCCTCGATAGGCTCGAACTGGATCCAGACATCGCCGAACTGGCCGTGGCCGCCGGTCTGCTTCTTGTGGCGGCCCTGGGCCTTGCAGCTCTTGCGGATGGATTCGCGGTAGGGCACGCGCGGGGTTTCCAGCGTGATCTCGACACCGAACTTATTCTTCAGCTTGGCAAGGGCGACTTCCAAATGCTGGGTGCCCAGGCCGCTGATGATCTGCTGCTTGGTCTCGGGATCGACCACGAAGGTGATGGCGGGATCTTCCTCAATCAGGCGGGCCAGTGCGCCGCTGACCTTGCCCTCGTCGCCCTTCTTGGCGACCTTGACGGCCATGCGGTAGCAGCCGGTGGGGTAGGCGGGTGCGGGTAGCGCCACCACGCGGGCGGGGTCGCACAGGGTATCACCGGTCTTGGCGGTGGCCAGCTTGGAGACAACGCCGATGTCGCCGGTGGTGATGGCGGCGGTGTCGGTCTGCTTTTTGCCGCAGACGATGAGGGTCTTGCCCATGCGCTCCGGCTGGCCGGTGCGGGCGTTGACAGTGTTGCTGGCGGCGGTCAGCTTGCCGGACAGCACCTTGATAAAGCTCATCTTGCCCACGAACGGGTCGGCCACGGTCTTAAAGACGTAGGCGCACAGCGGGGCTGCGGGGTCGGCAGTGATGTCGACAGGGCTGCCGTCCTTATCCTCGCCCACGGCAGCGGCGGTGTCAGCGCCGGGCAGCAGGACGTTCATGTTGTACAGCAGCATATCCAACGCCTGGTTATTGACGGCGCTGCCGCAGAATACGGGGGTGATCTGGCCGCTGCGGACGCCCGCGGCCATGCCCTGGACGATCTCCTCGGTGGTGAAAGACTCACCCTCAAAGAACTTTTCCATCAGAGCTTCGTCGGTCTCGGCGATGGCCTCGCTCATGGCCTGGATCAAGCCCTCGAAGCGGTGGCCGATGTCAGGCAGGTCGATCTGGACCTGCTTGCCGCCCTCGTACTTAAAGGCTTTCTGGCTGAACAGATTGATGTAGGCGACGGTGCCGTCGTCCAGGCGGACCGGCACGACACAGGGGCAGACGCTGGGGCCGAACTTGATCTTCATCTGCTCCAGGATCTTGAAGTAGTCGGCGTTTTCCAGGTCGGCTTTGGTGACAAAGACCATCCGCGCCTTGTTGTGTTTAAGGGCCAGCTGGTAGGCTTTCTCGGCGCCGACGGTGACGCCGGAACGGCCGGACACGCAGATCAGCACGCTTTCGGCGGCCATGATACCCTCGGCTGCGCCGGTCTCGAAATCGAACAGGCCGGGCACGTCGATGAGGTTATATTTGATGCCCTCGTACTCAACGGGGACGACGCTGGAGTTCAGCGATGCCTTGCGGCGGATCTCTTCGGGGTCGAAGTCGCTGGCGGTGGTGCCGTCCTCAACACGGCCCATGCGCTCGGTCGCGCCGCTCATGTACAGCAGGGCTTCGGTCAGCGTGGTTTTGCCGCAGCCAGCGTGGCCGGCGACCAGAATGTTGCGGATGTCTTTGCTTGCATAGTCCATGGAACAATCAAACCTCTTTTCGCGCCGGGGGCCCGCCATGCGCTGCGTGCCCGCTGCGGCGTTTTAAATTTTACAGAGAGCAGGCTCTCTAAGTGGTGAATTTGAACACATCTCACCGATTGATACTACTTTACCACAGATTTGCAGAATTTTAAACAGTTTTTTATAAATTTCTGAAAATATTTTGTGAAAGTGGTTGTTTGGCTTTAGACCAAGCCCACAGCTGTCGTTCGCGGCCACCATGCGGCCGCTCCCTCGTTTATAAGTTACCACTTACCAAGGTTTTCCTTTTTTGTGACCAAAAAAGGAAACGAAAAAAGTCCCGCTGTTGCGAGGCAGCGGACCCCGCCTCAGGGGCTGCTCGCCCCTGAGAACCCCAAAGCTGTGGTCAGCCAGTAAAAAAGCTAAAAAATGCAGGAGTGCTGCATTTTTCTTGACGCTTTTTCACTGTCTTCCACATTCACCCCTTCGGGGCGTAGATTCCTCTACAAGATACAGAGTATTTTTGGCCCCGGAGGGGTCAATGCGGGAAGGTTCCAAATCACCGTTAAGAAAATGCAGTCATTCCTGCATTTTTAGGCGATTTGGGGCCTGACCCTCCCCTTTGGGGTTCCAAGGGGGCGGGCCCCCTTGGCCGGGCCTCCCGCGCTATCGGAAGTAGCGGGACCTTTTTCGGTTCCTTTTGGGGTCCCAAAAGGAACACTTAACGGAAGGAAGCCGTGATAAAATGGTGTCACCGTAGGGTGGTGACACCCGCCGGGCACAGGGTGGCGGACACCGAAAGCCGCTCGTCGCGCGTTACGACGCTTTGCCAAGCGCAAACACCGCTACGGTGATGTCATCCTGTTTTTCCCCGGCCCGTCGGGCGGCGGCATCGGCTATGGTTTCGGCGGCCTGCTGCGGGGTGTGGCCCAGACGGGCGCAGAGCTGCAATTGCTGCGTCAGCCATTCGGTGCCATCGGTCAGCGCACCGTCGCTGACCAGCACCACCCAGTCCCCGCTGTCCAGCGCAAAGGTGGTGCTGCGGCCCACGAGACTTTCCAACACGCCCATGGGCAGGCTGGCGCCCTCCAGCATGCGGGGCAGGCCGCCCCGCACCAAAAAGCTGGGCGCGGCCCCAGCCTTGAACAACCCCGCCCGGCCTGTGTAAAGATCCACCGTCAGCAGGTCCAGCGTGGCGCCGGATTCCTGCTCGGCGCTCTTTAGGCCCAGCGCCACGTTGACCAGCCGCGCGGCGCTCTCGGCGGCAAAGCCTGCCCGCAACAGCTGGCCCGTCAGGCGGGCGGCCATCTGGCCGTCCACGGCGGCGGCGCGGCCGGTGCCCATGCCGTCGCACAGCAGCAGTTGGGCGCGGCCGCTGGTATCGCAAAAGCAATCCAGCGCGTCACCGCTGACGTTCTGCCCCTTAGCCGGGCGTCCTGCGGTGCCAAACGTCGCCGTAAACAACGGCCGTTCGCCAAAAGTCAGCATTGTGACCGTGCGGCAGTGGGTAACTTCCGGCAGGTCCATGTCCCGGCGGCAGATGCGGCTCACCTCGGCGGTCAGGGCCTTGATCTCCTCCTCGGTAAACCGGGTGCGGGCGATGGTCACGGCGGCAGTCAGACGGCCTGCCAGGTCGGAGGTAACGCTGCACTCCAGCGCGTCCAGCCCCAGCCCCGCAAAAAGCTGGGCGACTTTTTCCTCCCGCCGGGGATCGGGCAGGCCCGCCTGGCCCAGTTTGCCCGCCAGCTGCGCCAGCGCCCCCGCCATAGCGCTGTACTGCTCGGTCAGGGCGGTGCGCAGCATGGAGGCCCGCGCCCGCGTCTGGCGGCGGCTGCGCCACAGCCGATACCCATGATTGGCCGCCGTACACAGGTCCGCCGGGTGGATGCACACCGACAGCTGCCCGGGCAGGTCCTCCACCTCCACGCGGCCCCGGCTCTCCAGCGTGGGCTTGAGTTGGTACAGCCCGTCCATGGCCGTGGCATAGCCCCGCACCCAGCACCGGCTGCGGCGGGTGCAGGTCTGGCAGGTGGTGCGGGCGATGTGCTCCACCACGAAGTCGAAGTTTTCCCCTTTTGGCGGCATCTGGCGGGTGCAGACGGCGTTGACCGTGTCAGCGATGTCGCTTAAGGTATCCGCCACACCGGCCAGGCGGCGGGCGGCACCGCTTAACCCCTGGGTCTGCACCGGCGGGGCGGGCGGCGGAAACACCACCCGCAGCCACGCCCCCGGCACAGCCAGCGCCGCGCCAAGGCCCACAGCCCCGGCCACAAACAGCGGCAGCACACCGGCGGCATCGGGGGCGGCCAAGGCTCCCAGCACGCAGCCCGCCGCAAAAACGCCAGCACAGCGCAGGCGCTCGCCGGGGTAAAGGCAGGCTGCTGCCAGGCTTCCCAGTGCCACCGCCAGCGCCGCGTAGCAAAGGTTCGGGCTGGCCGCCGTGATGGCCGCCGCCAGCGTGATGCTGACCACAGCGGTCTCCTCCAACGTGCCGGCAAAGGCGGCGCACAGTCCGGCTGCTGCGGCCACCGCCAGGCCCGGAGCCAACGGCCCGCGGGCACACCGCTGCAGGCAGGCGGCCGCGATGGCCAGCCACAGGCACAGCCCCCGCGGCTCCCGGTAAGGGAAACGGCGCATCAGCCAGGCAGACCCCGCCGCCAGCAGCGCCGTGGTGCCGGTGGCCGCCGCCTGGGACAGGTCGACGTAGCCGCCCGCGAAAAAAAGTACGGCCGCCTGGGCCAACGCCAGCGCCAGACACCCGGCCCAGATGCCCGCGTTTTTCGTGTTGGGCTTGTCCTGCTGCAGCCGCCGCACCGCCACAGTGGCCGTGAGCGCCGCAATGACCTTAACCCCCAGCACCGCAGGCTGAAACGCCAAACTGCTGATGAGCACGCCACCTGCCGCGGCAAACAGGTAGAGCGGCGGACAGACCATCGTGAAGGCCAGCCCAAAGGG
>ERZ1034876.807-NODE-807-length-15325-cov-120.632120_pt1 | contig 15325 bp, 18 predicted proteins | sample MGYA00520698_ERZ1034876 | MGnify/ENA primary metagenome ERZ1034876 (study PRJEB33766, sample SAMN09781723) | gut metagenome | biome: gut microbiome | host: Homo sapiens | place: Madagascar | study: EMG produced TPA metagenomics assembly of the PRJNA485056 data...
TTACGATCCTAGCACTACCGAGTACACTGGCGAAGTTTTAATAGCCTGAGGGGATGCGCTGATTACGTCTATGATTACCTTGGTAAATATGCGCTTGATTTTGACGTTGATGCCATTGTTGATGGAATGTTTCATTATCGTTCTGATAATGATATGTATTACGCTATAGCACTTTCAAGCGACGAGATAAATGAACTGCTTTGTAAAAATGATGGTGTGAATGCGGAGTGATATCACCAATGCCAAGAGTAACAACGCTATCAGTGCATTACTTAAAACAGCTCGGTTGTTACCAAATAGCGATCGAAGCAGATAACGGAACCACATACCTAGACCGCCATTATATAGAATCTTTAAGCGATTTGATTTACATAATCGCTGAAGAGATAAAGGAACTAGAGCAAACCGAGTTAGAAAAAGGAGGTGACAAAATTGCATGTAACGAAAGCTAAGCACGTATGGCGAACTAAAAGCGTTACCACCTGCGACATTTGCCGCAATGGTAAAAAAATTGCCACTCGTGAATACCCCGCCGCCGCTGGTATGGCTCGAATCTTTAATCTTGCTGCTAAGGAATTTGGCGAAGATATTTCGATTCAGCGCCCTAAGCAGGTAAGTAAAGTTTACGTTATGGATCTAGATGAATTCTATTCATCCGCAAAATGTTTTGATTCAAAAGAAATTGATTAAGGAGAAATGAAAATGGAAAACATGGAAATTGATACCGCAGAAGTAACCGAAATCGCTAACCCCGGTTCTGCTAATTACGGTTTCGCCGCTTCTTATGATCTGACCACCGAAGATGGAAAGATTGCAGCCTTTAACGCTGGCGTTGCATCTGATTATAAGCTTTCGGACTTTGCTGGTAAAACTATTGTAATGACAGCCTGGCTTGTGGAGCCTATTGAAGCAGTAAATCAGCTTACGGGCGAATTGGAAAACCGCCCGCATATTGTAATTACCGACGTAGACGGTGCAACCTATGAAGCACAGTCTGTTGGCCTTTACCAGGCATTGAAGCGCCTTGCTGCTGTTCGGCCTGTAATCGATGCCGAAAACCCCGCAACGATTGAAATTATTAACCGCAAGGTTCGCCTTGGTTCCATGCTTACTTTTAAGCTAATTGCTTAATTTGCGGTAAACTTAATGGGCGGCAGAAATGCCGCCCATTTTTGTAAAAAGAATGCCCCTCACTAGGAGGGGCAGTAGATTAGGAGGGGCAATGAAGAAGCGAACCGAGTTAGACAAAGAAGTGTCGCGCTTACAGAAGAATGCCCGAAATAAATTATACCGCTTGCGAAAAAAAGGCGCAATCAACGCGCAAATTACAGCCGCTTTTAATCCTGTTATTCCAGCTGCCGAGCTAAAAGGCATGAGCGACGTTGAAAAACGGCAGTATGCCCAGAAGCTTCGCGAATTTAACGCGCGAGAAAACGCGTATACCTTTAATAAAGGTACCGAGGTAGTAATACAGCGCGAGGGAACGTCTATACTGAGCACTGAATTATGGCAACTCCGATTGGAAGAAGCCGAATTGAATATTATTCGCGCTGAAAACGCTGCGCGGCTTAAAAACATTCGTGAATCTGTTTTAAACAAAATTCCTGAATCGCAAGTCCGCAATATTGAGTTTGTTGAATCGCCGATGGAATACGCCGTGGATGATGGGCGCTTTAGCAATATCAAGCCTGTAATTCGTGAGACAGATTTTAAACCAGGCGCTAAATCAAGCTATGAAAAAATCAAATCGCGCCTTACAACAGCGCTTGATACTGATAGGCTTTTACGATACAAGCAAGCTGTTATTAACAAGCTAAGAGACAACGATATAGACGAATCAGTATTGAAGCAACTATCAAGACTGACCGCTGATGAAATGGCCTATCTGCATTTTTACACTGATTTTGGCGTATTGGTTGATACGTGGCAATATCAAACCGAGTATGAAGAGGGCCGCCGCTCCCCTAGCGCTGGGGAATCTAGCGCAAATGAAACCGCGCTAAAAGAACTTTTGCGATTTATAGGAAAATGAAAAAGACTGTTATTGAATATGCGGCAGATTTTGAAACCAACACTAGCGCGGAGGGTTGCGCGGTAAATCCCGTCTGGGCATGGGGCGTTGCCCCCGTTGGTGCTTGCACCGATGAACTATTCGAATATGGGACTAGCATAGAATCATTTATGAATTGGGCGTTTGATCACCCAGGCCGTTATTGGTTTCACAATGCTGGATTCGACACAAAATTTATTATTTCTTGGCTGCTGATAAACGGCTATAAGCATACCGAAGAGCGCGAACCAGACTTGGGAGAATTTACGCTATTAATGGATAGTTTGGGTAAATTCTACCATATGCAAATTACGAACGAATGTTCTACTTTTGAAATTGCGGACAGCTATAAAAAACTGCCTATGACGCTCGCAAATGTTGCAGGCGCTTACGGTCTTGAAATGACAAAAGGCGAGATAGACTATGCCGAATACCGTGAACCAGGTCATATTTTAACCGCGCTTGAATTGGACTATTTGCGCCGCGATGTGTTGATCCTGGCTAAAGCGCTAGATCATCGCTTTGAATTGGGTGAAAAACTGACCACGGGCGCAGACTGCCTAGCAGCGCTAAAAGACCTTTTCGGAAAACGACAATGGCGCGTAAAATTTCCCGAGCTAGATTCTGAGCTAGATTCAATTTTGCGCAAGGCATACCGCGGCGGCTACGTCTACGCAAACCCGGCGCATGTAAATAAGCATTTAGGTGAAGGCGGGCGCATTGATGTGAACAGCCTTTACCCCTTTGTCATGCATGAACGGTGCTTGCCAGTCGGTAAACCATTTTTGCAGCCTGGTAAACCTATAAAAAGTGAAAATTATCCCTTGTGGATCAGTGAAATTACCTTTTCAGCGCATTTAAAGCGCGGTAAATTGCCGTGTATCCAGGTAAAGGGAAGCCTATTTTTTAACGACCGAGAATATCAAACCGATATAGACGAGCCTATTACAATGATGCTTACCAACGTGGATTGGGCACTTATTGAAGACTGCTATAAAGTAGACGTTATTAAATATGGCGATACGTACTATTTTCAAGGCGTGGAAGGTCTTTTTCGCGAGTATGTAGATGCTGGCATGGTAGGCAAGATGAACGCGCGATCTCCTGGCGAGCGAATGAATTGGAAATTGTGGCTCAATAACGCCTACGGAAAATATGCCCAAAAAATCAAGGTGCGCGGGAAAATTCCCCGCTTAGATTCTGATGGTATAGTGCATTATGTATTAGGCGATGAATCAGAGCGCAAGCCTGTATATTTGCCCGTAGGAATTTTCGTAACCGCGTGGGCGCGGGATTACACCATTCGCACGGCGCTAAAATTTGGTGATAGATTCATATATAGCGATACTGATTCAATTCATTTCATTGGATCAGAAATACCAAATGATATACCGATTGATTCTAAAAAACTAGGTTATTGGGATTTGGAAGCTGCTTTTAATGATTGCGTTTGCTTGCGGGCAAAGACCTACGCAGAAGCGGAATACGCGCACGACAAGCGCGGCAATTTGATTGTCAACCCCTGGTCGTATACATGTGCGGGCATGGTTGAGCCGCTTAAAAATATAATGCGAATTGAAGATTTTCACCCTGGCTTTACCACAGATTTTGAAAAATGTGAAAATGTGCCTGAAATTTACCACGATAAATCAAAATGGAAAATCGTACCGCAGGCCGTAAAAGGCGGCGTTATACTGGTTCCGCGTCCATTTTCGATTAGATAGGAGAAATATAGATGGAATGCTTGACTAGTGACGCTATCGCCGCTATTTTTTGCCTTTGCTTTATTGCGGCTGATTATCTATCAGGCGTAATTAAAGCGGTCAAAAACAAAGAATTGTGCAGTACTAAAATGCGTATAGGCTTGTGGCACAAGGCGGGATTTATCGGCGCAATGGCGCTTGGGTATGGATGCCAATTGGCGGTTAATTACGAGCTTTTGCCCACGTCTTTTAGTGCTGTTTTTGGCGGCGTATGTGTGTACGTGATTATTACTGAAGCAATTTCAATTTTTGAGAATCTTTGCGCACTATCGCCCGAATTGCGCGATTCGCCGTTAGCAGCACTTTTGAAGCTTAAGGAGAGCAAAAACGATGATTAAAGGTATTGACGTATCCAGTCACGACAATTTTAACGGCTCTGAATTTAAGGCGAACACTGAATCATGTTACCGTGATTCCGATTTTGTAATTGCGAAGGCAACGCAGGGCGTTACCTACGTGCATAAGCAGTGCGACGCTATTATCAATCGCGCTAAAAATGACGGGAAACTTTGGGGGTTTTATCATTACGCGGGCGGTAACGATCCTATTGCAGAAGCAGAATTTTTCTATGCCAAGTGCCGTGGCTATTTCGGCTCTGGTGTTCCTTGCCTTGATTGGGAATCAATCCAGAATAAAGCATGGGGCAATTCTAATTGGTGCCGTAAGTTTGTGGACAAAATCCACGAATTGACGGGCGTATGGTGTCTGATTTACGTGCAGGCTTCTGCCATAAGCCAGGTGGCAAACTGCGCCGATGATTGCGGCTTGTGGGTAGCTGGTTATCCTGATAACCGCAATTCGTGGGATATGCCTAATTTCCGATACGGGACAAATCCGTGGAAAACGTGGACTATATGGCAGTATTCCTCTTCCAATGGTGCCACTGACCGCAATTATGCGCAGCTTAACCGTGAAGGCTGGTTAAAGATTGCGGCAGGTAGTGGCGAACCGGTAACGCCCGAACCTGCTAAGCCATTTAATGGCGCTATTGGGCAGGTCCAAGCCTGGTGCGGGGCTTACGCTGACGGAATTTACGGCCCAAACACTAAAAAGTGCTTACTGAAAGTTTTGCAAAGTGAGCTAAATAAGCAGTTCGGTAGGGGCCTTGCCGTTGACGGAATTTGGGGGCCAAAAACGCGCGCGGCGTGCGTCAATGTTCGCCAGGGAGCAAGGGGCAACATTACCAAGGTATTACAGGGCGCTTTGATTTGCAACGGCTATGATACTAACGGATTTGACGGGATTTTCGGTGCCGCAACTAAATCCGCCGTGCGCCAATATCAAGCAGCTAACGGCCTTAGTGAGGATGGTGTAGCAGGCAAAAATACATTTGCAAAACTTTTCGGTTAGTGCTATAAAGCAATTAAGCGTGCGCACCCCCTGCGCTGGTAAGTAGTTATTAAGGAATGCAATACCGTGTGGTATCCTTATATAGCGAGCAGTGCAAGGCTTTTTAATCAGCGTTCGCGGAATTGCCGCGCTTGACCTTTAAATCCCCTGGTCATGCCTAAAGGCTATAGACCAGGGGATATTTTTATAAGGAGGAAAACCAATGACGCTAGATGAATTGCTTGCAATGGACGAAATTGAAGATTTGTCTGAATGGCGTAACAGCGTATCCCAGGGCGTTGCCGATCTGTCGGCAGGAATGCAGGCGCGACTTTCCGAGCTGGAGGAAAAACTTACCGAAGCCGAGCGCCGATACCAGGAAACCGCCGCCCGAAATTACGAACTTATGATTGCGGCGACCGCCCCCGCGGAAGGAGAGGGCGAAGAGCCAGAAGAAAGCCGGGAAGAAATCGCCGAAAAGTCCATTGATGCGCTTTTCGAAGGTAAGGAGAATTAATAATGGCAGCTAGCAAGGTAGCGGCAACCAACGCCGCAATTATTAATGCCGTTCGAAACAACGCGAGTGAGCAGTATCGCGCACGAATTCCCGAAATTACAGACAACAGCCTTACTAAAACGTTGGCATTGCTACAGGAAAATTCTTTGCTGTGGAATGAGTTCATCCAGGTACTTGTGCAGCGCATCGGCCTCACGCTTTTTCGCACGAATTCATTTGAAAATCGTTTGAAGCCTTTTAAGACTGGCGCAATGGCCTACGGCGGTGTTGTGCAGGAAATCGGCGCAAATCTAATTAAGGCAAAAGCCTACGATCCGAACGATACCAACGTTTTTGGCGCCGAAAAGCCAGACGTAAAGGCATTTTATCATTCTGTAAACCGCCGCGACCGCTACGACTTGCGCCTTAATGAGGACATGCTTGAAGAAGCTTTCGTTCAGGATGGTCAGCTTTCCGCCTTTATCAACAGCTTGCTCGCCCTCCCCCAGCAGTCGGACGAAAATGACGAGTACCTGATCATGCGTGACATTTTGCGAAAAGTGCATGACGGCGAGGGAATGGCTACCATTCGCGTGCCTGATATGTTCGCTACTGGCATTACCGCTGATGAAAAGCGCGTTGCTGGTGAAAGCATTGCGGCAGTTCTTCGCGAGCATTACTTGCAAATGAAGAACTTTTATAATACCCGGTATAATAATGCTGGTATGCAAGTAACGTCTGATGATCTGGTTTTGCTCGGCACCCCGCGTTTCTTCGCAAATTTTGACGTTTCGGTTTTGGCGGCGGCTTTCAACATGGAAAAAGCTAATTTCATTGCAGATCGTACCGTGGTAATTGATGACTTTAATATTTCTGGCGTTGATGTAGCACTTGTTGACCGTGATTTTTACGTCTGTACTGATACCAAGATCAAGAGCGCATCTATTTACAATCCTGCTACGCTTGATCTTGATTACTACTACCACCATTGGGGCGTGTACAGTGCTTCGCCGATGCGTAACGCATTGCTTCTGTCCAGCGTAGAGGAAAGCAATATCACGGCGGCTCCTTCTCGCACGGTTACAAAGGTTGATGTTACCTTGCATGATCCCGTGGCAGAAAACAAGGTTGTTGAGCCGGGCGCAGAAATCGCGCTTGATGCCGTGGTAACATATTCCGATTCGTCTACCGATAGCCGCGCCTATACTATCATCACTGGTCAGACGGCAGCAGACGCGGCGGCGGGTGTTTGGAATGTTGTACTGCCTGACACTGGCACCTATATTGACCGCATGGGCGTTTTGCATGTATCTGAAAATTCCAAGTATACTGGTATCACGGTTACTGCTATTTCGAATGCCGATAATAAAAAGTCTGCTAATATTGTCCTTGCTGCTAAAGCCTAAGGAGAGTGTTAAATATGCCAGCTGATGTAACACCTTTCAGCTGGGCGATACAGTCCCGCGTGACGCTTTGCCGCGTTGCGTGGGACGATTCATATAAAGATGTGGTATCTTTTGAATCGCCCGAAAAAAGAAATGAATATTTCGATTCGCTGAAAAGTGAATCGATTGTTTTGGATAATTACACCTATCTAAAACCAAACGAGCCTATCATTATTGATGTACCTTTTCACAAGGCTTATACATTCAATTATTTAATTGTCGATAATCCCAAAACCAATGATCCCGATGACGTAACGCCGCCGCGCTTCTATTACTTTATTGAAGGCGCGGCAATGCTGAATCCGTCCACTACTGCGCTTACGCTGCAATTGGATGTGTTCCAAACTTATCTCTGGAAATTCCGCTTAGGCGTTTGCTTTGTTGAGCGCGGTCATTTGGCTATGGCGGCAATGCATAACAGGCTTGAATCAGGCAAATACAATACTGCGGAGACAATGCGCATTTTTGGCGTTGCGAGCGAAGGACTTGACGTTGGCAGCGAGTACACAATTACGCATGCTGAAATGTTCGATTTGAGCGCCAAAAAATGGGCGGTCATCGTGCAAAGCAATACCGACCTTGCAACCGATTGGGGTACGCGCGATAATCCATCGCTTAAAACAGCTGACGGTCAAATGACTGACGGCTTAGCTAGTGGCTGCAATGTCTATGCAATTGAATCATGGGATTATTCAGAATTTATGAAAAAGGTTCGCGATGCTCCGTGGGTGGCAAAGGGGATCGTTTCTATTTCTGCATTCCCAAAAACAGTTCTGACTGATGGCCCAAGTGTGTCACTAAACGGCATTGATGCGCACTTTTTGGGGGATACCCCAGACGAGGGGGTGTATTTTACGTCTGACGAGCCAATTCTAGAGCAGCTCGGCAGCCTTACTAACGATGATTTTAAATTCGCAGATAAGTTAAAATGCTTCCCTTACGCGGTTATTGAAATTGTTAATTACCAAGGTAATTCCTTATTGCTAAAGCCTGAAATGGTCAATGATAAAAAATTGACGCTAAAGCAAATGGCTTGCGCTGCGCCGCCATACCAGAAAATTGCTTTTTTCCCTGCGCATTACGGGGAAGCGGTTGGCGATTCTGGCTACGGAAAAGCTGGCTATTATACGATGGACTACAAAGAGGGCCAATATTCCGAAAAAACGCACGAGGTTAATTATGGCTACTGGCTCGATACGGCGATCTGGTTTCAAGACTTCCCCCAAATGTCAATCGTAAATGACGAGTATGTCAATTACCTTGCAAGCACAACCAACCGCCGTCAATTTTCCTACAATGCCGCTGGATGGTCGCAGCAAAAAAGCTTAGCTGGAAATCAATTGACGTATGACCAGGCACAACAGCAGCTAGCCACTAACCAAGCTAACCAAGACTTGACAAACATTCAAGCAGGTATCAACGGCGCTATTGGCGCAATTGGCGGTGGGCTATCAGGCAATCCCGCTGGCGTTGTGCTCGGAACTGCTGGCACAATCAGCAACATGGTAACGTCTAATATGCAATTCCAGAATAACCAAGATTTGTCAAGGCAATTCGCCACGCAAAATAAAACGCTGGCTGATTGGGCGGCGCGCGGCGATTACCAAAACGCGGTCGCTGGAATTGATGCCACGGTGCAAGATGCCGCATTGACACAGCCTAGCCAATCGGGACAAATGGCGGGAGACGGTTTTAATCTTTCAAATGGTATGATGATCGTGCAAATCCGCTATAAGACGATTACTACCCAAATGCAGGAAATTGTGGGTAATTACTTTTTGAAATACGGATATGCAATTCGCCAATACCTCGTGCCGCCTAAAGATTTTATGGCGATGCAAAAATTCACGTACTGGAAAATGCTCGATACGTCGATCATTTGCAGCACGGCAGACGAGGGCGTAAAAAATGCGATTCGCGGCATTTTTGAAAAAGGTGTTACGGTGTGGCGTGATCCGCTCGACATTGGCAGGATTTACGGCGCAAGCAATGCCCCTATTCCAAATATTTATGGCTATGATAGAGAGGTGAAATAATTGAGTACCACGATTCCCGATTTTGCACAATCCGTCTGGATTGATGAATCGGATTTAATGCTTGGTAAAAAGCACGTGCGCGAGCTGCTTGATAGTGCGCAAGCTTACGATCAATTGCAGTACCGTTTTTGGCGTACGTATCTAGAAAGCATCGCAATTGCTGGTTTTACCTGGGAAAACGTACCCGCTGGAATTGATCCACGAGCGATTGAATATATCCTGCTTTACTATGGGATGGGCGCTTTATTCGCGGAAAGCGGCGGCGTGCTTTTTGCACAAGCCGCCCCAGCTGAAAACGTAAACATGTTTTACAACCCCAATAAAATCAATTTGTTTTCACCCGCGGGTCAATACTGGCAGCGCCATTGCAATTTTTGGGTAAATGCCGAAAATGAAGTGATGCCGCGCGATGCTGTTATGTTATTCGATAATATGATGCGAACCCCCTTACGTGGGTTTATCAATAATTACGCGAAGCGTCTTGCTGCAATTGATCGAACAATTGATATTAATGTGGGAGCTCAAAAAACGCCCTGGATCATTACAGGGCCTGAAGAAGCAAAGGCGACAAAAAAAGGCATTATTAAAGATCTAAAAACCAATAAACAATTCATCAGCCAAAACAGCGGAATGACTGATATTGTCAATTACGAAGTGCTCAACACTTCGGCGCCGTTTGTTGCTGATAAATTGCTAGATGCCAAGAAACGCATACTCGACGAAGCTATCACGTTTTTAGGCGCAGACAATGCCAACACCGACAAGCGTGAGCGCGTAAACACGCAGGAAGTGTTGTCAAACAATGAACAGGTTATGTTGATGCGCAATTCGCGTTTGAAGTGCCGAAAAGATTTTTGCAAGGTTGCAAACGTGGTTTTTGCTGAATATCTTGATTCGCCTCTTGACGTATCGTGGTCAGTGCCACACCTGCGCGAAGCAGAAGCACCAGAAGCAATGACTAATAAAGATATTGACGGAGAATAAACAATGTTAATAACAGACGATACCCCAACGTTGCGCGATGTCGTACATTTGTACGGAAATGACCTATGGGACGCGGCGCGCCCCTATCCTATTTGGGATGAAGCAGAGCGCGAGGAATTGCAAGCTAAAATTTATGATCATTTCGAATTTCGCAAAATTGCCCAAGATACTCCCGCGCTATTTGTTGCGTATCTTAATAGGCGTATGCGCGAGATGATGCCGGTTATTAATCCGATTTTTGCGGCGCTGGCTGATGAAAAGCTCGACATTATGGCAACGTATAAAACAGAGGATACGAACATTAGTTCGTCTGAATCGAACAGCACCGCGCGCCAGATTTTCAGCGCCACCCCACAGGCGCAATTGTCAGGCGCTAAAGATTACGCCACTAATCTAACCGATAATACGGGGAAGGGTACTGATCAGGGCAAAAGCACTAGCACACATACGGGAAGCCAGGGACAAGCCGCCGAAGTGTTGACAAAGTGGCTAACAGGTGTTAACAATGCATTATACCTAGTATTTAATGGCTTAGAGCCATTGTTTAATCAACTCTATGATGATGAGGGATTTTAATATGGCTGTATTTGATGGTCTAACAGGCTTAGACTTTGCTTATAAAGGATTTCAATATCCATTGCCGCCCGCCTGGAAGCGTGCAATCCGGCTGGAAGACCAAATTAATTGGTTGCTCCAGGCGCTAATGGCGGTAAATGATTCTGGCATCAATGACGAGGAATTGAAGCAAGCTATTAGCGAGCTTGATACCGATTTGCAAGGCCAGATTAACGACTTGCGCAGCGGTTGGGAAGCGGGAGATTCGCGCCTGCAAGAACAGATTAAGAATATTACCGCTGGTTTGTTTTTGGTACATAATCCAATTACTGGTAGCTATGATTATCACCAGGTAGCATTTCGGCAGCTTTTTGACGCGTGCCGACCATTCGCGGCTACCTACGCCGACCTTGATTATCTTGGAATCGGCGAAGCAACCGCGCATGGCACCGCGCAGACTTCGCAGTATCTAAGCTATAATGATTTGGACGAGCTATCCTATGGTTCATATGCCAATCGAGACGGCGCAATGACCGAGGGCGCTACGCTTTACCCTGCACCTGCGCCTGATGCTAGCGGTCGAATGGTTACGGCAGAATTTGCAACCACGGACGAAGTTTGTTATTTTTCTCTTGACTTTTACGGGCGTTTTGTTTTGAAAAATGCTTGTGCCAAGGCTGAAAAAGATCAGACGCTTATTGCAATGTTCAATGACGCGTTGAGCTGCGCAATAACGCCCGCCGCTGCAATTCAAGATGTTGAGCCGGGTTATGATTACTCGCCTACTATTTTTACGACCTACGGCGAAATGGACGCGAACGGCGTTCTTGGATATAAGGAGATCATTTAAATGACTACACCTAATTTTAATTTGCCACTGATCAATGGCGCTTCGCCTATTGCTATTGTAAACGACCTGAATTCGCTTGCTAACGCAGTTGATTCGGCTATGGGTACGCTTGCAACACAGGGAGATATTTCTGCAGTTAGACAGATTGCCACTAATGCTAATGCTGCAGCGAACTCCGCTAACGCGGTTGCTCAGAGCGCTGACGGCAAGGCTACCACGGCTAACAATGCTGCCGTCGCGGCGCAAGGCACGGCCGATAAAGCCAATAGCACCGCCGCAGAAGCTAAAAATACCGCTGATGCCGCAAATGCTAGCGTAGCCACCATTATGGCAAATAAAGTAACAACAATTTCGCTAGGCACGGCAACACCTAGCTCTTCGCTTGCTACAAGCGGAGCCATTACTGCTAGCGTAAGCAAAAGCGCCAGCAGTAACATAGCGTTGATTACAATTAACGGGTCTTCCTTTAATTTTGCTGGAGGTTGGAGCGAAAATTTGACGATGCCCGTTAAGCTCCCCGAAGCGCTGCGACCTGCAAATGAGCAGCATTACGACGTATTTATTGGCTGGTTTGCCTCGGGGAAACCTCTTTTTATTGAGGTTAATATCAAGCCAACTGGGGATGTTGTTGTGCTTGTACACCCACACGGCGTGACAGACAATTATTCATTTACGGCGTGCCACGCACTGTATATGGTCGGCGCTTAATCAAAATGCCAACGCTTGCAATCACATCATTATACGCCATGTATGTTATCGGCGCCGTGGAGAGTGAGCATAATTGGGGAGCGGTCTACCGCGTTGACCCTATCACTATTGGCATGATGCAGGAGTATGGACAAAATGCGTCAAACCTTCTCAAAATGTTGAGAACAGGCGATCCCGAGGGGTACGCAGCTTTTAAAGCGGCGGCCCCTCAATTAGACGCTGACGTAGACGCGCACGGCGATAGCTGGAATTGGTGGACTTCGCGATACCTTACGGATTCAGAAGCTAATGCGTGGGTAGAATTTGCAAAGCGCGATGCTAACCATAAAACACAGCAAGAAAAATGGTTTGATCAATTTCAAAATGAGTACGTTCCCGCGCTTGAAAAATTCGGCTTGTCGCAAGACAGGCCGCAAACGCTTGTTTTTGCCGCGTGCATGTATCATCAATCACCACGCAGCGCGGGGCAGGTTTTGCGTGCGTGCGGTGGCAATGCTACGCTTGAAACGATGCGTAACACTGTTTTGAATAACGGCGTGCTGGGCAAATACAAAAACCGCTATAACACTACTTACAACATGCTTAAAGATTGGGACGGCGAGAGCGCGCCGCCTGATTTTGGCCAGGTTGGCGGTGCCGAATCAGGCGGCGATTCGCCTACCGAATCTGAGCAGCAAGCGAGCCAAGTTAGTTATTGTCAGTTTGTAAATAATGAGTTGGTAATTTTTGGTCTTTCTGGCTTCGCTAATGGCCTGGTTTGCCAAAAAATGGGGCCTAACATTTGGGCACCTAGCGCAAATGTAGCAGGGCACGCTAATACAACCGACAATGCAACCACTAACCAGGGCAATGACACGGGGAGCGATGCCGCACGAAAAGTTGTTGAGCTTTATAAATCATGGGCAGGGAAATTTCAGTATTCGCAAGGCGCGGGCCGGCTCGATCCTGTAAATTCTGGCGTTGGTGATTGCAGCTCTACAATTTACGCTGCATACAAACAAATTACTGGTATTAATGTTGGCACCTGGACTGGTGACATGAGCACTAAGGGGACACTAATTACACATGGTAAAGGCAAGAATTTGCCTTATGATCAAATGCAATTAGCAGACCTTATTTTAATAAGCTGGAATGGCTCAAGCTCAGAATCTGGGGTGGGACACGTAGAAATGTATGTAGGTAATGGGCAGATCATGGGCCACGGTGGCGGCAGCCATCCTAAAGGCCCGTGGCTGAAAACTGATCCTACTACTTATTTATCGAACAAATGTACTTGGTGGATTAGGCGTTATTTGTGATGGCTGAATTTTATTTGCAAAAATATATGGAAAAGACACTATCATACAATGCGCCTATGACCATTGCCGTTGGTGGTAATTCTATTGGTAAAACCTATAGTTTTACGTATCAGGGAGTAAAAGAATTTATCAAAACCGGGAAAGAGTTTGGATGGATTCGCCGTTATGATACTGAGCTTAAAAAGGCCGCTGAAAACTTTTTTAATGATTTGGTTGAGCACGACGAATTTAAAGGCTACATTTTCCGCACTGACAAAGAACACGGGTATATAGCTAAAAAGCCGTCTGGCAAGACTAAACCTGAATGGAAAATATGTTGCCACTTCTTTGCATTAAGCAAGCAGGGGACTTATAAAGGAACAGCATATCCAAAGGTCAAGCGCCTGATTTTTGACGAGTATATTAGAGAAGTAAAAACACCGCCTGGTTATCTCTACGATGACATTGGTAAGCTTATGAAGCTTTGGAAAACCGTAGGTCGTAAAAGGAATGATTGCCAGCTTTATTTACTTTCAAATGCCGTTGACCTGGTAAACCCTGCGTTTTTATGGCTTGGCATTACCGACGAGCCTAAACCTGGGTATTCATGGCATAACAACAAAACGGTTCTTTTACATCACATTAAAGACGCGGCATTTGCTCAAAGCGAGCGCGAAACTTTGGTGGGCAAAGTTATTTCTGGCACGGCGCTTGAAAAGGTAATGATTGACAATGAATTCGCGGCTTCTAATGATCTTTTCATTGCTAAGAAAACGGCAAACGCAAAATATAGATACGGTTTCAAATATTGCGGAAAGGTTTACGCCGTTTGGCTTGACAATTCAAACGGCCTGTTTTACGTGAACAGCAAAGCGCCTAAAGGCGGCTTAGTGTACTCATTGACAACCGAAGATCATAGGCCAAATATGTATTTGGTCGAATCGGCGGGAAAATTTGCGCGTAATATTGGGCGCTTATATGGCAACGGTGTTGTTCGGTTTGAGAACAACGCCGCCCGTGAGGGGTTTTTGAAAATGCTGCGTATGCTTGGCTTACGCTAACCGCGCAACCAGCATATCAATATTAATACCACTATGGTAGCTAGCAATACTAGCTGCACAATATCGCCCAATGTAAAAACAAACATATTAATACCTTAACCGATCATCAGTAGACTGCCAAACCTTTTGATTTGCTAAATGCCAACCGGGCGTTTCGGCTAGGATTTTTGGCATTGCCCTATAAATAGATCTATCGGTCATGCCTAGTTTGCGAAGCGAGCTTGCAACGCGCATAGCGGCCTTTGCGGCATCGGTTCCATCTAAGTCAGCTGGTTTAACGGTGAACTCATAATTTCCAGACGCAAACCATTCACAAATTAAATAGATCGTGTGTTCGTGAAACTTCCAAACTTCTTGCATTTTAAAACCATCCATCCGTATTAATTACCAGGCTTAGCAGCCACCCAATACCAATCATTCCGCAGGGGAGGGCAGCGCACCATATTAGACCGCCTACAATGCCACCCACATACCAGCCTAGAGCCATTAGCAGGAAGCAAAGGAGGGTAAAGGCTAACGCCGCTATTAGTTGCTTGAGCATTTTTGCCCCCGTCCTAACACCTGTGTGCTATATCAGCAGCAACATACACAGTTACGTCAAACGCAACGGTGTTGATTCCTTGGTTGTACTTGTCGGCTACGAAATCAACACCATCGCCGAACATTTCTAGATCTTCCTTACCCGGCAACATAAAGCAAGCAAGCCATTCTATTGCCTTCTTGTAACCTTGTACATCAAAGCGGTTTTCAAAATTGCGCTTTACTTCTTCG
>ERZ1034876.808-NODE-808-length-15302-cov-8.266807_pt1 | contig 15302 bp, 9 predicted proteins | sample MGYA00520698_ERZ1034876 | MGnify/ENA primary metagenome ERZ1034876 (study PRJEB33766, sample SAMN09781723) | gut metagenome | biome: gut microbiome | host: Homo sapiens | place: Madagascar | study: EMG produced TPA metagenomics assembly of the PRJNA485056 data set...
CAAGCAGATGGAAGCGGTAACGGTCCTTGGCTCTCTCGATTACACACGAAGCCGGACCAAGCACCTGGGGCACGACACTCCCCGCCCGCAAAAAGTCGCGCGCGGCAGCATGCCAGCGACGCTTGAGGAGCTTCGCGATGCGACCGATGTAGTCCCGCGCGTCATCCGCGTTCGTCGACCATACCAAGATGTTGGCCAGACGCACGAACGGCGGGTACAGTGCGTCGCGGCGCTGGTCCAGGTCGTAGTCGGTAAAGATCGAGCGGTCGTGCTCGGCGACGGCGCGAATGACCGGGTCCTCGGGCAGGTAGGTTTGGATGATGACCTCGCCGGGGCGATCGCCGCGGCCGGCTCGGCCCGCAACCTGCTCCAACAGATCGTAGGCGCGCTCCCCTGCTCTAAAATCGGGCAGCTTGAGGGCGAAGTCGGCATTGACCACGCCCACGAGCGTGACCTCGGGAAAGTCGAGGCCCTTGGCGATCATCTGGGTGCCCAGCAGCACCGCGCAATCGGCGGCATCGAACTGCTCGAGCAGCTTTTTGTGCGCATCCTTGCCGCGCGTGGAATCGGCGTCCATGCGAATGATGACGACGTCGTCGGGCAGCATCTGGTGCAGTGCGTCCTCGATCTGCTGCGTACCCAGCCCCATTTTTGCCAGGTAACGGCTACCGCATTTAGGGCAGCGACTCGTGGGCGCCGGATAGGGCTGCACGCGCCAGGACGAACCACAGGTGTGGCACTGCAGCGTGTGCGTGCGCTCGTGGTACGTGAGCGCGGTGGAGCAGTGGTTGCAGGTGGGCACGCAACCGCATTCGCGGCACATAAGGAACGGCGCAAAGCCGCGACGGTTGTGCAGCAGCACGGCCTTTTCGCGGCGCTCGACCACGCGCTCCAGGCCTTCCATCAGCGGTTTTGAGAACATGGAGCGGCTGCCGTGTGCGAACTCGCGGCGCAGGTCGGCAATGCGAACTGTGGGCAGAACCGCGTGCCCCGGGCGCTCGGGCATCTCGACGCGCGTCCAGGTGGCGCCGCCGAACGTGCCACGGCGGCAGCGGTCGAGGGCCTCGGCCGAGGGCGTGGCGGAGCCCAGTACGAGCGGACACCGATAGCGGCGCGCCATCTCGGCAGCCACCTCGCGCGCATGGTAACGCGGGCTGGAACCCTGCTTGTAGCTGGTCTCGTGCTCCTCGTCGATGATGATGAGACCCAAGTCGCTGAGCGGGCAAAAGAGCGCCGAGCGGGCGCCCACGACCACGCGCGCGGCACCGCTGGCAACCATATCCCACTGGTCCAGGCGCTCACCAGCCGAAAGGCGCGAGTGGAAGACCGCAACCGTCTCGCCAAAACGCGAGCGAAAACGGCCGACGGTTTGGGCCGTCAGCGAAATCTCGGGCACGAGCACGCAGGCCGAACGGCCGGCCGCCAGCACGCGCTCAATCGCCGAAAGATAAACCTCGGTTTTGCCGGAGCCGGTGACGCCGTCGACCAACACCACGTCACCGTGAGCGTCCAGGCGTGCGCGCTCAATCTGCGCGATCGCCCGCTGCTGGCCGTTTGTAAGCGAGACCGGCGCTTTGCCGCTCGCGGAGGACAGCGTGGTCAGCTCGCTGCAACCGCGCCAGGCACGGCGCTCCTCCACCACCACGACGCCGCGTTTTTCGAGCGCTTTGATGGTCGCCGACATGCTGTTGTAAAGCAGGTTGAGATCGCGCGTCGTGACCGGTCCGCACTGGAGTGCCTCGATGAGCTGACGCTGACGGACCGCGGTCTTGGGCGGCGTGTAGTCGAAACCCTCGGGCGTGAGCATGACCCAACGGTTTTTGATGGGTTTGACGGCGGGGCGCTCAACGGTCCACAAGCCGTCGTCGCCCTTGACCACACGCGGGCTTCCACCCGGTGGCAAGAACAGGCGCAGACACTCGGAAAGCGTCGAGACGTACTCGCGGCTCATCCAACGCGCAATGCGAGCAGACTCGGCGGTAAAGAGCGGCTTGCTGAGGATAACCTCGATAGGCTTGATGCGCGAAGGGTCGAGGGCGTCGTTACCTTGCAGGTTGGCCAGCTCGGGCGCGATATCGACGATATAGCCCGCGGCCGCACGGTTGCCAAAATGAACCAGAACGGTGGAGCCGACCTGGGCATCGTTGGCGAGCGACTGCGGAATGCCGTAGGCGAATGGCTCGGAGAGCGCACGGGTCGGGATGTCGAGGACTACGCTCGCGTAAGCAACGACGGGTTCGGGCGCAGGCTCGGGCTTGGCCGAGGCAGCAGCGGATGCCGGCGCCGCCGGAGTCTCCTCCGATTCCGGCGAACCAAACAGCGACAGTTGCTCGGCCATGGCCTCTGTACCTCCCATCCCATACGTCTTTAGAAACAAGAGCCCCGCTCGGGTGAACGGGGCTCGGATACATGCGTTTGCGCAGCTGCTACAGCGCCATCGTGCGGGCGCGGTCGATGCGCGCCAGGCAGTCGTCGCGGCCGACGAGCGCCATGGTCTCACCCAGCGGAGGGCTCACCATGTTGCCGCAGACGGCGACGCGCACGGCCTGGAAGACAACGCGCTTCTTGAGGTCCATCTGCTCGGGCAGCGGCTCAAGCGCGGCGTCGATGTTGGCAGCCGTCCACTCGGTAACACCCTCGAGCGCAGCCTTGGCGGCATCCAGAATGGCGCCCATGCCTTCCTTGGCCAGACCCTTGTTAACAGACTTCTCGTCATACTCGAGCGTCTCGGCCGTGGCAAAGATGGGAGCGGCGACGGTCACGGCGTCGGCCGGCATCTTGGTGCGCGGCTTGACGATGGCAGCGAGCGCGTCGATCCAATCCTCGCCATACTCGACATTACCCTCGATGAGACCCGCCTCGTGCAGCTCGGGGACCATGATCTCGTCGGCAAACTGAACGTCGGACATGCCGTTGATGTACTCGGCATTGACCCAGTCGAGCTTCTTGGGATCGAAGGTCGCCGGGTTCTTGGAGATGCGGTCGAGCGAGAACTTGCTGGCCAGGACATCGCGCGGGATGATCGTGGTCTCGCCGTCGAGCGACCAGCCGAGCAGCGCCAGATAGTTGACGAAAGCGTCGGACAGATAGCCGGCGTCGCGGTACTCCTCCACCGAGGTGGCGCCGTGGCGCTTGGAGAGCTTCTTGCCGTCGGCACCCAAGATCATGGAGATGTGGGCGAACGTAGGCACGGGTGCGCCGAGGGCCTCGTAGACCATGACCTGGCGCGGGGTGTTGGACAGATGGTCGTCGCCACGGATGACGTGGGTGATCTTCATCATGGCGTCGTCGACGACGGTCGCGAAGTTGTACGTGGGCGTGCCGTCGGAGCGGAAGATGACAAAGTCGTCGAGCTCCTTGGCGTCGAAGGTCACCTCGCCGTGGACGGCATCGTGGATGACGACGTCGCCGCGGTCCTCGGGCACCTTGATGCGCAGGACGTAGGGCTCGCCCGCCTCGATGCGGCGGCGGGCCTCCTCGGGATCAAGATCGCGGCAGCGGCGCTGATAGCCCTGAAAGGGGTCCTTGCGCTCCTGGGCGGCCTTGCGGTCGGCGTCGAGCTGCTCCTTGGTGCAGAAGCAGGGATAGGCCTTGCCCTCGTCCCAGAGCTTCTGGGCAGCCTGCTTGTACAGGTCCAGACGCTCGGTCTGTGCGTAGGGGCCATAGTCGCCGCCCACCTCGGGGCCCTCGTCCCAGTCCAGGCCCAGCCAACGCATGGCGCGCAGAATGATCTGCGTGTTCTCGTCGGTGGAACGGGTGGGGTCGGTGTCGTCGATGCGCAGGATGAACGTGCCGCCGTTTGCGCGGGCAAAAGCCCAGTTATAGATAGCGGTGCGGGCGCCGCCGATGTGCAGCTTGCCCGTCGGTGAGGGTGCAAAGCGGACGCGAACGTCTGATGCCATGGAAATCTCCTCGATTGCAGGATGGATGTCTAACCGCATCAGTATAAAGCAACAAAGCAACCTCCGCACAAAGGGCACCGACCCACTCATTGGGGACAGACTTAAATGACCACCAAATGAGCACCCGGCTGGTCATTTAAGTCTGTCCCCAATGAGTAGGTGCGGAAAGGGTGTGAATATTCGATTAACGCGATATGATGTGCCCTTGCATATAGAGCTCGGCGGAATGGTAACGGTCGCCGGGACACGTATTTTGAAAGGGGCTATCATGCCAGAAGAACTTCGTTCCATCCCACCCCAACACGGGTCCTTTGTTTTTACGTCGGAGTCGGTGACCGAAGGCCATCCCGATAAGATCGCTGATCAGATCAGCGACGCCGTCCTCGACGCAATCCTCGCTAAAGAAATAGAGCTGCAGGAGCAGGGCTACATTGCGCCCAACGGCGTGCCCGCCAACGTGGAGAACGTCCGCTGTGCCTGCGAGACCCTCGTGACCACCGGCACCGTCATCGTTGCCGGCGAGATCCGCACCCAAGCCTACGTCGACGTGCAGGAGATTGCCCGTGGCGTTATCCGCCGTATTGGCTACAACCGCGCAAAGTTCGGTTTTGACTGCGATACCTGCGGCGTAATGAGCCTCATCCACGAGCAGTCGCCCGATATCGCCCAGGGCGTCGACGAGTCCTTCGAGACCCAGACCGGCGCCACCGCCGACCCGATCGATCTGATCGGCGCCGGCGACCAGGGCATGATGTTTGGCTATGCCTCTAACGAGACCAAGACCCTCATGCCCATGCCGCACTACCTGGCGAGCCGCCTGGCCGAGCGCCTGGCCGCCGTGCGCCACGACGGCACCCTGCCCTACCTGCGCCCCGACGGCAAGACCCAGGTCACGGTGCGCTACGAGGACGGCAAGCCCGTCGAGGTCACGACCATCGTTATCTCCACGCAGCACGCCGCCGAGATCGAGGACATGGGCAAGATCAAGAACGACCTCATCGAGCACGTCATCGCTCCCGTCATGGCTGCCGAGAACATGCCGTGGGACAACGCCGACATCTATGTGAACCCCACCGGTCGCTTTGTCGTGGGCGGCCCCATGGGCGACACGGGCCTCACCGGCCGTAAGATCATCGTCGACACCTATGGCGGCTACGGCCGTCACGGCGGCGGTGCCTTTAGCGGCAAGGACTGCACCAAGGTCGACCGCTCCGCCGCATACGCCGCGCGCTGGGTCGCCAAGAACGTGGTGGCCGCCGGCCTGGCCGACCGCTGCGAGGTCGAGCTGGCCTACGCCATCGGCGTGTCCAAGCCGCTGTCTATCATGGTCGACACCTTCGGTACCGCGCATGTTGCCGAGGACAAGATCGTCGAGGCCGTCGAGAAGACCTTCGACCTGCGCCCGGGCGCGATCATCCGCGACCTGGACCTGCGTCGTCCGATCTACGAGAAGACGGCAGCCTACGGCCACTTCGGCCGCGAAGACGCCGACTTCACCTGGGAGAAGACCGACCGAGTCGAAGAACTCAAAGCAGCCTGCGGCCTGTAAGCTAACGAGAAAAGCCACAGCCAAATAACAACGCACCAAAAGAAGTACCGCCCCCAAGCGGTACTTCTTTTTTTATTAAAACGGTGGTGAAGATGTTTCAAGATGCAAGGTAAGACACGTCCCTAGCTAATGAATTTTGTCATCTAACAGCTCCAACCATGTATCCTTAGTCCCGAGGGGCGGGGCATAAGGTCGATCGCGAGTTCCGCACGAGCCGGAGAGCACTTAATGTGCTCTCCGTGCGAGCAGGACTGTCCGAGTAGGCGACCTTATGCCCCGCCCCTCGGGACGACGGGATAGAATAGGAGCAGCCATGGCAGGCAAGCCGCAAACACTAGCTACGACCTCGGCATTCGAGATCTTGGGCCCCGTCATGGTCGGCCCCAGCTCATCGCACACCGCCGGCGCCCTGCGGTGCGCCCAGGTGGCCGCCAGCCTGCTCGAGGGCCGCATCACCAAGGTTACCTTTGGCCTGTGGAACTCCTTCGCGCACACCTACCGCGGCCACGGCACCGACCGCGCGCTTGTCGCGGGCATCCTGGGCCTCGACACCGACGACGAGAACATCAAGCAGGCCTTCGACCTCGCACGCGAGCAAGGCCTCGAATATCACTTTGACATTAAGGGCGACGACGCCTCCATCCACCCCAACACCGTCGATATCGAGATGTTCGACGACAGGGGCGCCACGGCGCAGGTCCGCGGCGAAAGCCTGGGCGGCGGCAAGATGCGCATCAGCCGCATCAACGGCGTCGGCGTCGACATCTCGGGCATGTACTCCACGCTCTTTGTGGCGCACCAGGACGTCCCCGGCGTGCTCGCCGCACTCACGAATCTGCTCGCCTACGCGCATGTAAATATCGCCTTCTGCCGCACCTACCGCACCGAGGTGGGCGGACAGGCCTACTCTGTCTTTGAGACCGACGGCACGCCCGACGACACCGTAATTCCCATGCTGCGCAAACTCGACAACGTCGACTACGCCACCTTTATTGAACTCCCCGGCTCGGCATCATCGCTCTCCCCCGGCGTCTCGGCCAAGGAGATCTTCGACGACGGCGAACAGTTGCTCGATGCGTGCGCCGAACTCGGTCTCAACATTGGCGCCGTCATGGCCATACGCGAAGCGCGCCTGACCGGCGAGGCCCACGCCGTCGCCACCATGCGTCGCGTGCTCGAGGTCATGCGCGAGGAGACCACGGCGCCCATCGCCAATCCGCAGCGCTCGCTCGGCGGGCTCATCGGCGGCGAGGCGAAGCTCGTCGATGCCACCGGCCGCAACGACCTGAGCTCCAGTTTAATGGGCGCCGTCCAGACCGATGCCGTGGCCCGCGCCATGGCCGTGCTCGAGCGCTCCGCCACCATGGGCGTGATCGTCGCCGCCCCCACGGCAGGCTCCGCGGGTGTCGTGCCCGGCTGCGTGCTGGCGCTCGCCGACCACCTGCAGCTCGATGACGAGCAGGTCATGGACGCCCTCTACTGTGCCGCCGCCATCGGCCTCAACCTCACCACGAGCGCCTGCGTCGCCGGCGCCGAGGGCGGCTGCCAGGCCGAGGTGGGAAGTGCCGCCGCCATGGCCGCCGCCGCGCTGGTGCAGATGCTCGGCGGCACCCCCGAGCAGGCACTCGACGCCAGCTCCATCGCGCTGAGCAATCTGCTAGGCCTCGTTTGCGACCCCGTCGGAGGCCTTGTCGAGGTGCCGTGCCAAAATCGCAATGCCATCGGCGTGGCCGCAGCCTTCAGCTCGGCCCAGCTCGCGCTCGCCGGCATCAAGAGCCTGGTGCCGTTTGACCAGATGGCGCATGTGATGCTCTCGGTGGGCCACGCCCTGCCGGCAACCCTGCGCGAGACGGCCAAGGGCGGCATAGCTCAAGCCCCGGCCGCGCTTTCTGCCTGCGCCAAATGCGGCATATGCGGATAGGCAGACTTCTCCAAACTGATACTGTTTCCGCACCACAAACAACAGGCTAATCGCTATAATGCAAGCCCAGTTAAAACACGATGAGCCGCAAGGCGAAACTCGAAGGAAATATAAACGATGTCGCAAATCGACCGCAGCAACATGATTCCCGATCCGCAACAGCCCAGTAGGCATACTGGCGGCGTCCAATCGCCGCGCCCCATCGCGCCGGCCCACACTCAACAACACGGCCCGGCCAATGCCTCCCAGCGCCCGAATCAGGGTCAATACCAGCAGCATCAGCAATACCAGCAGCGCCCCGCACAGGGTGCCGCCTCCAAGCAGGGCCCTTCGCACGCTCGCGCGGCAAGCAATCGCGGACCCGTGGACAAGCGCACCAACAAAAGCAGCAAGTCGGGCGGCAAGACGGCCCTCTTTGTCGTCCTCGGCCTCGTCGCGATCGTCTATATCGTAGGCGTCGTGGCGTTCTCGCAGGTCGCTTACCCCAACACTACCATCGCCGGCGTCGATATCTCGCTCTCTAACGCATCTTCGGCAGCCACCAAAGTCAACTCGGCATGGAAGCACTACAAGCTCACCGTGTCGGGCGATGACTTTAGCTGGACCTACCAGCCCGAGTCCGACGAGCCCATCGTCGATGGCGAGGAAGCCGCCCACGAGATTATCAGCAAAAACGAGCCGCTGCTGTGGCCATCGCGCCTCATCGCGTCGCTCGGCGGCAAAACCGTTAGCGCCACCAAGAACGGCTCGGTCGACTTGGACCAGGACGTCGACCTGTCCATGCTCTCCGATGCCTTTGACCAAAAGCAGTTTGAGGAGGACCTGGGCAGCGCCATCGACGAGTTCAACGAGGGCCGCTCGGGTACCTTCGAGGCCGCCAGCTCCTATGATGAGAAGGCCGGCAAGTTCACCGTTGAGAAAGCCCGGTCCAATGAGAAGCTCAACCGCGAGCACGTCATCAAATATGCCGAGATCGAACTCGCGTCGCTCGCCGAGAACGTCGATATCACCAAGATCGGCAACGACGCCTACGAACCGCTCAACGGCACCCTCACCAACGACCAGATTCAGGCTGCATGCGATGCCGCCAACAACTTCTTGGGCGTCAACGTGACCCTTAAGCTCAACGGCAATGATGCCGGTAAAGTGGACGGCAGCTCGGTGCTGCAGTGGATTAGCTTTGCCGATCCGGCCAACCCCACGCTCGATACGTCGCAGATCGGCAGCTGGGCCGCCGAGCTCGCTAACGGCTTTAACACCGTGGGATCCACCCGCTGGTGGACACGCGCCGACGGCAAGGAGTGCGCTGTCGAGGGCGGCGACTTTGGCTGGTCCATCGACAGCGACACGCTCGCCAAGCAGGTCGAGGACGCTATCAATAACAAGCAGACCGGCGATATCGAGATTTCGTACTCCAAGAAGGCCGACACGTTTACCGCCAAGGGTGAGCCCGATTGGAAGGCCTATATCGACGTCGACCTGTCCGAGCAGCACGCGCGCTACTACGACGAGAACGGCAATATCGTGTGGGAGGCCAACTTTATTTCCGGCAAACCGGGCGAAGACGCCACCCCGGAGGGCGTGTGGCAGATCAACAGCAACGACGGCGCAAGCAAGCTCATCGGTGCTAAAGACCCCGAGACCGGAAAGCCCAAATACGAGAGCCCGGTCAGCTATTGGATGCCGTTCGAGGGCAATATGATCGGTTTCCACGACGCCACCTGGCAAAACGACAAGAGCTTCGACAATGCCGAGTCCTATAAGTGGTGCGGAAGCCACGGCTGCATCAACCTGCGCCTGGCCGATGCCAAGGCGCTCCACGACTGCATCAGCGTCGGTCTGTGCGTGGTCGTGCACTCGTAGGGAATCACGCCTTCGCACAACGGGGACTACGCTCCAATCTAACAGTTCCGAAAGATACCGCTATATGCGCCCGACCATCGCGACGGGCGCATATACTTATCAAGAAACTTTCTATAAAGGAGACGCCATGTCGAATGTCCCCACCATTACCCCGGGACCGAATGATGCCGATCGAACGCCCGAGGGTGCCACCGAAACGCTTCCCCTCATAACAAACGTGCACGCCGCACAGCAAAACGGCAGCACAAGCGATACAACCGAGATTTCTGACGAAGAGGCCTACGCCAAACTCAAAGCGAAGCGTGCCGAGCGTCGGCGCAAAAAGCTCATCCGGCGCGGCATTGCGGCCGGCGTCGTGGCCGCCATTGTGCTCATCGCCGTTGTCGTGACCTTAGTCATCAACGCACGGCCCGCAGGTACCAACGGGCCGGTGACCGACATGGTCACCGAGGGCACGTTTACGACCACCGTCGAGGCTAAAGGCCAGCTCAAGCCCATCTCGGCTTCGGTGGTCTCCCCTTCTGTCGACGGAACGGTGGCATCGATCAACGTGCAAGCCGGCCAGTCCGTCAACGAGGGCGACGTGCTCATGACCATTAAAAACGACGAGCTCGATCGCAACGTTGCCGAGGCGCAGCGCGCGGTGGCAGCGGCACAGGAAGACCTCGCCAACGCGAAGAAAGCGGTAGCTGCCGCCCAAGCCGCTCCGGCGCCTGAAGCAGATGCGGCAAGCGCGAGTGGCGCCAGCGGCACCGCCGACACGAGTGCCGTCTCGAGCGCCCAACGCAACCTAGCCTCGGCCCAGGCGACCCTGGACCAAGCCAACGCCAAAGCCGCCGAACGCACCGTGACCGCGCCCAGCTCGGGCAGCATCGTCGAGCTCAATGCCAAGGTCGGCGCCACGGTGACGGGTGGCATGATTATGGGCGAAGGCGACACGAGCGGCGGCAAGCAGTGCATGCAAATCGCCGACCTGTCCAAGATGAAGGTGACGGTTCAGGTGGGCGAAAAGGATATCGCCAAGATCACCGTGGGCCAAAGCGCCAACGTGACCTATCCCGCGTTTCCCGATATCGTGAGCCAAGGCACCGTCACGGCTATCGCCTCGGTGGCAAACTCCGACTCCTCCTCCGGGAGCGGCGGCAGCGTGACCTTTAACGTCTACATCCTCATCGAATCACCCGACAGTCGCCTTAAGCCGGGTATGACTGCCGAGGTCTCGGTAGTAACCGAGAAGCTCGACGACGTGGTGATGGTGCCGACCATGGCGCTGATGACCGAAGATGGCGAGCACTATTACGTCAATCTGGCCACCGATTCGGAAGGCAAGAAGACGCGCCGCGTGAAGGTGACCGTCGTGACGCAAAACGACAACGAGGCTGTAGTCGGCAAGACCCAGGTCAAGCGCGACGACCAGGGCAACGAGATCAACCCAGACGTCCCGATTACCAAGCTACGCGACGGCGACACCATCGTGACGGATACCGGCACAGGCATGACGGCAGACGGCGGCGACAACATGCCTGCCGACGAGGGCAACTAATGCGTCCCGTCATCGACATCCGCAACGTGCACCGCATCTTTGAGAGCGAGGCCGGTTGCGCCCACATCCTGCATAACGTGAGCCTGGCAGTGAATCCCGGTGAGTTCGTCGCCATCACCGGCCCCTCGGGCTCGGGCAAGTCGACGCTCATGAACATCCTGGGCTGCCTGGACAAACCGACGGCGGGCGATTATTTCCTGCAAGGACTCAACGTCGCCGAGCTCGACGATGATGAGCTCACCGAGGTGCGCGCGCTGAGCATCGGCTTTGTCTTTCAGAGCTTCAACCTGCTGCCGCGCCTGACGGTGATCGAAAACGTCATGCTGCCGCTGTCCTACACCAATGTGCCGCGCAGCCAGCGCGAGATGCGCGCCGTGCACGCGCTGCAAGCCGTCACGCTTCCGGTCGACCATTGGGATCATCGCATATCGGAGCTCTCGGGCGGACAGATGCAGCGCGTCGCCATCGCGCGCGCCCTTGTCAACGATCCGCCCATCATATTGGCCGACGAGCCGACGGGCAACCTGGACTCCGCCACCGGAGCGCTCGTGATGGAGACCTTCCACAAACTCCAGGAACGCGGCAAGACCATCGTTCTCATTACGCACGACCCTGGCATTGCCGCCGAGGCCGATCGTGCCGTGACCATTCGCGACGGTCGAATCCATGACGGCGCATATATCGCGCATACACCGAATACGCTACGCGGGGCCGTCAACAATCTGCCCGCGATTTCTGCAACCACCAATCAGCCGAAAGGAGCGAGGGCATGAGCACCCGCGATCTGGTCCAAGAAGCCCTTCACTCGCTCGAGGCCAACAAGGGACGCAGCCTGCTCACTATCCTGGGCATCGTCATCGGCATCGCCTCCGTCATAGCCATGACCTCGCTTATCGGCGGTATCCAAAACAGCCTGGTCAACAGTCTGGGTCTTAACGCCGCTCGCATGGTACAGATCTATTCGTCCCAAGAGCTCACCGATTCGGACGTCGAGAAGCTACGCAAGATGGTGCCGGCGATCGAGCAGATCGGCATCGTGGACAGCGCCTATACCGAGTACAAGACAGGTGACAAAAGCTATACCGTCATGGCGCAGGGCGTCGATAGCGACATGCTCGACGCGGTGGGCGCCAGCAAGCTCGTCGCGGGGCGCACCTACACCCAGGCCGAGTCCCAATCTGGTGCACGCGTGGCGCTCATCAGCCGTGGCGGTGCCGATCAGCTGTACGGCAACGAGCAGGACGCGGTGGGCAAGACCATCAAGCTTTCCAACGGTGAGGTGCAGATTGTCGGTGTTATCGACGGCGGCAGCGACTCCATGGGCTCGCTCACGCTATACATGCCGCGCGAGACCATCTCGGGCCTCTTTGGCGACGAGAACCCATCGTTTCCCAGCGTAACGGCGCTCGCCGCCGAGGGCACGGACATGGACGAGCTGTGCAAGACGATTGAATCCAAGGTGCGCAGTATGAAAGGCATCGCGGACGACGACGAATATGACAGCGTATCGGCGACCTCAATGAAAAGCGCCATCGACGCTCTCAATTCCTTTATGGGCGCCTTCTCGCTCATCATGGGCGCCGTTGCCAGCATTTCGCTGCTCGTGGGCGGTATCGGCATCATGAATATGATGCTAACCAACGTGACTGAGCGCATCCGCGAGATCGGTATTCGCCGTGCCCTGGGCGCCAGTCGTCGCGATATCACCGCGCAGTTTTTGGCCGAGTCCTCGGCGCTGTGCATCACCGGTGGTCTGTTAGGTGTCCTGATTGGCTACCTGCTTGCCTGGGGTCTAACGATGTTCGCCGCGGGTTCCGGCGTGCTGAGCGAGCTCGGTGCCAGCGGTACCATTACGCCGAGTTTTTCGATCGCCACGGTGCTGCTTGCCTTTGCGGTATCGGTCGGCATCGGCGTGATCTTTGGCTTCTACCCCGCCCGCCGCGCCGCAAAGCTCGATCCAGTCGAGTGCCTGCGCTACCAGTAAGCCACCACCAATAAGTTGCGGTGAAATAGGGAGTGTTTAAGCTGTTAAAAGGCCTATTCAGTTCTTATTTCACCGCAACTCAGGGGGATAAGGCGCTCGTGCTATTCGAAACGAGATTCCAGACTCGATAGGCCGTTCAACGTCAGATTGTTAGCGACCTCCGAGATGCGCTCGATGGGCACCGAGCCATCGGACAATGCCCACGTACGATAGATGCCGATAATACCGGACAGCAAAAACGCCAGATAGTAATCGAACATCTCGTCCTTGAGGCCGTGTGGCAGCAAGTCGCGTTCGGCAATCTCGTGCTCGAGCGGCACGCGCAAACGCGTCATAAAATCATCGAGCGGGATGTTTTCAATCAGCTGACGATTGAGCACGAGGTTATTGCAAAGTGCCTCGTTGATGGTCTTAAAGAAGGTAGCCGCCGCTCCAAGGGCGCGCTCGTTGGGGTCACTGCCCATAGTGGAAAGCGTCTTTTCGACAGAGTCGACGATCATCTCCACCACATCGGCGGCAATGGCATCGAGCAGGCCGTCGACCGTGCCAAAGTGCACGTAGAAGGTCTTACGATCGACATTTGCCTCACGCGCGATGGCACTCACGGTAATATCGGCAAGCGGTTTATCCATCAACAGGCGCTCAAACGCAGAAAGGATGGCATTGCGGCTGCGAACGATACGGCGGTCGAGGCGCGGTTTGCTGGTGGCCATGGACGTGTCCCTTCTGAATGCAAGCATTCATCAACAGATGAGAGTTAATCTACGTAAGAGGATTATCCCCCATCCGGCACAATAATGCCCGGCAACATGAAGAACGCACGACCAACTATTACGCCTTAGGGAGCTTCTTTTTGTTCAAAGCAGCCGGGGACACACGGATGCCGTCGCCTGTCTGGCGCACATAGGCCTTATGCGACGGTTTGGCGGCCCCAGAAGCCTTCTGAGCATGCTGATTGGGATCCACGGTAACCGCATTCACAGGATGGGGCTTTGCCGGCTTAGAGGACGTCTGAGGCGTTCGTCCGAGCTTGCGCATCGCGCGATCCCAGCGTGCGTGGATACTCTCGTTGTGAGCGCTCTTAAGACCCAGCAGGGGCGCGGCCAAAATCGTCGGCGCGATAAACGTAATGAGGCGCCACAGCAGATAACCGGCGGTCGACGCCGATCCAAAGAAATGACCCAGGAACAGCGCGAAGCCACCCTCGGCGCCGCCAGTGCCACCGGGCAGGGGAACAGCAGAGCTCAGGAGCTGAACAAAGGCGCTCGCGGCCATGACCGAGAAGAAGTCGACTTCGTGGTGGCCAAAGGCAAGCATCAGGAAATACGGCACGAGGTAGAAAAACGCGAGCTGCAACATGGTGATGACCACCGTGAGCAGCATAGACGAAAAGTGTCCGGCTGAAAGCTTGAACTTCTCGGAGAACGAGTAGATTTCGCCGTCGACAAACGTACGCCAGCCCTCAATCTTGGTGGCCGAGACGCCCATTCGCTCGAGCCAATTGATGATGCAGTGCGCGACGCGCGTGACGGTCTTGGGCATGAGCGCGACGGCAAAGATGCCAAGCAGAATGCAGCAGTGACCGCCAAAGCTAAAGACGCACAGCAGCGTCATGTCGCCATAGCGCTCGGCGAAAAACGGCATGCGGGCAAGCAGCAGAATGGCGCCCCAGGCAACAAGACCAAACTGATACACGATAAAGCGCGTGAACTGCGTGGCACCGGCCTCGCCGACGTTTTGTCCGGCTTTGGTCAGGCGGTAGATCTGGGCAGGCGTGGAGCCCATCATCATGGGCGTCAGGTTGCCAAAGAAGATACCGCTCGCCTCGACCGAGATCAGGTCGCGAATGCCGACGGGCGAATTGGGATCGAGCCAGACGGCGATCGCATAGGCAACGATGCCAAAGAACAGGTACAGGAACATGCAAAAGCATGCAGCAACGAGCCACGGCGCCTGAACGCTCGACATGGCAGCCCAGAACTGTCCCATCTGACCGGTCACAATCAGATAAACGATGTAGCAAACCAGCACGACGCCGATAAAAATGGCACCGCGACGTGCACCCTTGTTGTCATCGCCGCCCGAGGCCTCAACCTCGACCTGGGGCTTAGATGTATGCTGAGAGGACTCCGTCATGAGGCTCCTTCTGACCTTCCAAATATCTTGCATATTGTACCCGCAAGGGCCACAAGCAGAACGTAAAGCTATGGGCCAAATGGGAATTGCAGATGGTTTGCTCGGAAATAAAAAACCCGGGCTTCCACTGGAAGCCCGGGTCTCAAATTCATGGTAGCCCGTACCAGATTCGAACTGGTGATCTCCGCCTTGAGAGGGCGGCGTCCTAAACCGCTAGACGAACGGGCCATAAGCCTCAGCAGAAAAGAAGTGGTAGCCCGTACCAGATTCGAACTGGTGATCTCCGCCTTGAGAGGGCGGCGTCCTAAACCGCTAGACGAACGGGCCATAAGCCTCAGCAGAAAAGAAGTGGTAGCCCGTACCAGATTCGAACTGGTGATCTCCGCCTTGAGAGGGCGGCGTCC
>ERZ1034876.809-NODE-809-length-15275-cov-7.027464_pt1 | contig 15275 bp, 6 predicted proteins | sample MGYA00520698_ERZ1034876 | MGnify/ENA primary metagenome ERZ1034876 (study PRJEB33766, sample SAMN09781723) | gut metagenome | biome: gut microbiome | host: Homo sapiens | place: Madagascar | study: EMG produced TPA metagenomics assembly of the PRJNA485056 data set...
TTCATCATGCCGATGATACGGGTGCTGAAATCCAGCGCGGTCTGATGGAGGCTGTGCGCAACTGTCCGGATATCGATATCAAGGAAAATCATTTCGCCGTGGAGATTATCACTCAGCACCACTTGGGTGCCCGTGTTACTCGCCGCACTCCTTATATCAACTGTTACGGTGCATACGTATTGAATCCTGATACCCAGAAGGTGGATACCTATCTGAGTAAGGTTACCGTGATGTGTACCGGTGGATGTGGTGCCGTTTATCAGACTACCACCAACCCTGTCATCGCTACGGGTGATGGCGAGGCGATGGTATACCGTGCCAAGGGAACTGTAGCCGACATGGAGTTTGTACAGTTCCACCCAACCGCTCTTTATCATCCGGGCGAGACTCATCCTGCCTTCCTCATCACCGAGGCTATGCGTGGTTATGGCGGCATCTTGCGTCTGCCTAACGGCGAGAGTTTCATGGAGAAATATGATAAGCGATTGAGTTTGGCGCCTCGTGACATCGTGGCTCGTGCCATCGATAAGGAGATGAAGATTCACGGATTGGATCATGTCTGTCTCGATGTAACCCATAAGAATCCAGAGGAGACCAAGCGTCACTTCCCTAATATCTACGCCAAGTGTCTGAGCATCGGCATCGACATCACCAAGGAGTATATCCCTGTTCGTCCTGCCGCTCACTATATGTGTGGTGGTATCAAGGTAGATTTGAACGGCTGTTCAAGCATCAACCGTCTCTATGCCCTGGGCGAGTGTTCATGCACCGGTCTGCATGGCGGTAACCGTCTTGCCAGCAACTCGCTTATCGAGGCTGTGGTTTATGCCGAGACTGCTGCCAAGCACAGTATTGAACATGTAGATGAATACGACTTCAACGAGAAGGTACCAGCATGGAATGATGAAGGTACTTTGACCAACGAAGAGAAGGTGCTGATTACACAGAGCGTGAAAGAGGTGGGCGAATGCATGAGCAACTATGTAGGCATCGTGCGCAGTGACCTCCGTCTGAAGCGAGCATGGGACCGTCTCGATCTTCTCTACGAAGAGACAGAAAACCTCTTCAAGCGTGTAAAGGTAAGCAAGGAACTCTGCGAGCTCCGCAACATGATTAACGTGGGTTATCTCATCACCCGCATGGCGATAGAACGCAAGGAGAGCCGTGGTCTCCACTATACCATCGACTACCCTGTTCATGCTTACGACAAGGAGTAATCAAGAATTATCAGAATATTAAAAAGCTCGGATGCATCACAAGCATCCGAGTTTTTTTTATTTTCAAGAATTTGAGAATTAGAGAATTTTTCTTTCTACCTATTGGTTCTGGTGAATTTTCTTTTTATCTCGTCAGCGAGAACTTGATGCTCAGGCCGAAATCCTGTGTGGTGGTAGGATAACTGCTGCTTGACAGGAGCGGTGTGTTGGTCTGACGGTCATAATAGAAACTCATGGTAAGGAGTTTGCTGAAGGTATAATCGGCAGAGAAACTCAGTTTCAGAGCATTGTTGCCGCTGCTGGCACTGCTTACCATTGAGGCAATATCACGAACGATGGCTGCCTGCTTGCGGAAACTGAAGTCAAGACGTAGATTCAGATCATGGTTGGTACCATTCTGAACCGTCTTGGTGGTCGGCGCATTCTTATTGGCTGCATTCTTGTTGCCGCCCTTCGACTTGGAACGGGATGCCTTGGCACCCCAGCCGAAAACATCGAAGTTGTTGATGCGGTAACCCATACCGATTACCCAGTCCTTACTCAATGCCTCGTTCAGCTGCACACTCGTCATACTGAGGTTCAACACACGGGTCTGGCGATATTCTGCCTTCACCGTCATATTATTGTTGAATGTGACATCCATACCCAATAATGGCGAGAACGACTCGTTGATACTTACCTGCGAAATGTTGAACATGCTGCTTGGAGATGGATTGCCCGTAGTGGCATCACTCACGAAGCCGAGACCGTTCATATACTCCTGGAAGGTGCTGTAACTGTTGTAGCTGCCTACCGCAAAGACGCTCTTGTAAGAGTGGTTGATGTTGACACTCTTGAAGTGCTCGTTGAACCAAGGCAGACGTCCCAGTCCACTATAACGGATAGTCCAGTTTGGCAACATCCGGCTCAAAGCTGGGAATACCGAGAGCGAATTGCCACCCATCGAGGTATAAGCCTTGAGGAAGGCAGGAATCATGACATCGCTGCTATACTGGTTGACCGGTGTACGAGAAGCATCAAACTTGCCGCCAGCCAGAGCCGAACCAGCCGGATAAACAGTTCCGGCATACTGCGCCTCTACCCTATCTCTGAAACCAGCCAGCGAGTTGACAAACTTCTCGAAGGTCTTGCTGCGATACCCCGAATTGGCATTACCCATTCCCTCGAAAGCCGAACCCAGCGAGATGGTAGTCATCTGGAAGGCTCCACTCTGGGTAGTTGGCGTTCCTTCATACATATACTGTATGCTCTTCTGCGTGGTCTTGGTGCGTGTGGCTGAGAGATCAATCTTGAAATCCTTGACAGGCTCCAGGGTGGCACGCAACGTAAGATTATCCGTTCTGCTGGTAGTGGCTGGTGTTGCGATACTGTCGTTACAGAGCAGCCAGTCGTTGTTTCTTGCCTTCTCGATATAATCGTCGCCAACCATACCGAAGGCGAAGTCAAGACCCGGTGCCATCTGTCCCACCTTCTTCTGTCCGAAGGCATCACCCACACTAGGCAAGAAGCCCGGCAGGGTGAGCTGATAGCTGCTGCGATAGTTGATGCTCACATTGCGCACCATCATTGCCAAGCGACTAGCCAACTGCAATCCCTTATACCATTTCTTATCATCAAGCGGTTCCTTTGCCAGCACGGAGAGTTTCACCTTCATGGCAGTATCTACCTTTGAGATGATTCTGATCTGGTTATTATCCACCTTTTTATATTTAAGCGGGAACACTTTGCCGTCTTCCGTCTTGGCATTCACAATCAGTCGCTTGGTATTCTTGCCGTGGCGTATCTTGAATGTGGTATCAGGCAGGAGGGTGATTTCCCGTTCGAAGGCACGCTTGTTCTTAGGCAGCGCCTTCTTCGGATCAGCCGCCTGTTCCTTTGCTTCCTGCTTCTTTTTCTTTTTTTCCTGCTTCTTGCGCTGCATCTGTGCCCTACTCTGGGTACGGTCAAACTTATCGTTTACCTTCTTCAGGAAAGGCACATGGTTGTAGAGTTTCACCAAGTTAAAGTTACCGTTCAATGTCAGTTCGCGCTGGGTATTGATGGTATTTCCATACGAGTTGCCCTCCTCATCCTCTGTACCGCGCTCCCAAGAATAGTTGGCATTGTAAGAGGCATCGCTGTTCACCCAGTCGAAGACAGGCAGCAGATTGAGAGGCACCTTGTAGGATGCCTGGAAATTCTGACTGTAGTCGAGCGGTGCACCCCAGTGGCGGATGCTGGTCCATACGGAATCCTTCCAGGCATGATACTGGTCGGCATAAAGATCCTTGTTGACCGGTGTATATGGTTCCTCTATCTGTGCATGGGTAGCACTCTGGAAGTTCATGTGCAGGTTCTTGGTCAGATCCCAGTTGATGGAGAACTCACGGTTCCAGAGGAACTGCTCACTGAAGGTGAGCGGCAACTTGGAGTCTACTCCGGCAGCTCCACTCATCAGGGTTTCCATATCGCGCTCCTGCAACTCGTAGTAGTCGCGCGTCATCTCGGTATTGAAGGCTATGTTCTGCGGCAGCCAGTTCAGTCCGAAACGTTTCAGAATGTCGAGCCACTTACTCTTGTTCTTCAGTCCCTTGAATGGTTCCCATGCCTTATAAACCGGGCTCCACGAATAATCCAAGGCTCCGCGCCAGTTGTCCTTGCGCTCATACATCGTCGTTTCACCCGTAGTATACTGATGCTGATGACTGTAGGTGAATGAGAAGTTGGCTGGATCGTATGGCATCGGATGGCGCTTGGTAGCGATACCCACCCGGGCATTCGAGATGGAGAAGTTGGTCTGCGTAATCTTGGTGGCAGCGATATTCTCGATAGAATCGCGCTCGTGCTTGGAGCCGGCGGCATCGAGGGCATCCTTCAACTCCATATCGGTATCCAGCGGATTATACTTAGGAGTGGTCTTCTCCTTGGTAACACTATAATATAAAGGTATGCTCACCTTCGCCTTGTCAGGGAAGAACTTACCCATTTCGAGCGATGTGGTCACACTGTAGGTACCGTAATTATCGGTAGTGCGACTTGCCACGCCATCTTCCAGACCGCCGAATCCCTCGCTGATGTATCTGCCGGTGGCATTTACGCTACCCAAATCGGAGAGTTGTACGTTCAGGTTGGCATTGGCAGCCCAACCACCCGAATTATTGTGTTCCTTGAGTCGGAGTTCGTTTATCCATACCTCACCGCTCTTGATGTCGGCAGAATTGTTTCTCACACCCAGCATCATGGTCTTCACCTCACCGAGACTCGGATTACCCACGATGGTAATCTTGTTCTGCGGATGTTCTGCATCCATCATGGAATAAGGAGCGAGATAAGAAGCCACACCCTGTGCCTTCGCCTTGTTGCGGTTTTTCTTCAATGCCGTAAAGACGCTCAGTGGCACATCGAGCATATTCTCCTCAGGCCATACCGCCTTACAGTCGGCTAGCACATAGCGATTGTAGTTGGAGCGTGGTTCGGTGAGCTTCAGCGGAATTTCATACTCGTAGTAATTGTTCTTGTAATCACTACCCAGACGGATGAAGACTGAGAGATCACCATCCTGCAGACGGGTGGTATTCTGCTCCAGAGCATTGGCATGGGCAAACATCTGGATGCGCTTGTACTGGCGCAGATCAAGGGTAGAATTCTTGTAAACCGCCTTCGCCTCGCCTGTGCTCATGTTCTTGACCACCAGACTCAACGCCTGCTCGTTAGCCTCAACCAACTGAGGCTGACTAGGATCCTGTTCGCGCTTGATACCCGGAGGCAAAACATAGTTGACCGGTGTCTTCTCGCCGTTCTCTTCCAGACTCACGCTGCTTGCGTCAAGGGTTCCGCCACTGGCTGCACTAAGCGGCTGATCATAAGTACGCCACTTGCCCATCACGAGGTCGAAGGTACCGAAACGCAGCACGATAGGTTTCTTGAAACCGGTAAGGAACATACGCATGAAGCGGATGCTGGAGAAGTCGTTGATGTTACCCTGACGGCTCTCAAACTCATCGATAGGTATGCGGAACTGATACCAGGTAACGGTAGACTTGGTATTATCACGCCAGGTCTGGCTGTATTCACGCTTATCTACAATATGATTGTTACCCACCACGAGATCTTCCGGACGGATGCTGACACGGTACTGGAAGTATTTCTCATATTCGTTGAGGGTATAATCCTGGTTGATATCCTCGACATCCGGCGTTGACTTATAAGAAGTATCATAGCTCTCAGAACGGCTGTCGCTGTCAGGCGAGTTGCCCTGAGGATTGTTGATATACTTATATCGCTGCAAGATAGGAGCACGCATCTCATCCCAGTCGGAACCGCGGAAATAGTGGTAGTCATCACGTGCCGGATCGGCAAAGATGCTGTCGAATACCGCCTGGTTCACCTTGCCCTGAATCTGGTCGAGATAAGCACTCTTGTAGAATTCCTGCTCCTCGGCATCGGTCAGTCCGTTGAAACCCACATCCTGCAAGGCTCTGCTGCCACTGGTGGTAGCAAAGGCATAGGTCACGGTGCTCTGGGTAGGAATCTTACCCCACTGGGTATAGGTGTAGCTCTTGCTGCCATCTACCGGCATGCCACTCTCATAGAATTTCTTGCCATCACGCAGGATATCCTCGCTCACCTCGCCCAGGTTGATGTAGAAATCGCCACCATAATCGGCAGCATCAGCCTCTTCGCGGGAATAGATGAACGGATCGAGCATCCAGAACTCGATGTATTCGATGTTTGCCTGCTCGAAATCGTTGGTATCCAGCTTACGCATCATTCCGCCCCAGTTACGCTGCGGATTCTGCAGGGTTCCGTCAGCCTGCAAATCTGTTACATTGAAGTTGTATGGTCCCGGCTCGCTTGGATAGTAAGCCAGATTGAGTACATTCAGGGTATTGGTAGCGCCCTGATAACTGCTCTGGTCGCGCAATGGGAAGAGCTCCTTGGTATAGACCTCGCGGACATAATGGTTACTCAACTGCTTGAGGTCGCCCTTGATATGTCCCGGAGTGAGCGAACTTCCACGGCGGGTGAACAGCGGATCGATGGTATACCAGGCTAGGCGCGAACGGTGGAAACCGCTGCTCAGACCGGTCTTGTCGCTGTAATCGTCCTTGAAATTGAGCGAAGGCACACTGGATATAAACCAGGAGGTAGGAGTCGTTACATCGATGGTAGTCTTCGTACCCTCGAAGTCATCGATATAAGATGCATTGTCCTGTGTGCCGCCTGCCTCACCGGCAATAAGCTGGGCAAATTCTCCAGTAAAGGATATCTGCGATGGCTGGGTAAGATGCAGGAATGGTATCTTGTCAAGCACATTGGTGAGCCACTGACTCTCCTTGCGCCAGTTGAGATTGATACCCCAAAGAGTGTTCTTCAGCGGTTCGGAGCCCATGGATACTTTGGTAGTAAGCGCCTGTTCGGAGAGGTGCTGGATAGTACCGCTCAACTGGAAGTTCTTGGTAAAATCATACTCCCAGTTCAGTCCGAACATCGTTTTTCGGGTTTGTCCGAAATCGGTATTACTCTCCAGAGAAACGTTGACAGCCGTACCGGCATCGATGATGCTCTGGTTCAGGATGGTCACCTCACCGGCACTGTAATCTACCGAATAGTCGGTGCCCTCTTTCAGTGTGATACCGCCTGCCGTAACGACCACCGAGCCCTGTGGCACATTGTAGGCATCAAGCGAGATGACATTGGCTGCAGAGCCCTTGAACTGTCCCACAATCTGATACTTGTTCTTTTCGGCTATCTGCTTGGCTACGGTCTTCGTACTGTCATAAAGTTCGGTAAAGGCATACTTTTCAGCCTTGTCGGCAGCCACGCCCCGCTTGACCAGATAATCACGCATATAACTGCCGAAAGGCTCTACCTTCGGAATGAACACGCGTCCATTAGAGATGGTATAGCCTTCTACATAATCGAAATATCCATTGCTGTGTGCCTTGTTGTTGTTATCCAGACGGTCGGCGCCCAGCACACGGATGATAGGCTGCTCCTTCACCTGCTGCTCAGGGATATAACTGAGATATACGCCGGTGGTATCGCTCTGGTATTTCACATCCAGGCGGAACTTCTCCTTCTCTACGGTAGAAGCCAGATAATAAACGTTCTTCATCATCAGCCCCCAGTTGCCCTGTCGCGGATTGTTACTGGTATTCTTGAGCGATTTCACGAAGAGTGCCTGCTTGGTATCGCTGAGATCGGATGCAAACTCGCCCACCTGATAGGTAACGCCTCCCGATGTATACTCATAGGCTACGGCAAGTACCTGGTCGGTCTGCAGACTGGTTTTCAATGAGATATAACCCAAGGCGGTATTGACCGTATACTCTGAAGAATTGAGCAGGCGGGCACTCTCCAGTTTCTCATAATCGGCTCCGCCAACCAATCCGCCTCCATCAAGAGTGGTTGCAGCCTGGTCGATGTCACGGGCAGCAGCATACTGCCCTGTCATCGCCGCATACTCTGTATTCGCCTGGTTAGAAGGCACCTGTCCGCTCGCCGCCCACATCGGGTTACTCAGTTTCTGGTTCTCGCCCAGGTCGGTCAGGGCTACGATGTTTCGGGTATTGGTGGTATTGCCGGTTTTGTTGGTAACCCACACCTCCACGCGGTTGATGGTGATGCCCGTGGTGAGATTAGGAAGTTTCTGCATCCAGGCATCATAATGGTTTCTGAAATACTGGGAGAGGAAGAAGTGGCGGTTCTCCTCATAATCGGCTACATTCAGTTCGAAAGGGGTGAGCTGTACACCGCCCCTGGTAGATACGCTCTTCGATGCACTCTTCTTCTGCGAAGCTACCATCTGCAGCTTGAGTTTGCCAAACTGCATATCGGTTCTAACACCAAACAGACTGCTGGCGCCTTTGATGAGCGAAGAGTTGGAAGGGAAGGAGACATTACCCGCCTCAACGAGTTTGATGATTTCATCTTCCTTGCCGTCGTACTTCAGTTTCATGTTCTGTGCATCGAAATCGAAGGTGGCATCGGTGTTGTAATTCAGGTTCATGTTCACCTTATCGCCCACCTTTCCGTTGACGTTGAGATTGATTTTCTCATCAAAATCCATCATCGTCGTCTTTCGGTTGCGGATAGGCAACGAAGGATTGTCGATGTTTTTCTTGTTGATACCGAACTTGAGTTCGGCAGAACCCTGAGTCTTCACTCTGATGCCACCAGGACCGAAGATTTTCTCGGCAGGTCCCAAGTCGAAGTGCATATCTGAGAAATCGAACTTCTCCTTGCCTTTTGCCTGGAAGATTTCATCGTTCTGCTTGCGGAAGTAGCTGTTGCGCTGCTGCTGTTCGGTCCATGCAAGATACTCTTTCGGAGTGAGCATGATAGGAGCCGAAAGCCAGGTTGAGCCCATGCGGTTGCCGATGATATAGCGGTCGAGGGTATCGTTGTAGACTACCTGATATTGCAGATTATCAGGACGTTTCAGGTCGAGCGGACTCTGATAGAGGTCGCTCAGGGAGTAAGGTTGGGTGCGCTGAATCTGCCAGCGGGTATGCAGCAGCGAATCGGGAATGGTATCTTCATCGAGCTGCACGGGCTGGGCTGTGCTGGTATGGGTTTTCTTTTTATCGTTCTGAAGTTGAGGCAAAGCTATCGCATAGCCGAAGGTTGCCACCATCAGCCAAGCCAATAGAAAAGATATGAATCTTTGCTTCTGTTTCATCGATAAAAAACTCCTAACTTATTTGATTTGCTTCAATGCCAGTTTCACAACCTGTTCTACCGGGAGATCAGGCTGTGCCTTGAGGATATCTACTACTACCTTGGCAGATGGTGCCGGCGAGAAGCCGAGCATGGTGAGGGCGCTTACCGCCTCATCCTTTACGTCATTGTTTACCATCACCACATTGCCGCCGCTGGCTGGCAGTTCGTCAGCAATGCCGAGGCTCACGATTTTATCTTTCAGGTCGATGATGATTCGCTGTGCTGTCTTCAGTCCGATACCCTTCACGGTTTTCAGCACCTTGTCGTTACCTGTAGAGATGATTTCACAGAGTTCGCGTGGCGAGAGTGAAGAGAGAATCATACGGGCTGTATTTCCGCCTACTCCTGAAACGGTGATGAGGAGGCGGTAGAGTTCACGTTCCTGTTTGGTAGCAAAGCCGAAAAGGGTGAAAGAGTCATCTCTTCCACCAGCCACCAGCACTTCGTGAACATAGAGCTTCACCTCCTGTTTGCCCTGAATGGCAGTATATGTATTGAGCGATATATTGAGTCCGTAGCCCACCCCCGCAGTCTCAACAATAGCCAGCGCAGGTGTCAGCTCTGTCAGATCGCCATGAATATATTCTATCATTTTCTTTTTCTCCTAATTAAATTAATATATTAATAACGTGCGAAGGGCGGGATTATTGTTATAGAGTTCCATAAAATTACGTCCCGACGTAGCATGTAATACGTCCCGACGCAGAGCCAGAGACGTCGGGACGCAGCAAAAGCTACGTCAGGACGTAATTCAAAGCACATCGGGAGGTATCGGAAAGAGGATGTATGATGTTTCGCAACAAAATAACGAAACTGTAAGGCTCTTGCTACAGATACCTTACAAATCTCCGCTTATTCATACCTAAAAACTATGATTTTACTACTTTTTGCAACTTTTATGAGTTAAAATTCTATTAAAACGTCACGTATTTCAAGAAAAAGCTATACTTTTGCAACCGGAAATAGAATGAAAAGCGGAAAACATATCCGTTGGATGGACTAAACCGCAAGAAAAGAAATAAACAACAAAATAAAAGAAATAAGACAATGAAGAAATTTAGAGCAGCCGTAGTAGGATACGGCAACATCGGTAAGTTTACAGTTGAGGCACTCGAAGCAGCTCCTGACTTTGAGATTGCAGGTATTGTACGTCGCCAGGGTGCCAAGGACAAACCAGCTGAGTTGGCAAACTATGAAGTAGTAGATGACATCACCAAGTTGAAGGATGTAGATGTTGCTATCCTCGCAACCCCTACCCGTTCTTGCCCTGAGTATGCAGAGAAGATCGTTGCCCTCGGTATCAACACCGTAGACAGCTTCGATATCCACACCAGCATCCTCGACTACCGTACCAAGCAGATGGAGAACTGCAAGAAGGCTGGCAAGGTGAGCGTTATCTCTGCCGGTTGGGACCCAGGTTCTGATTCTATCGTACGTGTTCTGATGGAGAGCCTTGCTCCTAAGGGTTTGACATATACCAACTTCGGTCCTGGTATGAGTATGGGTCACTCAGTTTGTGTTCGTGGCAAGAAGGGCGTAAAGGAAGCGCTCTCTGTAACCATCCCATTGGGTGAGGGTATCCACCGCCGTATGGTATACGTAGAGTTGGAAGAAGGTGCCAAGCTTGAGGATGTAACAGCCGAAATCAAGGCCGATCCATACTTCGCTCACGATGAGACCCACGTATTCGCCGTAGCATCAGTAGATGATGTAAAGGATATGGGTCATGGTGTGAACCTCGTTCGCAAGGGTGTATCAGGCAAGACCCAGAACCAGCGTTTCGAGTTCAACATGAGCATCAACAACCCAGCCCTCACCGCTCAGGTATTGGTTAACGTGGCTCGTGCTTCATTCCGTCTGCAGCCAGGTTGCTACACCATGCCAGAGATTCCAGTTATCGACATGTTGCCAGGAACCCGTGAGGAAATCGTTGCAACACTCGTATAATTGGGAGTGAAGAACGAAGAGTGAAGAATTCACTTGCATCACTATAATAAAACGGCTCGCAAGAAGTTTCGAATTCTTGCGAGCCTTTTCCATTCAACTAAAACCACTTATAATAACCCTGTCATATACAATGGCAAATAAGTAATTCCCTCCTCTACTTTCAAATCAGCAGTATGCAAAACATACGGTTCTGCCAGATAGCTACCATATTTAGCGATGCACTTTTTGAGAGAAGTGAGCGTGTATCTGTTAGTTGACTTCACTTCTATCGGTGAAATATTATGCTTTGACGTTATGGTATCTTTGGCTATCAAGAAATCCAGTTCCATCCTTTCCTGGGCATTCTCCTTACTATATTTGGAAAAGAAATACAGCTTATGCCCTGCCGAACGTAACATCTGAGCAACTATATTCTCAACTATCATTCCGCCATTGAACTCCAGCTTATCTACCAGAAGCTTGTTATATAAGTTTTCAGATACTATCGTATTTTCATTGAAAGCATGACTGATGAGCAAGCCCGTATCAGCCATATAGCATTTCAATGTCGTATCATCGGTATTCATGCCAAGACCGATACTTGGCTCTGTCGTATTATAGGCCATATTGACTATCATGGCATCTGACAGCCAAAAGAAAGCCGTTTCATAATCTCGCATTCTCGCCCCTTCTGTGAGTGCCTTCAACAGAAATTTCTTTTCATGTTTTTGAAGTTGAGAAGGAATTGTATCAAAAATCTGAGTAACTTTAAATACATAGGTTGAAGCATACTTTTGAATATCGTTACGATATAAGGTAAGAATTTGGCGCTTCACTCGATCCACCTTATTGAAATCTCTGGTTTCTACAAATTTAGCTACAGCTTGTGGCATTCCTCCAACTATGAGATACTGTCTGAAATAGTCCATTGCCATGCGATGCATCATTTGTCCCATCTCATGCTTTTTCTTTAAGTTCATTCGTATAAGCGGCATCAGGGTTTCATTGTTCAATGCCCACAAGAACTCCTCAAAATCCATAGGATACATCAATATTTCTTCCTCCTCAGAAGGAATCATGATATCCTCTACGTTTTTTTTGATAGAAACAAGCGAACCAGTCTCTATATAATCGTAACGCCCATCTTCAACCAGATACTTGATAGCTGTACGAGCCCGAGGATACAATTGCACCTCATCAAAGATTATAACTGATTTTCTTGGATATAGAGGTGTATTAGTGAAACTGCTTAAATACATAAAGAATGTATCCAAGTCATCCAGATAGGTTTCGAACAAGGATTTTATGTTCTTTCCTATCTTATTGAAATCAAGTAAAATATAACTCTTATATTCTTTTCGAGCGAATTCCTTTACGATATAGCTCTTTCCTACTCGACGAGCCCCATTGATGAGAACAGCACTTTCTCCGTTCTGTTCTTCTTTCCATTTCTTGAGTTGATCATATACTTTTCTTCTCATAATTTACACCTATCCTAGATTAATAATATCGGATAAATACACCTATCCACGATTAATATTTCCCAATTTTTACACATATCCGCGATTATCAGATGGCGCAAATATACACATATCCGCGATTATCTCCAAGAAAAAGCCATTTTTTTAATATCTTTTAATTTTAGGAATAAGATGATAACGATACGCAAAATACATAATATTGGTATGGTATAAACATCATGCTTTAAGTCCATTATAGCTTTGTTTTATCATCCATTGCAAGCATGTGAATTAGCCACAGGAACTGTATCTATCGGCATGAAGAAGTAGATCTATCTAATTGTCGGCAGCCGTCAGCAAGGTTGCTGGCATATGGCAGCAGCATTGTCGGCATATACCAGCAAGGTTGCCGGCAGCTGCCGGCAACCATACGAAACAATATTTAAAAGGTAAATAATACAGGTTTCTAAGACTATTTAAATAACTTATCAAAAGCTATATTATTTATGTGTCATAATATCGAGCACCATATCATCGGTAGCTCTCATCGCATCGGCACCGATGCTCGTGAGGTTGTGGATGCACTTATCCACATCATCATCTACGATACCCTCGGCAGAGGTGACACACTTGCCTTCCATAGAAAGGAGGGCGGAAAGAAGAGCGGTGCTGACACCTGATGAAATCTTCAGGGCACAACTTGGTTTCGCTCCGTCACAAATCATACCGGTGAGATTGGCTATCATATTCTTGACAGAATTGCAGATGCGGGTATAATCGCCACCCATCAGATAGGTGATGCCGCAACTGCTGCCCGTACTGGCTACCACACAACCGCAAAGAGCTGAAAGCTTGCCTAAGCTCTGCTTGATATAGATAGCCGTCAAGTGACTGAGCATCAGGGCACGGATCATTTCCTCCTCGGTATTCTCGTTCTCCAGCGCATAAACCACCACAGGGTTCGTTGCACAGATGCCCTGGTTGCCGCTGCCGCTATTACTCATCACCGGAATCATGGCGCCACCCATACGGGCATCGCAGGCTGAAGCGGTGCGGGAGATGATATGCGAGAAAATATTATCACCGAAGATACCGTGACTCAACGGACGGTCCATCGTCTTGCCCAGGCAGTGGCCATAGTTGCCTTTGATACTCAACTCGGCAGCCTTCATATTATAATCCCTGGTCTTGAGAATGAAAGAAATCTCATCGAGCGGAGCTGTTGTAGCAAACTCGTAAACCATCGGGAAATTGAGCTGGATGTCATCATCAGCCTCATCACCCACAGTACCGCCACGCTTATCGAGCACCACCTCACCATTACGCTCAACATACACAAAATGGGTATGTGAACCGGAGATAATTGCCGTAGCCTGGTCTTCACCGGCATGACAGATGATTTCGATATAGAGTTTATCCACATCACCCTGCTTCAGTTTGATGCTGATATCCGCATCCTTGATATATTGTTTGCCCTGCTCCAGACTGTCGGGAGTAAGGTCTTTCAACACTTCCAGCTGATATTCAGGCTTTCCGATGAGCGCACCCAGCGATACGGCGATAGGCAAACCAATCATACCCGTGCCCGGAATGCCGACACCCATCGCATTCTTGAGCATATTAGGACTCAGAAGAACTTCAATACGTTCAGGGCGCTTGCCCAATGTAGTAGCAGCCTTGGCTGTACATAGTGCCACAGCCATCGGTTCGGTACAGCCGATGGCAGGAACCACCTCTTTATTAACGAGCGCAATGATGCGCTCACGCTTACTTTTCTCTAACATAATCTATATAGCTTTTATATAAATAACGTTCTTACCATTATTTCGGGTACAAAAATACAAAAAATAAACCGTATTCTTCTCTTTTCTCGAGAAAAATACGGTTAAAATCTATATTTCTTGATGAATTAGTCTTCCAACTGGAACAGAGGATCATCTGGAGTCAGCATGGTTGGCTTCTGGTCGAATTCCTTCAAGAGCTGCTCAGAAGCATACTTCTTGTTTACTACCAGGCGGAACATGTACTCGTTGAACCAATCGTTGGTCATGATGAAGCAACCGGCAAAACCATTGTCTGCACCCCAACTGTTCTCCACCTTCCACTTTACAGGCTTGCCATTGGCGTCGAGATCTACAGCAGTCAGCGTCATGGCATGAGTAGAACCGCTATCGAAAGTAGCGATGCGGTCAGCCTTGTTCATTGGGAATGAGGTATTGAAGAGGCTTCCATAGTCGAAGTTGTCGAGTGCCAGATAGCCGCGCTTTCTATCAAGTTGCTTGCCCACATCATAGCTTGAATACATCTTATGACCGTCCTTTAGAGAGGCGATAGCGAGCTGGGCAATCTCCTCCATAGGCAAGTTCAGATACTTCCAGTTATGACCATCGTAAGTGTGGCGGTCGTACTCTACCTCGTATGTCTTATGGTAAGGACGGCGTGGATCGTTCATCACCATCAGGAAGGTACCGTTCAGGTCCTTGCCTACGGTTTCCTCATAGAAACTCTTAGGAGTATACTTCTTTGCCTCGCCAATCTGCTTGCCATCCTTGTCGCGGAAAGCATAGGTAAATTCCTTTACCGGTTCACCGAGAGTAAGACTCAGCATGTGATAAACCTGACCGAGCATTTCGTTCTTGCGAGCCTGGATAGCAGCCGACTTCTTGCCCTGAGCCACCATCTTGCGGAGTTCCAGACCATACTCGCGGAGCTTGCTGCTTACGAGACGGCTCATCTTGGAAGTATTGTTGCTTGAGAAGGTCTCAGGCTGGGCACTCATCGGTACGAGACCATACTTGCTTGCCAAATCGGCAACACCACAGAAAGTTCCGCCATCATTGAGCGGATTCTTGAAGAAGAACTGCACCTGAGGATCCTCGATGCTCTTCTTGCCGAGGTCGATAACCCCCTGGAGCATCAGGTTAGCCTTCTCCAGCTGGTCGTAGAAGAAGAGATAATCCTGAGAATA
>ERZ1034876.810-NODE-810-length-15272-cov-15.536505_pt1 | contig 15272 bp, 13 predicted proteins | sample MGYA00520698_ERZ1034876 | MGnify/ENA primary metagenome ERZ1034876 (study PRJEB33766, sample SAMN09781723) | gut metagenome | biome: gut microbiome | host: Homo sapiens | place: Madagascar | study: EMG produced TPA metagenomics assembly of the PRJNA485056 data...
CCCGCAAAAACCGCAGGATCAGGGTCCCATCTACGCCCGCAACCCCGGCGATGTAAACCCTGGCGCTGCCCCCGGCCCCCACATCGACACCTACTCCGCAGGCCCGGACGGCATCCAGCGGCGGGAGATCGGCCCCGAGGACCCCATCGAGGGCATCAAGGCCAAGGACTGGGCCACCTTTGTGGGCCGCAGCCCGATGTACTACCTGATGCAGTTTTTCCGCATGAGCGAGACAAAGCAGAAAGTCACCCTTTCGCTCTCGGCGTTCCTGTTTGGTCCGGCCTACCTGTTCTACCGCAAAATGTGGAAGCAGGGCCTGCTGGCCACGCTGGTCATGGTCATGCTGAGCATCCCCGGCTTTATGTCGATCATTGCCACCTTCAACCCCACCTTCTTCGGCAGCCTGCCGCTTGGCTGGCTGCCCGCCGCCTACACCATCGGCGAGATCGGCATCTGGGCGTTCAAGGTGATTTTGGGCATGTTTGCCGTGTCCTGGTACCACGACAGCAGCAAGGCGCAGATCGAGGAGATCTACATGGCATGCCCTGAGGGCGACGGCCGCACCGAGCTGCTGGTCCAGCGCGGCGGCACCAATTTGCTGGCGGCGCTGCTCTACTTTGGCATCATGTGCCTGCTGCAGGTGGCCATCCTCTACATGGCAGGCCCCAGTGCGATTCAGTATCTCATGACCATGGCGGGTGCATAAACTGCCCGCAGGATGTTGAAAAGTAAGGAAGATAAAAGTTACAACGCCGGGTACGCACCCCAGCGATAATTTAGGAGGAAACTCATGAAAACAGCTCTGGTTATTATGGCGGCCGGTATCGGCTCCCGTTTCGGCGGCGGCATCAAACAGCTGGCCGCAGTCGGCCCCAACGGCGAGATCATCATGGATTACTCGATCCACGACGCCATCGAAGCTGGCTTTGACAAGATCGTCTTTATCATCCGCCACGATATCGAGGAAGCCTTTAAAGAGGCCATCGGCGACCGCATCGAGAAGATCTGCGCCGACCTGGGTGTCGAGATCGACTATGCGTTTCAGGCACTGGAAAATGTGCCCGAGGGTTACAGTGTGCCCGAGGGCCGCTCCAAACCCTGGGGCACCGGCCAGGCCGTGCTGGCCTGCAAGGGCATCATCAAGGAGCCGTTCGCCGTCATCAACGCCGACGACTACTACGGTAAGGAAGCTTTTGTGCAGCTGCACAGCTTCTTGCAGGGCTACACCCCCGCCGAGCCGGGCAAGCTGAGCATGGCCGGTTTTGTGCTGAAAAACACCCTGAGCGATAACGGCGCTGTCACCCGCGGTATCTGCCAGATGAACGACCAGCATTACCTGACCGGCGTGCTGGAGACCAGCGGCATTGAGAAAACTGCCGAGGGTGCAGCTGCCGGCGGCAAGACCATCGACGTTGAGAGCCTTGTCTCGATGAATATGTGGGGCCTGACGCCTGAGTTCGTCGACCTGCTGGACGCCGGCTTTGTGGAGTTCTTCGAGAAAGCCGCCCCCGCCAACCCGCTGAAAGCCGAGTATCTGCTGCCCATCTACATCGACGAGCTGCTGCACGCCGACAAGGTCAGCGTTAAGGTCCTGCCTACCCACGATAAGTGGTTTGGCGTCACCTATGCTGAGGACAAGCAAATCGTCATTGACAGCTTCGCCAAGCTTGTCGCCGACGGTGTGTACGAAAAAGACCTGTTCAGCGACCTGAAAAAGTAAGCTGTAAATCATACCCCACCCAGCCACCCGGTTAGCCCGGGCGGCTGCTTTTATTGATAAGACGTGGAAAACCGCGTATACTGTGTAGTGGATAAATCGGTGCTTGCGGAGGTAAAAAACATGGTGAAACTTGATAATTTTGTTGATATGATGACGGGACACTTTAATAACAAAGAGCAGTTTGATAAGATGCAGAAGGAAGGAAAAATATATCCTTATGCAGAACACATTAATACGATCTGCAATGGGAAAATTTTGAACCTTCCTAAAGATTTTAACGGTAAATTTGTTGTTGAAGAAAGCTACTATGAGACAAATGGAAAACGCCATGCTTCACCACATCTTTTCCTGATTACAGAGGAAGAAGATGAAATTGTATTGTCTTCTTATGAAATACCTGAAGGAGAAGATAAGAGTACGTTTTCATATAGTTCTATGAAAAATGTTGATTATGCTGAATTGAAAAAATCCGAAAAATTTACTCCGGCGAGCTACCATGAAAAGGATGGAATCTGGGAAGGCGGCAGTGTAAGCCGGTTCTCACCAGTAATGACATTTAAGCTCTGGGAAAAGTTTTCGGATAGTTGCCTGGAAGTATCTGAAAGCATGGAAGTTAATGGAAAGAAAACTTTTGGATATGACGAACCAATTATTTATAAGCGAGTATAACGCAAGAGCGGAATATAGCGATCAATTCCGGTTTGTAGAGTAAAGCGGGCTCCCCTCAAGGAACCTTTACGCTACAACTATGGCAATACCGCACAATTCTAAGTGCCGATGCGGCGAGCGAGAAGTACAAGCTGCTAAGCAAAAAGCGCAGATAATACTTTGTGTATTATCGAGCATTTTTGCAACGCAGATTGTGCTTCGCAGCCGCAGCAGCGGTGCTTAAGCTGTAAAGCGGGAATTGTGCGGTGTTGCCCTATATCTTATAGAAAAGACCCGGCATTTCAGTGCCGGGTTTTTCCGTTGTGCCAGACTCATACATAAAAACAAATTATTGACAACCCAGCGACAAAATGCGACAATAGAGACAGAAAATTGCGCGGTGCAAATCGCAGTTTGGTCAAAAACTGCAAAACCTTGGCACACAGCGCCATGGAAAACGAGAGGAAAAAGCGGTATGGTAAATACAACGGAACACAAAACACACCGCTACAGGAGGGCTTGTATCATGGCAAAGAACGATTTTGACTGCACCACCCTGACGCCGGAGCAGCGCGACGCGCGCCTTGCACTGGACGTGGAGCGCCTGCTGCGCTTCGGGCGTAAGCATAAGCTGATCAAAGAACTGGACGAGCTGGTGGCCCGCAACACGCTGCTGGATCTGCTGCAGCTGGCCGCCCCCAGCGAGACCAAACCGCCGAAGGAGGACCCGGCGACCCCCGCCGCTCTGCTGGACGAAATGGTGGAACTGGCTGCCCGCAAGGAACTGTTTGACGGTGCTGTGCCCCAGTACCGCATCAACTTCGAGACCCGCCTGATGGGGGCTCTGATGCCCCGCGAGAGCGAAGTCTGCAAAAAGTTCCATAAGCTGTACGTGAAAAAGGGCGCCAAGGCTGCTACCGACTGGTTCTATGATTTCTGCGTGGTAACGAACTATATCCGCACTGCCCAGATCGCCAAGAACATCCAGTGGAACACCGCCACCCCCTACGGCGAGCTGGAGATCACCATCAATCTGACCAAGCCCGAGAAGGACCCCAAGACCATCGCCCTGGAGCGCCTGCAGCCCAAGAGCGGCTACCCCGCCTGCATGCTCTGCAAGGAGAATATCGGCTATGCCGGGCGCATCAACTTCCCGGCCCGCCAGACCCACCGCATCGTGCCCATTGAGCTGGCAGGGGAGCAGTTCTACCTGCAGTATAGTCCATACGCCTATTTCCACGAGCATTGCATCATGCTGCACGAGCAGCATAAGCCCATGGAGATGAACAGGCAGACCTTGGCCGAGATATTTGATTTCGTCAGCCAGTTCCCGCATTACACCTGCGGCTCCAACGCCGACCTGCCTATCGTGGGCGGCAGCATCCTGAGCCACAGCCACTTCCAGGGCGGCCGCTATGTATTCCCCATGCAGAAAGCCGACATCGCCCTACCCATGAAGGACGTGCGCTATCCCGGCGTCAAGGCGGGCATCCTGAACTGGCCTGTCTCCGCTGTGCGCCTGGTGGGCCGCAGCAGCCAGCAGATGCAGACTGTGGCCAACAACATCCTGACCGCTTGGCGCGAGTACAGCGATGAGAGTGTGGGCATCCTGGCCCACACCGGCGATACCCCCCACAACACCGTAACGCCTATCCTGCATTACGATGAGAAGGACGGCTACATCCTGGACCTGGCCCTGCGCAACAACCGCACCAGCGAGGAGTACCCCGACGGTATCTTCCATCCCCACAAGGAATATCACAACATTAAAAAGGAAAACATCGGCCTGATCGAGGTCATGGGTCTGGCCATCCTGCCCGCCCGCCTGAAAGAACAGGGCGCCCAGATCGCCGAGATCCTCAGCGGCCAGCAGCCCAACACCAGCCGCAAGGAGGGCTCTAACCTGGCCGTACACGCCGATTGGATCGATGCGCTGATCGCCAAGTATGGCACGGCCCTGCGCCCCGAAGAGGCCAACGAAGTCGTGAAGAAGGAGATCGGCATCGTGTTCAGCCACGTGCTGGAGAACGCCGGTGTCTTTAAGCAGGACGCCGCCGGACAGCAGGCTTTCGTCCGCTTTATGTACAGCGTGGGCTTTAAAGCTGCCGACTAAAAATTTTATAGATTTTTTTAGAAAAAACAGGCCTCCGGGGTTGACAACCTTGGGGGCCTGTGGTATTATAATACTCGCATCTGGCGGCAGCCACTATGGAGAGGTGTCCGAGTGGTTTATGGAACTGGTCTTGAAAACCAGCGATTCGCGCGAGCGGACCATGGGTTCGAATCCCATCCTCTCCGCCATTTTGTGTGAAAAAGTGAATAGTTTATCACTTTGACTTGTGGAGTAATACTCAAGAGGTCGAAGAGGCGCCCCTGCTAAGGGCGTAGGGTGGGAAACCGCCGCGAGAGTTCAAATCTCTCTTACTCCGCCAACGTAAAAACCGCGATACAAACCGCAAAGGTTTCTGTATCGCGGTTTTTCGTTTGCGTGATAGTGCTTGATTGTGTAAAATACTGTAAGAAAATAGGCCGTAAAATGGTCGTAAGCAGGCAACAGGTCGTAAAAAGGTCGTATAAAATCCGTGTCCAATCTGGACACAAAAGCGGCGGGCCGCCTTCATGGGGTAGCCTGCCGTTTTTATTATTCTTTCTTGTGCTCTCGGCCCTCAACCACAGCCACAACGTCAATATTGGTCTCTTCGGTCATTTCTGTCAGCCTGCTGGGGCTTTTTCACTTTCTTGCGCGGCTTATTTCAGCCAATCGATCGCTGCTTCTCCGTGCTGCTGCAAAAAGGCGTTGATCTTACCAAAGGGTGCCGACCCAAAGAACCCACGGTACGCTGAAAGCGGGCTGGGGTGGGCCGATTCCAGCACCAGCACGGGGCGGCGGTCCTGCACAGCGGCAAATACCGGCGCGTATTTTTGGGCGGGCTTGCCCCACAGCACAGCGGCCAGGGGGGCAACGCTCTGCTGCACGGCGTATTCCAGCGCGGCCTTGGTGAAAGTCTCCCAGCCCTGCTTGGCGTGGGCAAAGGCGCGGCCCTGCTCCACCGTCAGCACGGTGTTCAGCAGCAGTACGCCCTGCTGCGCCCAGGGGGTCAGGTCGTTGTGAGCGCGCTGGGTGCCGGTCTCGCTTTCCAGTTCCTTAAAAATATTGCGCAGGCTGGGCGGTGCCTTGCAGGCATCGGGCACCGAGAAAGACAGCCCCATGGCCTGCCCCGGCTCGTGGTAGGGGTCCTGCCCCAGGATCACCGCGCGGATGCCCGCGGCGGGGCAGGCGGCAAAGGCAGCAAAGATATTCTCGGCAGCCGGGTAGACGGTGGTGTGGGCGGCGGCCTCAGTCACAAAGGCGTCCAGAGCGGCAAAGTAGGGCTTGGCGCACTCGGCTGCAAAAAACGGCGTCCAATCGCCGCACTGCAGCTGGGCGGCCTGTTCGGTCAGAAGCATGGCGTACTCCTTATTATAATATGTGAAACTCTCGTGAAGCCAGTATACCACACCGGGGCCAGGGCTTGCAATACGCGATTAAACGCGGTATAATACTAATTCAGGGTGTTATACGCCCTGCCAAGTATTATAAAGGGGAGAACCGATCATGCGTTCCATCAAAACCAAACTGTTCAGCCTGGGCATGGCTGCTTCCATGCTGCTGGCTTTGGGCGGCTGTGCTATGTCTACGCCTGCCAATGTGGGCTCCATCGGCGGGGTCGAGATCCCGGCCGGTGTCTACCTGCTGGCCCAGTACAACTCTTACAACACCGCCTCCGGCCTGGCCGACCTGGCGACCGGCGAAACCGCCAACGATGTCAAGGCCGTGCTGAAGGCCCAGTGCACCGGCACCATCAACGGCGAGGAAGTCACCACCGACGGTGCCGACTACATCAGCCAGCTGACCACCCACGCCATCGAGTACTACGCTGCTGTCGAAAAGGAGTTCGACGAGCTGGGCGGTGTGCTGGATGATGCTGCCACCGCCGAGGCTGCCAACTCTGCCGACAGCCTGTGGAATTCCAACGGCGACCTGTACACCGCCAACGGCATTTCCAAGTCCACGGTGGAGACCTACCTGCTGAACGCCCAGAAGGCCAAGGCCATCCTGAACCTGACCTACGGCGCCGACGGCACCAGCCCCGTGACCGAGGCCGAGTACACCGACTACGTCAATAACGATTGCTACTACGTCGAGACCGTGCAGTTCCCGCTGGTGAACTACTCCAGCTACTCGCTGGCCACCGATGACCAGAAGTCCCAGATCGAGGACATCGCGGCCCAGTGCCTGGCTGAACTGAACGAACAGGCTACCACCGAGACCGCCAGCAACAGCGCCCTGTACACCGCTGCCATGAATTACGTGCCCCAGGCCATGAGCGCCATGGGCAGCACGATCGAGTCTGCCCAGGCGGTCTACTACGCCGGTTCCAAGCTGTACACCCCGGACGATCTCTCCAGCTTTGGCGGCGACGGCTACAACAACCTGACCGACCCGCTGGATGAGATCCCACTGGGCACCTGGACGACCATCGACCTGGGCACTACCCTGCTGGTGGCCCGCCGCATCGACCCGCTCAAGACCTATACCGTTGACCAGCTGAACAGCATGTATGATATGCTGACCAGCATGAAGAGCGACGAGATCCAGGATAAGCTCTACGCCGACGGCGCCGCACTGGAACATAACCTGGACAGCTCGGCCATCAATACTTACAGCGCATCCAAAATCAAAAAGACTGTCTCTAAGTAAAAGAACGTCTGTGCAACACACAGGGCGGGAGCATCACAGTATGCCCCCGCCCTTTTCTTCAGCTTTCCCCATTTTGTAAGGAGGTACATCATGACCCAAAACAAACACGTAAATCTGCTGCTGGAGGTGTTGGGCTGCTTTGTCTCGGCTGCCGGCATCTATAGCTTTGCCGTGGCATCGGGCGTGCCTGTTACCGGTGTTGCGGGCGTCTGCGCCATCCTGTACCGTCTGTTCGGTATCCCCATGGGCCTGTCCAACGTGCTCATCAATATCCCTGTCATCCTGTTCAGCTACAAGGTGCTGGGCAAGTCGTTTTTGCTGCGCAGCATGCGCTGCATGGTGCTGTTCGCCGTGTTTACCGACTATCTGCTGCCCATGATTCCGGTCTACACCGGCGACCGCCTGCTGGCCACCCTGTGCGGCGGCGTCATCTGCGGCATCGGCGATGCGCTGATCTACATGCAGAACTCCAGCACCGGCGGTATCGACTTTATCACGATGGCTGTCAAGGTCAAGCACCCGCACCTGCCCTTTGGCAACATCACCTTTGCGGCGGCGCTGGCTGTCATTGTGGCCAACGGTCTGGTGTTCCATGACGTGGACTCCATCATCTACGGCCTTATCTTCAACTTTGTCTGCTCGGCGGTCATCAATAAGATGATGTTCGGCTTCTCCTCCTCGATGCTGGCCATGATCGTGACCGACGACGGCGAGGCCGCCTGCAAGGAGATCGACCGCGTGGCGGATCGCGGTGCCACCATTTTACAGGGGCGCGGCGGCTATGGCGGCGCACCCAAGGATGTGGTGCTCTGCGCCTGTTCCAACAAGCAACTGTACGAGATCGAGCACGCCATCCAGAAGATGGACCCGGCCAGCTTTATCATCATGCTGCAATCCAACGAGGTCCATGGCGAAGGTTTCCGCCAGCTGGAACTGGGCAAGAGCGAAGAAAATACGTAACTACTCATCTGTAAGGGCGGATGCTCGCATCTGCCCGCTTTTTGTAACCTATTTATATACAGAGGAACGACCATGCCAACCAAAGAAGCAATCAAGATCCGCGGCGCGCGGGTCCATAACCTGAAAAATATCGACGTTGACGTCCCCCTGGGCAAGATCGTCGGCATCGCGGGTGTGTCCGGCTCCGGCAAATCCTCGCTGGCACTGGGGGTGCTGTATGCCGAGGGCTCACGCCGCTACCTGGACGCCCTGTCCACCTACACCCGCCGCCGCATGACCCAGGCCGCCAAGGCCAGCGTGGATGAGGTGCTTTACGTCCCGGCGGCGCTGGCGCTGCACCAGCGGCCCGGCGTGCCGGGCATTCGCAGCACCTTCGGCACTGGCACCGAGCTGTTGAACAGCCTGCGGCTGATGTTCTCCCGCCTGGCGTCCCACCGCTGTCCCAACGGTCACTACCTGCCGCCCAGCCTGGCTGTGGCGGCTGAAAAGCCGCTGATTTGCCCCACCTGCGGGGCCACGGTGCGCGCACCCTCCGCCGAGGAACTGGCATTCAACAGCCAGGGGGCCTGCCGCACCTGCGATGGCACCGGCACCGTGCGCACGGTGGACCTGGCCACGCTGGTACCCGACCCGACGCTGAGCATCGACGATGGCGCAGTCGCCCCCTGGAATTCCCTGATGTGGAGCCTGATGACCGATGTCTGCCGTGCCATGGGCGTGCGCACCGATGTACCCTTCAACCAGTTGACCGACGCCGAGAAAGAAATCGTCTATCACGGCCCGGCGGAGAAAAAACACATTTTTTATAAGGCCAAAAACACCCCCGAAGCCGGTGAACTGGACTTTACCTATTATAATGCGGTCTACACGGTGGAAAACGCGCTGGCCAAGGTCAAGGACGAAAAGGGCATGAAGCGTGTGGAAAAGTTCCTCAAGCAGGAGACCTGCCCGGCCTGCCACGGTACCCGTCTGTCCGAGGCCGCCCGCGCACCCCGTCTGCGGGGTATCTCGCTGGCCGATGCCTGCACGATGCCGCTGGCCGAGCTGACCCAGTGGGTGGACCGCGTGCCCGCCGGCCTGCCCGCGGAAATGCGCCCCATGGCCGAGAGCATCTGCGAGTCCTTCCGCACCGCAGCCCGCCGCCTGATGGACCTGGGGCTGGATTACCTCTCCCTGGACCGCGCCGCGTCCACCCTCTCCACCGGTGAGCGCCAGCGCATGCAGCTGGCCCGCGCGGTCCGCAACCGCACCACCGGTGTGCTCTACGTGCTGGACGAGCCGTCCATCGGCCTGCACCCGGCCAACATTGTGGGCCTGACCGGCGTCATGCACGATCTGGTCGAGGACGGTAACTCGGTGGTACTGGTTGATCACGACACCCAGGTGCTGGCCGAGTCCGATTGGATCATCGAGATGGGCCCCGAAGCCGGTGCGGGCGGTGGTTACGTCATCGCCCAGGGCACTGTGCCCGAAATTGAGCAGGATCCCAAGTCGATGATCGGACCCTTCCTGCGCCCGGCGGCCGCCGCGCTGCCTGCCGGGGCAGGGAAAAGCGACCTCTTTGCCGAGGGTCGCATCCACCTTTCCACCGATGCCATTCACACGGTGCACCCGCTGGAGATAGACATCCCCAAGGGCAGGCTGACTGTCGTCACTGGCGTGTCCGGCTCCGGCAAGACCACGCTGATTCTGGAAAGCCTGGTGCCTGCCCTTGCGGCTAGTACCGCGGGCCGCCCACTGCCGTCCCATGTCAAGGCGGTAACAGCCGAGGGCATTGAGCAGGTCAAGCTCATCGATGCCACGCCCATCGGCATCAATGTGCGGTCCACTGTGGCCACCTACGCCAACGTCCACGACGAACTGCGCAAGATTTTTTCCCACACTCAGGACGCCAAGGCCCACGGCTACAAGGCGGGCGATTTCTCCTACAACACAGGCAAACTGCGTTGCCCGGTGTGCGATGGCACCGGCGTCATCAGCCTGGACGTGCAGTTCTTGCCGGATGTGGAGATCCCTTGCCCCGCTTGCCACGGCTCCCGCTATGCCCGCGAGGCCGACGACGTGAAGCTGATCGACAAGCACGGCCGCACTACCACACTGCCCCGGCTGATGGATTGCGACGTGCATACGGCGCTGGATCTGTGCAAGGATAGGAAGCTGGTGCGCCAGCGCCTGCAAGTGCTGCAGGATCTAGGGCTGGGCTACCTGACCCTGGGCGAGGAAACACCCAGCCTTTCCGGCGGAGAGGCCCAGCGCCTGAAGCTGGCCAGTGAGATGGAGCGAACCCAGTCCCACACGGTGTTTGTGTTTGACGAGCCGACCATCGGCCTGCACCCGCTGGATGTGCAGACCTTGCTGGGCGTTTTCCGCACGCTGATCGACAACGGCGCCACGGTCATCGTCATCGAGCATGACCTCGACGTGATCCGCAGTGCGGATTATATCGTGGATATGGGCCCGGGAGGCGGCGAAAAAGGCGGCCGTGTGGTGGCCGCAGGCACCCCGGCGCAGATCAAAGCCACACCCGAAAGTGTGACAGGACGCTTTTTGTAAAGGTAAAACCGAACCATTCGCCAGGTGTGACCCAACAGGTTGTACCTGGCTTTTGTTTTGCAACAATATACAGAGTGCCTAAAAGCAGCACCGGAAATTCAGCAAAAAAATCAAAAAAACTTGGGAAAAAGTGTTGACAAAGCAAACCGTGATTGCTATAATAATGGAGTCGTCAGCGAGAGCGCCTGACACGACAAGCTAAATATTGCCCCATAGCTCAGTTGGTTAGAGCACCTGACTGTTAATCAGGGTGTCGTCCGTTCAAGTCGGACTGGGGCAGCCAACAAAAATCACCGAGTCATCTTCGGTGATTTTTTATGCGGCCGTAGCTCATCTGGTAGAGCGCCACCTTGCCAAGGTGGAGGTAGCGAGTTCGAGCCTCGTCGGCCGCTCCAAATAAAGCCCCCGGTTGAAACGTAAGTTTCAGCCGGGGGCTTTTCTCGTTATACACGAAAATTCCGGCAAAGGTTACACTCCCCTTGCCGTTTATATAAATCTTACATTATATTAAAGAAAGAAGGTCATTCCCATGAGCATCATTATCGGCATCGATCACGGTTACTACGCTATCAAGACAGCGCACTGCTCGTTCCCGGCAGGGCTTACAAGCTACGGAGAACACGAACCCTACACCCGGCAAGGTCTTTTGGAACTTGCCGGGTGCTTTTTTGTTTGTGGCACCGGGCGGCAGCCTATCCAGCGGGATAAGACTACGAACGACAACTATTACCTGCTGACGCTGGCGGCCATTGCAAAGGAGATTCAGCAGCGCGGCCTGCCGCCCGAATGTTCGGTGCGGATCGCGGCGGACTTGCCCTTAACCCGCTTTGGCCGAGACAAGCCGAAGTTCCGGGATTACCTGTTTCGCACCCGGCAGCCTGTACATTATAGATTCGAGGGTGTGGAGTACAGCATCACCATCGAGGAAGTTGCCATCTTCCCCCAGGGCTATGCATGACGATTAACCGCATGCTGACCGATAGGCAGTACCTTGGGTATCTGATTACCAAAGATGTGACATCTCCGCATCTGCCCGAATTGCAGATCATCGATGATCAGACCTTCCAAAGGGCTGTTGAGATTGTAGAACAGCGAAAGAAAATCAACGCGGAGTGGAGAAAAATTTCGCGCCGAAGCAACAACGGTATGCTGCTGGGCGGCAACCTGTATTGCGGCCACTGCGGCAGCCGGATGCCCCCCCCAGTTGTCCGGGCGAGGGAGCCAAGCGTAACAAACCCGAATATGTCTGCTACAAGGGTGCCAACCACCGCATCCAGTGCGATGGGCAACGCCTTTATATTGCTGAACGCATCGATGCAGTTGTTATCCAGGTCACAAATGAAATCATGGATATGATTCAGGTGATCCCCAAGGATGATGCCATCGAGCGCCAGATGGCCAAGAAGATTCAGACCTTGAGCGAACAGCTTGCGGCTGCCAAGTGTGCCGCTGCAAGTGCCGCCAAGGAACAGGAAGCCCTGGAAATGGAAGTCGGTCGCTGCATCCTGGGACAGAGCCGATTCAGTGAGTCACTGCTCAGCAGACTGATTGATGAAAAGGCGAACGAACGCAAACAGCTACAGAGCAAAGCCGCTGCCCTGGAGATGGAGATCAAGAGCCAAAGCACTTTGACCGCCAATGTCTCCACCTACTATGACCGCTTCATGGGCTGGAGCGCTGAGTTCCGCCTGGCGGACATTGAGCGTAAGAGGATGATTGTCTCACAGCTGTACAGCCGAATCGAGGTGAAAAGAGGTTACGAAATCAAGCTGGTGCTGGACGTGAACTACCGTCAGCTCCTTGACGGCAAGATTGACTATGGTGTTGGGCATCTGATTGAGAAAACGGATATCAAATCTCTGAAAAAGAGACGATTATCCGCATAAAATCATCCGCTATAGGAGATGAAAAGTTGTTGACAAACGAATGGAAATCTGATATTATACATATAAAGGATCAGTGGATATCCACTGATTGGGCTGGTCGAAAGACCCTGGTCCACCGAGCGGCGGGGAATTTCCCCGCCATTTTTGTTTATATGGAAGTTTTGCTGAACAGGATGTAGTTATGGCTGAAAAGATTTTGAGCGTTTTCATAGACGAGTCGGGTGACTTTGGTACTTACGAAGCTCATGCACCTTATTATTTGGTCGCAATGGTGCTGCATGACCAAAGCATTGACATTAGAGAAAATATTGCCGGATTTGAAACACATCTAAATAATTTGGGATATGAGCAACACGCAGTTCATACAGGTCCGCTTATCCGGCGTGAATCTGTATATATGAATGACCTCGTTGAGGCCCGCAAGAAACTTTTTAATGCCCTGTTCAACTTCGCCAGACGGCTGGACTTCCATTATGCATGCGCAAAAATTAAAAAGAGCGAGTGCCCTGATGTTATCACAATGACGGCGCGCTTATCAAAAGAAATCGCCAGCATTTTGCGGAGTCATGAAGCATTTTGGAACAGCTTTGACCGTGTCATTATTTATTATGATAACGGGCAAATTGAATTGACGAAAATCCTTACATCTGTTTTCAGCACACTTTATACCCATGTAGAGTTCAGAAAAGTGCGGCCCGTTGATTACAAACTTTTCCAAGTGGCTGACTTGATTTGTACAATGGAACTATTGTCGGAAAAAGTGGAGGGTAATTCCTTCTCCCGTTCCGAACTGGAATTCTTCGATAATGTCAGAAGTTTTAAGAAGAACTACCTAAAGGCTATCCAGAAAAAGCATTTATAACAGCTTAAGAAATTTGACATAATAGCAATAGAAATTGTTGGGTTGGGAAAATAGGAGGCATTCATATGGAAGTGTGTCCGTTATGCGGAAATTCGAAGTCGCAAAACTGTGCAGTAACCGCAGAAGGTGTTAATGGTTATAGGGCCTTTCATTGTGCTACATATAACGTGGACTATATGCTGTCGGATGAAATCGTAAATGAATACTTTAAATTAGAAGACGACATTTATGAAAATGGAAGAAATGTAGATAAAGTTTTGAATCTTGCAGTAGAATATATTCTGCATAGAAAGAACCCGAACGAAATACTCCGATTCGCTTCAAGCGAAAATGAACAACCGGGTAATAATTCTATAAATTTACATGAATCTCTTAAGGCGTATCCGACTGGAGTTATCGAGATTGCTTCGCGAGCGCTTGAGAATCTAAGCATATTGTATCCTAAATATGGAGAACTGCTATACATACCGCCCAAATTTAAACGGGCGGTATTCGAAAATCCAAACGACAAAGACATTGCGGGTACGTTGCATTTGCTTTGTGACTTGGGGTATTTAACGAAAACATCTGATGAACTTTATGAAATCTCTGCCGCTGGATGGATAAAGATTGATGAACTTCATCGTAATAATAGTGCAATAAAGCAAGCCTTTATCGCAATGTCTTTCGGGGATGCGACTAAAGAAATACGCGAAGCATTCCGTAAGGCGATTGAAGAGAGTGGCTATGCGGTGCGAATTATTGACGAAAAAGAACATAACCACCAAATTTTGCCCGAAATATTATATGAAATCAAGCGAAGTAAGTTTGTTGTAGTAGATGTTACATATCCCAACAACGGGGCGTATTACGAGGCAGGATATGCACAAGGGCTGGAAAAAGAAGTTATTATTTGTTGTAGAAAAGATATTCTTGATGACCCCGAAAACAAGCCCCACTTTGATATTGCACAAAAGTCAATGGTTGTTTGGGAAACTATAGAAGATTTGGAAGAGAGGCTGAAGCGAAGAATAGAGGCAACGGTTCACTAAAATAGGAAAATCGTGTGCCGAGTAGACGACCTTATCTCCGTGTCACCCGTTAGAGCACCTGACTGTTAATCAGGGTGTCGTCCGTTCAAGTCGGACTGGGGCAGCCAACAAAAATCACCGAGTCATCTTCGGTGATTTTTTATGCGGCCGTAGCTCATCTGGTAGAGCGCCACCTTGCCAAGGTGGAGGTAGCGAGTTCGAGCCTCGTCGGCCGCTCCAAAGGCAGCGGGAGAGCCGGTTGAAACAAACGTTTCAACCGACTCTCCCGCCTTTTGCTTTATAATTCGGCACGCAGCGGATGCTGTTATCAGCATCAAAAATCAATTTCAGCGATGAGGCGGCATAACCGTTTCATATAGGATGTCCATAGATCAGCACCTCTCTGTAAGAAGAATATATTCTGTATATTGTGCGGATGGTAAACTGATATTATAATACGGCGTTCGTGATTGCCAATGGCAACTTTTGGTCAATTTTGTCCTGTGCGGTATAAAATCTGCAAAATGTTGTGCGTACGTCCATCCTCTATACCGTAAACCCATCCAACAATACCTGTACAGGACTGTACCGGTCATACAGTAAATCTTCGGCAATAGGCGGCTCACGCAGGGGAGCGCGGATGGCCAGCGGCAGGCGCAGGGCGGCGGCAAAATGTGGGGGATGGGCTGCGTCCGCGCTGTGCCCGTGCACGGGGGAACCAGTGGCCAAGCAGAGACCGCCTGTAAGCACGGCTGCGCGGCGCAGCAAGGGCAGGGTGTCGGCGGGCATCCCGGAGGCAGAAACTGCGCGGAACACCGCCACCGCCGCCCCTGCGCCTGGCTGCAGCGTGACCACGGCCCGCCCGGCGGGCAGCACGCACCGCAGCACGCAC
>ERZ1034876.815-NODE-815-length-15164-cov-8.692634_pt1 | contig 15164 bp, 12 predicted proteins | sample MGYA00520698_ERZ1034876 | MGnify/ENA primary metagenome ERZ1034876 (study PRJEB33766, sample SAMN09781723) | gut metagenome | biome: gut microbiome | host: Homo sapiens | place: Madagascar | study: EMG produced TPA metagenomics assembly of the PRJNA485056 data set...
GCGCGTTCGCTGTTCCCGCTTGCGCCGCATCTCAGGTGCCGCCCGGCGCGTTCGCCTATGTGCCGCAAGACAACTTCCTGTTTGCAGGCTCGATTCGCGAAAACGTGGCGTTCGCCGCCTCTGATGCGACCGATGACCAGGTAAAACGTGCATGTGAGGTGGCGTGTGCGTGGGACTTTGTGGAAGAGCTTCCGCTGGGACTCGACACCATGATCGGCGAGCACGGTCAGGGCCTTTCCCAGGGGCAGCTGCAGCGTCTGGCTATCGCGCGTGCGGTGTGCTCAGGCGCTCCCGTCATGGTGCTCGACGAAGTCACGAGTGCGCTCGATGACGCGACCGAAGCGGCTGTTCTTGCCAATATAGCCTCGCTACCTGGTAAAACGATTTTCGTCGCCGCCCATCGCGCAAAGGCGCGCGAGTTCGCCACCATGCGCCTTCACGTAGAAGACGGCGTGCTGACCGAAGCGTGCTAGGATACTTTCCTTCATAGACTTCGTCACTTCTTGTGCCCCTTCCTCGAAATCGCTTCATCGTGGACAAAGATTGGCGATATGTGAGGAGCATCGATAAGCTAACTTCCATTCGAAAATTTTGACCTGGGAAAATGCCGACGGAAGCGCGGGCGAGCGATCTTCCCTGGGCGCAAGGACTCACATATCGGCCAAATTTGTCCGCGATGAAGCGATTTCGAAGAAGAAGGCGCTGGCCAGGTCGCGTAATCGTCGCGGCATCCAAATTGTCGTGCGACAAGTGCGCTTCCCGAGCAAAACATGTGGTAGATTATCGTTGGCAAAGCAGGCGAGACGGCAACAAGAAAGGGACTGCGTGGTTTTCAGCAAGTTGATAGCCATCTACCTCTTCCTAGGCGGAACCGCCGCCGGCGCCTTCGCTCTCACCGCCCTCTTCGACGTTATCAAGGTCGTGAAAGACCATCGCCGCGGCGAGTACGGCAGAGCGTTCCTTGCGCCGCAATCGGTGATTTCCGAGCCCACGTACAAGCGCATCCGCCGATTTGTGTACGGCACCGCCCTGATCGTCGTCCTCACGGGCGAGCTGTGCCTGGTCGCAGACCTAGGGCGCCCCGAAGCATTCTTCTTCCTGTTCCTTTATCCGACGAGCAGCCTGGTCTCCATCGGTGCTTTCGCCTTGACGCTGCTCACCATCTTCCTGGTAATCTCTCTTGCCGACACCATTTTCGTGCTGCCGAAATGGGCGCGCGTCGTATCGTTCGCCGCAAAGACGATAGGCCTTCCTATTGCGGTCATCGTGATAGTCTACACGGGCTTGCTCCTCCAAAGCGTTATCTCGGTTGAAATCTGGCAGTCGGCGTGGCTGCCCGTCTTATTCGCGGCATCGGCGCTCTCGTGCGGCTGCGCAGTGGTCATGCTCGCGGCCTGCACCTGCGAAGATGTGCGCGTGACGCGTATCATGGCACGCCTGCTCGCCTGGATCGACATTGCGTTCATCCTAATCGAGATAGTCTCCATCGTTGCTTTGCTTGCCTTCGGGAAGGGGAGCGCCTCCATGGCGGTCATGCGGCTTTTCGAAGGCGACCTGTCGACCACGTTTTGGGCAGGTTTCGTCGCCTGCGGACTTGCGATTCCCCTTGTTGCGGAAGCGGTTTCCCTGGCGCGCAAGCGGGAGATTCCCACTCCGGGTGCGGCGGGAATTGCCACATTGGCGCTGGTCGGAGGGCTTTGCCTTCGAATCGCCATCGTCGCATGCGGCGTGGCACCTTCACCATAGCGGGGAGACATGGAATGCAAGACAAGGGAACGCGAGGCCGCAGCGCGCATGATCGTGCGCGAAGCCGCGTAAACGCAGGGGAACGCGATGTCGTTCCAAGACCCTTCGGAAGGTGGCAACTATGAAAGGAAGCCCTCAAACCAGGTGAGCAAAACCAGCTCGCACACGCGGGCAACGGACATACGAGGTAAGTGCAAGAAAAGGGAAACGTGAAGCAGCAGATTAAAGAAATACCGCCGTTTTCGTTCGATGAGTCCAGCGACTTGCCGATGTGGGTGCAGCTGCGCAATCGCATGGCCTACCTCATCACATCGGGCTTCTACAAGCCGGGCGAGAAGCTGCCGACGGTTCGCAAATATGCAGCTGAATTGCGCATTGCGTACAACACGGTGAGCAAGGCCTACATGGGGCTCGAGCGCGACGGCTACGTGACCACGGTGCGCGGCAGCGGTGTGTTCGTGAACGACCCGGACGCTATCTTAAAACCTGCGCCGGAGGTGGACGCGCTTGTCGAAGAGTTCGTGAAAGGATGCCTCGAAAACGGCATGGCATATGACGACATTCCGAAGATGGTGTCTTCGTGCGTAAGGAGGATGAAAAAGGATTATGAGAAAGCTCAAGGATAAGACCCACCCTCAGGGGCAGAAGGACACGTATCGCCGCTCCGAAATGGAGTTCGGCGTTGCGGCGGACGCGTATCGCTCCGACCCGACGAAGAAAGCCACGCGAAACGGCGCGGTGATGATCTCTGTGGTGCTCGCTCTTGTCGCGTTCGCGGTTGTGCTTGCGGCGTTCATTCTCGCGCTCGGCAAGTTCACGTTCACGGGGATCATCGTCTCCGTGATTGTGGGCCTCACCGTCCTGTCTTCGGTACATGTGTGCATGGACTGGGAACGCGTCGTGGTCATGCGCCTCGGCCGGTTCGACCGTCTTGCGGGCCCGGGGCTGTTCTTCACCATCCCGCTGTTCGAATTCTGCACGCTGCGCGTCGACCAGCGCATGAATGCCACGCCGTTCGGTGCCGAGGAGGCGCTGACCAGCGACCTTGTGCCACTCGATGTGGACGCCGTGCTGTTCTGGGTTATCTGGGATCCCGAAAAGGCCTGCACCGAAGTCCAGGATTGTCACTTCGCCGTGGCGCTCTCCGCGCAAACGGCCCTGCGCGATGCCATCGGCCGCGCGTCGCTCCAGAACGTGGTCATGCGCCGACATCAGCTTGACCAGGAGCTTCGCGAAGCTGTGGAGCAGAAGGTGTCGGACTGGGGCATCTCTATCGTGTCGGTCGAGGTTCGCGACCTCATCATCCCCAAGGAACTTCAGAATGTGATCTCGCTTGAAGCGCAGGCCGAATGCCGCAAGAGCGCGCGCATTACGCTGATGGAGGCCGAGAAGGACATTTCCGCGATCCTCGACGACGTCGCGCAATCGTACAGCCACGACGACATCGCCCTGGCGCTGCGCAAGATGCACCTCACCTACGAGGGCATGCAGGACAACGACGGGGCACTGGTGGTCCCCAGTGCTTACAGTGACGGCTTCAACGCTAAGCCGGGCGAGGAGCCGACAAAGGCGCCAAATGAAAAGCTCGTGAAGTAGGCGGGCGGAACGGTCGCGTGCAAAGTTTGGTGAGGAGCTGACGAACTAGGCGAGTAAAGTAGTCGTCGATGGTTCACGCGCGGGGGCTGGCGGCCTGCGAAGTAGTCGACGACGGCGGCCGCATAGGGACTGGCGAGTAGCTGGCAACGGCGTTTGCGCAGGGTCTGGCGAAGTCTCCCAGCGAAAGCTATTATCTACAAGATAGAACAATTACACGTGAAATTGTCGCACGACACTATTGATTGTCGTGCGACAATTTTGTTACAATCCACGAAAAGGATCACCAGCTGAGATCCTGGGCAATTATTCGGTGAGAGGTCATCTTTGTCGCCACATGGATGAACCGCTAGTCGAATAGGCGGAACGTGCGGGCGAGGCGCGTTCCGCAAAGCAGGGTTGCCCGCACGACGCGGGCGCCAAAGAGATACTAAGGGGGGGGGAAACATGGGTCTTGAATCCTTATTCCTGTTCACGTTGCTGGGAGGGCTAGCGGCAGGAGCCTACGTGTTCGAAACTTGCTTCCAGCGCACCCGCAAGGGCGAGCGTCCGTGGCTCGTTCCTCTGGTCGTCGTGGTGCTGTTCGCCATCGGCATGATCGCCGCCGCGACGCACGTCCACAGCCTTTCCCGCGCATTTGCGTCCATCGGCGCGGGCACGGTCAACTTCGGCTCCGGCATGGTCAAGGAAGTGCTGCTTGCAGGCATCTTCTTCATTCTGGCGCTTATCGACCTCATCATCACCTTCGTGAAGAAGGACAGCCCGTTCGCTCTGCGCGTCATCGGAGCGATTGCGGCGGTGCTCGTCATCGTGCTCATGGGCGCGGCCTACATCGATGTGTACGGCAACGCCGTGTGGAGCAACGCTCCCGCGACCGTTCTGACGTTCATCGCAGGTGCGTTGGCGATGGGCCTTGGCCTGTGCGCCGCTTTCGGTTCGGCTGACATCGCCGAGAAGCCGGTCATGTACACGCTGGTCGCCGTCGATGTCGTGCTCGCCGTCGGTCTGGCGCTCGAAATCGCCGCTTTCTCCGGCGCGGGCTTGAACCCGGCCATGCAGATTGCGGGCCTGGTCATCGCTCCGATTGCATCCGCAATCCTGGTGTTTGCCGGCGCAAAGTTCAACAACAAGAAAACGCTCGCGATCGTCGTGTGCGCCCTGCTGGTGATTGGCGTTGCCATTGCCCGCTACGGTTTCTACGCGACCTGCGCAATGTAGGAAAGCAGAAAGGGGGAACCAACAGTGAGTACGAACAACATTTCCCGTCGTGGTTTCTTGGGTGCTTCTGCTGCTGTTATGGCTGGCGTCGCGGGTCTGGCTGCGACCGGCTGCTCTGCGGAATCCAGTCTTGAGGCCACCGACGCAAAGGGCATGCCCATCGATCCCGCGAAGGGCGGCGAATGGACGTCTGCGGCGTGCTGGCACAACTGCGGCGGCCGTTGCATGAACAAGGTTATGGTCAAAGATGGCGCCGTGATTCGCCAGAAGACCGACGATACGCACGAAGACTCTTTCGATTATCCGCAGCAGCGCGGTTGCGTGCGCGGCAAGGCGCAGCAGCAGCAGTGCTTCGGCGCCGATCGCCTGAAGTATCCCATCAAGCGCAAGACTTGGTCGCCGGAGAACCCGAACGGCGAGATGCGCGGCAAGGACGAATGGGAGCGCATCAGCTGGGATGAGGCCATCAGTTACATTGGCGATCAGTTCAAGACCATCAAGGAGAAGTACGGCAACCAGGCGTTTCTGCTGGGAAGTTACGGCTCGCGACTCGCGTTTGCGCCGCTTCTGGCATGGGGCGGGCACACCAGCACCGCCGACACCACTTCCCATGGTGCCTATCTTTTGAATACCGCCGACACCATCGGCATTCCCCGCACCGACGCGGGCGTGTGCAACGATCGTACCGATATGCTGAATGCTGACACTATCGTATTCCACGCGTCTAACCCGGCCTGGTCGACTGCTGGTACGCCGAGCTATCACTACATCCGTGCTAAGGAAGCGGGCGTCAAATTCATCACAATTGACCCGATTTACACGGCATCTGCCCAGATGCTCGATGCCGAGTGGATTCCCATTCGCACTGGCACGGACACGGCGTTCTTGCTGGGCGTCGCTTCCGAGATGATTCGCCTGGACAAGGCTGAGGGCGACATCGTCGACTGGGAGTTTTTGGACAAGTACACCGTCGGTTTCGACGCCGACCACAAGCCTGAAGACTTGAAGGAAGACGTCAACTTCGCCGACTATTTGGAAGGCAAGTATGACGGCGTGAAGCACGACGCCGAGTGGGCGTCTACCATCTGCGGCGTTCCCGTTGAGAAGATCACGTGGTTCGCTCGCGAGATCGGCAAGAAGAAGAACGTGTGGCTGCTTCACAACTTCGCCGCTGCTCGTTGCGATGCGTGCGAGAACGTTCCGCAGCTGTTCATGACGCTTGGCGCTATGGGCGGCCACATGGGCAAGCCCGGCAACTGCACCGCGAACAACTACCATGCGAACGCTGGTAATGGCGGCCCCACCCTGGTGAAGGGCGGCAGCTCGGGTTATCCGAGCCAGAAGAACGAGATCGACGGCGTCATCCCCGGACCTCAGGTGTGGGAAGCGTGCCTGACCGGCAAGTATCGCATGGTCGGCGACTGGTACTCCGGCAAGGGCTCACAGGCTGGCGAGGATCGCACGTGCGACATCCACTGCATCATCCACGACGAGAACGCTTACCTGCAGACCGGCCCGAACATGAAGCGCGGCATCGAGGCGCATCGCAAGATGGACTTCGTGCTGTCGAAGGCCCAGTTCATGACCACGCAGGCGATGTATTCCGACATCGTGCTGCCTGTCACCACCCAGTGGGAAGTCCCCGGCGGCCTTTCCGCCTCCAACCGCGAGTTCCTGTTCTGCTTCTCGCAGGTCACCGAGCCGCTGTTCGAGGCGAAGACCGACGTCGAGATCAACTCCCTGATCATGGAGGCCATCGGTGTTGACCCGAAGACGGTGTACCCGATCAGCGAAGCAGGCGTTCTTCAACAGCATCGCGGGCGCCACGGTCATCGCGGACGACGACTCCGGCAAGTACGTGCCGCTCGTCACCGTCACCGAGGCCGACCTCAAGGAGTGGGGCGTCGAGGGTAAGACCCAGACCGGCCGCGTGGGCCTCAATGAGTTCGTCTCCAACGGCGGCTACCAGGTGAAGCGCAAGAAGGACGACAAGCATTCCTCGTTCCTGGGCTATGCCTCGTTCATTAAGGACCCTGAGAAGAACCCGCTCAAGACCAAGAGCGGCAAGTTCGAGATCACCTGCCAGGCGAAGGCCGACCTGTTCAACAGCATCGGCCTGTGCGACCACACCTACGCGCCGTACCCCGAGTACCTCGTTCCCGGCACGGGCTACGAGACCACCTTCAAGGACGGCAAGATTGATGGCGAGAAGGGCGAGTACCCGTACCTGCTGTTCAACCCGCACTACTTCCGCCGTTCGCACTCCGTGTTCGACAACTGCCCCTGGCTGCGCGAGGCTTGGGCGAACCCCGTGTTCCTGAACGCCTCTGACGCGAAGGAGAAGGGGATCGAGGACGGCGACACCGTGCGCGTCTGGACGAAGTACGGCGAAGTTCTGCGCAAGGCGTGCTGCATGGAGAACCTCATGCCCGGCGAAGTCGGCATTCCCCATGGTTCTTGGGTTCGCCTGAACGAGAAGACCGGCATCGACGAGGGCGGCGCCGACAACTACCTCACCGGCAACAACATTTCCGGCTGCGGCGTGACCAGCTACAACAACAATAACTGCAATTTTGAGAAATACGATGGCCCTGCATTGGAAGACGACTGCTACACCGATGCACGCATCCTGAATCTTGGCTAAGGAGGGAATCATGGCTTTTGGTTTTTACTTTGATATGACGCGTTGCATCGGCTGCCGCGCGTGCCAAGTGGCGTGCAAAGACAAGAATCGTCTTGAGGTCGGAACCCTGTATCGCAATGTGAAGAGCTACACGGTCGGCACGTTCCCCAACGTTAAGTCGTACAGCTACTCTGGCAGCTGCAACCATTGCGAGAACCCGATCTGCTTGGCCAACTGCCCGACGGGTGCGATCAGCAAGGCTGAAGATGGCACTGTCGTTCAGGACCAGAATAAGTGCATTGGTTGCCGTATGTGCGTGATGAGCTGCCCGTACGGCCATCCGCAGTACTTCCCCGAGAAAGGCGTTTCCGGCAAGTGCGACGGCTGTTATGGCCTGCGCGCTGACGGCGGCCAGCCCGCTTGCGTTGCGGGTTGCCCGAACCGCGCGCTTGACGCCGGCGATGTTGACGAGCTTCGCAAGAAGTATGGCAACGACCTGGACAAGGGCACCATCGTGGTGCTCCCGAGCCCCGATCTGACCCAGCCGAACCTCCTCGTCAAGACCAAAGATCTTGCGTTCGATAGCTCTGCTGTCGAGCTGACCTGGTAAAACTGGAGTTTCATTTGCCGCCGCGCCGCATCTCGTTTGTGGCGCGGCGTTTTCTTGTCGTGTAGTATTCACTGGAACAGTTGGCTGCCCGTGTTCTCGCTGCGGTGGGAAGGGGGCGGCCTTCCCTTGAAAGGAGCGGCGTTATGCCTGATCAACAACTCGAAAGCCGCATCGGTATGGATCTTGCCCGCCGCGCGTACCTCTACGATCTGCTTCATGCGGTCTTCGGCGGCAACTGCTTGCCCGATTTCGTCGCGAAGCTCTTTGGTTCGCAGGCTCGCGAGATGTTCACCTGCGAGGCTGCCGTGATCTCTGATGGGGACCTGTCCGTTGACAGCAAGTGCGCTCTCGCTAAGATGGACCGCTCGCTCGACGATTGTGCGAGGGAGGTTCTGGCGTGCTATGACGAGCACGGGGACCTGTCTTCGGATGCCGTGGCGGCGCTTGCGCCCGAGATGGAAGGCGACTACGCGAAGCTCTTCCAGATTCCCGGGGACTGCTACGTTCATATGTGGGAATCGCCGTACGTGGGCACCGAGCAGACGCTGTTCCAGTGCAGCACGCTCGACGTTCGAGCGGCGTATCATGCCGCCGGTTTGAAACTTCAGGCTGAAAAGCAGTTCCCCGATGACCACATTGCGGCTATGCTGGGATATCTGAGCTGCGTGGGGTCTCGCGCGTACGAGGCATATGCCGACGGGCGCGATTCCGAATGCCGGAAGGCGCTGCAGGATTCCAAGGCGTTTTTGGAAGCGCATGTGCTCACGTGGGTCAATGCGTTCGCTCAAAAGGTGATCGAACGGGACGCGCGCGGACGGTATGCCGTATTTGCCCAGGGCATCGTTATGGTTGCCCATGTCGATAGCGTGCAGCTCGATTGGCTGATGAGACATATTGGCGAATAGGGATTGCGATGGATGTTCGGGAATACGCGAAAGCATTCAACCAGGTAGAACGCGATTATGAGGAAGCGGTCGCCGCTTTCGGCGTTCCCTTCGAGGTTTCGGAATCCTGTTCCCGAGCGCGCCGGGCGCAGGTGGCCCGTGCCTGCGGCTGCCATTGCGAGAACGGGGACGGCTCCCTGTGGCGCGGGTGGATATCTCCTGCGTGCTTGGCGTGCCGCACCGGCGAGCGCACGGCAACGTTTTTCATTGACCTGCGTTGCACGCGTCATTGTTACTTCTGCTTCAATCCCAACCAGGATCACTACGAGTATTTCCTATCCCACCGACGCGATATCGTAGCCGAGCTCAACGCTGCGCACGATGCCGGCGCCCAGTTCGACTGCCTCGCCATCACGGGTGGCGAGCCTTTGCTGCACAAGGAGCAGGTCGTGGCCTTCATCGAGCGGGCGCGTGAGCTGTATCCCAGCGCTCACGTGCGCTTATACACGTGTGGCGATCTGCTTGACGACGTGTGTCTGGGACAGCTTGCGCAGGCGGGGCTCGACGAGGTCCGCTTCAGCGTGAAGCCTGAAGACGTTGCAAGCGCCGACGCGCCCGTGTTCGATCGCATGGCGGCTGCTGTGTCCTCGTTGCCGCACGTCATAGTGGAGATGCCGGTGATTCCCGGCACGCTTCTCGCGATGAAGCCGTTGCTTTCGCGCCTCGATGCGATGGGCGTGCGGGGGATCAATCTGCTTGAATTCTGCTTTCCCCTCTGCAATGCGGAAGAGTTCCGCACGCGTGGTTTCGAGCTGCGCAAGCACCCGTTCAACTACCTGTACGATTATTGGTACGGCGGCGGCGTTCCCGTTGCGGGCAGCGAAGCCGAGGCGCTGGCGCTGCTCGAGTATGCCGACGAGCAGCAGCTTGAGCTGGGGGTGCATTATTGCAGCTCGGACAACAAGAACACGGGACAGATCTTCCAGCAAAACAAGGCGTTTTTAGAGGATGCCGATTTGCAGGCTGCGTATCCCTGGCTTTCCCTTGATGAGGGGGATAAGCTTCTGAAGTGCGCAAAGGCTTTCGGCAAGGACGCGAAGACGGTCCGTGCGTGGGCACGAGCGTGCCGCGTACCGCAGGATTGGGATGCGCAGGTGCCTTCGATTGCCATTCCGCTCGACCGTCTGGGGGAGGCGCGCAAGGCGTGCCCCAAGGCGGTTTTTGCAGAGAGCGCCAACGTCTTCGAGGACCGCGAGGGTCAACCCTACTTGCGCGAGCTGGGTGTTCGCGCAATCAAGGGCGAGGAAGGCGCGTAAAAAGCAGCGAGGGAAGAAGCCGCTTTTGCGCTGTTCCGCTCGTGCGCCAATGATTATCCCGCCGCACTGCGCTTCTCCCTATTCTCGCCGGGCCTGGCAAACAGCGTATCAGTGCGCCCCAGGGAGCAAAACACCGAGTTCGTGGACAACTGAGCGAGTTGTGCGACGCTTCGATTGTGATAATCGCGATAATTCGCTTCCCGAAGAGCCAGTCGAAGTTTACCCATCAATAAAATGCCTGGTCACGTGATTAACGCGAAATCACAGGCCGAAAAGAGGAACGCACAACTCGTTCTGTTGACCACCAACTCGCCTCTTTGCCCCAGACAGGGTGGCAATGAGATTGCCGGGGGCTTCGGAACTGCCCTCGACGCACCGTGATTCGGGATGCCGCCGCAAACGGGGAGATGCATTCCTATAGCAATGAGGCAAATCATCCGACTCTGCCCCATAATCACCGACCCCCATTCCGCTTTCCTTGCCGCAATCGATGGACAGTCGAGTGCCTTGCTTTGCCCCCTGAAGAGGCGGAAGGGTCAATCAAACCATTTTCTCAGGCAGCGACTCAATAAGTAAAAGCCTCCGAATAGAATGTTCGGAGGCTGTAATTCTTGCTTTATCGCTGGCGGCTTTGTCCCGCGGGATGTCCCACAGTATCGCAAGGTACCGCGCGATAATAAAACACGAGTTCAGAAGCCAGTACCCGTTATTCCCATTCGACTAGAAAATCAATTCCTCGGATGAAGCTTCGTCCACTACCATTGTCAGACGTTCACCAGTTTCATCTTTGTTGCCCGCCCCAGCGTCCTCGGAATGTACTCCGTTCGGCGAGCTTGCAGCAACTGGGTGATTCATGACATCGTCCTTGTCGTTAAGCGCTATCTCTATCGGACAAGTTAATGCCAATGCCCTCCCTGACACTATGGCATGCCTTTCTTCAAGGGTTGGAAGCAGAGCTGCATAATCTCTCCCAACATAATTTTCCAAGAATTGCTTTCCGGTGTCATCGAAAACCCTCAAAGCAAAAACCGTATTGCATTGATTCAAAATGCTTTTGGATACATTTGCAGTTCGTTGCGTGATAACCATCGAACCTAATCCATATTTTCGACCTTGCAATATGACTCGCGCTGTACCATTCGCTGCATTACGATCTCCGTCATTTGCTGCAGATGACCACTCTGGAATTAAGGTATGTGCCTCTTCAAACACCAGCAGTAACCGAGCCCCTAAACTACCTCCCGCATAACTCGTTTTGCAGTAATTAAGAGATTCTTCTGAAATGATTCGTGTTATCTCGGCTGCCGTAAGATCCGCAAAGGGAGTTAGGTCATATGGTGGCTTACCATAGTTGCTCGATTTCCCGTCTGTTGTTTGCTTGGTTACGGGATATTTTTCTGGATTTATAACAAGGACTTGGGGGGCCTTATCGTCTGCCATGAAGCCATTGATTATTGCCTTTATGCCATTACGGAACGCAAGATGATTTCCTCCCTCGTCTTTAGCCTTAACGGCATTATTCCGCAATGAAATAAGACTTTTTAATAGCTCTTCATCATCTGGCACCATACACTCTACGCCGTATAGTGGCAGCGTTGCGGCATACTCACCTGTCACATCGATACATATGATCTTAGTGCGTGGACCGTGATTACGACTTAGTAAGGCCACTTTTTGAATCAGCTCAAAAGCAAGACAGGATTTTCCTACGCCAAGTATTCCAAGAATGGCTGTATTGTGAGTAACTAGTGCATCAATGTTATGAATTGGGATTTGGTAATGAGTACCAGGCAAGACACCAATGGATGCACCTACAGTGGTTCGATCTTCCTTATTATGATGGAGCCAAACAACTGCAGCATTCTCTGGAAGCCAAGGAACCTCTTGGATTGCAAGTCTATCTTTGTCGTATTCTCCAAGTTTCCTTGCGTAGAGCGATATATAGCCTTCTTCCTCATTGGGTAGATACCGCTCTTCTGAAACTACGCCATTTATCACTTGGTACATACAAGCTATATCATTGATAACCGTTTCAACGACGGCACCTTCTCGCACTTGCGGATACAACTCTGATTGTTCGTTGATGGTTAATTTGACTCGGATTTTTTCTATATCTGATCCGCAATCAACAACGCCGATGATGTGCTCCCTATTGATGAAGACGGGTGAACTTGAAAAAGAGCTGGTGGTCTGCACTGGAAGCTTGGAGAGCGGCAATAGAAGCGAATTCTTGGCATTGAGCGTCTTAAAGGCACCTTTTAATCCAACTTCCTCCGCTAAATATGTTTGACCTGAAATTTGCGCTGCTGTGAGAATAGTGCCTTCTGTGAGTATTTCCATTTTTACAGGAAGGCAAGCTTTATAGATACCACCGTCAAGCTCTACAAACAGAATAGAATCATTCAATTGATAGGCATCTAGGCTGTTAAACAACACGGTATATAAGTGGTCAGAGATTGAGCTTTGGATCAAACCTTGGGTTGGGTAAAGTGATTCCTTTTGCCTGAGAGAAAACAGGGCTTTCGCAATGTTTTCAATCATTGGAGTACAAACAACTATCGCCCAAAGAACTAGCATTATTGTTAAAGCGAGAGGGCGCGAATGCAGCAGCGAAACAGATCAAAGCAGATATATTCCTGAATATAATAATTCGGACCTCCCCAAGCGAGTTGACACTGTGAGAAGCGCTGTCTTTAAGCGATCATATTTTGGAAAGCTGTTTAACAATAAGACACCCAAAGAGGATAAAAAGATAAGCACAAAAAGGATAAGCAGCGGCCAATATAAGATGAAAGAGGCTTTATCCTGAATCGAAACAACGATCAAAAGAGCGGCGACAGAATTACTTATAGAACCCATGGGCGTGGTAAAGAACGGCTCTGCAATATATTTTCCAAGAATAATAAAGACTGCACTAGATACAAACAAAAGGCTGAAAGAGCTGCTTGCATCCAAAACGAAATTAAACGATCCCGAGAGGCCAACGCAAACGCCGAAAAACAATACGATTTCAACGACAGCAACTACAACACGCTCTAATGCACTCATATAGAACCAATCATCTCCCAAATCTCTATTTATCCGTATAAGGACTCTTGCCGTCATCGGTCTTGACCCATGTGCCGTTATCCCAGGTGCGCTTCCACTCTTCGTACTCATCCTGAGTAATTTCATGGTTGTCGAGCTTCTCGCGTATCTGCCCCCAATCGCGAACGAACTCGGCAAAGAAGTCCATAGCAGAGCCATAGCCCTTTACGATGGCAGGGACGCCATCAATATCACGCACGGTATAACCGAACGCGTCCTCGTTCTCCAAGATCGCATAAGCAAACTCGCGCCTGTTCCTGAATGTCGGTGCGCTCAAATATTCAGGCCTCATACCTAGCGCCTTCGCAATCCGATCCAGAATCTCCGGCTTGGGATTGCGGTCGCCGAGCTCGTAGGCACGGTATGCCGACTCGGTTATCTTCGCCTTATCGGCCACCTCTTTCTGGGTGAGGTGAAGCTCATCGCGCAGAGACTTCAGCTTCTTAGCAAGGCTGGGAATTTCCTTTTTCTTCATAAACAGAGACCCTTCTCATGACGTGAGGCCTGACAAGTTGTCAAGGGTACAGGGTACCACCTCACGCAAATGTGAGCAAATTTCTCCATTTCCGGTGACATCACAAATACGTAAGGTTATAGTCAACACGAGACATCACAAAAACGTGATGTTTTGCCAATCGACAAAAGGAGTCTCTATGGGAACAAGGCTAATGAGCGCAACGGAAGTTGCGGAACAGCTGGGCACCCCCAAGGCCTACGCCTACAAGGTGATCCGCAAGCTCAATGCGGAACTAGCAAAGAAAGGCTGCTTAATCGTTCAGGGGAAGGTAAGCCGAATGTACTTCGAGGAGCGCTATTTCGCGGGCGAGCCAATGCCGGTGCCGGGAGAAGGTGCGAGCGATGTCCGTTAGCAGAGACCCCGAGCGCGGAACCTTCTATGTCCAATGCCGCTACAAGGACTGGACAGGCGAGCCCAAGAAGAAGACCAAGTGTGGCTTCAAGACGGAGAAGGAAGCTCGCAAGTGGGAGTACGAGTTCCTGAAACGCATGGAAGGCGCACCAACGATGCTCTTCTCCGGGTTCTATCAGGTATACGCCGAGGACGTGAAGCCACGTCTGCGCAGGAACACCTGGGAGAGTAAGGCCCACATAATCGAGACGAAGATCCTGCCCTATCTCGGCAACAAGCGCGTGAACGAGATTTCGTCGCTCGACATCCTCAATTGGGAGAACGAGCTTCTCACAATGCGCACGTGCAACGGGCTGGAATACTCGCAGACCTATCTCCATTCGATCTGCAATCAGCTCTCGGCCATGCTCAATCACGCCGTCCGCTACTACGGCCTCACGGTGAATCCAATGGCCAAGGTTGGCAAGATCGGCAGCAAGCAGGCTGATGAGATGAGCTTCTGGACGAAGGACGAGTACCTGCGGTTCAGCCGGGCAATGATGGACAAACCGCAATCCTTCATCGCCTTCGAGATCCTCTACTGGTGCGGATTGCGTCTCGGCGAGCTGCTCGCGCTCACGCCGGGGGACTTCGACTTCGCGAGCAAGAGGCTGTCTATCACCAAGAGCTACCAGCGCATGCACGGCGAGGACGTCATCACAGCACCGAAGACACCCAAATCCGTTCGCACGATTGCCATGCCAGAGTTCCTCGTCGGTGAGGCCATCGACTTCATGAGGTGCATCCCCGACCTTCGAAACGAAGACCGCCTGATTCCCGTTACCAAGTCCTTCCTGCACCACGAGATGGATCGGGGCGCGAAGGCAGCTGGGGGCAAGCGCATCCGGATTCACGACCTGCGACATAGTCACGTATCGCTTTTGATCGAGCTCGGCTATTCAGCGCTTGCCATTGCCGACAGGCTGGGTCACGAGAGTACCGAGGTGACCATGCGCTATGCGCACCTCTTCCCGAACAAGCAGGAGGACATGGCGCGTGATCTCGATGTCCAAAGGGGCAACGCGGAATCCCCATTCGATATGGCAAAGCCCATGAAGCAAGCTTAGGAAAGGAGACCAGCTATATGAAGTCAAGGGCTAAACCGTAGGTTTTCGAGAACAATTTATTATCCGAACGTTGCAGCTTGAGAACCGAATATCGAATGCTTTCGGGCATGGCG
>ERZ1034876.817-NODE-817-length-15153-cov-7.525103_pt1 | contig 15153 bp, 10 predicted proteins | sample MGYA00520698_ERZ1034876 | MGnify/ENA primary metagenome ERZ1034876 (study PRJEB33766, sample SAMN09781723) | gut metagenome | biome: gut microbiome | host: Homo sapiens | place: Madagascar | study: EMG produced TPA metagenomics assembly of the PRJNA485056 data set...
GTAAAAGTATAAGTAAAAGATGATGATGCGTTTCTTTAGAGAAACTATTTGTCATTCATAAATCATTAAAGGATTTTAAGTATGAACAGAAGGATTTTAATTGCGCTACTGGCTGTAAGCAGCTTCATCTGCCCAGCCATCGCTCAGAATGCGGCCTTGAAAACAAACCTCCTTTATGATGCAACCAGCACCATAAATCTCGGTTTTGAATTCGGCCTTTCACCAAAATGGACTTTAGATGTATCCGGCAACTACAACCCTTGGACATTTTCCAAGAACAAGAAATGGCAGCATTGGCTTGTTCAGCCAGAAGCCAGATACTGGTTCTGCAATAAGATGATGGGCTCCTTCATCGGTTTCCACGCTCTTGGAGGTTCTCATAATATTGGTAACGTAGATCTTGATTTCAAGTTCCTAGGTACTGACTTCTCCAAATTGAAAGATTATAGATACGAAGGATGGTTCGTTGGTGCAGGTATTGCATACGGCTATACCTGGGCACTATCTAAGCATTGGAACTTCGAGGCTGAACTCGGAGTGGGATACGTTTATTCAAAAGCGGATAAATACGAATGTCCACAATGCGGTGAGAGACTCGAGAATGACAAGGATCATCACTACGTAGGCCCTACCAAGGCGGCACTCAACCTGGTGTATGTCTTCTAATTCGTGATACATTATTATATTAATAAGTAAAACTGAAGATTATGAACACATATAAGATTTTAACAGAAACACTTGGAGCCGTCGCCATCAGCATTTTGTTTAGCACTCATGCTATCGCACAAGAGCAGGCTGCCAAGGATATGAAAATCCTGAATAAGGAAATCAAGAAGAAAGGTAATAAGGTAAACGTTTATATGGACCTCAACCTAGACCAGGTAAAAGTGGCTAGCAATAAGGGACTCGTCTTTACCCCAATCATCTATAAAGGTGAAGATACACTAAAGCTCCCGGCTGTGGAGGTTATGGGAAGAAAGAGATTCGTTTACTATGAGCGTACCAAGAAAACTGCTACAGAAAATCCACTCATCGTAGCAAAGCGTGAAAACAAGAAGTCTCAGACTCTCAGATACGCTTACACTACCCCTTACCGCGAATGGATGAAGAACTCCAACTTCGCCATTAGCAATGATGCCTGCGGATGTAACCAGAAGCTACTGGCAGAAAACCTGCTCACCAATAACACTGAGGCACTCACTACTCCTCAGCAGCTCTACCAGGCTTATAGAGAACCTAAGGCAGAGGTTGTGAAGGTAAGACAGGAAAATGGTTCGGCAAGACTCAACTTCCGCATCAACAAATGGGATATCGTAAAGGATTTGGGTAACAACAGCAATGAGTTGGCTACCATCAAGCAGACGCTCGATCTCGTAAAGAACGACCCTGACGTAACCATCACTTCCATTACGCTTCACGGTTATGCTTCACCTGACGGCAACTATGCCAACAACGACAAGCTGTCACGCAACCGTACCCAGGCTCTCAACCAGTATCTGCTGAAGACCTATCCGGTAGACAAGAAGCTCTTCAAGGTAGAATCTACCGCAGAGGATTGGGAAGGAACACTAAAGTACATTGAGAGTCACAACATTCCTCAGAAGGAAGCTGCTCTCAAGATCATCAACAGCAATCTGACTCCTGACCAGAAAGAACAGACGCTCGCAGCCAAGGCTGGTGAGGCATTCCGGTTCCTGATTGACAAGGTTTGGCCAAGCTTGCGCCGCACCGATTACACCATAGAGTACGACGTAAAGGCATTCAACCTCGAGGAGGCACGCAAAGTAATGAATACACGTCCACAGAAGCTCTCTCTTCAGGAGATGTATATGGTAGCAAACAGTTATCCGAAGGGAAGCGAGGAATACAACAATGTATTCGATACCGCTGTCAAGATGTTCCCAGAAGATAAACTCGCTAACCTGAATGCGGCTATTGCTGCCATCGACAGAGGCGACAAGGTGCGCGCAGAGAAATATCTCAAGAAGGCTGGCACCGGTGCCGAAGTAGATAACACCCGTGGTTGTCTCGCTGTTCTTAATGAGGATTACGTAGCTGCCAAGCAGTACTTCCAGAAGGCGGTAGCCGGCGGCTTGAAGGGTGCTCAGGAAAATCTCGACAAGGTGAACAAGATTGTGGAGTAAGAATGAACATGAAGTATAAGTAAAAGAATAAACAATAATATAAACAAAAAAATTAATTTAAGAACTGGTAAAGAAAGAATAGTATTTGATGACCCCGGGCGAAGCCAGTGATGAGGTCTGAGAGACCCGTCCATTTCGCAACTCAAAACAAAAATTTGTATAACACTTAATAAGTAAAAGATTATGAAGAAAATGAATTTGCTCGTTATGAGCTTGGTATCAGCAGCAGCGTTATCTTTCTCAAGCTGCAGTAACAATGATGATTTAGGTGGTGGCGCAGGTACACAGTCACAGGTTGATGGCTTCTATATGACATTGGCTATCCAGACTCCTACCAGCAATGGTACAAGAACAGTACCTGGTGCAGACAAAACTACATCAGCTTCAACTGAAGAGCAGACTGTAACCAAGGGTACATTCTTCTTGGTTGACCAGAAGGGTAGTGTTGCTTTCAGCCGCTACGTAGATAGCTCATCTAAAAATGAAGATGAAAAATGGAATGGAGCAAACGAGTCACAGACTGGCACTAAGCTCATTAACATTAAGGTTGATCAGGTCGTAGCAGGAACAACCTATAAGGTTTACTTCTTGGCAGGTGATAACAAGGTTCCTGAGAAAACAAACCCTACAACATACGTATTTACAGCAGCATCAAAGTTTGCGAACCCATTTGCAACAGATAATAACTTTGCTATGTTCAACCAGAATGATGCAAATGTTGATGGTAATGGATACACCGTTGTTTTCACCAAAGATAATAAGGACAAGGCAAACCCTGCAACTGTAAAGTACACCAAGGGTTCTGTAGTAAAGGAGAAGGCTCCGATTGCAATTGAGCGCATTACCGCTCGTATCGACGCTCCTACTTCTGGTGTAACAAATATCACTGCAACTTATAGTGGTGACAAAGAGCTTACTGAGGCTGTAAAGGAAGCAATGAAGGATGCAAGAGATAAGGTTAAGGAAATCACATTGAGCAGATATGCGATTGTAAACCTGACCAACAAGGCTAACGTTATGCAGACTTGGAGCAATAGTGCACTTTCTATCCCTGCTGATATTACAATGTGGCAGCCAACAACATCATTTGGTGGAGAAAAGCTATTTGCAGACGGTGGTTTCACAACTGTAGCTGCAACTGCACACAACTACGTATTCGAGAACACTTCTACAGACCCTACAAAGATGTACTTCGAGTATAAGGTTACTTTGGATGAAACAAAGTTTAAGAACAAGGCAGGTGAGGTTATGCCAGCAGACTTTACAGATGGTACATTCTATCGCTACAACAACATCATCTTCACAAGCTTTGCACAGATTTTCAATCAGTATGCAGATGTTACAGATATCTTTGGTACAGGTAAGACCGCTGACGTCATGAAGGACGATTTGAAGGCTATTCTCAATATGCCAGCAGGTACAGATAGAGAGACAGCTTTGAAAAACTTCCGCGAGACATACGATATCGAAGTATTCGATAAGGGTTTGACTTACTACCGTCAGAACATCGTTGACAAGAACCTCTTGACAACAGGTCTGCCATTAATCCAGCGCAACACCATCTACAAGTTGACAGTAAACAATGTCTTCAATATTGGTGCACAGGTTCCTAATGGTGAGGATGAGATTGACAAGAAGTCTTTGTTCTACCTCAACGTAACAGTTTCTGTTAACCCTTGGGTTCTCAATACACAGGACGTAGAGTTGGGTGACTAATCCCAATCACTTCGCTTAATCGCAGAAACAGAAAAAAGATGAATGCACCGGGGATGTACCCCATCCCCCGATCTCAAGAGAATTCTTGAAACAACAATACTCTCAATCTCCCGGGGGCAACCCCGCCTCCGGGAGATTACAAAAGAAAAAAGATGATATTTGCCGCCACAGATGGCGGGAACCCCAATCGTGCTGAATCAAGCACCACTCAACAAGAAAAAAAGGATGCCGGAGGCTACCCCACTTCTTACGCCCTACGGCACACTAGATATAAGTATAAGTAAAAGAATTAATAAAATACAAACGATATGAAACATTTCATCATCAAAAACGGTTGCAAAGTGGTTTGTATCTCAGCCATCGCACTCTCATCGCTTTCATCATGCATGAAAGACGATTTGACGAATTGTCCTGCACACAAGGTGTCGCTCAAGTTCGATTATACATATAATGTTGAGAACGCTGATGCCTTCTCCCAGGAAGTGAAAAACCTCAACGTCTATGTTTTCGACAACAACGGTAAATACTTCGATACCTATACGCAGTCTGCCGACAAATTCGAAACAGGTCACAGCATGGACATTACCGACTTACAGGAAGGCAAATATACCTTCGTATGTCTGGCTCGTGACAAGACACCAACAGGTAGCAGAGCCGACGGTGACGACGAGATGGAGTTCAGCTTCACCCAACTCACACCAGGTGTTTCTACCATCAACGACCTGCAGGAGGAAATGGGAAAGAAAGACGGAGAAGCTTCGGTCAACAATAAGAAGTTCACCGCTCTCTACACTGCCCAGACATCTCTCGACTTCAGAGGAAACCAAGACACATACGGCAATCTGAGTCTGATGAAATGTACCAAGACCTACCGCATCGTGATGCTTCCATACGATAACGACCAAGAGGGATTCGTTGCAGAAAACTTCGACGTAAGAATCAAGGGTTCGGCAGCACTCCTCGACTACAAGGGCGACAAGGTAAAGGATGCCAATGGCGTAGAACTGAACAAGCCTATCACCTATGTACCTTACAACGAGAAACTGGTAGTAAACTCCAGCGGTAATACACAGGTAGAAGGTGAAGAAATCGACAAGGCACTGGTTTACGACCTTTCTTCTTCCAGAATGTTCGAGCGCAAGAACGATGTAAGCACCCGCAACACAGAAAGCACGGAGTACGACGACAAGCGAATCGTAATCACCGACAAGCGCACAGGCAAGGTAATCTTCAACCACTCACTGCCATGGTTCCTCGCTCTCTGCGGCGAGCGCACTGACAAGGGCTGGGAGGATCAGGAATACCTAGACCGCCAGGATCACTACACCCTCGTATTCTACGTTCCTAGTCCAGGTACAGACTACCACATGGATGCAAGAATCAAGGTAAACGGCTGGGTTCTCAATCTACAGAACACTGACCTCGGAACCAAATAAGGAAACAGTGCTACCCACACTGTATAGAGAGAAAGAAAAGTATAAGTATAAGTAAAAGATTAAAAAGATGAAACGCTATAACTCAACTTTGACCAAGATGACACGCCGGCTAGGCATGGCTATAGCAGCCTTGCTCATGTTGAGCACAATGGCATCTTGCTCAGATCAAGATTCGCAGGTACCTGCAACTGGCGATGAAGCTTACCTCAACCTGAGCTTCTCTACCGCCAGCACCACGACTTCCAGAGCAGGCGGAGCTGAGAACATCGGAAACGACGAGACTCAGGCTAATCCTAACCAAGAGAGCGACATTCATAACATCAAGGTATGGGTGTTTAAAACAGGAACAGGAGGAGAAGCCAAGCCTATCGCCTACAAGGAAGATACTCCTACTGCTGTTGGCGGTTCCACCGTCAACAGCAAATACACGCTGAACTTGAGATTCTTGCGTAAGATCAACGGTGAAGAACTCAAAAACATCGACCTCTATATTCTGGCAAACTCAGAGAGTACCAATATGGCTGATAAGCTGAATGGCAAGAATCTCCGCAGCATCACCCGAGCAGACCTGCAAAAGGTAACCTTCGATGATCCATTCGGCATTACAGCAGAAGGCAAGGCTCAGACTACAGAGGTTCCTAACGGCAAGGGTCTCCCTATTTCCCGTGCCATTACCAATATAGAATTAGCCAATCACGTAGCAGATACAGAGATTGAGGCAAAGGGCAAAGGAATTAAGATTCCTCTGGTTCGCGCCGTTTCCAAGCTTCACTTCTATTTCGCCCGCAAGGCAAATGCCAATACAGAGAATGTAAAGGTAACAAGAATTGAAATAGATGAAAACACCTTCCCAACAGAAAGCTATGTCTTCCCTGATGAAGAGAACTATGCAACTGCTGATGCCAACAAGGCTGCTACAAGCGGAAAGTACGGAACTCCTTCTTATGTTTCTACTCTCCTCAAGCTTGACGGTGTAGAGAATACCGGAATCAAGGAAGTGGAAGACCCTCTGACTTATAAGCGTGGAACAACCGAAACAGCCCAGACTTATATGGACCGCATGAATACGGAAATCGGTGGACATAACTTGAGTTATCTTCGTGAAACCAATAAGCCTATCACAGGTAAGATTTACTATCAGTTGACTGACGGAAGTATCGAAAAATCTCAGGGATTCACCATTCCATCCAGCGGCAATGCTATCCGCAACCGAGAGCTGGTAGTTTACGGCTACTTCCTCAAGGGTGGAGCCCTCTGCCTCGACTGGCAGGTAATGCCTTGGAACAAGGTAACTTCTGAAATCAGCTGGAGCAATGTAAATTGCCAAATGTATGCTTGGCAGACAGGTTCAACCCTGAAACCAAAGGGAGGTGACGCAGAAGGTCTCTACTGTCTGGTAAACTATCCTAGATACAAGGATACAGAACATGAGATATTGGAGGATAAGAAATCAGGAGCAGCCTTCTATATCAAGGTAGATGGTCCTACAGGACTGGTTTGGAAAGCACATCTCACCAACCCTACTGAGTTTGCTTTCAACTATAATAAATCTACCGAAAGCACCAACTGCGTTTCTACAGGCATCGCCCGAAAAGATCCTTATCAGATCAAGGTAGAAGCCGTGAAGCCATGGACACACAATGCTTCATGGAATGAGTTGACAGAATGGGCTATAGGTAAAGGCAGCAATCCTGTATATACCGACCTCTACGTAACCGTATCGCTGGATGGAATCCATGAATACGAAGTAGAAATCAACCCTGACAATGCAGGAGGTATGTATCAGAAAGGAAGAAAGTTTGCAGGAACCAATACCCGCATCCGCATCTTCCAGCTGATGGCTACCAAGGGAACTGCCTACGATAAGCTTCAGAGCAATAGTGGACATTATACTAATTATTTAAACTAAGGAGGGCAAACAATGAAAGCAATATCAAAATACTTTGCGATGTGTGCAATCGCCCTCTTAGGGCTTGCAAACACATCTTGCATGAGCGACGATATAGAAAGCACTGCTGCTTGCAACTACAGCGTAGTGCTGGAATATAAAGTAGGCGGTTCTGCTACTGAAACCCGTGCTGCTACCCGTGCAGAAACAGAGGTTGGCAATGAGATTCTCAATGAGAACCAGATCAATCGACTCGACCTCTTCGTTTTCAAACGAGATGGATCACGCGTCAAGCAGGTTACATTTAATTCAGCAGATGTAAAGGGTAGTCCAACTACAGAATACAAGCACAAGGAGTTGACAAGCAAAGAGCTGACCCGTTCAGACATTGACGGCAACGATCTCTACTTGGTTGCAAACCTAGACAACTGGGGCAACATCAACAACCTGAATGATTTAAAGATTGCCACCATCAATCAGGCAACAAACTTCCAGTACAACCAGAAGCAGTCTGCTTTCGTGATGGATGCCAAGATGTTAGAAAGAGAAGTGACAACAGGAAAGATTCACCTGAAGTTCCAGCTGAAGAGAGCGCTTGCCAAGATCCGCCTCAACGTACAAGATGACAAGGGCAACGCAGTAGCTCCTACAGCGTATGCCTGCCAGTTGATACACTACGCAGCAGATGGTTCTATCCTCGCAGAAGGTACCAGCACCAGCAATGCATTGAATACCGAAGCTGCTGCCAGCAGCAAGGTAACTGTTCCTGTCATAACACAAAACAACAAGGCTGTGTTCTACTCATACGCCAACAGTTGGATTGACAAGACAAAGAATCCGTATGAAGTAGAGCCAATCGATGCAGAAAAGCAGACCTACATCCTGCTCAAGGCAAAATACAATGGCAAGGATTACTTCTACAAGGTGCCGGTTAACAAGCGCCTCTACGAAGACAACGATGCAGCAACAACAGATTGGGCCAAATACGAGCCTCTCTATCGCCTCGACCGCAACACCATCTACGACGTAACAGCCAAGGTGGACAGAGAAGGAGGCAGTGATCCAGAGCATCCGGCAGAACTGAATGTCTTACCAACAGTATTGCCTTGGGAAAACGGAGCAAATTACACCTTCAACGATGCTATCTCTATCAAGACCAACATCGAGAAGAATGGCGAGAACAGTAGTAAGATTGCATTCAACAATGCAACATTCGGACCAAAGATCTCATTCACGGAGATGAATACCAATGGCAAGAGCTGGGTGCTCCAGACAGATAGCCCAGACTACGGATTCATTTATGCCGAAAATGTAAAAACTGATGGTTCTTACGATCTGGCTGACGTAATGACCGTGATTACAGGCAACGGTACCACTACAGAGGTTGCTCCTTTCTACGTGGTTCCAAGATCGGTACTCGACTATACCCAGCGTGACAACTATACCTGCCATGTCTATATGGTAGCCTATAGTCCAAACATGAAGGTAATCATCAATGCCCCTTCTGATGGAAGCGCAGATACAGCCACAGGAACGGGAACGAAGACCGATATGGTTTTCACCCAAGTAAAGTAAACAATGAGATATAAACAACAATAAATGACAAACATCATGAAAACGTTGAATATATATAAGAATACGACACTGGCACTTATGGCTCTCACCATGGGATTATCCCTTGTGGGTTGCGCAGAAGACTCAGAGCTCATCTATCAGGGAGCTCAGCAGTTGAGCGTGAAGCCTCTCATCCTTGCCAACAAGGTTTCGAGAGCAACTACCGCTTCTGACGCAAACCTCAACGAGGATAAGCTCTATAATTTCAACATCAAGATGTTTGGTGAATATAATGAGTGCAAGGTAGATAAGACTTTCACTGACGGCTTGAAGAGCGGCGAGGAGAAAGTGATTGCTCAAAAAAACTGGAAAGTAGATAATGATCTGCAGGAAGGTAATACTTACAGCGTGAAATCTGTGGCTAATGCCACAGGTTCAGGCGATGTACAGACCGACGAGGATATCTGGAAGCCATACGATGCTACTGGCAACAGCAACAAGATGTTTCTGATGAGTAGCATTCAGGACTACCAGGTAACCAAGGAACCTACACAGACCATTCCAGTTAATCTGGCTCGTGCTGCTGCCAAGATTGCCCTTACCATTCATGTTGACGTAGAAGGCTATACAGCTGGTCAGGCAAAATGGCAGTTGAAGAACTACAATGCCAAGACTACTATCTTCGGCAGCAATACAGAATCTGAGTTGAAGGATGGTGAAATGGTGGAAGCACAAGGTGGAAGTGGCGAATATACCGTAACCACTTACAGCTATGCCACTCAGTGGGATGACGACACCAAGGCTCCAGCCATCTACCTCCAAGTTCCTCTTACAGCTGATGGCAATACGGAGATTAACTATTACAAGATTCCTGTCCGTGACCCAAAGGCTACCGGTGAGGATGCCAAGAAGCTGAACCGCAACACCATCTATACCATTGAAGCCAATATCAACAACAAGGGCGGCAGCTCTGAGATTGGTTACATCACTACTGGTAAGGTTGTCTATGATGTTCTCCCTTGGTCGGATGGCGGTACTACAGATATCGATGCCAATACTTCGTATCTGATGGTGACTCCAAAGGTTGTCTATATGAAGAATGTAGATGAGGATATGAGCGTGACTTATAAGTCTTCCAGCCCAGTGAAGATTCTTAGCAAAAAGGTGTACTACATCGATAATGAAGGAAATACTGAAGTGTATTCTGAGGGATACAAGGAGACTATCATCAAAAAAGAGAAAGTATGGGTTTCAGGTTTTTTGGGATTTGGAGGACATTACGAATATAGGGTGAAAGAAGAAATTCCATTCTATCCATACCCAACAAAAATGGAATTGCAGAATGAAAAGGATGGAGTAAATCTTGGTGGTAAGATCGCCATTAATTCTCCTATCCCGCAGAATCGCTTCTCCAAGTATATCGTCTTGACTCTTGAAAATGCTGAAGGTAAACAAGCAACAGTAAAATACAAGCAGTCACCTCTGATTGAAACCCAGAACTTCTTCGGAGACTATTCTTCTAGAAGTAAAGATGGATGGGCATATCGTACAGCTGCAGGTCAAAATGTCTATAACTCATATACTTATGATTATAAAGGTGGATATCAAGCAAAATATTACGAGAATAGCTATATCCGTAGTTTTTATGACGACACTTCATTTGATAATTTGAAGAACAACCGTATGTACATCATACAAGTTTCAAGTACAAAAGATAGCAAATATAATATTGCTCATCCAAACATCGATAAATCTACAGGCTATACAAACGACGAAGTCGTATCCCCTGCATTTATGATTGCTTCACAGCTTGGAGCTGTAAGATCGGCAAATTTTAATCAATCCAGAGCAAAGACGCATTGTGAAACGTACCGGGAAGTAAAGAAGGAAAACGGCAAACAAGTAATATATGATGGTTGGCGTCTCCCAACAAAGACAGAGATACAATTCATTGTTGACTTCCAACAGGAATCATACAAGAATAACAAAGGTAAGACAAAACAGCCTATCAAGCCAGTTTTGGAAGGAGCAAATTATTATACGCTTAACAACGAGACGGTAGCTACCGGTGTTGAGTCTGGTGATGAAGTTTTCGTTCGTTGCGTTCGCGACCTCACCCCTGCACAGGTTGAAGAGTTAGATAAACAAATGAAGTAATAACATTTAAGGAAGTTACGAAATGAAAAAGATAAAGACATATATCGGAATAATGGCAGCGCTGTTAACAATGTTGACAGCCTGCACCGACAGCATGGTGGACAATGGCGTTCCTTCCAAGAATGAGACAGGCACGTATCAAGCCCACTTCACCATCTCCGTTCCAAACTACTCGAAAGTAGAGAGCAGAGTAGCTAACTTCGCAACCGAAGGTATTGCAAGCGCTAACGATATGAAGCTGCTGTGCTTTGACAAAGATGGTTATTTCCTGGGACTTGCCAAAAATCTGAATATCGAGTCGGTGGCAACCAATGAAATCAAGGATGATGGCGGATCGGACAAGAAAAATATTTCTGCAACGATTCCTACGGGAACCGCCCGCATCCACATCATGGCGAATGCCACTGCTGATAATACAGTAACTACGGGCAACCAGCCGATTGATTTCAACAAGTCTGCAGAATGGATTGGAAGACATGAGAACAACCTCATGACCAGCTTCGATAACAGAAACAACAGTCAGCAGCACGACAAGATGGTGTATTGGGGTTATGTCAAGAAGAATACTCCTGAAGAAATGACAGATTTCCTCACCAAGGATGTAGTGGCAAACAATGTGATCCATCTGCTCCGCAACCGTGCCAAGATTGAAGTGAAATGGGAGGATCCAAACATCCAAAACATCAGATATGCACTGGGCAACGTGATGCAGCATGGTACGATAGCTCCATTCAATAGAGATAAGGAAAAGCTGACTTTCCCTGAAACCAATATGCTGACAGATGCAGCTGCGTGGAAAGCAGAATGCACCTACATTACTCCATCGCTGGATCCAACAAGATGGCCTTCTGAAGGAGAGAAATTCTCCGTAGGAAATGAAGAGATGTGGCCAAACAGCAGCAACCTGCCTATGCAATATACATTTGAGCAGGAAAACTCTTTGGAAAAGCCACTCAAGGTAATCATGGAGGTGACATACAAGGACGGAGATACAAAATGGTTCCAGGTTCTGCTCCAGAACGAGGGTGTTCAGATTCCTGTCAAGAGAAACCATCTCTACCGAATCAACATCAAGAGATTGGGCAAGAATCTGGGTTACACAAACTCTTCTATGGCATACGATGGTACTCCTGCCAACAATCCTTGGATTACGGTAGAAGACATCATCCAGGAAATTTCTGATGGTACCTACACGATGAATATCGTAGATGGTACTTACCAGATGTTGACACAGGAATCAGCAAACAGCGAGCAGGTCATCGACTTTGAATACAAGGGTGAAGCTACTCAAACTGCAGCCGACTTCGATGTTTCCTGGACAGAGAACAAGAACTTCACAAAACTGGAAGGTGGAAAGCTTCCTGTACCTACAGTACAGTATAACGCAGCAACCGGTAAGGGAACCATCACATACAAGATTGGTGATATCAGTGCCGGTGAATGTAAGACTGCCACCATCAAGCTGGTAGATAAGAAGCATGGACTGACTAGAAACATCCATCTCTACAGTATCAGCAATGTGGACTTCAAATTCCCAACTGAAATTACAATGGGTAAGAAGGTAACTTCAGAAGCCAAACTGACCTTCACAATTCCAAGTTACTATCCAAAGGAGTTGTTGCCAATAGAAATTGAGATTGCATCCAACGATGTGAACCCAATAGGCAGCGATGTAAAGGTAGCTTCTACAGCAGAGGTTGATGGAGGCGCTGGCTGGAACTGTTGGTTCGTCACCAAGTATGAAGATCCAAATGTGATCGGAAATACTCAAACCATCACCATGAAGAATGTACGTGCCGTAACAGGTACTAAAGGTACGTTCTTCATCAAGGCTAAGCACTACAATGGCAACAAGCCTTTACAGGTGAACATAAACTACCAATAAGTAGTGAGCAAAAATACTTAAGTTTAGAAAATATATATCAGTAAGAGGGAAGGAGGTTGTGAAAACTTCCTCCCCCTAATTAGTATAGAACATTATTATCATTTACTATTATACAAAGAATGCGGAAACAAGACTAGACTGGTCGTTGGAATTTTAGTTGCCGAGGTGATCTCGCCCTCTAAGATTCCACGACATTTTTTGCCCATAAAGGATTACTCTCCACAGTCCATAGTACAATCGGGAAGGTTTTCACGAAGTAAAAAATCGCATAACAACTGGCTAACGCTTGCACGAAAGTACTTTCAAAATGCAACGAAAGTACTTACGAGCCGTAAAGCGGCTTATATCGTTTATTGCCTCACTATGGCACAACATTGCCCCTTACTAGGGCAATAATCTGCCATTACTGGGGCCATAATCTGCCATTGCCAGGCACAAAACGATATGTCCGGAGGTTGTAAAACAACCACTCTCTATTTTACCCTTCACCCTTCACCAAATCGGCTGAAACCCCGATAAACACTGGGGTTGCGAGAGGTGAAGAGTGGCGTGCAACTCTTCACCCGTGCAAATTCCTTAGCTACAGATATTTATGCCATTCTGGTGAAGGGTGAAGGGTGTTTTTGAAAGTGGCTTGTTATTTTTTAAAAGAAAAAAACGGGAATATGCTTGGAACTTTCAGTTATTTTTCGTACTTTTGCGGCAGAAGTTCCTATGGAACAGCTATCAACAACAAGAAGTAAAGGAAGAAAATGATGAAAGCAAAATATATCTCTTATCTTATCGCATGCATGCTCATGTTTTGCAGCCTGAATACTCAGGCACAGAATGCATTCCCCTACCCTGCTCTGCCTGATACGCTGCGCAGCGTAGAACAGCGCGCTACCTACCTCAGCGAGCACTACTGGGACAACTATCAGTTTGCTGATACTACCCAACTGAAAAACGAGGAGATTACAGAACAGGGATTCGTTAACTTCATCGATATCCTCGCCCGTTTCAACGACGAGATTGCCCAGAAAGGCATCAGCGCCTTCACCGCCAAGGCTTACGCACAGAAACCTGCCAAAGAGAAATTCGAAAGCCTGATAGAGCATTATTTCGACGACCCACAGTCGCCGATGAGAAACGACAAGGTGTATAGCTTCTTCCTGGCAGAAATGAAAAAGTCGCCTTACTTCGATGAAACAGAAAAGGAACGCATCGACTTCAAGTGGAAGGCGGCACGGAAAAACCTGCCAGGCACGATGGCTACCAACATCTCCTTCAAGCTGGAAGATGGGAAAATACATCAACTGAGTGATTATCAAAACGAAAAGGTGATACTCTACTTCCATGATCCGGAATGTGAGAATTGCCACAAGGTAACTGCGTGGCTGAAAAAACAGACCATTCCTGCTGAATACAGAATGCTCAGAATCATTGCAGATGATAAAATTAGTACTACATACAGCATCAAGGCGATGCCTACGATTTACTTATTAGATAAAGGCAACATAGTGGTTTTGAAAGACTGTACGCCGGAAATGCTCATCAGCGTAATCAACAATAATTAATAAAATAAAACTAGACTGGTCGTCTAAGCGACTCTCAACATATTATCATTTACTATTTACCATTTACTATTATTCAATTACATTTCATTAAATTGCACTAAATAATTATTTTTACTCTATTCTTATTGAAATATTATATTGTGTCGTAATCATAAAGTATTGCATATAATCTTATTTCGCTTTAGAAGAGTCATAATGCATATTGAACTCTTCACGAGTATGATCGTTACGCTTTACCACGATTACATAGTCACCATCCTTCACTATACCTACCTTCGCAACAAGTGTGAAATAACCAAACTTACCAGACTTTCCGTAATCGCCTGTCTCAGTGATGATTATCTTGTTGCCAACCATCTGAGTGGCAAACTTAATGTTTGTACCCTCATCGAAGATTACATTCTTGTGGGTCAACTGCATCTGACCACCTGAAAGAACCTTGCACACCAGCTTCTCATTGTTCTCACCATTGATGTTAGAGGTTTCATTCACCTCAGCACCGGTTGTCTGTGAGTAGCTGAGCAGTGAGAAATTTGAACCAGCAGAGACTGTATTGGCGCTAGTTGTTGTATCCGTCAAATCATCGTCAGCTGCACTGCAACTTACTAAACCCAAAGTCATCATACTTGCGATGACCATACCAAAAAACTTTTTCATATTTTATCATTTACTAATTGTTATTCAATCATTTAAACCTGGTCTCCTCTTACAAGAATCTGCCCTGAGGCAGTACTTAGGAAGACTTCCCCAAATAACCTTTCGGCCTAAATCATCTTTTACAATATACAAATGATATTCAAGAATATAAAATGTACTT
>ERZ1034876.818-NODE-818-length-15148-cov-11.362420_pt1 | contig 15148 bp, 6 predicted proteins | sample MGYA00520698_ERZ1034876 | MGnify/ENA primary metagenome ERZ1034876 (study PRJEB33766, sample SAMN09781723) | gut metagenome | biome: gut microbiome | host: Homo sapiens | place: Madagascar | study: EMG produced TPA metagenomics assembly of the PRJNA485056 data set...
CATAGTTGTAGTTATCGAAGATGGTACCCAGTGCACCGCCATAGCTGTTCACGGTAAAACCTACCTTCCAGATAGCCTCGCGTGAATCACCGTAGGTCCAGATGTACTTGTAATCCTTCACCTGGTTGGAATAGGTGTTGGAAGAAGCCTTCTCCAGGGTATAGAACTTGCTGCCGATAACCTTGGATGCATACTTGATGGCATCATCGTACTTGTGCATATATAAGGATACGCGCGCACGCAAGGCATGGCAGGTATATTCATTGAAGTAAATCTCGTTGTAGAGACTTCCGGTGAAGTCATCACCTACCTTCAGATATTCAGTAGCCTTATCGAGGTCTCTCAATACGAATTCGTATGACTCCTTGAGGGTAGCTCGCTTCTGAACCTCATCGCCCTTGTAATGCTCTGTGAGTACTACGCCGAGTTCCTTCTCTGCCTGCTCATCACTATCGTAAGCCTTGCAGAAACACTTGATCAGTTCTGAGTAAGCCAGGGCACGGGCAAAGTAAGCCTCGCCCTCATACTGCTCCAACTTATCAAGCTGCTTGTCATCAGTAGTTGCAGCCTTTACCTTTTCAACATTATCGAGCAGGAAATTGCATCGGTTGATTACATCATAAAGGTCGGCATAAACCGATTCGATGTCGGTATTGGTTGCCTTGATGTCTTTCCAGCGATAGATATCGCCATAGGCATTAGAGTAGCCCTTTACACAGAACACGAAGTCTGCCTGCAGGTCTGGCAGGATTGTCAGATTGCCTGAATACAAGGCGCTGCTCTTGAAACTGTCGTAGATACCGATCACCAGCTTATCCACATCTTCCACCTTGTTGATTGCCTCATCCATACGGATGGAATCCTCTGGATATTTATCAAGACAGGAAGACAGCGAGAGGGTCAGGATACCCGACAGGATGTATGTCTTTATATTTCTGATATTCATTTTGTTTTCTCCTTTCTAGCTTAGAATTGCAGTTCCACACCCAGGGTAAACTGGCGTGAAGCTGGATACTGCGCCTGGTAAATATTGGATGAAACCTCTGGGTCCAAGCCGTTGAAACCGGTAATGGTGAAGAGGTTCTGTGCCTGTCCGTAGATGCGAACCATAGAGAAGAAGTTAGTCTTGCGCAACAAGCTCTGTGGCAACGAATACGACAGACTGAGATTCTTCATGCGGAGGAACGATGCATTCTCCAGGAAGCGGTCGTCGAGCTGGGTTACCTCGCCCCAACGTGGGATGTCGGTAATATCGCCAGGCTGTTTCCAACGGTCGTACAACAGACGGTTTGACTGGTTGTAAGCTGTTCCGAAGGTTACACCACTCTCCTCGAAGAAGCGGTCGTTGTTGATGACGTAGCGTGTACCAATCCAGCTGAACTGGGCAGAAAGCTGCAAGCCTTTCCAACGGAAGCTTGTACCGAAACCACCCATCCAAGGTGCATCATAGGTCTTGCCTGTCATCACCTTGTCGCTCTCACGGAACTCGTTGGTTACGTTGCCGTTCTTATCATACCAGAGCTGCTCACCATTCGCTGGGTTCACACCGGCATAACGGTTCAGGAAGAACTCGCTTACTGAGTGACCTACCACATACTTCAAACCGGTGGTTGAGTTTACATACTCGGTTACACCGTTATAGAGTTCCTTCAAACGGTTCTGGTTGTAAGATACGTTGGCACTTACATTCCAGGTAAAGTCGCGTGTGCGGATTACATCACCGTCAGCACTCAACTCGATACCCTTGTTAGCCATCACACCTACGTTCTTCCAGCGATAGCCCTCGCCGGTAACGGTGTAAGACTCAGGAACGCGCATCAGCATATTGGAAGTACGCTTGTAGTAAGCCTCGAAGCTGAAGTTGATTCTATCGAGGAAGCCCAAGCGGAGGGCGAAGTTGTTTGCCCATGTTGACTCCCAACCCAATTCCTCGTTACCACTCTGTGATGGATAGAAACCGGCAGTATCATCGTAGTTGGCACCACCAGAAACCAAAGCCAGGTGATAATAGTTTGGAATCTCAGAGTTACCCGATGTACCTGTACTTACGGCAAGCTGAGCAGAACTGAGCCACTTTACATCCTTCAGCCAATCGGTAGATTTCACATTGTACATGAAACCGAGTGACCAGAAGGTACCCCAGCGATGATCCTTACCGAAACGTGAAGAAGCATCGGTACGCAGAGAGAAGTCAGCGTAGTAAAGCTCCTTGTAGTTGTACTCGCCACGCATGAAGAACGAGAGGTAAGAGTAGTCAGAAGATGAATCTGCCCAACGGCTGGCACGTGTACCAGAAGATACGTTGGTCAGGAGATCACTGGTCTGACCCTTGGAATAAACCTGGAATCCCTCTGAATGATAGCTTACTGCCTCCTGACCCAACATCACGTTGAACGCATGGATATCGTTCAGACTGAAGCGATAGTTGGCGGTGGTAGTCTCTGTCAAGTTGATGGCGTCGCTGCTCTGTCGTGCCGCAGTACCCTGACCATTGTTGGAAGAGAGACTTGGGAATGACTGCAGGAAGGCTGTAGAGTGAGTGAAATCGGCACCAAACTGAGTACGGATAGTCAGATTCTCTATCGGATAAACCTCGGCATACATGGTAGAGAGCACCTTGTACTTCTTGTTCCTGATAGGATTCTTGCCCATATACACGATAGGATTCTCACTGGTTCCAGCCCAGTTGCCTGCTGCAAGCGAAGCCAGACTGCCATCCTTGGCATATGGATTCCAGTAAGGCAACATGAAGCGGCATGCAGAAATAGGAGTCACGGTGGTATAGCTACCATCATCAGCCTGCTGAGCTTCCTCGTAAGCAGCCATGGTGTTGGTACCTACCTTCAACCACTTGCTAGCCTTGACATCTGCATTAGTGCGGATGTTGTAACGACGGAAGGTTGAGTTCTGTGCAATACCATCTTGGTCGTAAAAGCCACCCGAAACATAATAATTCAAACGGTCGGTAGCACGGTTGATAGAGAGTTCGTAGCTCTGCAGAGGAGCACGGTCGTTGAACACCTCATCCAGCCAGTTGACATTCACCTTTGAAAGGAGGTTGTAATCCTTACCGGCATCCAAGCCTACTTCCTTTTCAAACAGAATACGCTCATCGGTGTTCATCATCTTCCAGTTGTTCTGAGCCAATTCAGAAAAACCATACTGTGCGCGGAGCGTAATCTTCGCCTTGTCCATCGCCAAACCTCGCTTAGATGTAATCACCACCACACCATTTGCCGCACGGGCACCATAGATAGAGGTAGAAGAGGCGTCTTTCAATACCGAGATACTCTCGATGTCGTTAGGACTCAAGGTATTGAAATCGGAGCTGGAGATAGGCACACCGTCCAGAATAAAGAGAGGAGCCTTGCCAGAATTGATGGAGTTGGTACCACGAATCTGGAAAGTGGCAGCCTTGCTTGGCTCACCCGAAGAGGCGATGACCTGCAAACCAGTACTCTGTCCCTGCAAAGCCTGATCAAAGCTGGCGGCAGGAACATTTTCAATTTTCTCAGCTTTCACTGCAGACACGGAACCCGCAATGGTTCCTTTCTTACGAACTCCATACGCTACAACCACCACTTCATCCATCACTTTGGAATCAGAAGTCAAGGTTACGTTCAGAGTTTTCGTCTGTGCATTGACAGAATGCTTCTGAGTTACCATACCGATATAAGAAATAACCAGTGTGGCCTTCGAAGCACCCTTTACTTCGATGGTGTAGTTACCGTCAATATCGGTCGCAACACCATTCGTTGTACCCTCCTGAAGAATTGTCGCACCAATCAGCGGTTCGTTGTCATCAGCAGACACGATCGTACCCTTGACGCTAAAGCTTTGCGCCAAGGCAGTTTGGATGGTCAACACAATCAGAGAGACAAGCAATAGGGAAATTCTTCTCATTCTTGTTTGTTTCAATTGTTGTTTATAAAATGAATTAATAATTATTTTTTTCTCGTTTTGGTAAAAGCTATAAAACTTTAGTGACACTTCACTATCCATTTGTACTTTTTTAAAAATTCGCACACTTGGCAATACCAATTTTAAATAAAACGGTGCAAAATTACGAATATTTTTTCACTTTTCCAAGTTATTCTTTTAATATTTATGTTTTTAACACGAAATATCTATGTTTTTTAGGATACTTTTACTCATAAATAGAGTTAGCAGCCAGCAAGACGACCTGGGCTAGGAGCTTTTGGGCACATTACACTTTTTGTCTTACTATGGCACAATATTGCCCCTTGGCGGGCAACTTTTTGCCGTGACCAGGCCCGAAACGATACGTCGGGAGAAAGATTCAGACAGGTCTACCACAACCGTTTACAGGGTGTATTCCTGCTGCTGCAAGAGTTGTTTCTGCTGGTGTAAAACCTACTTTCGTTTTTACTCTTCACTCTTCACCAATTCGCCTGAAACCCCGATAAACACAGGGATTGCGAGCGGTGAAGAGTGACGCACCACTCTTCACAACTCTTCACCACTCTTCACCACAAATGAGAAAACAACAATGGTATAAATGCGGAGCCGCTTACACTCTTGGGCTTCTATTGAGCCCTGCTCCAGGCTTCTATTATGGCTAGCATTAAGCTTCCTTTGAACTTGGTTTAAGCCTTCTTTGAACTTCTTTTAAGCCTCCTTTGAACTTGGTTTAAGCTTTAGATTAAGTTTACGTTGGGCTTTATTAAAGTTTACTTAAGCCTTTATTGAAGTTTACTTAATCCTTTATTGAAGTTTATTTGGGTTTTACTGAAGCTGTTCAAAAATTTAGTTGAGGTGAAGAGTGGTGAAGAGTGGTGAAGAGTGGTGCACCACTCTTCACGGCTATAAAAACATGATATATAGGCACTTACGATGTACGTGTGAAGAGTGAAGAGTATTTTCTTTTTGCATAGCGTTCATGTCTATAGTTTTTTGTCAACTACAAAGATATGAACGCTTTTTTATATAACCTCACTGAACTTTCGCATGTGGTTCAAGAACGGGCTGAAGGCCCAAAAGCTCCTAGGCCAGGGCAGCGCCCTGGGTATAATGGCAATCAGCAAGGCGTCCTGTAAGGGCAAAAGCTTTGTACATTGCCCAGTATTTTAAAGCTTTTTCCCTTTCAGGGCGTATGGGATGTGGCTTATGACACACCCTCATAACATGAAAAATAAATGAGCCCACTTTAAAAAGTAAGATCTGTTTAAAGTGGGCTCAGTAACATATTATCTTTACTTCTGTTTCATGTATTCCGTCGGTGTCATTCCGAAAGCCTTAGAGAAGCATTTCGAGAAATAACTACTATTAGAGAAGCCAACAGTATACATCACCTCAGATACACTAAACTTTCCGGCACTTAAGAGTTTGGCTGCCTTATGCATTCGTAAGTCTCTAATATATTCTACCGGTGTACTACCAGTTAAAGCCTTCACCTTACGATAAAGTTGCTTATTACCCATACTCATTACTTCCTGTAACATCGTAACATTAAAATCGGAATCTATCATATGTTCCTCTATTGCACGGTTGATTTCATCCAATAAATGTCGATCAGCCTCACTCAATTCAGGTACAACAGCTTCAGACTGCTTCCCATTAACATCTCCGTCTGCAACAGATTGAGAAGGCTTTTCTATTTGCCCTCCAACTGATGAAGAAGAATTGCCCAAAGGCAGTTTAACATCCAAAAAACGGCTCATTAATTCATTCACTTCATCAAATGACTGATGAGCCACAGCCGCCTTCAATCCTTCTGTCAAACGGGCAAAGAAGTCCATACGCATCTGCACCTGATCAAGGATTTCAGCTTTCTGTTTTTGCTCCTCTTCTAATTTCTTATGCAAGAAATAGTAACTTACCACCCAGGAGATAAGAACTATCAAAGCCGTGATGTAGAACAGTTTTGCCCAGATGGTAAGATACCAAGGCGGCAAAACCGAAATGTCCTGCGAATAAACTTCTGCACCTATCTTTCCTTCGCCATTTACAACACAAACGCTGAGATGATAGTTTCCATAAGACAAGCCGTTATAGACAATATCAATATCTCCAGACTTCAAATAATTCCAATCATGATCACTACCCTCTAACTTGTAAGCATAAACAGCAGAAGGATAATCAGCAAATGGAAGGTCAGTAAGATGCAAAATAAAACTGTTTTCATCGCTCTTGAGCACCAGCTTCTCACTACGCTCATCCCATGGTTTTCCATTCACAACAATACCTGCCAAAATCAATTGGTTGAGCTTCTTTGGAGAAAGAACCGCATCTGAACGAATCTCAACAAAGCCATCATTACCTCCCATCACTACTTCATGGGTAGACTTACTGTAATAAATGGTAAATGGAGTAATAGAAGGGATAACAAAGCGCATGCTCTCTCCTTCATGGCTGATAACACAACACTCATTACCTGTCACTACCCATATTTTGCCATCTACATCACACATGGTACTTACCTTGCCCCCTATCTTCCACTCCTTTGAGCCAAAGTTGGAACCCTGAATTTCACCAGCAGCATAGTAACATTTCACCGAGCTATTATCACCAACCCATATATTGCCCTGGCTGTCGGTCATCATATAGTTAACCACACCAGAATTAGTCACATGAACCACCTTCATATCATATGGATTGATACAATCTAGGCGATTAAAAGTAGAAACCCAAATTCTTCCCTTTCCGTCCATGACCATCTGTCCAACATGCAATCCGGAGAGAGCATTCTTACCTTGATCAGAGAAATGATAGTCGGCTACGGTCTTACCTGCAAGCAAGGAAGCCTTATCCATCACAAAGACACCACCCTGATAAGATGCCATCCATAATCTACCCTTCTTATCTTGAAGAATATCATAAGCCCAGGCTGTAGAGTACTTTCCTGTCCTGTCATAGACAATGAAATTACGCATCTGTCTTGAACTCTGATCATAAAGATTTATACCATGGTCTGTACAAATCCAAACATCTCCATCATTATCTTCATAAATTTTACGCACACGGTTGTGAGTTAGTGGATAAGCCTGATTATTCTGCTTATACCAAGCCACATTCTGATAAACAGCATCACCCGTAGAAGATTTTGACTGAGAATAATGAATCAAGCCGTTGGTTCCACCCATCCACCATTCACCGTTTCGGGTCTGAAGCATGGCATGAAGACAGTTACCTTCACCCGAAAAAGTTATTCTGTCGAGCGACACATAATTATAATAGGTATGAGTAGTGAGACGAGATAGTCCATTATCGGTTCCAATCCATACATTCTGCCATTTATCCACGAAACAAGTCCATACAATGTTATTAGGAATGGTTGCGTCATTGCGCGAATCGTGCGAATAATGGGTAATGGCATTATTCATTGCCATCACATAGAGTCCATTATCAGTTCCGATGTAAAGATTACCATTGGACTCTTCTGCCAGACATTTCACCGAGTTACCATCCAAAGCCGCAATTTTAGAGAATGACTGAAGATTGAGATCTGCACAATAGAGCGCACCTTCAGAACCGATCCAGTAGCAATGGCGCTTGGCATCATATGCCAAGGCATTAACCAATGGCTGAGCACCAGCAGAAAGAGGCAATAATCGATTGTTCAAATACAATCCATTTATTTTACCCTGCAATAATCCTTTTGAGGTATGAAGCAAGGCGTAGACATCATCTCCATAGTTGGCATTTCTGGTTTGCAAGTCTAGCACACGGAGTTCCTTCATTGCTTTTCGCTTCACCTCATTCTGAAAGTCAGCGACAGCTGGAGTCTTCAAATAAGCATTGGCATGAGTATCAAATTTCAAAATACCATTACCTGTAGCCAAATACAATAGATTATTATCAAAAGCGAGAGCATTGACACGAGTATTGCTATAGGAATGATCCTGATAGTGGCGATAGCCATGATAACCATCATAACTATAAAGTCCGTTATCAGTACCAACCCACATCATCCCCTGTGCATCTTGGGTGATGGAGCACACGGTCTGCGCACCTTCTAACGACACATTTATGAATCGTTGCGCCGCAACCGGAAGAACCAGTAACGCTAACAAACATACGACATATACTCTATGAATAAACTGCTTCATCTTGAAGTTATTTGTTAAATTAGTTATTATTGGCTGCAAAATTAATCAATTATTGTCACTTAACCAAATAAAAAGAAAGAAAAATCCCTAGGAATAAAGAGTGGTCTCTATTCCCAGGGATTTGACAAGAAAAGGAATCCTTCGAAAACAAAGGACATATTATTCTAGATTGCCTGCAACTGAATGATCTTTTCGATATTTCTCTTGACATCCTTCACCTTCAGGGTGATATTACCCTTCTGTTTGCTACTCTGCACGACAACTACGAGTTTACCAGAGAAGAGTTTCATCTGCGGCTGGGTGAATGGTTCGAGCGATGTGGCATCACCATTGCAGGCAGCCTTGAAGGTTCCGGCGCCTGTTACCTCGAAGGTAAGCTCATCATCTGCGAGCGGACACTCATTACCATCCTTATCCAGAAGGCTCACGGTAACAAAAGCGAGGTCGTTGCCATCGGCATTCAGCAGCACGTTGTGTTCATCGGTGCAGCCTTCTACCATGCAGGCGATAGGCTCATGGTCTGGAGTCTCCACGCTGAACTTCATCTGCGCAGGTTCACCGGCTGTACGCTTCACGTCCTCGCCTACCTTGTCACCATACTGGTTGTAGGTAACCACGCGAATCTCGCCTGGTTCATACTTCACATTGTTCCAGCGGAGGCGATAGCGGTCCAATCGGCTTGACTTGTCCTTGCGCACTCTGCCCTGGCTCTTGCCGTTTACGAAAAGCTCGCCTTCCACACCATCGGTGTAGCAATATACAGGGGTAACCTGTCCTTCCCTGCCCTTCCAGTTCCAGTGAGGAAGAAGATGGGTGGTATGCTGATGCTCGTTCCAGCGGGCACGATACATATAATATCTATCCTTTGGAAGTCCGGCAAGGTCGCAGATACCGAAGTAGCTGCTGCGGCTTGGCCAGTAGGTATCGTATGGAGTCGGCTCGCCCAGATAGTCATAGCCCGTCCACACGAACTCTCCGATTACCCAACTGTAGTCATCCTGCATCTTCCAGTCATCATCCGGAAGATTACTCCAGGAGCAATACTCCGTGTCATAGCTGGAGCACTGGCCATCGGCGTATGGATTGTTGTTGCTGGCACGCACCTGAACCGGGAACTTATACACGCCACGGGAGCTGACGGTAGATGCTGTCTCAGAACCCAGGAGGAATCCCTGAGGCAACTGCTCGATATTCTTATAATATTTATGTACGCGATAGTTGAAGCCCGGAACGTCCATCACCTGGGCAAATCCACTCTTCAGGGCATCCTCAGCCCTATCCATACCCTGGGTTACAGGACGGGATGGGTCGTACTGATGACAGAGATCCTGCAGATGCTTCGCAATTTCCGTCCCCTCCTTGCTCCACTGCTCAGGAATCTCGTTGCCGATGCTCCACATGATGATGCTAGGATGGTTGCGATGGTGCTTCACCAGATTGGACATATCCTTGTCGCTCCACTCCTTGAAGAACTTGGCATAGCCATTCTTGCACTTAGGATAAATCCACATATCGAAGCTCTCTGCCATTACCATCATACCGAGGGAATCGCAGATTTCCATCTGCATGGTAGAAGGCATGTTATGGGCTGTACGGATGGCGTCGCAACCCATCTCCTTCATCGTCTTGATCTGGCGGATGAGTGCTGCCTTGTTTTCAGCAGCTCCCAACGGACCGAGATCGTGGTGCAGGCAGACACCCTTGATCTTGCGGGTAATGCCATTGAGCTGGAAACCATTATTCCTGGATACCGAGATGGTACGGATACCGGTCTTCAGCGTCTGTACATCAGCCACCTTCTTTCCTTCATATCGGGTTAACTTCACCTGATAGAGATAAGGAAATTCCGGAGACCAGAGCTGAGGATTTGCTACCTTCAGGGTAGTCTTGATGGCTGGGGTGGCACCAGAGATAGTCTGCTCGGCAACCTTTGTACCAGCCTCATCCAACAAGGCGATGACAGTCTTGCCCGATTTTCCTATCTTTCCTTCCAAGAGAGCATTCACTTCTACTTCAGCCTCCTGCTTGTCTGCTTTCAGGGTACGCACGAAGGTATCCCAGGTAGAGAAGTTCTCGTTGCCGTAAAGTTCCACGGAAACCGGACGGTAAAGACCGCCGCCCGGATACCATCGGCTGCTTTCCTCTACATTGTTGAGATGAACCTCTACGAGATTCTTCTTTCCGCCAAACTGCACGTAAGGAGTGATGTCGATGCGGAAAGCATTGTAGCCATAAGCCCATCTGCCAGCCTCCTTGCCATTCACGCTCACCACAGGCTGACTCATCGCACCATCAAATACGAGGACGGCACGCTTGTAGCCCTTCGGCAACTGAAGATTCATCTTATACACGCCCTCTCCAATCCAAGGGAGAGCTCCAGAGCGTCCCGACTTCTCGGTCTTCTCCTTTTCGCCATTCTGCTCGATAGCCACCATCTGCAGGTCCCATTTCTTATCGAAAGGACCCGCAATAGCCCAGTCGTGAGGCACGGCTACCTGCGACCACGATTTGCCATCGCGGGAGAAATCCCACGATGGCAAATTAATGACTTTTCTGCTCTGCGCCTGGCACATGGTAGAAAACGCCAGGGCGAGAGACATGAAAGTAATGCTTCTCTTGATCATATCTTTTTCTTCTAAGTTAGTACAATATTCCATTTAAAAATTCGCTTCTATCGCTCCCAGAGGAAGCGTAGAAAGCTAACTTACCCGATTACTTGAAGGCATCGAGTGCAGCGGTAGGCTTGCCGCTGTTGTCGAAGGCTCCCTTGTCGTAGCCGTTCCAGCCGCTGTTGCACTCAGGCTCCCAGTAGAACACGCCCTCGCAGGTAGAGATAGCCTTGCAGCCATCCACCATCTTCTTGAGGAATGGAGCGGCATTCTCAGAATTCCAAACCATACCAATCTCTGAGATGATGACATCGCAGTTGTATTTGCCGGAAAGGGTCTTGATGTTGCTGAGGCAGTCATCAGAAACCTGCTCCCAGGTCTTGTCAGTAATCCAATCTGGATAGAGCGACATACCGATGACATCCCATTTGGCTCCATTCTGCTTCAAACCATCAAACATCCAGGTATATTGACCGAGGTTGTTTCCCTTATCGAGATGCACAATCACCTTTGCCTCCGGATAAACAGCCTTGACTGCATCATAACCGGCATTGATATAAGCGGCAAAGTTAGCCATGTTCTTAGAGGCACGGCCTGTCACCTTCAGGGCCGCATCACCAGCCTCATCATTCCAGAGCATGCCGTCGGTGGTCTCGTTACCTACCTGTACCCACTCTACGTTGACGCCTCTTGTCTTCAAGGCATTCAATACATCCTTGGTATGATTGGCAACCGCCTGCTTCATCTGCTCAAAATCATAGTTTTTCCAGGCAGCAGGAACACCCTGCTTGGATGGGTCTGCCCAGGTGTCAGAGTAGTGGAAGTCTATCATCAGACGCATACCGAGCTGCTGAGCTCTCCATGCCTTTGCCACCACATCATGCTTTCCGTTCCATCCATCCTTTGGGTTTACCCATACACGAAGGCGGATGGAGTTCATGCCGAGGTCGCGGAGAAGCGCCATGCACTCAGTAGCCTTACCGTTAGCATTATAGAACTTCTTTCCGTTCTGCTCCATCTCTGTAATCCAACTTACATCGGCTCCCTTGGCAAAGCCACTCATATCGTAGGTCTTCTCCTTATCAGGAGTGGCATTATCATCATTGCTGCAACTCGTGCCCGTGATAGAAAACAAGAGTGCTGAAGCCAGCAATATGGCTTTTCCTAAAATATTCTTCATTGTTCTTTGGGTTTATAGCTATCTTTACTTTATTCTAAAAACGCTTTTACGCATCAGATATTGCAAAGATAGCTGAATTATTTATTCATATTTCCATGTCATGGCGTTGATGTCGGCAGTAACTATAACCTCACCTCCAGTCACATCATCCTTGAACCAAATGTCCCAACAATCACTAGCTGTTGACAATTTAAAGGAGTCGCTTGTGACAACGATTTGTTTCGGTTGCAAAAGTAGGAAATAGAATACAAAGTGCCAGACAGATACTTGACAAATGAAAAGAAAAAACGGACAAGAAGACGGAATATATCCGCTTTTGTCCGTTTTGTTATATTATAATGGAGGAAAAACTATTCTGCCGCAGGAACAAGCTTGATGGCGAAGAGATTTACCAACTTGTCTTTTGTAATTTCATGGGTGCCTGCTTCCAGGGTTGTGGTGTAAGAGCTTCCAGTTGCCTTGATCTTTGTGCCTGCAATCTTCATGGATGCCGTCTCGCTATCCGCGAAATAGAAGGTAGCTGTTACCTTCTTGTCAAGAACGAGCTTGATGCTGGTTGAAGATTTCATCTTCACGCATGTAGTATAAGCTGTACCATCGATGGTGGCTACACCTTTGCTTGTTGAGTAAGAACCGTTCACGGTTACAATGCTGCTGGAAGGAGTCTTACCAGCAAAGGTTACCAAGACGGTACCTTCTATAGAAGGAGTCTCAGAAGTCTCAGGCTTGGATGGGGTATCTGGAGTTGACGGAGTCTCTGGAGTGGATGGTTCTGTTGTCTCACCACCCGTAGAACCGCCTTCGCTTGAAGAACCTTCTACACCGAATACCTTTACCACACCCGACTTGTAAGCATCGAGAATGCTTGCCAATGCTGGCAATGGCTGCTGATGACCATTGGTTACTACGGTTTCATCAGGAATATCGAAGTTTATATCGCCATGATTCAATCGGCCGGCACCATAGAAGCCTTCGATGATAGCAGGCACATCGGCTGCGTTATCAGCTGTATGTGCATACATCAAGCTTGAGTTGGTATCGAAGTTATTGTAAGAAGTACCACCCACCAATGTTTTTACGCTGGCTGGAACCTGATCAGAGACCTTGGCTACATCGTAGGCATCGAAGCTGGTATTGTTGGATGCATAGGTAACGTAGCTGAATCCGCTTGGCTTATTGGCAAACACATTGCCATACGCCTTGATCATACCACCATTCTCACCAGAGAAGGTCCCTTTTGAACCCTTGGCATCGGTGCCCTGCTGAGAACTCATGATTGGGCGCTTCACGGCATCGAAGTAGTTTGACTCCATGAAGATGCTGGAACCCATAGTGGCACCTACACCATATACATCACAATGCTGATAGTAGTTGTTGTACATGTGAACGGTCATGGTACGTACACGGGCATGACGGGAATCGGAATGGTCGAACCAGTTGTGGTGATAGGTAATCCAGTTTTCACCTGTCTCGCTATTCATGCCACACATAGAAGATTTACCATTATCCCAGAAATGGTTGTAAGCCACGGTTACATACTTGGAGTTGTCCTTGATATCTACGGTACCATCGCCCTTAGCCTGATCGGCAGCACTTCCCTTTCTGCCATAGAACAGATCCAGATGGTGAATCCAGATGTTTGAATTCTCTGTATCGAGCGACATTGCATCGTCGAGACAACGCATGATGGCGAAGTTACGGAACTCCACACTCTTGGCACTTCTAACCAGAAAACCGAAGCCATAGATGGTGGCATCATCACCCACACCCTCAAAGGTCATGTTCATGGTAGAATAGCCAGTCTTACCCTTAATCTGCAAACCCTCGGCAGAACTTGAAATACCATCCAAATCAGCCAGACTCACCTTACCGATGATACGGAAAGCGATAGGAGTGGTATCATATCCTTTCTGGTAAGCATCAATGATGGCCTGCAAACCTGTCACGGTCTCTTTCTTGTTGTTGGCTCCGGTGATGACTTCAGTAGATACAGTCTTGGCTGTGCTTGCTGTAATGTAGAGAACCTTGGCATCCGACTTCAATGTACCATCATTGTTGTAAGCACCAATACCCTCGAAATTGAAATGAGCGAAGCCCTCACGGTTGTAGTTCTTTACAGTGAGATTAGAAACAGTGTTGGCACCTGCCATCTCCTTACCGGCAGCATCCACAGGAACCACCTTCACAGAATAGGTATCCGCCTTCAAGCCGAGCACATCAGCACGGAAATAAGAAGCATACTGACGGATGAGCTGCGCATCAATCTTCTTGCCATCTACATATACATGATAAGAAGAAGCTCCCTCGAAAGACGCCCACTTCAGATATGCAGACTCCAGCCATGCCTTCGCTTCCGTAATCTTCACAACACCAGCAGGATTCTCAACGCCTCCGTTATCACCCTGCTCTAATCTCTTTGCAAAGTTGATTTCCCTTACAGATGCATCATACTCATCATTATCGCTTCCATCCTTAGGGGCAACAATTGTCTTATTACCCTCAAACTTCACGCTTGCCAAATCAGCGGTGTTATAATACTTCACATCACCAGAATTGGTGGTAACAAACATCTGATTTACCTTACTATCACGTGCTACAGCATGATTCACCTTATCTGTAGCAGACTGAGCCAACATGGCACTTGCACTTCCCAAGAAGAGTGCCAAAGAGTATACCATTTTCTTCATTTTGCTTTCCCCTTACTTTATTTGACAATTAGTTTCTGACCATTGATTACGTATACACCTTTAGATAACCTCTCTACAGATGTACCAACCAGTTGTCCATTAAGGTTATATACTTTACCATTCCATGTCTTTGTTGTTTTTTCAACATGGTTAATTCCCGTAGTCCCTCCATAGGTAAAGGAAAAGGCTACTAGCGACATATCCTTCGTTTCCGAAGTATTGTCGGCATAATTAAGTACAACATCATCACCCTCAAAGGTAATTTCTGTTACGACCTTATCTATGACATTGCCATCAATTTTAACGGTCTGCTTGTTGTCTGCATACGCTACAGTAGATAACATACAAGCCAATAATACTAAGTAAGTCTTTTTCATTGTCAGTAAAATAATTATAGAAAAATTCTTTGTTTTATAGATTCCCTACAAAGATAAAGAATTATTGCTTACATAGAGGCTTTTCATTACAACTTTTATACGAAAACGTTATCAGAGTTTTTATATTAACAAAAAAAAGCTGAATCTTGTTACGAAGATTCAGCTTCAATAGAAGTGGTACCACCAGGAATCGAACCGGGGACACAAGGATTTTCAGTCCTTTGCT
>ERZ1034876.827-NODE-827-length-15026-cov-8.264712_pt1 | contig 15026 bp, 12 predicted proteins | sample MGYA00520698_ERZ1034876 | MGnify/ENA primary metagenome ERZ1034876 (study PRJEB33766, sample SAMN09781723) | gut metagenome | biome: gut microbiome | host: Homo sapiens | place: Madagascar | study: EMG produced TPA metagenomics assembly of the PRJNA485056 data set...
CGGCATCCCTGCCCGCCAGAGTCTGCATTGCACCTGAAAGCATTCGATATTCGGCTCCCAAATGCAACAACTAAAAGATAGGAGATAAAGATGCCAGAGAAGAACCTAGATGCACACGGAAGGCTGCGAAGCAAGAACATCTCGCTTCGCATGCCGCCCGAAGAAGCCGACCTGCTTGATGACCTCGTTGCCCATCAGCGGGCAGACCAAGCAGGACTACATCACCAGAAAGCTGCTCGACAGAAGGATCATCGTCGTGCCATCCAGTCGCATGCAGAAGGGCATGGAGGAGGCGATGATGCTCATCTATCGCGAGCTGACAAGGCTGACGAATTGCGCCGACGCCACACCGGAGCTAATAGCACTCACGGACAGCGTTGCCACGATTTTCGCCGGGCTTAGCGAGGGCGCCACCGATATTCAGCTGGCAAGTGACGAGAGCGCCATCAAGAACCTGAAGAGGGAACCATAATGTGCGAATTGGTTGCAAGGACAGCTCAAGAGCTCCTGGAAGAACCGATTACTGAGGCCGACTGGGCTATTGAGGACTTGCTGCCCGTGGGTGCGCACATACTGGCTGGTGCGCCCAAGATCGGAAAGTCCTGGATGGTGCTAGCCATGGGCCTTGCCGTGAGCATGGGACAGCCGTTCTGGGATTACGCAGTATGTCGGGGAGCGGTTCTCTACCTCTGCCTGGAAGACACATACTCCCGCGTCAAGAAGAGGCTCTGGAAGCTAACGGACGAGGCGAACGACAGATTCTACCTCGCCAACTCCGCCGCGACGATCAAGGACGGCCTGGCGGCGCAAATCGAGTATTTCGTCATCACCCATCCAGACCTGAAGCTTGTGTTCATCGACACGTTCCAGAAGGTTCGAAGCCCAACCGGTGACAGCATCTATGCCGCCGATTACAGCGGCTTCTCGGCACTGAAAGCGATTGCCGACAAGCACGGACTGGCGATGATGGTGGTGCACCATACCCGCAAGATGACAGATGAGGACGTCATGAACACGGTATCGGGTTCGAGCAGAATCACGGGAAGCGCAGACAGCATCTGGGTTCTGAAGCGCGCGTCGCGTGGCGTTGGAGACGCGACGCTCACGGTTACCGGACGAGATGTGGAGTTTCGAGAGCTGAAACTTGCGCTCAGGGATTGTCGTTGGAACCTTATCGAGCGCACGAGCGAAGAAGAGCTTGAGGAACGAGATGTGCCCGACTGCGTGCTGAAGATTGTTGAGTTCATGGCGCTAAACGCTGACGAATCGTGGCAAGGCTCACCAGGCGATCTGATTGAGACAGCAGAGGTTGAAGATGTGACCACCGCGACGTTCAGCAAGTTCCTTGCGCAACACAGCGTCTTCATGCGATCACGTGGCGTGAGGTACAGCAAGAAGCACACCAGCACAGGCCAGTTCATCACCCTAGAGAAGGTCGCATGTGAAGGAAGTGAAGGCGATGAAGGCCACGCCAAGATATAGCGGTCAGCTTTCACAGCCTTCACGGCTTTCATCCTAGGAGACGTTCAGAAGCTTTATAAGGCTTTCGCTTGGCATCAACCCGAGGAATGAATCGTTGAGAGCCGTTCTAAGGCCTTAGAAACGATGTTTAGCAAGTAGCCCATAGCGTCCGACAACGCCAATGGCAACTTGCACGAATTCGGGAAACTGGTCGGCGACGGCTACAGCCATCCGCCTCCCAGTTTGCGGGGGATCCCCCGCGCCCCTTTTGCTATTGCCAAGACACCAGCGATAGATATAATTGGGTTAAGGAATTTTCTAATTAGAACTTGGGAATACTTGATATGAATGACTTTGCTGCGGAGAAGATGCTATCTGTTGACGACGCTTCGAAAAAAATGGGGCTAACCAAGCAGACCATTACTAGATTAATTCGGCAGTCGGTCATCTCTGCTGTGCGCGTCGGCAATAAGTGGGTAATTGACGGCGATTCGTTAGATGAGTACATGTCGCATAATAACCTAATACCAGAGCCGTCTGATCACCCCAGAGAAGAAACCACCCTTCCCGAGATTATCTCACTGAGCTTTTTCTCTGGAGCACTAGGGCTAGATTATGGAATGGAGCTTGCCGGAATTGAGCCGCTGCTTTATTGCGAGAATGATCGTAAATGCAGAATGACAATACAGGCTATGCGTCCCGATACTGCCCTCATAGGCGATATAACAAAGTATGATGCCGCTTCAATTCAAAAAATGGCTGGTCTGACAGAGAGCCAAAAGATCGACGTGATGTTTGGCGGTCCTCCGTGTCAGGCCTTCAGTACAGCTGGGGCAAGACGTGCTTTTGACGATAGTCGAGGAAATGTTTTCTTGCGCTATCTTGATCTGGTGGAGGACTTAAAGCCAACTTATGTTGTCATAGAGAATGTACGGGGACTGCTCTCAACGCCGTTTCCATTAAAAGAAGGCGGAGATCCTGTTAAGGGTGGTGCCCTTCAGATAGCTTTGGACAAGCTTAAAAAATCCGGATACGCAGTGAGCTTTAACCTATATAATGCTGCAAATTTCGGCGCGCCTCAGATTAGAGAGCGCGTGGTTCTTATCGGAAAGCTTGGTGACCGCAAAGTTCCTTACTTAACTCCAACGCATTCAAAAGATGAGTCGTTTGGACTTCCCGCCTGGAGAACTTTCGGTGAGGCCGTCGAGGATATCCAGGGACAAAAAATGCACTACTCAAGCTTTCCAGAGAAGCGCTTGAAGTATTTCAAGATGCTGAAAGAAGGTCAGTACTGGAAAGATCTCCCGGAAGATGTACAGCCAGAAGCAATGGGGAAGTCCTTTGCCCTTTCAGGAGGAAAGACGGGGTTCTACAGGCGCATAACCTTTTCTAAACCATGTCCTACGCTTGTGACCACTCCCACTATGCCAGCAACTGATCTATGCCATCCAACAGAAGACCGCCCCCTTTCTGTCGAAGAATACAAACGAGTTCAAGGCTTTCCTGACGACTGGAAGATTTGCGGTAATTTGAGCGACATGTATAAACAAATCGGCAATGCGGTTCCAATCGCTCTTGGTCGCGCAATCGGAACAACAATCCTAAACGATATGAATGGTGTGGAGCCGTCGAAAGGTTTTCCCGATTTTCCTTACTCGAGGTACAAACAGACGAGTGATCTTACATGGGGTGTGCGATGAGCTACTTGTGAACTAAACGCTTAAGCTCTAATACATCAGCTATAGAATCTCCGAGATTGTTTTCGCGCAAAGCCTCTAGCATTTCTTCTTGGAGTCTATCCAGACACTCTTGACGGGCTTCACGGACATGCCCAATATCTATCCTTCCGAGATCGTCGACCAAGCCTTCAACGGAATCAAAACCAGTTAACCATTGCCAAAATGCTGATCCGGCCAGGTACCTGTATTTGAAGCCCCTTATATCTTGATTGGCGACATCTCGCGCATCGGGATCAAAAGTCCGCCATTCATCAATGGGTTTCTTATTGCGCAGAACGCAAAAGACCGGCAATACTTCTTGATTGCTAGCTCTTTTAAAACGTCGTTGAGCCTCACATTTGTCTTTCAACTCTCGCAACTCTTGCGGAAAGGAGGACGAGTTCGTAGTGTTAGTTTGAGACTTTAGTTCGCAAACATAGAGCGCGTTGTCTCGAACGGTCATCATATCGCCCGTATCTAGGGTATCTGATGAGATAGCCGCAATGATGGATTGCCAAGTTGTACCCATAACAGTTTCCTCGCTGGAACTTTCGCAAGCGCGAAAAGCTTCTGACACGAATTCCTCAGCAGAAGAAACACCTCGCGAGGCAAACATGACAACATCTTTACCAAGTAACTTGCTCAAGGAAATTTTGGACTTATCCCGGTACCAAGAAATGCGATTCTGTGCGAACTCTGAGAGCTTGTCATAAGCAATATCTTTTTGCTTTGCAATCTCGTCCGGTGATTGGATGTAATACTGCGTATCTCCCATAAAAACCTCGAATAGAAATCTGAATCATTTACCCCCCCTAATTGTATCGGTTTCCTTAGTAGATATTGCTGAGTACAGAATGAGTACATCTTAAGATAGATAATTGAGTCCTCGAAAATCACACGAGTACAGCTTTGACTGAATTTTTAAAAAGTATAGTGTAAGCTCATATTATCGTGATGTGATAGCCTCGCCTTTAACCTTTGCAAACTCACTAAGCATCGGTTGACCATAAGAAATGCCCTCTCGGCAACAACCAAGAGGGCATTTTCGAAAACGGTGATTCAACTGGCTTGGAGGCAACTGCGAGCTTCATTGGCGGACCAAAACACCGCAAAATTCACCCAAACCAAACCTCACGATAATGTGCGCGATTATTCCCACTCCACTGTGCCGACGGGTTTGGGCGTGAGGTCGTAGCAGACGCGGCAGATGCCGGGGACTTCGGCGGTAATGCGAGCAGTGATGCGCTTGAGCAGCGCCCAGTCGAGCTCGGGCACCTCGGCGGTCATGACGTCGACGGTGTTGATGCAGCGGATGATGCACGGCCAGTCGTAGGCGCGCTTGCCCTCGCGCACGCCGGTGGCGCGGAAGTCGGGCACGACGGCGAAATACTGCCAGATGGTAAGCCCTGCCTGGTCAATCTCCTCGCGAACGATCGCATCTGCCTCGCGCAGCGCCTCGAGACGGTCGCGGGTAATAGCGCCGAGGCAGCGAACGCCCAGGCCAGGGCCGGGGAAGGGCTGGCGCTCGACCATGTTCTCGGGCAGGCCGAGCTCGCGGCCGACCACACGCACCTCGTCCTTGTACAGCAGCTTGACGGGCTCGCAAAGCTCGAACTGCAGGTCATCGGGCAGGCCGCCCACGTTGTGATGGGCCTTTACGCCGTCTTTGGACTCCAGGATGCCGGGGTAGATGGTGCCCTGCGCCAGGAAGCTGACCTCGTTGCCAACCTTGCGCGCCTCCTCCTCAAACACGCGGATGAACTCGGCACCGATGATCTTGCGCTTTGCCTCGGGCTCGGCGACGTCAACCAGCTTGCCGAGGAAGCGGTCGGTCGCGTCCACATAGACCAGGTTCGCGTCCATCTGATTCTTGAACACGTCGATGACCTGCTCGCTTTCACCCTTGCGCATGAGGCCGTGGTTCACGTGCACGCAGATGAGCTGTTTGCCGATTGCTTTGATGAGAAGGGCCGCGACGACCGAGCTGTCGACGCCGCCGGAAAGAGCCAGCAGAACCTTCTTGTCACCGATTTGCTCGCGGATTGCGGCAACCTGCTCGTCGATGAACGCCTGGGCAAGCTCGGGGGTGGTGATGCGCACCATGTCGTCGGGACGCTGATTAGGATCCATGCGAAGCTCCTTCAAAACGATGGGAATGCGCCAGCGCATACGGGCGCGTTCAACATGGCTGCCGGCGTGGAGAAGGACACGCTGCCACCGCGCCTTCTGCGTGAGAAGCTGCCGAGCGGACCTGCGAAGGGCAAGGTCGCAGAGCTCCAGGTCATGCTGGCCGACTACTACGAGGCACGCGGCTGAACGGCGGAAGGCGACCCCACTGACGCCAAATTCCAGGAGCTTCGCCTGTAAGGGGTTGTATGAACGTCAAGTTTTTCGCTACGTATCGTATGATTGTGGGGCAGGGGTGCATTTACCTCCCCGCCCCTCGCGACGTTTTGGAGCTGCTGAAAATATTGGAACAACGCTACCCTGATTTCCAGGAGCTGCTGCTCAACGACGATCATACCGATAAGGGACGCGATGCCATCGTGCTGGTGTGCGGCCGTCATATCGAGCATTTGGATGGCGTGCGCACCTCGCTTTCCGAGCAGGATTACGTAGCCGTGACGCCGCTAGTTGCGGGAGGCTGATGCCGCAATGTGCGACAGACACCGAGCACGCGTCCTTCGAAAACGCGAAGGAGACTCCTATGGTTTCTGACGAAGAAGTCATCCAAATCGTGCAGTCTTATCCTGCCGAGCGCCGCTATGCGCTGGCCGCCATGCAGGATATGCAGCATGCCTTCAACTATATCCCCGAGAAGGGGCTTCATTGCCTGGCTAAACACCTGAACTGCGGTGTCGCCCAGCTGTATTCCATGGCCACCTTCTACAAGGCGCTATCTTTGAAGCCGAAGGGCAAACACATCATCAAGATCTGCAACGGCACCGCCTGCCATATCCGTGGTTCTGTGAACCTCGCGGCCGGCCTCAAACGCGAGCTGGGAATCGATCCCGGCGAGACGACCGAGGACGGCATGTTCTCCGTGGAGATGGTGAATTGCCTGGGATCGTGCGCCTTGGCGCCGGTCATGCTGGTCGACGGAACCTACCACAACAAGCTGAAGCTCGAAGACGTCCCCGGCATCGTTGAGCGCTACCGTCGCGCGGATGCTGAAGAAGGGGAGGCCGGCAATGACTAGGACCGAGAGAATATTGGTTTGCTGCGGCACCGGGTGCATCGCCAACGGTGCCTACGAGGTGGCGAGAGCCCTGGAGGAGCAGATTGCGGCACAGGGAGCGAATGCCCAGGTAGAGCTCAAGGTATGCCGCACGGGCTGCTCGGGCGAATGCGAGCAGGGGCCGCTTGTGCGCCTCATGCCCCGCGACACCATGTACTACAAGGTAAAGCCCGCCGATGCCCCTGCCGTCATCGCCTCACTCGAGGGCGACCCGGTGGCGAAGCTTTTATACCGCGACAAGCAGGGCGTACGCCACGAACATCAGGCGGACAACCCCTTCTACGACCTTCAGCACAAGGTGGTGCTAAAGGATGTGGGCATCATCGACCCCTTGAGCTTGGAGGAATACAGGGCGGCCGGCGGATATGAGGGGCTCGCGCGGGCCCTCACCATGACCCCCGACGAGATCATCGACGAGGTGGAGAGAAGCGGCCTTCGCGGCAAAGGAGGCGCTGGCTTCCCCGCGGGGCGCAAGTGGCGTAGCGCAGCGAGTTACGACGTGCGGCCGAAGTACATCGTGTGCAACGGCGACGAGGGCGACCCGGGCGCGTTCATGGACGGCTCCACGATGGAGGGCAGCCCCCATGCCGTCATCGAGGGAATGATCATTGGCGCGCTGGCCATCGGCGCCGAGACAGGTGTGCTCTACATCCGCGACGAGTACGCTTTGGCGCGCGAGCATATCCAGCGCGCCATCGACGACGCCTATGACGCCGGAATCTTAGGCGAGCACATCATGGGCAGCGACCATAAGCTGGATTTGAGCATCGTGCGCGGCGGCGGCGCGTTCGTGTGCGGCGAGTCCACGGCGCTTATGAACTCGATCGAGGGCAAGGTCGGCGAGCCGCGCCCGAAGTACATCCGCAGCGTCCAAAGCGGCCTGTTCGAGAAGCCGACGGTGCTGAACAACGTCGAGACCTTGGCGTCCATTCCCACCATCTTGGCGCACGGCGGAGAGGAATACGCCAAGCTGGGAACGGAGAAATCTAAGGGTACGAAGGTTTTCGCCATGGTGGGCAAGGTCAAGCACACGGGCCTTGTGGAAGTACCGATGGGCACCACGCTCCGAACGCTCATCTACGACATCGGCGGCGGCATCATCAAGGACCGATCCTTCAAGGCAATCCAAACGGGCGGCCCGTCGGGCGGCTGCATTCCCGAGAGCCTGCTCGATCTGCCGGTCGACTTCGACACGCTCGTCGAATACGGCGCCATGATGGGCTCGGGCGGCATGATCGTCATGGACGACTGCAGCTGCATGGTGGAGGTCGCCCGCTACTACATCGACTTCCTGTGCGAGGAAAGCTGCGGAAAGTGCACGCCCTGCCGCGAGGGCCTGCGCCAGATGCGATATATCCTCAACGAAATCTGCGAGGGCCGCGGCAAAGAGGGCGACGTCGCGCTGCTCGAGGAGATCGGGCACATGATGCAGGACGCCTCCCTGTGCGCTTTGGGTCGCACGGCACCGAACCCCGTGCTGACCACCATCAAGTTCTTCCGCGAGGAATACGAGGCGCACATCGGCGAGCATCGCTGCCCTGCGGGCGTTTGCGCCGCGCTGACCAGGTTCGTCATCGACCCGCAGGCGTGCAAGGGCTGCGGCATGTGCGCGAAGGCATGCCCCACTGAAGCTATCTCCGGCGAGCGCAAGCAGCCGTATTCCATCGAGCCCGCCGCGTGCATCGCCTGCGGCAGCTGCCGTGAGGTTTGCAACTTCAACGCGGTGCTGACGGAGGGGAGGTAGCTATGGCTAAGATCTACGATATCGTGATCGACGGCAAGACCTGCACCGCCGAGCACGGCGAATACCTGTGGGATGTTGCGAAACGCAACGGCATCGAGATTCCCGCGCTGTGCCGCAGCGAGGCGTTCCCCGAGCACCGCGCAAGCTGCCGCGTGTGTATTGTGGAAGTGGTCGCGCGTGGCCGCTCCAAGGTGGTCACTTCCTGCGTGTACCCCATAGAAGGGGAATGCGAGGTGCACACTAACTCGCCTAAGATCGTCCAGGATCGCAAGGTTCTCATGGCACTGCTCGCTGCTCGCGCGCCGGAGTCCGACCTCATAGCTGCGATGGCGTCTCACATGGGGGCGGGCGAGGGATACGAGCGCCTCGAGCCTTTGGACGCGGGTAAGTGCATCTTGTGCGGGCTGTGCGTGCAGGCATGCGAGAGCATGGGAACAGGTGCCATCTCGACGGTCAATCGCGGCGTCGACAAGGAGATAAACACCCCCTACGGCGCGGCAAGCGACGATTGCATTGGGTGTTTGAGCTGCGCAAACGTTTGTCCCACGGACAGCATCCCGTTCATGGAGGACTCCAGGACTCGTACCATCTGGAACCGAACGTTCGAACTTTCTCGCTGCAAGGAATGCGGGCGGGTGCTGGGTACGCAGCAGATGTCGGACGTGGAGCTGTGCGATGCGTGCCGCCGAAAAGCGATTGCGAACGAGCTGGCGGAGACGTATCGTTTTGTGTAGAACAGCAGCCGCGAATTCGGGCGGCCGCATAACCAGATAGCCGAAAAGCCAGGCGGCCGCGCCTTCGCTCGGATATGCGAAAGGCGCGGCCGCACTGATGATGGGCCAGCTAGACAGAAGGGGGCGCCATGGCATTCGAACATCGCTACGATCGCAACAATCAGGCGTTGTCGGATCGGGAATGCCGGGCGCTCTTAGAGTGCAAGGTGGCAGTGATCGGGCGCGGCGAACTGGGCGGCTCCGTGGAAGAGATGACCCTGCGATGAGACGCGCGGTCACCCCTGCGGAAAAGCTGCGCCTGCTCAATGCACTTGTCGCCTCGGCGATCGCCGTCTTCTTCTTAGCGCATTCTGCACTTGGGACGGCATCGTTTTTTGTTGAAGGCCTGGTCAACAGCGTATCTTGGCTCGTATGGACCATGTTCGGCGTGGTGGGAGCGCACGTGCTCGCAAGCGTCGGCGCCACCGCCTTGATGCTGACCGACACCGAGCGCCCACCGAGTTCCCGCAAGAAGCGCCACTTCGTGCTGAAGTGGGCGACGGGGTCGGTTTTGGCGGCGACGATCGCCGTACACCTCTTCTGCATCCTTTGCCCTGGCAGCCTTCCCATCTTTCCCCATCAGACGAAGGCGTCTTTCCTGCTCCTCCTTGCCGCGCTCGCCTGGCATGTCGGCATCGCGACGAAGTCCCTTGCCCGTGACCTGGGAATCGGGAAGAGAGCGCGCGATGTCATGCGGGCCGCCTACATGCTGGCCGTTTTCGCCCTGATAGCCCTTGTGGTTCTGGCTTCCTAAATTCGACAGCCATGTGCTGGGCGTATCGAATGGAGATGGAGGCCCAGCCTGTCGGGAGGTCTTCCCGCTTTCCGAAAGAGTGCGCCTGGCGAGTTCGAATCTTTTGAGCAAATACGCAGCTCACACGTTTCTCACTAGTATTTTGCGATGCGCTTTCCCCCGTATTTAGCGATGCAACCCTCTCGGTATGTAGGGGATAATTCGCGGCAATGCTGCTGCGGCCGATGCTGCCGCGCGTTGGCAGCAAAGGACCCGAAAGGAGACCAGCTATGGCTATTTCGACCGAGATCGTGGGCAAGACCTTCGGACCGTTCGTGCGCGACTACACCTTCAAGGATTTGGAAATCTGTGCACTTGGATGCGGTGCGGGCTGGGATGGCAAGGTCGACTTGGACTACGTCAACGAGGGGGACGCGAAAAATCCCGAGCTTAAGGTGCTGCCGATCTTCGCCGTGCCGCTTACGGTCAACGAGGAGATGACCACCACGCTCGATTACGGCTTCGACTATTCCGGGTCGCTGCATTACGGCATCGACGTTCATTTCCACGCGCCGTTCAAGATGAGCGACCATATCGAGACCTACGTGACGCAGGAAGCCATCTGGGACCGCGGCGAGGGACGCGCCGTGTCCAGATGGCGAGCAGTCGAGGGTAAGCTCTGTACGCTATCTGGACATCTGTTAATCTTGCGTCATGCGGCGATAGCGGTCGAAGCGACGCAGCGCATCCTCTTTGCCCTGCTCGAAGAGCCGCTCGGCCTCCTCGGGGAAGGTCTTGGTGAGCGAGGCGTAACGATTCTCGCCCGCAACGAACTCTAAGTAGTCCATGGTGGGCGCTTTGGAGTCCAGAGTCATCGGGCGCTCCTTGCGCGGGTCGTAGCGGTACAGCGCCCAGTAGCCGCTTTCCACCGCGCGCTTCATCTCGCCCTGGACGTCGTGCATCCCGCACTTCAGACCATGCGAGGTGCAGGGCGCGTAAGCGATGATAACGGAAGGGCCGTCGTATTCCTCGGCCTCCTTGAGCGCCTTGACGAGCTGGCTGTAGTTGGCTCCCATCGCCACCTGGGCGACGTAAACGTTGCCGTAGCTCATAAGGATTGCGCCCAAATCCTTCTTGCCCGTCTTCTTGCCGCTCGCCGCGAACTGAGCGACAGCACCCGCGGGCGTGGCCTTCGAGCTCTGGCCGCCGGTGTTGGAGTAGACCTCGGTGTCGACCACCAGGACATTCACGTTGGCGCCGCTCGCAACCACATGATCGAGCCCTCCAAAGCCGATGTCGTATGCCCAACCGTCGCCGCCGAACATCCAAAACGTCTTCTTAGCCAGCTGATCTTTGAACTTGAGGACCTCCTCGCACACCTTCTTGGCGCTGTTGGTGAGCGAACCTGTCGAAGCTTCGATTGCCTCCACGAGCACATCGGAGGCCGCGCGCGAGGCGTCGAAGTCGTCGAAAGCGGCGAGATAGGACTCGCACGCAGCCTTGACACTCTCCATGGCGGTGGGCTCGGGTGCGTCGCCTTTGCCTTCCTTCGGGTTCTCCAAGCCGCATGCGAGCACCTGCAAAAGCTTCTCGACGCGCGACTTCTCGGCCGCGCGCTGCTGAGTCGAGCCCAAGTAGAGACCTAACGAAAGTTCGGCGTTGTTCTCGAAAAGGCTGTTGGTCCATGCCGGGCCGAAGCCGCGCTTGTTTGTGGTATAGGGGATGCCGGGGAAGGGCGAACCCCACGCCTGCGAGCAACCCGTGGCGTTTGCCCAGTACACGCGGTCGCCGAACAGCTGGGTGAGGAGCTTGGCGTAGGGCGTCTCGCCGCATCCTGCACATGCTGCCGAGAACTCGAGGAGGGGCTGTTTGAACTGCGAGCCCTTGACCGAGTAGGGGTCGAACACGCTGCCTTTGTCGGCAAGCTCAAGGCCGTATTCCCACAGCGTGCGGCTCTCGTCGGTGAGCTTGGCAGGTTCCATGGAAAGCGCGTCCGACGGGCACACGTCGGCGCAACTGCCGCAACTCGCGCAGTCGAGGTGGCTCACCTGGAGGGTGAAGCGCATGCCATCGGGCAGGTTCTTGCCGCCCTTGAGTGCGACGGTCTCGAACCCGGCGGGGGCAGCTGCGGCTTCCTCCTCGCTCACCAGGTAGGGGCGGATCGCAGCATGGGGGCACACGAAGGCGCAGCGGTTGCATTGGATGCAGGCATCGGCCTTCCACATGGGCGTCGTGACGGCGATGCCGCGCTTCTCGTAGGCGGTGAGTCCCATGTCGATGACGCCGTCCTCGTAGCCCGCAAACGCGCTCACGGGGAGCTCATCGCCTTTCTGGGCGTTCACGGGACGCAGGATGTTCGCGACCACAGCTGGCAGTCCCTCATCGCCATCAAGCTCGTCGAGCTCGGCGTTTGCCCAGCTCGCAGGGACCGCAACCTCCACGCACTTCTGAGCCCCCTCCTCGATGGCAGCCACGTTGCTCGCAACCACCGCGTCGCCCTTGCGCGCGTAGGACTTCCGTGCCGCGTCCTTCATGTAGTCGAGGGCCTCCTCGACTGGCATGAGCCCTGAAATCTTGAAGAACGCCGCCTGGAGCACCGTGTTGATGTGGCTGCCCAGACCCACGCGGTGCGCGATCTCGACCGCGTCGACGGTGAACAGGCGGATGCCGCTGCTTGCGATGTAGCGCTTCATCGCTCCGGGCAGGTTGACGTCAAGCTCCTCGGCCGTCCAGCTTGTGTTCAAAAGGAACGTGCCGCCCGGCTTCACCTCCTGCACCATGTCGTACTGGCGCACGTAGCTCTGGTTGTGGCAGGCGACGAAGTCGGCGCGCTTCACGTAATACGTGCTGCGTATGGGCTTTTTCGATAGGCGCAGGTGCGACTTTGTCACGCCGAAGGACTTCTTGGAGTCATACTCGAAATACGCCTGCGCGAACAGGTCGGCGCAGTCGCCCAAGATGCGGATGGTGTTGTGGTTGGCGCCCACCGTGCCGTCGCCGCCTAAGCCCCAGAACTTGCAGCTGTATGTGTCGGCGTCCTTGAAGTCGTCGAGCGGACGCACGGGAAGCGACAGGTTGGTCACATCGTCGTTTATGCCGATGGTGAAGCCGCGCTTCGGTTCGGGAGCCGCGAGGTTCTCAAACACCGCGACAATCTGGGCGACATCGGTGTCCTTGGAGGAAAGCCCGTAGCGCCCGCCCACAACGAGCACCTTGCCCGCGCGGTCGCTGTTCGCGATGACGCTCGAGACGTCCAGGTAGAGCGGTTCTCCGGCTGAACCCATGCACTTGCAGCGATCGAGCACCGCGATGCGCTCCACGCTTTGGGGCAAGGCTCCTAAGAAGTGCTTCACCGAGAAGGGACGGTAGAGGTGTACCTGCAAGAAGCCGTAGCGTTTGCCGGTGCCCGCAGCCTGCGCCTTCGCGTTCAGATAGTCGCAAGCCTCCTGCGCGGTGCCCGAGACGCTGCCCATGGCGACCACGACATCGGTCGCGTCGGGCGCGCCGTAGTAGTCGAACACGTGATGCTCGCGGCCCGTCACGCCGGCGACCTGCGCCATGACGCCCTCGACCACATCTGCCAGCTCGTCGTAGGCGGTGTTGTTCGCCTCGCGCACCTGGAAGTACACGTCGCCGTTCTGCACGGTGGCGCGCAGCATAGGGTGCTCAGGGTTTAAGGCGCGCGCCCTGAAGCGCTCGAGCGCCTCGGTGTCCATGAGTGCGGTGAGCTTCTTGGTGTCGGGCATGTCGATGCGCGAGAGCTCGTGCGAGGTGCGGAAACCGTCGAAGAAGTGCATGAACGGCACGCTGCCCTTCACGGCGGCGAGGTGTGCGACTGCCGCCATGTCGGCCGCTTCCTGAACACTTCCCGAGCTGAGCTGCGCAAAGCCGGTGTCGCGGCACGCCATGACGTCGGAGTGGTCGCCGAAGATGCTCATGGCGTGCGTGCCCACCGTGCGGCTCGCCACGTGCAAAACGCCCGGCAGGCGCTCGCCGGCGATGCGGTAGAGCACGGGAACCATGAGCATGAGGCCCTGGCTCGAGGTGAAGCTCGTGCCCAGGCCTCCTGCCTGCAGCACGCCGTGGATGGCCCCGATGGCGCCCGCCTCGGACTGCATCTCGGTCAGCTGCACGCGCTGGCCGAACATGTTCAAGCGGCCCTGGGCGCTCCAGCGGTCGGTGTGCTCGGCCATGGGCGAAGACGGCGTAATGGGGTAGATCGCCGCCACCTCGGTGAAGTCGTAGGCGACATGGGCCGCGGCCTCGTTGCCGTCAACGGTTACGTAGTTGCTCATCTTAAAGTCCCTCTCCCCGGCAATGGTGCCAAACGCAAGCGGGGGCGCGCATGACGGCCCCCGCAAAAGGTCTCTCTCGATACAGGTTACTTCTTCACGAGGTCCTGAAGCCCCAGCTCCTTAACGGCGGCTTCCCTCATCTTGTACTTGAGGATCTTGCCGGCCGCGTTCATGGGGAAGGAGTCCACGAACCTGATGTAGCGAGGCACCTTATGACGCGCGATGTTGCTCATCATGAACTCGCGGATCTCGTCTTCGGTCATGGACTCGCCCTCCATGAGGATGATGCAGGCCATGGCCTCCTCGCCGTACTTCTTGTCGGGCACGCCCACGACCTGGCAGTCGCTCACCTTGGGGTGAGTGATGACGAAGTCCTCGATTTCCTTGGGGTAGATGTTCTCGCCGCCGCGGATAATCATGTCCTTCAGGCGGCCGGTGGCCACAAAGCAGCCGCGATCGTCGCGCATGAGCAGGTCGCCGGAATGCAGCCAGCCGTCCTCGTCCACCGTCTTGAAGGTGGCGTCGGGCATCTTGTAGTAGCCCTTCATGATGTTGTAGCCGCGCGAGCAGAATTCCCCGACCTCGCCGTTGGGCAGCTCTTCGCCAGTCTCAGGATCGATAATCTTGCACTGGACGTGCGGGAACGCGTAGCCGACGGTCTCCGTGCGCAGGTCGAGCGGGTCGGTCCAGGCGCTCATCGTGGAACCCGGGGCCGATTCGGTCTGGCCGTAGACCGACACAATGCCGGTCATGCTCATCTCGTCGGGCTGGGCGGCGCGCTTCATGAGCTCGGGCGGGCAACCGGCTCCTGCCATGATGCCCGTACGCATGTGGCTGAAGTCGGTCTTCTTGTAGTCCTCGTGGTTGAACATCGCGATGAACATCGTGGGGACGCCGTTGAAGGCGGTGATCTTCTCCTGCGTGATGCAGTGCAGCGACGCCTTGGCGCTGAAGTAGGGCATCGGGCACAAGGTCGCGCCGTGCGTCATGGACGAGGTCATCGACAGGGTCATGCCGAAGCAGTGGAACATGGGCACGTGGATCATGAAGCGGTCCGCGGTGGA
>ERZ1034876.832-NODE-832-length-14951-cov-9.768461_pt1 | contig 14951 bp, 14 predicted proteins | sample MGYA00520698_ERZ1034876 | MGnify/ENA primary metagenome ERZ1034876 (study PRJEB33766, sample SAMN09781723) | gut metagenome | biome: gut microbiome | host: Homo sapiens | place: Madagascar | study: EMG produced TPA metagenomics assembly of the PRJNA485056 data set...
TTTTTTCATTAAACACTGCCCCGCCTTTTGGTTCTAAATCGTTAGGCCATTATAGTTTTTGGTGGTTGTGCAATTCCAAACATACCGAAGGCGTTCCCATGGCTCAACTTTTTGCCACGGGAATTTACACCACTATATGGACTCTACCCTCCCAATGCCTTATACTCCACTCCATTGGGGCACAATTCCGCAATAAGTTCTTCAAGTCTGCTCATTTTCTGTATCCTTCATAATAATAGGACTGCTCGATTCCCTTGAAGATAACTTCACGGTCGGTGATTTTATCCGTCAAATGGGGCTGGACAAGCGCACGCAACTCCAAATCATTCACAGGGCTGCGCTCCATGGCCTGAAGATAGGCATCCCTGTCTATCCATTGCCAGTCCACCACCCTGCCCAAGTTCTTCTTCAGCATCATGTCCAGCCAGATCCGCGTGGCACGGCCGTTTCCTTCCCGGAAGGGATGGGCAATGTTCATCTCCACGTATTTGGCGATGATTTCTTCAAAGGTCGTTTCCGGCATTTTTTCGATAACAGCCAGAATTTCTTTCAGGTACAGGCAGTTGGCAAAGCGAAAGTTGCCCTTGGCGATATTGACGGTACGTATCTGCCCGGCAAAGTCGTACAGACCGTCAAAAAGCCAGGCATGTATTTGTTGCAGGCCTTTTGTCGTGCCCACTTCCATACGGTCAATGTCGCCGCTCTCGAACAGACGCTGCGCATTGGCAAGGCTGCGTTCATCAATATTCATGACGTCAGCCCTCTATTTCGGCAATGATTTTGTCAATTTCGGAGCGCAGTACAGCTTCACGCGCCACGATCTCTTCAATCTGTCTGTTGAGCTGGCGAATATCTATGACTTCGCGCCTGTCTTCCTGCTCCACATAGGGGCTAACAGAAAGATTATAGCCCTGCGCCTCGATTTCGGCGCTGGGGACGACTCTGGCAAAGTATTTTTCGTCCTTTCTGTTGATAAAGGCATCAAGAATCTTCCCGGTATTGGCGTCCGTCAGCTTGTTGGAATTGGTCGCCTTCACGCACTCGGCAGAAGCGTCAATGAACAGTACGGTATTATCCTTCTTGCCCTTTTTCAGCACCATGATACAGGTGGCAATGGGCGTCCCGAAAAAGAGGTTGTCCGGCAACTGAATGACGCAATCCACATAGTTATTGTCTACGAGGTACTTGCGGATCTTTCCTTCCTTGCCGCCCCGGTACATGACGCCGGGAAAACAGACAATGGCCGCCGTACCGTCAGCGGACAACCACGACAGGGCATGGAGAATAAAGGCGAGGTCGGCCTTGGATTTCGGCGCAAGCACTCCGGCGGGAGCAAAACGAGGGTCATTGATGAGAACCGGATTATCTTCCCCAGCCCATTTGATGGAATACGGAGGATTGGAAACAATAGCCTGAAACGGTTCATCATCCCAGTGTTGCGGATCGGTCAGCGTGTCACCAAGGGCGATGTCGAACTTGTCATACCCCACATCATGCAGGAACATATTGATGCGACAAAGGTTATACGTCGTAATATTGATCTCCTGACCGAAAAATCCGTCACGCACGTTTTCTGTGCCGAGTATCTTGGCAACCTTCAACAGCAGGGAGCCGGAGCCGCAGGCCGGATCATAAACCTTGTTGACCGTTGTTTTGCCGACGGTGGTTATTCTGGCAAGAAGCTCCGAAACCTCCTGTGGCGTATAGTATTCCCCGCCGCTTTTACCTGCATTGGAAGCATACATGCCCATGAGGAATTCATAGGCATCGCCGAAAGCGTCAATGGTATTGTCCTGATAATTGCTGCCGAGGTTCATGCCCTGAACGCCTTGCAGCAGTTTGACCAGCTTTTCATTGCGTTTGACTACGGTATCGCCCAGTTTTTTGCTGTTGACGTCCATATCGTCAAACAGACCTTTAAAATTGTCTTCGCTTTCCGAACCGGATGCGGATTCCTCTATATGCTTGAATGTCTTTTCCAGCGTTTCATTCAGATTGTCGTCCTGTGCGGCATTCCGGCAGACATTGGCAAAAAGTTCACTCGGCAGAATGAAAAAGCCCTTGGTGGAGACCATTTCCAGACGGGCTGTTTCCGCTTTCTCATCGGGCATATTTGCATAGTCGAAGCCGTCGAACCCAGCATCTGCCATCCTCTTGTTGAGATAGACCGTCAGATTTTCGGAAATATACCGGTAGAACAGCATCCCCAGGACATACGGCTTGAAGTCCCAGCCATCAACGCTTCCACGAAGGTCATTGGCTATGTTCCATATGGCTCGGTGAAGTTCCGCGCGTTCCTGCTCTTTTCTGTTGTCGGTCATCCTCAAAGGTCTCCTGATAGCGGGGAATGCGATTTCTCTGAAAATACCAAGAGGGAAGGCATTTTTCAATCGCTTTACAGTCTATTGAAAAACAGGGAGGCAATCCGCAAATTGCCCCCCATATCGCTATCTTGGGAAGACTCCCTGTTGATAACATTATAACTCTTCGTCGGGGATGTCCGGCTGAACAAATCCACCGCCGCATCTGTCCGATTCTCGGTTGTAGGCAGAGGGCATGGAAGCCGCCACTTTCGTCAAAGCGATGCGGGGTGTGTCTTTCTTCTTTTGTTTTTGTCGTCTGAACTCGCTCAGGTATTTGGCGAGTGTCGGGGCCTTCACCTCAATGCTTTTTTCGAGCAGGCGTTCGACAAGCTCCTGTACCTCGAAAAGAGATACCCACATGGATAAAAATATTTTTGATTCCGCGCGGTTATTCATGTAGGTATCAGAAATGTCATACCACATTTCTACCTACGGATATACCCATAAAATATTCGGATGCAAGCGGACGAAGCTGGACTTCGGGAAACCATACCGAAAAGAAAAAACAAAGAACGCCAAGACGTTATACATCTTGGCGTTCTTCATTGTACTCAAATTTGGCGTCCCCAGGCGGATTTGAACCGCCGTTGACGGCGTGAAAGGCCGGTGTCCTGGGCCGACTAGACGATGGGGACGTAATGCGTGGCTGGGCTACAAAGACTCGAACTTTGATTATCGGAGCCAGAATCCGGTGTCCTGCCAATTGAACGATAGCCCAATGCGCGTGGGTTAGTTGTCTACGCTAAGAGGCCCGTCCTGTCAACAGAAAACCGGCTAAAACTCTGAAAACCTTTCTTACAGCTCGATGGGCATGGGACCGTAGGCAGCCTCGTAACGCTGCTTAAAGTCCTCCCTGGTGAAGGAGTGCTCCTGCGTGCCCATCTGTTCGATGGCGTAGCTCGCTGACACGGAACCGAGTTTCGCGGCCTCGGGAACGGAAAGTCCCCTGCTCAGACCGAGGAGCAGTCCGGCACGGTGCGAGTCGCCCGCGCCGGTGGGATCGGCGACGCGGCTGCAGGGAGCAGCAGGTATCTGCACATCCGTACCGTCACGGCCGCGCACGCGGGAGCCCTTCTCGCCTTCGGTGGTGATGAGCCACTCGGTGTACCTGAACATGTCGGTATCACTGATGCCGAGCTTCTTGCAGGTCATGCCCAGCTCGTAGTCGTTGCAGACATAGGCCAGGGAACCCTGTACGCCCCGGATGAGCGCCTGATCGGTGAACACGGGCAGCTGCTGCCCGGGGTCAAAGATGAAGCGCACGCCCTTCTCTCTGTAGAGGTCAGGCAGACGGGCCATGTCGTCCATGTTACCTGGAGAGACGATGGCGAGATCACCGGAACAGATAAAGGGGAAGCTGTAGGAACAGGGTTCGGCCAGGGCGCCGGGGAAAAAGCCGGTGATCTGGTTGCCCTTAAGGTCTGTGGTAATGTAGCAGAGGGCCGTGAACTGATCGTTCACGATACGGATCCCCTCTGTCGCGACGCCCACTTCCTTCATATGGGCGAGGTAGCCGCCGAAGTCTTTGCCGGCAGCGGCCACGACCACAGGGTGTTCCCCGAGGAGAGCCAGCGTATAGGCAATGTTGCCGGCACAGCCGCCCCTGCGCTCGTTCATGCTGTCCACCATGAAGCTGATGTTGAGCATATGCAGCTTGTCCATGAGGACGTGATCCTGGAAGTTCCCATGGAAGGTCATGATGCGGTCAAAAGCCAGGGAACCGGAAACGTAAATGGCCATGCGCTCCCCCGGCTAGTGCTTCTGGACCGCGGTGAGCAGATCGTTCACGGCGTCCTTCTTTTCCCAGGTGAACTCGGGAAGTTCGCGGCCGAAGTGACCGTAGCAGGAAGTCTTGGAGTAGATGGGGCGCTTGAGATCGAGGCGCTTCGTGATGAAGTACGGGCGCAGATCAAAGACGTCGCGTACGGCCTGAGTCAGAACCTCATCGGGATATTCGCCTGTGCCCTGGGAGGTGACAAGCACGCTCACGGGTTCGGCGACGCCGATGCTGTAAGCGATCTGGACTTCACAGACCTTTGCGAGGCCGGCAGCCACAACGTTCTTGGCAATGTAGCGGCCCATGTACGCTGCCGAGCGGTCAACCTTGGAGGGATCCTTGCCGGAGAAGGCGCCGCCACCGTGATGGCCGGTGCCGCCGTAGGTGTCCTGGATAATCTTGCGTCCGGTAAGGCCGCTGTCGCCCATGGGGCCGCCCACGACAAAACGTCCGGTGGTATTGATGAAGATGTCGCAGTTCTTTTCATCGAAGAAACCGGAGGGTTCGAGCACGGGACGGATGACCTGGCTCTTCACGGCCTCGATGATGTCGGCCTGGGACGCGCTCTCGGCATGCTGGGTGGACACGACCACGTTGTTGATGCGCACGGGGCGGCCGTCCTGATACTGGAAGGAGACCTGGGTCTTGCCGTCGGGACGGAAGAAATCAACGATCCCTTCTTTGCGCACTTTGGCGAGACGCATGGAGAGCTGATGGGCCCAGTAGATGGGAGCAGGCATCAGCGTGGCGGTCTCGTCGCAGGCGTAGCCGAACATCATGCCCTGGTCGCCGGCACCCTGATCCTCGGGCTTCTCGCGGTTGACGCCCTGGGCGATGTCAGGGGACTGATGATCGATGGTGGAGATGACAGCGCAGGTGCGCCAGTCAAAGCCCATTTCGGAATTGTCGTAACCGATATTGCGGATGGTGCTGCGGACTACGGTTGGCAGATCAGCGTACCCCTTGGTGGTGATTTCACCGCAAATGAGCGCCATGCCCGTGGTCACGAGCGTTTCACAGGCCACATGCGCGTCGGGATCCTGCTCAAGAAGAGTGTCGAGGACGGCGTCGGAAATCTGGTCGGCGACTTTATCGGGATGACCTTCGGTGACGGACTCAGAGGTAAAATAATAGGTGCCTTTGGTCTGCATGATGCGTTTCCTCCATGGATACGCGCTGAAGTTTGTCTTCCGGCCGGCGCTCCCGCGGGAGGCCATGCCGCACTGGAAAAATCATTATATCCAGCTATATTGATATAAGTTCTCCGTCTGTATATCGCCGAACGCGCACCTTGTAAAGAAATTCCGACAAACAGGCCCACGCTTCGGGAAGATTTGATTTTCATCACATACGCTTTCCCTCCGCGGACGGAATATGCGTCTGCCGGAAAGAGACCGGCTTACATTATTCTGGGAGAAGAAGAGTTATGCAAAGCAAACTGGCTGAGAGACTGCACCTGCGCTACGAGCCCGCCGCCATCCTTTTCAGCGGCGAGAAACCCTCCGACGCGAGGACGTATCCCGATGGGCAGTGGGTCTGCGCCGCGGCCATGCTGAGCGCGGCCATGCGCGGCAGGACCTTTGCCGTCGGGCACAGTACGGGCGTCTGTCACGGCGGACGTCATGGGCTGTGCCTCAATGATAAGCGTACGGCGCGCGTTGACGGACATATGACCTGCGGTGTCCCCGGCGTGAAGGCCATGCCGGGCCGGGAGCCTCTCGGACTCAAAAAGACCGTGGAATTCGCCGCCGCGGACAGGGAAAATACGCCCTACAGAAATATCCCCGAGGAATACGTGATTTTCCGTCCTCTTTCCCTTGTGAAGGAAAACGAGACGCCGCGCATGGTCGTCATGTACGCGGACTGCGATCAGCTCTCCGCTCTGACGGCCATGGCCAACTTTGGCCGCGCGGGATTTGACAATGTCATTGTGCCAAGCGCTTCGGCCTGCGTGACCTTCTGCCTCCTGACCGAAGAGGAAAACAGAAGGGAATTCCCCAGAGCCATCATTTCCATGACCGATCTCTTCGCGAGGCGCTTCATCGATAACGATCTGCTCGCCTTCTCCATACCCTGGAAGCTGTACCAGGAGATGGAAGAGAACGTACGCAGCATGTCCGGCAATTTCCTGGACCGGCCGGCCTGGAAACACCTCGAAGGCCGCAAATCGCGCTTTTTTCCGGCGAGGGAGAACCCCGCTCCTTCCAGGAATCTGCTGGCCGGGGCTGAGCAGTAACGTTTTCCTCCGGGGAAATCCGGGGATGATTTCCGTGACACCCGGCAGCCAGAGCTCCGGCCCCTGCCCTTTTACCGGGAATGAACGCACGGCGAGCGCGGAGTCATCCCCGGAATAAGCGCTGCCCCGGAAGGGCGCGTCACTCCCCTGGGCAGTTCCCCGCACGGTTCCATACTCAGGACGGACTGGGGACGGCCGGCCCGCTTCTTCTTCCACGCGGCAGCCCGTTTCTTCCGCCCGGGCGGGTATCATTTTTCAGAGGCTTTTTTCCGGCGCCGGTTCCCGGCGCAGTATGGAAAGAGGCCTCTTTTTTTGATCCCATACAAAAAAAATCCCGGGGACAGGGTCCCCGGGAAATAGCCGAGACGCCCTTGCGGGCAGCCTGGCCGTGGGGCTCGTGTGCCACCGTACTGCGCACATACGGTGACACACACAGAGGGAGCCTCCACAAAATTGAAGACTAACCTTTTTGGAAAAATAGGCAATGCTTTTTTTGCGGATTGTTAATTTTTCCCAAAAAATTTTTTCTGTCCGTCACCGGCTCTCCGGCAGCAACGTTCCTGAAAGTCCTTGCCAAGGCCTTTTCCCCTGACTATAGTTTTCCCCGTATGGCATATCGGCTGCCCTGAAGAATACATGCGGCCGTTACCTCCGGGGAAATGTCTGACAGCGCGGCTTCACCCGCGGACGGCGTCCCGCGTCCGCTGCCGGCATTTTTATTTTTTTTGTCAGCCCTCTCAAAACAACAGGGAGACACGATGGACGATCAGGAGATACAGGACGGCGCTCAGCCGTCTGTCTGTCTGGCGAAAGTCAGGCAGCGGCACGGCGCGGAAAGGCGCAAAAGCACGGCACCCGGCACTCTGGAAAAGATGAAGGAGCGCATTGAGGTCCGACGGGCCGCGGAAGAGAAAAAAAAGGAGAACCTTCTGCGCGATCAGGATGTATCCGTCTACCGCGTGAGAGTCTCCTCCTCTCTCTTCTGCTATGATTCCGGTATCCCTCTCAAGCCTGTGCCCGGAGCGGTGGAAAAAATCTGCGGCACACTCAACGGCATTGGCCGCCGGCTGCCTTCCATGGCCGGCAACGCGCGCTCCCAGAGCCTCTCAAATAACCGCTCCTACAGCACGGGGTTTGCCCGCCACGCGGCCCGCTTCATCATGGACAGCCGCTGCAACGCGTCTCTCCGCTGTCAGTAATCCCCTGCCCCCTCATTTTTCTCTGCCCGGTTCAGCCGGATCTTTCCGCCGTATCTCTGGCGGAAAGGATTCTGCGCGTCCGGGCTTTTTCTGTTTCCGGGAAATTTTTCCCTCCGGTGAAGTGCTTGACAGGGACTGGGGAAAACTATATTTGGTAATTCGCATATAGTGATTAATAACCAGGCGCGTTACAAGGCGCCGCATTTTTTCAATGGAGGACCCTGTACATGGTCAAGGAACTCGACCTTTCCCTGGATTACAAAGTAAAGGATCTGAATCTCGCAGACTTCGGACGCAAGGAAATGCAGCTTTCCGAGCGTGAAATGCCCGGCCTCATGGAATGCATCAGAAAGTACGGCCCGAGCAAGCCTCTTAAGGGACTGCGCATCACCGGTTCCCTGCATATGACCATCCAGACGGCCATGCTCATCAGGACGCTTTATGAGCTCGGTGCCGACATCCGCTGGGCTTCCTGCAACATCTTCTCCACCCAGGATCACGCCGCCGCGGCCATCGCCGCCGACGGGATGGCCAAAGTCTTCGCGTGGAAGGGTGAAAGCCTCGAGGACTACTGGTGGTGCACCGAAATGGCGCAGACCTGGCCGGATGGCAAAGGACCTGACCTCATTGTGGACGATGGCGGTGACGCCACCCTGCTCATTCACAAGGGCTGCGACTGCGAGGATGATCCCTCCCTGCTCGACAAGCCCGCTTCCTGCGAGGAAGAGGCCGTCATCCTGGCCCGCCTGAAGAACCGCTACGCAAAGGATCCCCACCACTGGCACAACGTAGCCGCCCATGTCCGCGGCGTTTCCGAGGAAACCACCACCGGCGTCCACAGGCTGTATCAGCTCGAAGCCGCCAAAAAACTGCTTTTCCCGGCCATCAACGTCAATGACTCCGTGACCAAGTCCAAGTTCGACAACCTTTACGGCTGCCGCGAGTCCCTGGCCGACGGCATCAAGCGCGCCACTGACATCATGATTGCCGGCAAGGTCGTCATGATCTGCGGTTACGGCGATGTGGGCAAGGGCTGCGCCCAGTCCATGCGCGGATTCGGCGCCCGCGTGCTCGTCTCCGAGGTCGACCCCATCTGCGCCCTGCAGGCCGCCATGGAAGGCTATGAAGTCTGCACCGTGCAGGACGCCCTGCCCATCGCTGATATCTATGTCACCTGCACCGGCGACATCAACGTCATCACCGGCGATGACATGGAACATATGAAGGACGAGGCCATTGTCTGCAACATCGGCCACTTCGACAGCGAAATCGACATGCACTACCTCACTTCCACCCCGGGCTGCGTGAAGACCAACATCAAGCCCCAGGTGGACAAGTGGAAGCTTCTCTCCGGCCGTTCCATCATCGTGCTCGCCGAAGGCCGCCTCGTGAACCTCGGCTGCGCCACCGGCCACGCCAGCTTTGTCATGTCCAACAGCTTCACCAACCAGGTGCTCGCCCAGATCCGTCTCGCCAGCGACAACACTCTTGAGAAGAAGGTCTACACCCTTCCCAAGGATCTCGATGAGGAAGTTGCCCGCCTGCACCTCGGCCGCATCGGCGCGAAGCTGACCAAACTGACCAAGCAGCAGGCCGACTACCTCGGCATCAGCGTCGACGGCCCCTTCAAGCCCGATTACTACCGCTACTAAATAAAACTCAATTAATACAATAAGTTAAATATTAACCTGCACCACGATGCACCAAGCATCAGGTGCAGAGGGTCCGCCGCACAGCCCCGGGGTTTCCCCGGGGCTTTTCTGTTTCTCCCGCTATACAGCGTGAAGCGTGTAATCAGCATTCTGAGCTTTAAACATGCCGTATATTATGGGGTTACCAGAACCAGAATAGAAGGTATTCATGGCAAAACCAGCCTTGACTTTTGGCTCAGTAACTCCTTTAGCCATAAGAGCTTTAGCTTTCGATGCACTATTCTGACCTGCAAAAGATCCACAGACGGTTTGCAAATCCTCTTTATAATTTTGAACATGGAATTTATATTCGCCTCCTGCACCAACAACAAAACGATTGCGCAGGTCTTTTGTACCAGCCTGCCCGTTGCAGAGCTCCCACCCAGTGGGGATATCCGCCGTCGTGCCGCTCCAGAGCGCGATCGTGCCCTTAGGCACCTTGTGCTTGTCGAGGTCACCGGACACGTCAGATATCTGTTTAAGCGCTGATTCTATTTTCGCCGCCACATCGGCGTGCTCCTGCGCGATGTCCGCCATGAGCTGACGGATGGCATTGTTCACGTTGGACGGAAGGCACCCCTCCGCTACGTTAATACCGCTGATGCTGGTATTCTGATCCGGTGCTGTATTGTAGTCTGCGACTGACAGTATTAATCACCTCCACTTTTTCCCATGACATCGAGAAGTCCCGCCAATCCCCCCAGCCCGGTCTGCAGGTAAGGAGCAGACGCAAGATATTCTCCGAGCATTTTAGCTTTTGGATACGCTGCTGCGGCCTTTGCCAGGTCTGCCCCCGGGAGTAAATAGCCGGCGCCATATCTGCCGCCCCCCGGATAAGACCACTCACAAGCTCCTCCGGAGTGCCTTTTTCAGGCTTTGGAAGCCCGAGATAGTCTGAAAGAGTTGTTCCAGGTTTGGCGAGGCCCAGAGACAGCCCGTCGAGAGCCCCGGATAACAGAGATCTGGCACCGATGCCTATCTGACGGAGAGAACGGGAATACACATCGCTGTCTGCTCCATAGGCATCATCCGGAATCTTCGCAGGCAAACCTAATCCAACCCCCATAGCTGTCCCTGACGTTTTTTTTGTCTCTGTCGTATTGCTTTTTTGAGAAGCTTTCGATAGGCTGCTTTCCAGGGGCATGCCTTCGACAGCAGAAAATTCCCTATCGCTGCGTACTAATAGGTCAGGGGACCCTGACCGCCTGACGAGAGATGGAGGAACGGGGGGTCCTCCCAAGGTCCATGCCCGGCCAAAAGATTCAGGATAAATACTTTTAAAGTAGCTATCTATGAATCTTTTTTGTGCTTGGTTAGCAAGATATCCGGTAGTACATACGATACCGCCATCTGGCCCTTTCATGAATGGGGCTACGAAATATGTGTCTGGATTGACAACCATTCCTATGGATTTTCTTCCAAGGTTTGGATTTTGCCTCCCAGGCTTCGGGATAGAGCGTCCCGACTTTTGAATTCTTGCGTCTACCCGTGTCCATACCATATTTCACATCTCTGAAGAACTTACTGCGGAAGTGAGGAATTATAGCTGCTTCCGCCTCTTCCGGCGCAACAGATCCTCCAGCCATGAGGCCGAGGAGCCCTCCCGGCACCTTCCGCCACATCCCTGCCATCTACCACCCCGCCTCGATTTCAGACGCTACTAGTCCTTCCTTTTTCCGCTGAACATCCCGCCCGCCTGCTTCTTCCGGAGCCGGCGGGCTTTTTCGTTTTTACAGGGGAAGCCCGCGGCCGGGAATCACATCCTTCATGACGATGGTCGAATTCAGCCTTAAGACACCCGGAAGACGGCTCAGCGTATCATCATAAAGCTCCTGATATTCCGTGATGCTTCTGGTCACCACGGTCACGATGTAGTCTGGCGTATTGAAGAGCCTCCGGCAGTCTGTAATCTGAGGCACCCTCTGCACGGCCTCCTCAAACCCTTCCACCAGCTGGGCCGTGCATTCCTTCAGCGTGACGAAAACTATCGCGGAAAACCCCAGCCCCACTGCCGCGGCATTGATTTCAGCCCTGTAGCCTGTGATGATACCCGCCTTTTCAAGAGCCTTCAGCCGGCGGTGGCACGGAGAGTCGCTCAGGCCGATCTTTTGGGCAAGATCGGAGACAGAAATTCTCCCGTTGTGCTGTAATTCAGCAAGAATTTTGCGATCTATCTCATCCATTTGCTAAAATCTCCTAAAATACGTCCCCAAAGAATGAAAATTTGGAAGCACATTGCGGGACATACGGCATATTATGCCTCCCATCAAGCACAAAGCGGATTTTTCCCGCAGAAGCGGAGGCAGATTATGGACTTCACAATAATTGGCGCTTTCTGGGCTCTTTCTATTCTTCTCAGCCTTACGCCCGGCCCTGACTGGGCCTGCTGCATCGCAGCCGGCCTGAAAGGCCATCGGGTGATGCCGGCTGTTGCCGGCCTCATAACAGGACACACGGTAATGATGCTCACAGTCGCCTTCGGGGCCGGCCGGATTCTCGCGGGCAGTCCCGCTCTCATGACGGCGCTCACCGCGGCTGGCGCCATTTATCTGCTGTGGTTCGGCGTAGGCATGCTCCGTCATCCCGGCCGCATCGCGCAGGGAAACGGCGCCAGGGCTGATACCAGAAAGAGCTGGTGGCTCAGGGGTGCCTGCGTGAGCGGGCTGAATCCCAAGGTCTTTCTGCTCTTCTTCGCTCTTCTGCCGCAGTTCGTAAGGCCTTCCCTGCCGCTTTCACCGGAGCTGCAGATGATCACCCTCGGAGCCATTCATCTCGTCACCTGCGCGATGATCTATCTTGGCGTCGGCTTCGGAGCAGAATTCCTGCTCAGGAGCCGCGCCTCGCTCGCTGTGCTGGCCGGGCGTGTTTCCGGTGTCGTCATGACCTTTGTGGGCGCTTCCCTGATCTATGAGCAGGCATCTCCCTGGGTACGGGGCTTCCTGGCCTGATTCGATTTTTGCGTGAGAAACAGAAGGCCTCCGGCGAAAGCCCGGGGGCCTTTTGTTTCTTCAGCCCCGGCAGGGGAAAAAGACGCGCAACGCGAATGTCACCTGAGCGAAGCTCTCCTGTCGAAAGGCTCTGTCAGAGTGCAGAACGTCAGAAAGAAAAAGAAATACGGCGATCTCCCCTGACGGGGGAGAAAAAGGAGAACGTCATGCGCGAAAAGACCATCAGGGAGGCTGAGGCATGCGACAGCCGCGGCTGGACCAGAATGACCAGAGCCGCCTTTACGGGAAATATCGGAGAAATGAAGGAACTGCTTGATGGCGGATGTGATGTCAACAGTCAGGACAATATGGGCATGACGCCGCTGCACTGGGCCAGGACGACAGAGATGATGTCATATCTTATCGACAGCGGCGCGAATCCTGAAATACGCGACAACTGCGGCATGTCCGTGCTTACGGCCACAGTCTTTTATGCCTGCGATGAGAGCATCACGGAACGCGTAAAACTTCTCCTGGATGCCGGCGCTGACGTCGACGTCGAAGACGGAGAGGGACGCTCTCCCCTGCAGCTTGCCGTGGATCGCGGCCTCCCCGAGGTGGCCGCCCTGCTCGTCCATGCCGGCGCGGATCCCAATGCCAGGGACGTCTACGGCTGGACAGCCCTGCACCTTGCAGCCGGACGGGGAAACAAACGCGTGGCCGAAGCGCTCATGCAGGCCGGAGCCGACCCCAGTCTCCGGGATGACGAGGGAAAAACGCCCGCTGACCTCGCCGCAAACGCCCTTGTCAGAAAGGCCATCATGAACGGCAGCTGCCAGGCCTGAACAGATTTCCGTCCTCCTGTACTTGTCAGTGTCTTACCCCCCGGCCGGGAGAACAGATCCTGCCTGCTGTTCTCCCTCCTCTGAATTTCAGAACTCCTCCGTGCAGTGCGGGCCGGCTGCCCGCGCACCTAAACCGCCGGTGCTGGCTGCCGGCGGTTTTTACCTTTAGTATGTTAATCTCGCACGTATATCTGCAACGCCTCCTGGGATTGCCTTAGAAAAGTCCAGCCAGTGTGTAAATCACCCGCTGCGGCCCGTTCGCGATTTCGATCAGCGTCTTTATGACTTCCGGTGTCATGCACTCCCTGAAAATTTTGGGACTGAAAAGAGCCCGGCCTGATTGCTTCTGATGGCTTTCTTCAATCAGGACTGCTCACATTGTTCCCATCAATGGACTCCATCAGGCAAACTACCGATCAGGGGGGAACGGCGCTTTTGGCCGGATTATTTTTCGCCTGATTTTCTGTCCGGAGAGATGTCCCCTTCAATCTCACCTTATCTCCTTCATTTTATTGCTATCTCCATCATTTAATGCCAAAATGATTGAGATAGCTTCAGAATGAAGGAACCCCTTATGCACACCTTTGATGACAATAAAATACCTGATGAGCTTTTAACCCCCGAAATTCTTCAATTGCTCGCCTCAATTCACGAGCACAAAGGACGTCAGGATTTATTTTTGGAAGCAAAGACTGACGAATTACGCACGTTACTGGATGCGGCTATGATCCAAAGCACAGGGGCTTCCAACCGCATCGAAGGAATATTTACCAGCGACAAGCGCCTTAAAGAATTAGTCAGTCACAAGGCAGAACCGCGCAATCGTTCTGAACAGGAAATCGCCGGATACCGTGAGGTACTCCAAACTATACATGAAAGTTATGAGTACATTTTCTTTACCCCTAATGTAATTCTGCAGCTGCACAGAAATCTATACTCTTATTCCTCTGGTACTGTTGGCGGAAAATATAAAAATGCGGATAATATTATTGCAGAGACAGATGCATCAGGCCATCAGAGGACCCGGTTTATCCCGGTTCCGGCCTTTCAGACTGCAGAAGCGATGAATTCGCTGTGCTCCACCTTTTCCAGAGCATGGGAGCAGGGGAAATGGGATAAGCTTCTTCTCATCCCTATGTTTATTCTTGACTTTCTTTGTATTCATCCTTTCAATGACGGCAATGGGCGTATGAGCAGACTGCTTACATTACTTCTCCTTTATAAGGCTGGATATATCGTGGGGAAGTACATAAGTATTGAAATGTTGATTGAAAAAACAAAAGAAACATACTACGAAACTCTTCAGTTAAGTTCGTATGGGTGGCATGAAAACAAAAATATTTACGGACCTTTCATAAAATATTATCTGGGCATTATCGTAAAAGCATACAATGAATTCGAAACCAGAGTGAACTATTTAGTCACCAAAAAGATGTCGAAACCCGATCGAATCAAAGCTGTTATAAATCAAAAAATAGGTTCTATAACAAAAAAAGAAATTATGGAAAGCTGTCCTGATATCAGTAAAGTCACCGTAGAGCGGACCCTGACTCAGCTGGTAAAAAACGGGCTCATCATAAAAATCGGCGCAGGACCTTCCACCGCATATATCCGCAGGCAATAAAGCTGGGCAGCCAGATAATCTGTCATTCCCCAGTCACCTGGGCTGCCAGCGGACGTTCCTCAGCTCAGCCTTTGTTTGAGCGCCTCCCTTCCCTCTGCATATCAGAGTTCAGAGAGCGGGATCACAGTACAGCGGCAGTTGAAGCCGTTAGGAAGGGAATTCCTGTCCCAGAATGGACTGTCCAGCGGGGAAGACTTTCCGGTGCAGGCAGGCATGCGCAGGCCGTGTCCTTTTTCCTTGACACTCCCCACGGATAAATCCGGGGGATTCTTGGTTCGACGACCACTGC
>ERZ1034876.846-NODE-846-length-14779-cov-8.072670_pt1 | contig 14779 bp, 16 predicted proteins | sample MGYA00520698_ERZ1034876 | MGnify/ENA primary metagenome ERZ1034876 (study PRJEB33766, sample SAMN09781723) | gut metagenome | biome: gut microbiome | host: Homo sapiens | place: Madagascar | study: EMG produced TPA metagenomics assembly of the PRJNA485056 data set...
TTTGGCTTCGATTTTCGTGTTTTCGGTGGCCTTGAAACCCATGTCAATGTACTGCGTTCCGTCTAAATGGATATACTCCAGCTCGGTATAGCCGCTCGGCAGTTTGCTCATGCGCTCTCCTCCTTGTCCCAATAGATCACCACGCAGCCGTTGGCACCAGTTGCGCCGGGCGTACCGGCCCCTGGCTCTACATCTATGACCCACCGGTTTCCTGCGGGGCTTCCGTCCGGGTGGTATTGCTTTTCCTTGTGCCGCCGTCCCTGCTCTCCGCCGACGCCCTTTGCCCCGCCGTCTCCGGTTCCCGCTCTGGGCTTTGCCACGCCCGTCCGGGCGAAGCTGTCGCCGCTGGCCACGTCGGTGTAGCCGTTTTCATAGCGCTTGCCGTTGGCAGAGGAATACGCCCCGAAGGTTGTGTTTTCGCCAAAGGCCACTGGAAACTCCTGCCCATCGTTGATGTTGATGGTCCCGGCCCATACCAGACCGCCAAGACCGTCCACGCCGTCCGCACCGGCAGCGTCCCATGTGCCATCCTGTCCACGAGTGCCGTCGCCGCCCTTGCCCACGAGAATGACCCGCAGAGATTTCTTTCCCGCCGGGGCCTTCCATGTGCCGGGGGTGGTGATGATCTCGCGCCCCTGATACAAAAAGCTGCCGTCCGCCTGTAGCAGTTGGCTCTGGCAGCCCTGCATGACGCCATTGGAAAACTGGAACGTCTGCATAATCAGCCGCGCCGTGGTGGCCTGACTCTCGTCCAGCCACACCGTCTCCACGTCTCCGATTTCGGAGGACGGATCGCCCCGGCCCGTCAGATCCAGCACGTTACCGCCGTAGGTGGAGAGGATCAGCCGCGCCGCCGCCAGCGCCTGTGCCTGCGTCTTGATAAACGGGTTGTCGATGCTCACCGTCTCGCTGGACGATGTGGCGTTGCCGGACACGATGAATTTCGTGCCCGCCCCATCGTTAAGGGTGAAGATCAGCGCCGCCACGTCCCCGTTGGCCTTCATGGTGGGGTAGCTGTTGAGGTTGTCCAGCGTGACCCGGTTCCCCTCGCTCCACAGCGGCTCGGCGGTCAGGTCTCCGGTGGAGGCGTCCGCCCGGGGCCATGTCCCCGTGGCCTGACACACCCAGCGGAGGATGTCGCCGCACGATTTCCCTTGCAGATCATCCGCCGTGCGCACCGTCACCGGCAGCGCCGTGTAATTGGGGTCCACGTGCCAGCGGTCCTGGAAGTTGACGCCCAGCTGAGCCGCCAGAGCGCCGATCCACCCGCCCAGCGTAGTGGGGAGGGTGGCAGGTGCCAGAAATTCCCGGTTTGCCAGCAGGCCGATGATGTCCACAAGATTCCACTGCATCGTCAGGCCGTTGTCGCCGGTTTTCCACCCGCCGGAATATTGGTAGAAAATCCCCAGCCGCTTGTACTCGTCCGTGCCGTCCGCCAGCCGGACGCCCAGAGAGACGTCAATCCCTTGCCGCTCCTCGATGGACTGAAACAGTCCGTTTTTCTTTCGTGGCTCAAACCGCCGGGAGAGGTTGTCGATCTTGAGGGTACACGTGCCATACGGCAGCGCCGTGGCCGCGATGTTGCCCTGCTGCTTCACGTTAAACTCCGCGATCATCCCGCCGTCCCAGCCCTCGTACACGCCGGGGACGATCTCCACCACCCGCATCCGTCTGCTGGGCCGCGACCATTTGGTCACCGTCACCCGGATGGCGTCGGGGTTGTTGACCGTGAAGCCCTCCAGCGATACGGAGGATGCAGTGTTGCCGGTGTACGTCCGCGTGTGGTACGCCGTGCCGCCCTGCTTGACCTCCACCGTGAAATCCTCCGGGAGGCCGTCATAGTCATTGCCAGGAAAATATACGGAGCACGCCTGCAAGACAGACACGCCGGAGAATTGCAGCTCCACCCACGGCGGCGTGGCAAACGTCCCATCCGTGCCGGACAGCACGCTGCCGATGTAGCCCATCTGGCCCACTGTCTGAGCGGGATCGTCCGGGAGCAGGTCCCACGTCCCGTCCAGCGCCCACCGGTCACGCTCTAACGTTGCGTACTTGGCGGGATTGCTAAAAACCTTATCGTGGAGCTGCTCCGGCTTGCTCCACTGAATCTGCCCGGAGGTTTCCCCGGCACCGAACACGATGTCCGGGGAAATAATGTCAATGACCGCCCGCAGCAGCACCCGCCGCGCGTCTCCTGTGATCGCCGCATGATACGCCTGCCCGCTTTTAATCATGCGGCGTCACCTCCCGGATGGTAAACGCAAGGTTGTGCCAGACGCCCTTCCCTTTGACGGAAAAAGCGTAAGTCGGCTGGGTGATGCTTTCCAAAACAAACCGGCTGCTGACCATAGCATCGGACAAGTCCGGCAGCACTACAGCCGGAAAGGCCTTGCCGCTCCGCAGCACCGCCAGCACCGCCCGCAGCTTGTCTGTACCCATGGAATCGAAAGCATACGTGGCTTTCCATACCTTCCCGCCGCGGATCTCCTGTACACGCCGCCCGGAGATCATGTCCACGGTCACTACCAGCGGCTCCTCCCAGCAGGAGAATTTGTCATACTTGGATTCCGGCAGATACACGCCGTCCAGAATCAGCTGGTTAGTCATTTTGCACCTCCGGGTCCTCCCGCATGGCCGCCCGGATGTCCGGGACGAAGGCCCGGGCGATCTCAATGCCGTCGCGGGTCTTGATGGTAATATTCAACGGCTGCCCGCCGGTGGCCGTGGGCAGCATGGCCACCGCGTTGACCGCCTCGCTGACGATCTGCTGGATATCGCTGGAGGATACCGATTGCCGCAGCCCCATGGGGGACGCCAGCAGACTCCGCAGCGTGGATGCCTCCCGTGCCGTCAGGACGGTCTCGCCCTCGTGCAGCTCTGCCCGGTAGCCGTCATACGGCACATAGGACAGGCCGCCCGCATGGCTGCCGTCCACATCGTCCTCGCCCTTGGCGCTCCCCGTGACCTTCTTCGCGAGGCTCTTGACGCCGCTGGCCAGCCACGATCCGATCCGGCTGAAAATGGACTTGATGCCCGCCCACAGAGCGGTCATCAGGTTGACGCCCGCTTGCTTGAACGCCTCAAGGCTCTCCGGGGACAGCAGCGTCTCCACCAGCGTAAAGATCGCCTCGATGGCAGCAGGCACCAGCTCCGGCAGGGCACCGGTCAGGCCCACGATCAGCTTGCCGATCAGGTTGACGCCGGTCTGGATGATCTCCGGCAGGTGCTCGATCACCGTGTCGATGAACTTCTGGAGCGCCTTCTCCGCCACTGGCCCCAGTCGCTCCAGCGTCTCCTCCGCCTTGTCAATGCCGCTCATGATGAGGTCAACGCCCTCATCCACGTTACCGCTGAGGATGGCGGTCACACCGCCGAGAATATCCTCCACAGCCGGCGCGAACTCCGCGCCGATCTGGTTTTTGACGGAATCCATCGCCAGCGAGAACCGCTGCACGGCGTCATCCACGCCGCCCAGTGCCGCCAGCGTCTCATCGTCCAGCACCGCGCCCATGTCATGGGCCTCCTGTGCGAAGGCCGCCACGCCGTCAGATCCGGCAGCGATCAGGGAGTTGAGGTCCTGAGCGCTCTTGCCGAAAATCTGCATAGAATAGGCGTCCCGCTGGGTGGAGTTGTCCATGGTCCCCAGCGCATCGATGACGTCCCCGAACACCTCCTGATTGTTCCGCAGGCTGCCGTCGACGTTGGTGATCTCCACCCCCAGAGCCTTGAACGCCTCCGCAGCGTCGCCGGTGCCCTTCTGGGCTGTTGCCATGCTTTTGATGAGCTTAGCGTGAGACTTGGTGATCGTCTCATAGCTGACGTCCGTCAGCTCCGCCATGTACTTGTACTCCTGGAGGGCTTCCGTGGACAGGCCGGTGTTGGTGGCGTCCGTCAGGATGCCGTCGGCATAGGCCGCCGCGTTGACCGTCACGTTGTAGAGCTCACTGGCCACGTTGGCCAGCTCGTTGGCAAAGGCCTTCACGGCCTCCTTTGGGAGATTTTTCACGTTGGAGATGAATTTGGTGATGCCCTCCACCGTGAACGCCGCACCGGCCCGGATGGCCACCTCCTCAAGGTACTTCTTGAACGCCTCGCCCAGCTTGGGCGCCCGTTCTACGGCTTTGCCGTACTCGTCAACGCTCTTGGCCTTCTTGTCGGTGCTCTCCTTGGCCTCATCCAGCAGCTTGGCGTTGTCCTCAACCTCCCGGTTCAGGTTTGTCAGCGCGGTTTTAGCCTGATTGAGCTGCTGCTTGTACTTGTCCGTGCGGCTGTCCGCCTCACCGTAGGCCGTGGTGGCGTCCTCCAGCGCCGTCTCCAGCGCCCGGACCTTCTCGGTCTGCTGCTCCATCTCGTCCCGCAGGATCTTATCCTTCTTGCTCAGGTAGTCCATGGTGTTGGCCTGCCCCTTGAACTCAGCATCGACCAGCTGCATCTCCGTTTTCAGATTCCGCAGCTCCCCGTTGACGGAGGACATCTGCTTTTTAAATTCCGCCTCGCCATCCACGGCCAAACGGGTGGAAATAACTCTTGTGGCCATCAGCCGTCCTCCTTACATTTTAACCCCCTGCGGGCAATCTCCAGCATCTGGAGATCAGCCACCTGACCCACCGTCAGCAGCAGGCCCTCTCGGGCGCTCAGCCCGAGGAACTGGGTGATGATCTGTAAATACCGGGACCGTGTCAGTCCGGTTCCGTTTTTTTTTCAAGCTCCTGAAGGCCCAGATCAATTTCCGCGTCCTCATCGTCCTGCTCCTCCCGGGCGAAGCCCAGCTGAACCGCCGCCTCAATGGCCTGCCGTGCCGTCAGCACGTCTACCGGCCGGAATATAGCCTGAAACTGCTCCGCCGTCCGGATGGGCTGCCGGTCATATCCCTGATAGCGCCGCACCAGCTCACCCTGCTCCGCCAGTTTGGCGAACATCCAGCAGGTGGCGTTGAACGCCTTCCGGCTGTTGCCCTTGATGTGGTCGGTGAGAAAACCGTCTGTGCCGAATTTATCGTAACAGTCGAACAGCGCCGCCCCGTTGAGGCACAGGCGGTACGGATGTCCGGCGATTGTAATCTTACATAATTTCATAACTCAATCCTCAAAAGGCGGGGAAAAAACTCCCCGCCTTTTTGTCTCAACCGGCGGCCTTCTTGACCTTGCCGTCAACCCATGCCTTGGCCGCCGCTTCGGTGGTCAGGTTTTCGGATTTTACCTTCCAGTCACCCATGGCGCAGGTGCTGGCGAGGAAATGGAGCTTGCCGCCCGCCAGCGTGATGGAATCGCCCTTGGTGTTGAACGCCTCCCCCTGCATGGTGGCCTTCAGTTTGGGGTAATAGATCCCCTGATAGACCACCTTCTTGTTGACCATCTTCTTGACGAAGAACGCCATGCCGCCGTAGGGGGCCTCGTCGCTGGAATTGAAGTGCAGATCTTTGTCGCCGCTGCTGTCGATCTGCGCGCCGGTGACGGCGGACGCCACGGCGTTGGAAAGCTCCGTGATCTCCACGTCGATGGGGCACTCCTTGAACTCGCTGACGTACTCGTCCAGCGCGTCATCACCGTAGATCTTCGCCTCGTTGTACGAGGGAGAATCGGTCGCCTTCTGAAGCGCGCCAAGATTGATGGGATCCCCGTACTTGGGGTACGCTTCGGCGCTCTCATCCGGGGCCGTCTCCGCAAAGGGCGCCCACTGGATGTACTTGGCTCCGTAACTTGCCATAGGAAACCTCCTTAAAGATTCTTTGATTTCAGCCACTTGTCGTAAACTTTAAACCCGGCCTGCGTTGTGGCTTCCGCGCTGGCCTCGTTGGCGTCACGGACAAAAGGCCGTGCGCTCTGCCGTTTGGTGCCGTATTCGTTGATGAATGCAATCTCGGCATTGCGCACCGTCTGCTTGCCGCGCCGGCGCGTACCGCTGGGGGTGATGTAAATGACCCTGACGCCTTTTTTCCATTTGGGCTTTCCCTTCTTGATGCTGGAAATTACCAACCCCGTGTCCTGTACGCCGTAGGCTCTGGCCTTGGCGCGCTGCGCGGAAACCACCACGTCGGCTTGAGCGTCCAGCATTTCATCCTTAACATCGTCCGGGATCTGGGCGATTTCTTCCATGCTCAGCATCAGATCATCCAGACCCACAAACCCGATCTCAGCCATCAGCCCACCTCGCCGTCCGCATACTCAAACTCAAGGACGTAGTGCTGGCCCTCCAGATCCGTCAGATTGAGTGCGTCGCCCACGGCGCACCCGGCGTTCAGCATGGCCCGCCGGAGCTGCCGTTTCAGGCGGATCGGCGTTTGCCCCAGCGGCAGATACAGGTGCAGCTGGATCAGATATCGAATGGCCTGCGGCTCATCGTCACCGAACACATCCGGAGACTCTGTGTAGTTGAACACGCAGTAGACCTCTGCCGGAGTCTCCCCGGCGTCGGGCCGGTACACATCCGGAACGCATACCGGCACGATGGGCGTCACCGCCTGGATGATGGTCTCGTTGATGCTCATACTCAGCCTCCCGCCGTCAGCAGACTGGCGATCAGCTCCGTATACTCGCCGCTGTCGCCGTAGTCATTGACGTACTCGATCTCGTAGTCCGCGCCGCTGTACCGCACCCGGTCCTTACGACTGATAGCCGTATGCCCGGAGCGGATCAGAAACCGGACCTTGACGTCGCCCATGTCCGCGCCCTGACGCAGCGCCTCGGAGCCGCTGACCCGGGAGAACTGCGCCCATGGGCGCCGGATCACCGTCTCCGTGGGGGCTGCGTAACCGTCAGCATCAGTGGAGGTGGAGATCCGCACGATCTCCACCCGCTTATTCAGCTTTCCAGCATTAACGTCCATGCCTTATCCCTCCGTGTCCGAATCGGACCGCACCGGCTCCGTCAGCTTCAGCTGGTTCAGCCGCCGACGGAAAGCCGGATTGTCTGCAAACGCCTTGTCGGTGGTCTGGACGCCCCGATTGTCCCAAGCGTCCAGCACCAGCGCCAGAATGCAGGTGTTGTACTGGGGCAAGCGGGCGGAACCGGCCTCCGGCTCCGCCACGCCCGCGTTGCGCATGTAGCTGACGGCGTCCGCATGGAAGCCCTCCAGCAGGGCCAGGTCCTCCGGCGTGGGATCGTCGATCCGGCAGTAGCTCAGGATGCTGGCCTGCCGGTCACTAAACGCCGCCATCCGTCACCCCTCCGATCAGCCGCCGGACTTGGGCAGGTTTGCAATGACGAAGCCCTTGTCCACGATCAGGTTGCCGCCCACCATGGCGTCGCCCAGGATGGTGACCATGCGCTCCACAGCCTTGACGCTGTCATCCACCCGGACGGTGTAGTCGCCGAACAGGCCCAGCTCGTAGTTGGCGGGATCGCCGTACAGCATGGTCTGGATGGCAGCGCTGCCAGCGGTGGAGGCAGACAGGGCAGTCAGATCGCTGACGATGGTATAGGGCACGATGTTTCCGCCGTCCTCGATGGTGCCGACGTTGGGGTTGCCCGTGGCGGGGTTGATCTTGAACACCCGCTGCTTGTCGCTGTTGCGCAGCTTGCCGATGGCCTTCAGGTCCGCCTTGTTCAGCAGCAGCCGGGCGTTCTGGCCGATGGCCTCGTCGCTGCCATAGGAGAAGAACAGGTCGTCCAGCAGGTTCTCGTCGATGCTGGACACGTCCACGCTGGCCGCGATCCCGGCGCCCGCCACGTTTTTGGCGTTCTTGATGCCGAACATATCGGGGGAAGCCTGGCCGTCGCCGTTGACGATCAAAGCCGCCAGCTTGCGCCGCATGGCCCGCATGGCCATGTTGTAGATCTTGGTGTAGTAGTCGGCGGGACTCAGGCGGGAGATATTGCGGTCAACGAACTGGGTTACGTTGAGCTCGTAGGGGCTGATCTTGGCCACGCCGAAGGTGGGGTCGGCGCTGGTGGTGCGGGCCTTGCCGGCGTTGGTGGTCACCTTGCCGCCCTTTGCGTCGATCTCAGAGATCACATAGGGCTCCAGGAAGCTGCCCATGCCGGTCAGGTTCTGGACGTACACCTGATCCACGATGGAGGAGACCACGTTGCCCAGGGGGTCCCGGATGTTGCTGCCGGCGCCGGTGGGCTCCACCAGAGTGCCGGTGGCCAGAGTGATGGAGTTCATCACGGCCCGGCGGGTCTCGTCGGCGGTGAAGGTCACGGCGTGGCCAGTCATGAGGGCATGGCCGCGCTCCTCGGCCATGTCGTGGGCCTCTGCGCCGGCGGGAGCGGGAGCGGCCATAATCTGGCGGTCCTGCTCGGTGATGAGGTCCTGGATGTTCTGGATGCGGCCGTTGAAATCACGGACATCCGCCATGGCGGAATCGTAGTCCGCCTGGTTGCCCGCATCCAGAGCCGCCTGCGCGGCTTCCAGACGGGCGGTGCGCTGGGTGGTCAAATCCACCAGATCGCGTCTGAGATTGTTCATGTTTTGCTACCTCCGTTTAAAATCTGATTTTCTCCAGATCCAGGCGGGCCTGCGCCTGCCAGTCTCCGGTATCTGCATCGGGCTCACCGCCCGTTGATGCTGTGGGTGCCGGGTCCGTCTCCGGCGTGGGGTGCTGCTCCGCCATGTATCTGGCCCGCAGCTCCGTGATGTCCGGCATCCCGGCGCATCCCAGCGCCCGGATGCCACTGCCGATGGCGTTCATCACGTTCTGCGGGGCAATACTGGCCGTTTCTCCGATGATGCCGTCAGCCAGGCCGCAGTCCACGGCCTCCTGAGCCGTCAGCCACGTTTCGGCGTTCATCATCCGCCGGAACTCTGCCCGGTCGGCCTTGCCGCCGGCCTTGAGCTCGTAGGCGTTGAGGATGGCCTCCCGGGTGCTGTCCAGCATCTGAATGCTCTGCATGTGAGCCGTCCGGTTGCCCTCCGTGTAGGTGGAGGGCAGATGGATCATCATCTGCGCCACCGGGGAGATCTGGACCTCGTCACAGGCAAGGCACATGTAGCTGGCCGCACTGGCAGCGAGGCTCTGGATCTCTGCCACCGTGTGGATACCGGAAGACCTCAAAACGCTGTAGATCTCAGATCCGGCGGATACGCTGCCGCCGCCGCTGTTGATCTCCAGCACCAGCTCGTCTCCCTCCGGGGTGGACGCTACCGCGTCCCGCACCGCCTTGGGTGAAAAGGCCGCGAAGCCGAACCACTGGTAGATTTCCACATCGTCATCGGCTGCGACGATGCCGTTAAGTGTTACCCGCATTTGCGTTTCCTCCGTTTCTCTGTTCGCTGAGCCGTGCCCAGTCCTTTAGGGGGACAAAGTTCAGGCTCTCCCGGCGCTCATCGCCGCCCTCCACATCCGGCAGGTCCTCCAGTGCCCGGATATCGTTGACAGAAAACACGCCGTTGTTCCTTTGGTTGGTGTACCAGGCGCCACGGCTGGCCGTGTCGCCCTTGAGCTCTGCCATCATGTTGATGCGGATCTCCAGGCCCTGCCGCAGCTCCGTGTTTGTCAGCAGCTTCCACGTCTGCTCCTCGGCGTACTGGTTGACAATGGGATGGAGGGTGCTCACCACATACTCGATGGCGTTCTGCTCGTTGCTGCCGTAGGCCTGCTTGCCCTCTTGCAGCTTGTAGAGTGGGACCCCAAAATACCGGGCGATATCCCGGATAGAGACCTCTTTGTTTTCCACAAACTGGGCGTCCTTGTTGGTGGCGGCAATGGGGGTGTATTTCAGCCCCAGATCCAGAATAGCCACCCGGTGGCTGTTGTTGGGTCCGGCGTGGACTTTCTCCCACTCATGCCGCAGCAGGTCTTTCCGGGTCTGGTAGCTGCCGTCCGCGTTCTGGATGTGCTTGCCGTTGACGTCCTCCGCCCAGCCGCCCAGATCACTGTCGGTCTCCAGCACGCCGCTGGGCTGGCCGCCGTTGGCGTAAAATGCCAGATCATATGCCTGCGCCGCCTGGGCAGCTGCCAGCACCTCTCTGGCCCGCCGCAGGGGCGAGATGCCCGTCAGGCCGTCCCGTGTGGTGGCCTTGTAGTGGCAGATGTCTTCGTTGGGCAGCACCATGGGCGTGCCGGTCACTGGATGGGTCACGGTGTACCACACCCGCCCGGCCTCATCCCGCCAGGGCTGCACCAGCCACCAGGGCACCGGGATCAGCTCCCGGATGATCCCCGTCCGGGGATCCCGGATGATCCAGTCATAGCCGTTGCCGCCCTCGTTCCGGCTGTTTTCCAGCACCTTCCGCCGGATGCTGGGTGTCATGGCCTCGTTTGGCCGGACATTCAGCAGCCGCAGGAGGTAGTGGTCTACGTGCTCCCGCGTCCGGCTGTCCATGATGTAGTTGGGCAGCTTGCTGATGGAGTTGCTCAGGATCTCCATGCACCCGTCCACCGCGCTCAGCTTCCGTGCGGTGGTCTCGGTCAGCTCGCCCACAGCCAGCCCGCCGGATGCCGCCAGCGTCTTGACGGTCACGTCATTCCGCACCCGCTGCGGTCGGCTGACGGCCAGCCGCAGCCTGTTGGTCATGCTCACTGCTCATCACCTCCCGGACCGCTCAGCAGGGAGAAGGCGATCAGCGCCCCGCCGGCCACGATCACGCCCAGCGGCAGCCAGATCATCCCGAAGCCCACGGCCACGGTGCCCACGCCGCAGACCAGCAGCACGTCCGGGCCGAACCGGGCCAGAGCGCTCTTTACTTTTTTCATGCGGTCTCCTTTCCGGTCCGAATCGGACCGCGTTATAAGCTAAAACCGGGACGGCTCATAGCCGCCGCCAGATCCGGCTTCTGATTTCTTTTTACGATCCACGCTGCCACAGCGATGATCCACGCCACCGTGATATCGATGCGCCCGATACTCCGGTTCTTCATGGGTTTCTGGTTCTCGTTGCCGTCCACAGCGCACCGGACGTTACCAAAGCACCACCGGGCGCAGGTGTTGTGGACATGCAGCATCTTGTGCTCCCGGATCAGGCCCTCCAGCTCCTTCATGGCCGGGCTCATGCCCGCCATAGTCTGAGGGATGGCGATGATCTCCACGCCCTCGTCCTGGAGTAGCGGCGTCATGGTGGCCGTCAGATACTGGTCAATGCCCAGCGCCCGCAGGTCATACCGCTCCTTGGCGTCCAGAATGGCCGCAATCACGTCCCGGTTGTCGATCATGTCGCCCTGACAGAGGGTGAGGAACCCGGCCCGCTCCCAGTCCCGGTAGGGCACATGATCCCGCTGCTCTGCCTCCAGCACGCCCTCAATGGGCCGCCAAGCCCGGAACAGGGCCACACCCTGATCCAGTCCCGGCTGGGGTGGGAATACCAGCACCAGGGCGCTGAGGTCCGTCCGAAGGGACATATCCAGCCCGCCGTAACAGGTCTTGCCCGTCAGATGCTCCTCGGCCCACGCCTCCCGCTCCGCCTTAGCGGAGGGGCCGATCTGGGTCTTGTCGTAGAGGGTCAGAGGCAGCCACCCCACGTCCTTGGTGCTGATCCACTGGTTGAGCCGCAGCCACCGGAAATTGCGCTCCGCTGCCTCGCTCTGCCTGGCAGCCCGGGCATCGTCCCGGAACTGCCGGGGCTGGAGCGTTACGCCATAGCTGGGGTTGCAGGACCGCCACAACTCCTCGTCGTAGATGTCCAAGTCTGCCAGCTTGTCCGGGTCATCCCCGGTCAGGATCGATATGCCGTACATGATGGGCAGCCACGTGGGGTCGTCCTCGTCCTGTGGGCGCTCCGGCTCGCCCCGCCGCCAGGCCATCAGCCTGCGGCACCGCTCGTGCAGCTCCCAGCCGATGGACGTCCGGTCCGGGTCGTCACCCGCCGTGGTCATCACCAGCACGGCCTGCTGGCTCCGGGCGGCGTCCGTGCCTTGGGTCAATACCGTCCACAGCCGGTGCCCCGCCAGCCCCTTCCACGCGTGTATCTCGTCGCACAGGATCGCGGAGAAGGAAAAGCCGTGCTTGCCCTCCGCATCCGAGCTGTACACCTTCATGATCCCCCCGAACCGCGTCCGTATCTCCCGCACGCTGTCCCGGCACCAGGCCAGGGGCCGGTGTGCTGGCTGGCCCATGGCCGTGTGCTCCACCATGTACTTGGCGCACTGGTACAGGATGTCCGCATTGATCTTGTCCACCGCGAAGATGGCCACATGTGGCTTGCTCTCTCCGTCCATCAGGAGGAAATACAGCCCAAGCCCCGCATTAAACTCTGTTTTTCCGTTCTTCTTCGGCAGCTCGTCATACCCAAACCGCCGATACCGGACCCAGCGTCCCTGGTCATCCTTGACCTGGACGCCGAAGAACTCCCGGATGAATTGGACCTCCCAGGGCAGCAGCCGGAACGGCTTGCCCGCCCAGTCATTCTGCCCGTACACCAGCAGCCCGAAGAACTGGAGCACCCGGTCCACAGCCTCCTGGCTGTACCGCAGCTCCGCGCCGTCATCCGGTTTGGGTACCGTGATGCCCGGTGCCAGCGTCAACATCTCAGGCATACCGATCCATGCCTCCCTGGATCAGCTCCAGCATGGGGTTGCTGTCCTCCGTCGCCTGCTTGCCGGTATCCGGCACCACCAGGCGGCAGCGGCTGGTGACGGTCAGGCCCATATCGTTGGCACAGTTCCGGGCCTGCTTGAAATAGCGCTCCTGGATCTTGCCCCAGCCGTCGGCGCCCTCCTGGTCTCGCTGAGCCAGCGCCTTCTCTGCCTCGCCGGTGGCGATGAGCCACTGGTGCTGGGCCACCAGATAGCGGCCCAGGGTGTCGGCGTCCAGCTCCGTGTAAAGCCCGGAGGCAATCAGCCGCTTGCCGATGGCCCGGAAGTCCTTTTTCAGCGTCTCCGGCAGCCACTTGGGCGGCTTGGCCGTCTTGGCGGGGGATATCTTCACCTCACCGGCCCTTCGCTCCGCCTCCTCGGTTTTGCTCAGGTGCTTTCGCCCGTTGGCAATCACCACATCCGTCGGCTGTCTTTTCCCGGCCATTCCGGCCCTCCTTTCTCCGCTGGTTTTTGATAAACCGCTGCATATCCCGTTTCAGATACGGGCTGTTGGTTCGCGCGATGATCCGCTCAGCTTCTTGCACGGTCATACGGCACCGCCGTGCTTCCCAAGGCTTTTTACAAGCGCCTTTTCGCGGGCAGACAATTCCCAGACAAACTGAGCACGCTTCTCCGCCGCTGCCTTCTCCGCCGCTGCCTTCTCCGCCGCTGCCTTCTCCGACAGGAGGAAGCAAGCTCCGTAAACAGTTTTTTTCTGTTCAGCCTGCGCATCCAGAGCGCGGGCAAAGCTGGCGTCCTCCGGCGGCACCTGCAAGGCCATGTATCTTGCTGTCGGTGCGATCCGGATGGGAGTCATCACGCATTCGGGGTATGTATAGCCGGGCAGCTCAACCGCATCCTCGCGAGTGTTTTGAGTGTTCAGATCATCTACACGGTGCCATAGATCCGGGACCGTTTCGATCTTCCATCCGCCCAGGTTTGTCACAAAGCTCGTGCGCACATCCGCACCGTTTTCGTAGGTGATGCGACAGGACATCGGCAAATAATTGCACGCGCCAGACGCAATGGAAAACAGTGTCAGCGCCGGGGCAAACAGAAAGAACCGAATACCGCGCTCCATGTAAAACTTGCAGATCTGGGAGAGAATGGAAAACGGCGGGTTGTCGATTACCACGCAGCCTTCCGGGTAGTCCTCATGCTCATAATCGCCGCCGGGGAAGAATGGCCGCAGGATCTGAGCGTTGCCCAGCCCGTAGTGCTCCACCGCCCAATCCCTGATTGCCGCGTAGATGTTCTCCGGGGTATAGCAGTCATCCGTGGTCAGTTTTCGCTTGAACTTATCGGTAAACGCCTCGTATTCCTCGGAGCTTTCGCCCTCCTCGTCGCCCCAAAAGTGCTTGCCTTTTGGTTCCACTGCATCTTCGGCAGCCGGATGGCCGGAGAGGCTTGCTTCGATCTCTGCGAAGCTCTCCGCGTCAAAGCCGGCGATCCCGGTGTCAAAGTTCAAGGCCTCCAGACCTTCCAGCTCGATTTTCAGCAGCTCCGTGTCCCATGCCGCCGTCTCGCTCAGCCGGTTGTCCGCCAGGATGTATGCCTTGCGCTGGGCCTCCGTCAGGTTGGTCACCAGCACACAGGGCACCTCACTCATGCCCTCCGCCCTGGCGGCCTCCACCCGGCCGTGGCCTGCGATGATGTTGTTGTCAAAATCGATGAGCACCGGCGTCACGAAGCCGAACTCCCGCAGGCTGGCCCGGATCTGGTTGATCTGCTTTACGCCGTGCTTCTTGGCGTTGTTCGCGTAGGGGATGAGATCGTCAATGGGGATCATGGTGAGCTGCTCCGCTGCGATCCGCACCGTCTGATCGTCTCTCGTCGGCGCCGGATTGACGCCGCCCTTTCCGGCAGTCCCGCCGGGTGTCTTTTTCTTTGCCATGCTGATCCTCCTGTGATACCCGGCGCACACGGCGACCCTCGCATGGCAGCCAGGGCCGCCGCAGGAGGATCAAACCCGCTGCGGCGCGAACGCCGCCGTGTGCGTCGGGGAAATGTGTCCGAATCGGACCGTGTACTCCGGCTCATGGCCCGGCCTCCGTGGTAGGGCACGGAGACCGGAAGAAAAGGGAAGAAAGGATGAATACCGGCACAGGGGCCGGGTCATGAACCGGAAAACAAAAAAGGCAAGGGCCGACGCGCACCGGTCTCCGGTGCGTGCTGACTCTTGCCTTTCAGGCTTTTGGTCTATGCCATGTGATTCAATTTCCGCTGCGCCCTCGCAGCGTTTTGTGGTCTTTCGCTGTGCTCCCGCAGCGCCCTGGCCCTCGCCTTGACTGCCGCCGGACCGCCGCCGAATCTCCCGTGGGGAAAAAAT
>ERZ1034876.847-NODE-847-length-14758-cov-10.798953_pt1 | contig 14758 bp, 9 predicted proteins | sample MGYA00520698_ERZ1034876 | MGnify/ENA primary metagenome ERZ1034876 (study PRJEB33766, sample SAMN09781723) | gut metagenome | biome: gut microbiome | host: Homo sapiens | place: Madagascar | study: EMG produced TPA metagenomics assembly of the PRJNA485056 data set...
GGTCTGGGCGGGGGCTGCGGTAGCCGTGGGGGCTGTCGCGGCCTGCTCACCGACCACATCCACCTTGGCGGGGTTTTCCTTCACCTGCACCGGCTCACTTTTCTGGGTGCGGGAGGTAGAACTGGTGGGGGTCGCCGTGGCGGCACTGGCCGCGGTGCTGCTGTTCAGCGCGCCGCAGGCAGCAAATAAAACGACAAGCGCCATAAAAAATGCAGCGCATAAAAAGCGTTTCAACGCGAAAACGCCTCCTTAAATTCAAAGTACAAAGGCCGAGGATCGGCTATAAAAAAGCGCAGAGATACGCGCCATTAACATTTACGTTTTGTACATTGTACCACACAGCGCCCTTTACGTCAAGCAATCGTCACAAAAAGGTAACAAATTGGCAACAAAATCCAGCCGCCGGGCGCAGTTTCCGGCAAGATTTGCCCCTTGCGCCCGGGGCGTAAATGCGTTATAATAACTCTACTATTGTGTGAGATTATGCCCCAGGGGGACCTGCCCCCGTGGGATGGGCGGCGCACACGGAATATAAAATAAGGAGTTGTAACGATGAAAGGTATTATCCTTGCCGGCGGCGCCGGCACCCGACTTTACCCGCTGACGATGGTCACCTCCAAGCAGCTGCTGCCCGTTTACGACAAACCGATGATCTACTACCCGTTGTCCACCCTGATGCTGGCCGGCATCCAGGACATCCTGATCATCTCCACCCCCACCGACACCCCGCGTTTTGAGGCCCTGCTGGGGGACGGCAGCCAGTACGGCCTGCACCTGCAGTACAAGGTGCAGCCCAGCCCGGACGGCCTGGCACAGGCGTTCATTCTGGGCGAGGAGTTCATCGGCGACGACTGCTGCGCCATGGTTTTGGGCGACAACATCTTCTACGGCGCCGGTTTCTCCAAGCGGCTCAAGGGCGCTGCAGCCAACGCTGCCGCCGGCCGCAGCACCGTGTTCGGCTACTTTGTCAACGACCCCGAGCGTTTCGGCGTTGTCGCCTTTGACAAGGACGGCCATGCCACCTCTATCGAGGAAAAGCCCGCCGAACCCAAGAGCAACTACGCCGTCACCGGCCTGTATTTCTACAACAAGGACGTCGTCAAGATGGCCAAGCAGGTCAAGCCCAGCGCCCGCGGCGAACTGGAGATCACTACCCTGAACCAGATGTACCTGGACGAGGGCAAGCTGGATGTGCAGCTGCTGGGCCGTGGCTACGCTTGGCTGGACACCGGCACGATGGACTCTCTGGTGGAAGCTGCCACCTTTGTGCAGACCGTCGAGCAGCGCCAGGGCATTAAGATCTCGGCCCCCGAGGAGATCGCCTACAAGTACGGCTGGATCACCAAGGAGAAACTGCTGGAAAGCGCCGCCCGTTACGGCAAGAGCCCCTACGGCCAGCACCTGAAGAACGTGGCCGACGACAAGCTGCAGTACTAAGCGCAGAACAGGGGAGTTATCATGAAGATTTTAATTACCGGCTGCCGCGGCCAGCTGGGTACCGAGCTGCAAAAGCAGCTGGCTGCCGAGAGCTGCGTCCTCGGCCCGCTGCCGGAGCGGCTGCGCAAGGCCACCATCATCCCCGTGGATGTGGATGAACTGGACATCACCGACCGTGAAGCAACCATCAACTATATCCGCCGCCACCAGCCTGAGACGGTCATCAACTGCGCGGCTTTCACCAATGTGGATGGCTGTGAGATCTCCCGCGATGCGGCCTACAAGGTCAACGCCCTGGGTCCCCGCAACCTGGCCCTGGCCTGTGAGAAGGTCAACGCCCGCCTGATCCATGTTTCTACGGACTATGTGTTCCCCGGTGTCGCCAACGGCGGCATCGCCCTGGACGAGTGCGCCGTGCCCGCGCCCATCTCGGCCTACGGCCAGACCAAGCTGCTGGGCGAGCAGTATGTCGAGCGGTTCTGCCGCCGCCATTTCATCGTGCGCACCGCCTGGCTGTACAGCTACTATGGAAAAAACTTTGTCAAGACCATGGTCCGCCTGGGCAAGACCCACGACGAGATCACCGTTGTCAATGACCAGCTGGGCAACCCCACCAACGCGGTGGACCTGGCCTACCACATCCTCAAGCTGGCCGTCAGCCACGATTACGGCATCTACCACTGCACCGGCAACGGCATTTGCAGCTGGTACGACTTTGCCTGTGCCATCATGCAGGGCGCAGGGCTTAGCTGCAAGGTCGAGCCTGTGACCAGCGCTGAGTATGCCGCCGCCAACCCCGCCAGCGCCAGCCGCCCGGCGTGGAGCGCACTGGAAAACCGGATGCTGCGCTGCACTGTCGGCGACGAGATGCGCGACTGGCAGGACGCTCTCAAGGACTTTTTTGCAAACTGGAATGGAGAACTTTAATATATGAAAACCTATCTTGTGACCGGCTGCGCCGGTTTCATCGGCTCGAACTTTGTCCACTACATGCTGGAAAAGTATGAGGACATCCGCCTTGTCAACCTCGACAAGCTGACCTACGCCGGCAACCTCGAGAACCTGCAGGACATCGAGGACGATGCCCGCCACATCTTTGTGCAGGGCGACATCTGCGACAAGGCGCTTGTGACCGACCTGATCGCAAAGTACGACCCCGACTACGTCATCAACTTTGCGGCCGAGAGCCACGTGGACCGCAGCATCAAGAACCCCGAGATCTTCGTCGAGAGCAACGTGCTGGGCACGGTCAACCTGCTGCAGTGCTGCAAGGATGCCTGGTATGACGCCGCCGCCAAGACCTGGAAGGAAGGCAAAAAATACCTGCAGGTTTCCACCGACGAGGTCTACGGCGCACTGGGTGCCGAGGGCTATTTCATGGAGACGACCCCGCTGTGCCCCCACAGCCCGTACTCTGCCTCCAAGGCCAGCGCCGATATGTTCGTCAAGGCATTCCACGATACCTACGGTATGCCGATGAATATTACCCGCTGCTCCAACAACTACGGTCCCTATCAGTTCCCCGAGAAGCTGATCCCGCTGCTCATCAACAACGCCAAGCAGCACAAGCAGCTGCCCGTTTACGGCGACGGCATGCAGATCCGCGACTGGCTGTACGTTATGGATCACTGCAAGGCCATCGACATGGTCGCCAACGGCGGCAAGGACGGCGAGGTCTACAATGTGGGCGGCCACAACGAGCGCCCCAACATCTTCATCGTCAAGACCGTCATCGCCCAGCTGCATGACCGCCTGAAGGACAAGGGCATCAGCGAGGAGCTCATCACCCACGTGGCCGACCGTCTGGGCCACGACCGCCGTTACGGCATCGACCCTACCAAGATCAAGGAAGATCTGGGTTGGTATCCCGAGACCCCGTTTGAGAAGGGCATCGTGCTGACCATTGACTGGTACCTGGCACACCCCGACTGGATGGCCCACGTCACCAGCGGCGACTACCAGAAATACTACGAGCAGATGTACAAAAACAAGTAATTGCGCTGTGCATTTCTCATTCTCCCAAAGGAGCACCTAATCCGAAATGGCAAATTACAAAGAAGAACATATCCGCAATAACCGCCGTCTGGCACGGCAGATCGTAGGCGGCGTAGCGCTGCTGCTGGCTGTCATTGGTCTTTTCACCGTGTTTGGCTGGGTGGTCAGCCTGCTGCGCAGTGTGCTGGATGATTCCGACCGCCGCAAAGCCTACGAGGACCGCCTGTTCGGTATGGTCATGCTGGACCCGCTGGCTTTCAGCGATGTATCCAGCGTAGACCCCGGCGTTTTCAAGCAGGCCGCCATCTGGGGCACCGTCTATCAGGTGCAGAACAGCGGCGGCAGCCTGGATCAGTACGAGCGTGACCCCGACACCGGCTCGGCCATCATCCCCAAGCTGGAGATCGACACCTACATTGCCAACCTGCTGGGGCCGGATTACACCGTGGACGACGGCAGTTTCAGCACCGACGTATTTTCTTATCAGTATGACGAGGAAAAGCAGGGCTACCTGGTGCCCGTCACCAGCTCGGTGGCGCAGTACACGCCGGAAGTAGAGAAGATCTGGAAAGCGGACGGCAAGCAGTATGTGACCGTGGGTTACATTCCCACCGCCACGAACGGTTCCTCCAACGGGGAGCTTTCACTGACTGCGCCCACCACCCCCACCAAGTATATGGATTACGTCTTCACCCAGGGCAGCAACCACGAATGGTACCTGAGCGCCCTGCAGGAGAGTGAGATGAAACCCGAAGCCACCGCCACCCCGGCCCCCACGGCCAATGTACCGCAGGATGCCCAGAGCATGGTGGAAGACCAGCTGGGCAACGCCATGGCCGACACCAGCACCGTGCTGAACGACGATGCCGCTTCGGACACGAGCGCGGAGGTGTACTCCTCCGCCGACAGCGAGGATGCCCCGGCCGAGGATGGCGGGGAAGACAGCGCTGACAGCGAATCGGCCGCCGAATAATTTCAAGAGCATGTGCCTTTTGGGGTACATGCTCTTTTGTTTTGGGGGGCGATGAAAAATTCTTGGCATTTCCACTCCATCTATGCTATAATCATCTGTATATAGCACGATTGTAGAGGTGTATCATTATGGAAGAACTGCTTCGCATTTTGGAAAAAAACGCCCGTATGCCCATTGAGGATATTGCCGCCATGCTGGATAAGACCCCCACGGAGGTCGCCGCCATGATGGATGAAGCCGCCGAAAAAGGCTACATCCGCGGCTACGAGACCCTCATCGACTGGGAGCAGGCCGGGGTCAACCTGGTCGAGGCTGTGATCGAGCTGCGCGTGACCCCCCACAAGGCCCGCGGCTTTGACGATATCGGCATGACCATCGCCCAGTTTGACGAGGTGGACACCGTGCTGCTGATGAGCGGCAGCTACGACCTGCAGGTCATCATCAAGGGCCGCAGCTTCCAGGAGATCGCCATCTTCGTGGCCAAGCGCCTGTCCCCGCTGGACGACGTACTCTCTACCGCCACCAGCTTTGTGCTGCGCCCCTACAAGCGCGGCGGCCGCCTGTATCTGCCCGAAGAACCCGATGAAAGAGAGTGTACCGTCCTGTGATCAACTACGATGAACTGCTTGCGCCTGCCGCGAAATCCATGCGGCCCTCGGGCATCCGCAAGTTCTTTGACCTGGCAGCCGATATGCCCCACTGCATCTCTCTGGGTGTGGGCGAGCCGGACTTCAAAACGCCCTGGAGCGTGCGCGATGCCGGCATCCGCAGCCTGGAACTGGGCCGTACCAAGTACACCGCCAATGCGGGCTTAAAAGAACTGCGCAGCGAGATCTGCAACTACCTGGCCCGCCGGTTTGAACTGCACTATAAAGAGGAAAATGTCCTGGTCACCGTCGGCGGCAGCGAGGCCATCGACCTGACCATCCGCGCTCTGGTGCAGCCGGGGGATGAGGTCATCATCCCGGAGCCCTGCTTCGTCTGCTACGAGCCGATCACCCAGCTAACCGGCGGCGTTCCGGTGCACATTGCCACCCGCGTCGAGGATCAGTTCCGCCTGACTGCCGACCAGCTGCGGGCCGCCATCACGCCCAAGACCAAGCTGCTGATCTTCCCGTACCCCAACAACCCCACCGGCGCTGTAATGAGCGCCGCCGAGATGGAGGAGATCGCCGCCGTCCTGCGGGAGACAAACGTTGTCGTATTGTCGGACGAAATCTACTCCGAATTGACCTACGGCCTCGACCGCCATGTGTCCATTGCCTCGCTGCCCGGCATGGCCGAGCGCACCATCGTAGTCAACGGCTTCTCCAAATCCTACGCCATGACCGGCTGGCGGCTGGGCTACGCTGCGGGTCCTGCACCGCTCATCAAGGTGATGACGAAAATTCACCAGAGCTGCATCATGTCGGCCCCCACCACCAGCCAGTACGCCGCCATCACGGCACTGCACCAGTGCGACGACCAAATCGAGATGATGCGTGACGAATACAACCGCCGCCGCCGTTATGTAGTGAAATCACTCAACGATATGGGCCTGACCTGCTTTGAGCCGCGGGGCGCGTTTTACGTCTTTCCGTCCATTCAGATCAGCGGCCTGACCAGCAGCGAATTCTGCGAGCAGTTGCTGCGGGAAAAGGAAGTTGCCATCATCCCCGGCAGCGCGTTCGGTGCATCGGGCGAAGGCTACGCCCGCATCAGCTACGCCTACAGCGTGGATCACCTGCAGACCGCGATGAAGCGTATCCGCGAATTTTTGCACGAACACGGATGGGAGAAGTGAGCGCCATGTTAAAACGTTCCGTAACCGTGCTGGCCCCGGCCAAGCTGAACCTTTCGCTGGACGTGGTGGGCACGCTGCCCAACGGCTACCATGACCTGGACATGGTCATGCAGACCATCGATTTATACGAAAAAATCACACTGCGCCGCAGCAATACGCTTTCGCTGACGCTGCCGGGCAGCTTTGTGCCGGTCAACGATAAAAACACCGCCATCAAGGCCGCCGTGGCCTTTTTCCGCTACACGGGGCTTTTGGCCGGTGTGGACATGACCATCTACAAGCGGGTGCCGGTGCGCGCTGGTATGGCGGGCGGCAGTGCCGACGCCGCCGGTGTGCTGGTGGGCCTGAACGAGCTGTACGACGCCCATCTTTCGATGAGCGAGCTGTGCGCCATCGGCGCGGGCATTGGGGCTGACGTGCCCTTTGCACTGCTGGGCGGCACCTGCCGCGTACGCGGCGTGGGCGACCTGATGAAGGCCCTGCCGCCCTGCCCGGATTGCTGGTTCGTGGTGGCAATGCCCAGTGTGGGCGTTTCCACCCCCGAGGCCTTTGCCCGGTATGACACGATGGGCAGCCCGGTCCACCCGGACTGCGAAGCCCAGGAGCAGGCCATCCGCGCCGAGGACCTGCGCGCCGTCTGCGCCGCAGCGGGCAATGCGCTGGAGCACTGCTCCGGCGCGGTGGAGACCCCTTCCATCTGTGCCACCCTGCGGGAGCATGGTGCCCTGACCGCCCAGATGACCGGCAGCGGTGCGGCTGTATTTGGCGTGTTCGACGACGAGACCGCCGCCCGCAATGCCCTGGCCGCCCTGCGTCCCAGCTACAAGCAGTGCTACCTCTGCCGCCCCACCCACGGTGGGCCGCGTGTCACGGTGCGCCGCCAGATGTTTGAGAAAAAATAGTTGATTCAAATGCTCCCTTTTCGCCCATACTGTCTGCGAAAGGGGAGAACTTGTATGCTGAAAAAACTGGAAAAAAAGCGCCGCGTGCTGGAGCTTGGCTTTGCGCTGGGGTTCGCACTTACGGTTTTACTTACAGCTTTCGCCGCCCACCGCCGCCAGGTAGCCGACCGCGTCTGCGCCGACACGGTGCGGCTGCACATTTTGGCCAACAGCGACACGCTGGAGGATCAGCTGGTCAAGCTGCAGGTGCGGGATGCCATTTTGGCCGCCCTGCCCGACAGCGTTTTGCAGGCCGGCACCACCACCGGGGCCGAAGCCGCCCTGCGGCAGGCGCTGCCCGTGCTGCACCAGGCCGCACAGCAGGCCTTGTACAAAGCCCACAGCCCCCAGACTGCCCGGCTGAAACTGGAACGGCTGGATTTTGCCCCGCGGGATTACGGCAGCTTCGCCCTGCCGGGCGGGCGCTACACCGCGCTGCGGGTGGAGCTTGGGGAGGGGAAAGGCCACAACTGGTTTTGTGTGCTGTACCCCGCACTCTGTGTCTCCGGTGCCCAGGCCAAGTACCCCTCCCAGGCCGAAAACGCCCTGGTGTTTGGGCGGTATGAGGTCCGGTTTGCGGTGGTGGACGCGGTGAAAAATTGGATTCAACAGTAAAAAAGGAACACTCCATGCTCACATTCATTTTAGGCCCCTCCGGCAGCGGGAAATCCTGGCGGATGCTGGCCGAGCTGCGCGCCCGCGCCGAAAACGGCCAGCGCAGCCTGCTCATCGTGCCGGAACAGTTCACCTCCTCCACCGAGGGGACGCTCTACCATATTTTGGGCGACAGCCTGTCCGCCTACGTGGAAAGCTACTCCTTCACCTCGCTGGCGGAAGCACTGCTGCGCCGTTACGGCGGTGCGGCCGTGGAGACCCTGAGCGAAGCCGGCCGTGCCCTGCTGGTGCGCCGTGCGGCGGACAGCCTGCTGGACAAAGTCGTCTACTACAACCGCCAGCGCCGCAGCGCCGCTTTTTGCGAGAAAGCCGCCCAGACCATCGAGGAACTGAAAAGTGCCGGCATCACCCCCGACCAGCTGGCCGCCTATGCCCGCCTGCCGGGGGCTGACCGGGAAAAGCTGGAAGAACTTTCGCTGATCTACGGCTCCTACGAGGCCCAGCTGGCCCAGACGGCCATGGATCCCGGCGACCGCCAACAGCTGGCGGCGCAGATGCTGGATGCCAGCTTTTTTGCGGGCCGCGCCGTGTACATGGATGAGTTTGATACCTTCAACGCGCCCAAACGCGCCCTGCTGGCTGCCATGCTGCCGGTGGCGGATGTGACCGTCTGCCTGTGCTGCGATGGCGAACAGGACACCGCCGGGGGCATGGGGCTGTTCAGCGGCGTGCAGCGGGTGATTGCCGGCTTAAAGCGGATGGCCGCCGATGCCAACGTGCCCACCCGCACGGTAGTTCTGACCGAGGACAAGCGCCACGCCGGCGTCCCCGCGCTGGCCGAACTGAACCTGCTGCTGGCCGACCCGACCTATACGCCGGACTGCACGGTGGACCCAGCCGACCCGGCCATCGTCTGCTATGCCGCCGCCAGCCGCCAGGCCGAGGCCAAGGCCGTGGCCGCCGCCATCGCCGTCCGTGCCCGCGCCGGAGTGCCCTACAGCCGCATGGCGGTTATCTGCCGCGACACCGCCGGGTATCTTGGCGCACTGCGGTACGAATTCCGCCTGCAGGGCATCCCGCTGTTTTGCGACGAAGCCACCACGCCGGAGAACACCGCCCCCGCCCGCGCCGTGCATGCCGCGCTGGACCTGGCCCGCGGCGGTGTCTCCAGCCGCAGTTTGCTGCGTCTGCTCAAGACCGGCCTCGTCGACCTGCCGGAACAGCAGCAGTGCGCACTGGAAAACTATGCTTACACCTGGCCGTTGCGCGCCGCCGATTGGCGTGAGCCCTTCACCCGCAGCGCTGCCGGGTACGCGGGCACCGATAAAGAGCAGGACCGCCAGACCTTGGCGGACGCCGAAGCCGCCCGCGCCTTTGTGATGGAGCGGGTCGCAGACTTTCTGCCCCGCACCAAAAACGTCGGGGCCGCCGCGCTGACCAAACAGCTCTACCTATTTTTACAAGCCCTGGGGGCCGAGGACACCCTCAACGCCCTGGCCGAAACGCTGCGTGCCCAGGGCCGCCTGCCCGAAGCGGACGAAGTGCTGCGGGAGTGGAACGTGGTCATGGACCTGCTGAACCAGCTGGCCCTGCTGCTGGGGGACGAAGTGCTCGCCCCCGCCGACTACGCCGAACTGTTCACGCTGCTGCTGCGCACCACCGACATGGGGCATATCCCCCAAAGTCTGGACAGCGTGATCTTGACCACCGCGGGCCGTATGCGCCTGCCGGAGACCGACGCTGTGTTTGTGGTGGGTCTACTGGAGGGGGAGTTTCCCCAGACGCCCGGCGACCAGGGCCTTTTGACCCATGCCGACCGCGACTTAATGATCCATCAGGGGGCCGAACTGCCCGACTGTTTTGAAAATAAAGTCCTGCGCGAGGGCATCTGCTTTTACAAGGCCCTCACGGTGTCGCAGCGGTTCCTTTGGCTCAGCTGGCCCGGTGCCGCCCATGCCGAGGATACTGACCCCGCCAGCGCCGCACTGGCCCCGGTGCTGAACCTGCTGCAGGCACCCTTTGTGCAGCCCACCGCCGCCGAGCTGGCCGCCGCCCCCGCCGCCGCGCTGGATGTGCTGGGCGTGCTGACCCAGGATCCGGCCCAGAGCGCTGCCGGTGCCGCTGTTCGCACCGCACTGGACGAAGCCGAAAAAACCGGCGAGCTTTCCACCGGGTACGCCGCCGTGGTACGCATTGCCCAGGACGACCCCGATGCGCCCACCAAAGTGCAGAACACCGCCGCGCTGGAAAAGCTGCTGGGACGGGAGCTGCGCATCAGTCCCACCCGGTTTGAAAAATACCAGACCTGCCCCTTCGGCTACTTTTTGCAGTACATTCTGCGGGCCGCACCGCGCCAAAAGGCCGAGCTGGCCCCCAACATCAGCGGCACGCTGACTCACTGGGTGCTGGAAAACGCCCTGCGCCGCCAGGGCGCCGTCTTTAAGGACCTGACGCCCGAGGAATTGCAAGCCCTTGTGGACAGTCTGGTGGACGAGTACGTCACCGCCAATCTGCCCGGCGCCACCGTGCGCATGCAGTATTTAGTGGAGCGCATCCGCCGTAACCTCGTTAACCTGCTGGGGTTCATCCAGCGGGACCTGCGCCAGTCGGGCTTTCAGCCGGTGGCCTTTGAGCTGCGCATCGATGACCGCCCCGGCGACGACCCCGACGCCCCGCGCATCGAGCCGGTGCGCCTGGATGACGGGGCAGGGCACACCATCCGCGTGGTGGGCACCGTCGACCGCGTGGACGCCATGCCGCTGCCCGGCGACGGCCGCACTTACCTGCGGGTGGTGGACTACAAGACCGGCGGCAAGGACTTCCAGCTCAAAGAAGTCTACTGCGGGCTGGACTGCCAGATGCTTTTGTATCTGTTTACGCTGGAACGCAACGGCGATTCGTTGTTCCCGGCCCCTGCCGCCGCCGGCGTAGAATACCTGCTGGCTGACCCCGCACCCGAGAGCGTGCCCCGGCAGGAAGTGTCCGGCGAAGATGCCGACCTGCAGCCCACCTACCCGCTGAACGGCCTGCTTTTGGATAATGAGAGTATCTACCGCGCCATGGACACCAGGGGGACAGGGGAGTTTGTGCCGCTGAATTTCAGCGCAAAGACCGGACGCATCACCAACAGCAAGGGGAGGCTGGCCGACGAAGCCAAGCTGCGGCGCATCCGCGACCACCTGGACGGCCTGCTGACCCAAATGGCGCAGGATTTGTACGGCGGCGAGATCGACGCCAAACCGCTGTGTTCCGGTACCCGCAGCCCCTGCACCTACTGCGAGTTCCGCATGGCCTGCCGCCACCGGGACGGCGAGCACGAGCGCACCCCCGCCGTGCCGGACGAACCTTTTGAAGAATGACGAGAACGAGGAAGCTGGCCTATGCCTGAATCTGCCAAGATACAATTTACCCCCGCCCAATCGGCCGCCATTACGGCCCGGGGCGGCAGTTTGCTGGTGTCGGCGGCCGCCGGTTCCGGCAAGACCCGCGTGTTGGTCGAGCGGGTGGTGGGCCTCATCACCGACCCGATCCACCCCGTGGAGGCCGACAGCCTGCTCATCATGACCTTTACCAACGCAGCCGCCGCCAAACTGCGGGCGGACATCACCACCCGCCTGGCCGAGGAAGTGCGCGCCCACCCCGGAGACATGCGCCTGCGCCGCCAGCAATTGCTGTTGCAGCGGGCAGCCATCGGCACGGTGGATGCCTTCTGCCTGCATTTTGTGCAGCAGCACTTTGCCGCGCTGGATGTGCCGCCGGACTTTACCACCGCCGAGGAAGCTGAGCTGGCCCGCATTGAGCAGGAGACACTTTCCGCCGTTTTGGAATCGGCCTACACCGATGCAGATTTCCGCGCCTTTGCGGACCTCTACGACCGGGGCCGCACTGACAATACCGCCGGCAACGCCGTGCTGGAGCTGTACCATTTCAGCCGTGCTCTGCCCCACCCGACCGAGGTGCTGCAGCAGTTTGCCGCCATGTGGCAGCAGGACGCCCCGCCCCAGGACACCCCCTGGGGGCAGAATCTGCTGGCTATCTCTTTGCAGCGCACTCAGGGCGCCCGCGCCCTGCTGCAGGCTGCGGCCCGCACCGCCGCCAAAGACGAGGCCGCCGACTTTGCCTACACCGCCGTTTTGCAGGAGGATGCCGACCGCGTGACCTGGCTGTGCCAGGTACTTGAGAAAGGCGATTGGGATAGATCCGTGGCCGCGCTGGGCGAGTTCGACACCGCCTGGCGGCGGGCCGGGCGCATCAAGGGCGGCAAGGACGGCAACCCCTGCGCCTTTGCGGCCAGTGAGCTGCGCGCCCGCGCCAAAAAGCAGATCGAAAGCCTGCGCACCGACTTTTTGCTGTGTACCGGCGGGGAATACGCTGCTGACCGCCGCCGCGCCGCGCCCCTGGTAGCCGCGCTGGTGCGGGTGACCCAGCAGTTCACCGATGCCTGCTTTGCCGCCAAGTGCGAAGAAAAGCTGCTGGACTACGCCGATTTCGAGCACCTGACGCTGGACCTGCTGCTGACGCCCGACAACCAGCGCACGCCGCTGTGCCGCACCGTCAGCAGCCACTACTCGGCCGTGCTGGTGGACGAGTATCAGGACACCAACGCCTTGCAGGATGCCATCTACTTTGCGCTGGCCCGGCCGGAAGGGGACAACCTCTTCTTCGTCGGCGACATCAAGCAGAGCATCTACCGCTTCCGCCAGGCCGACCCGCAGGTGTTTGTGGACAAACAGCAGCGCTGGCAGGCTTACCCCCAGCCCGCACCGCAGCCTGCCTCGCTGGCGCTGGATGCCAACTTCCGCAGTGCGCCGGGGGTCATTGCGGGCATCAACTATCTGTTTGAGGTGTTCTTCTCTCAAGGCCTGGGCGGTGTTGCCTACGGCGACGGCCAGCGCCTTGTGGTGGGCAGCAAAACTACCGATTACCGCGGCTTCTGCGAGGTCGATGTCATCGACGGTGCCGGGGCCGAGGGGGACGCCGCCGCCATTGCCGCCCGCATCCGGGAGATGATGGCCGAGGGTTTTGTCGTGCGCGACAAGACCGGCCAGCGCCCCTGCCGCTACGATGATTTCTGCATTTTGCTGCGCGGGCGCGGCGATTTTGCCGTGTATGAAGCCGCCCTGCGCACTGCGGGTATCCCCGTGTTTGCCGATACGGCGGCGGACCTGCTGGACGAGCCCCACATCCGCCCCTTTGCGGCGCTGCTGCGGGTCATCGACAACCCCGCCCAGGACATTCCACTGGCGGCGGTGCTGCTCAGCCCCATGTTCCCGTACACCGCCGACGATCTGGTCACCCTGCGCGGTGCCTGCCCCGAGGGCAGTTTGTACGGCGCGGTGCTGTACGGCGGCCAGCCCCGGTTTGCGCCGTTTTTGGAAACGCTGGCTGAGTTCCGCCGTCTGGCCCGCACCCTGCCGGTGGACGCGCTGTTGGAGGAACTTTTGGCGCGCACCGGGTACTTAGCCGCCGTGGGGGCCCTGCCTGAGGGTGCCCGCTGCCGGGAGGACCTGCAATCCTTCTGCGCCTGGGCGGCTTCTGCCGGGCGCACCGGCCTGCCGGCGGTTATCCGCGCCATGGATGCCGCCCGGCAAAACGGCGGCCTGACCCAAAGCACCGGCGGTCAGACCCGGCCGGGCTGCGTCAGCATCATGACGGTGCACCGCTCCAAAGGGTTGGAGTTCCCGGTGGTCTTTGTGGCCAACACCTCCCACCAGTTCAACCAGAGCGACGCCATCCGCCCGGTGCTGACCCACAGCAGGCTGGGCGTGGGCGTCATGCTGCGGGCAGGCAGCACCGCCAAGCGGTACAAAACGCTGCCCTACGCCGCGCTGGCCCAGGCCATCCGCACCGAAACGCTGAGCGAGGAGATGCGCGTTTTGTACGTGGCGCTGACCCGCGCCCAGGATGCGCTGATTATCACGATACCGCTGAAAAAGGCAGCCAGCTCGCTGAAAACACCCGCCCTCTGCGCCCACGCCGAGGCCACCGGCCCCGAAGCCATGCAGGGCATGTCCAGCTGGGCGGGCTGGCTGCTGACCGCCGTGCTCCTGCACCCCAGCAGTGACGCGCTGTGGGCCTACACCGGCCTGCTGCCCCACTACCTGCCCACCCGCATGCCGCTTACTATAAAGGTATTGCCTGCGCCCGAGGCGGCCCCCGCGCCGGATGAAGCCCCCGCGCCCGCGCCGGACGAAGCCTTGCTGGACACCCTGCGCCAAAGCTTTGCCTGGCGCAGCCCCCGCGCCCCGCTGCAAAAGATCCCGGCCAAGGTCAGTGTCAGCGCCGTGGCCCACGCCGCGCGGCCCGTGGCACTGGAGCGCCCTGCCTTTTTGCAAAAGACCGGCATGACCGGGGCCGAGCGCGGCACCGCCATCCACGCCTTTATGCAGAGCGTCCCCTTCGACGGCACCGCGCCCGACCTGGACGCCGAGGTGCAGCGCCAGATCGATGCCCGCCTGCTGGATGCAGGCTTGGCCGACAAACTGGACCTGGACCGCGTGCGCCCGTTTTTTGAAAGTGCCGTCTGGCGGCGCATCCGCCACGCCAGGGCCGTACTGCGGGAGGAACCGTTCATCACCGCCCTGCCCGCTGCGCAGATCACCCCCGAAGCAGGGGAGTGCGAGGCTGAGGTGCTGGTGCAGGGCATTGCCGACCTGGTGCTGGTCTACGACGACCACGCCGAAATTTTGGACTACAAGACCGACCGCAGCCGCGATGCTGCCTTTTATATAAAGGAATACGCCGCGCAATTGCAGCTGTACCGCCGCGCTTTTGCCCAGCGTTTGGCTGTACCGGTGACCAAATTGACCATCTACAGCTTTACTTTGGGGGAGGAGATCGACATTCCTCTCCAAGCAACGCAAAAAAATTTGTAAATTCTCTTGACGTAAACCCGCAGTTGTGGTACTATAGTAACACCTCTTTTGCGGGTTTATTTTTTATGCCCATTTTCGCGGGCAGCCTGCAAGCGCGAGGGAGGCTTATTAACCGATAATGGAGGTGCCGAACAATGAC